>Ga0075419_10000674_pt1 | contig 21811 bp, 26 predicted proteins | sample SoiMetdeltSBSDD3_FD_76900 | JGI IMG/M metagenome (GOLD analysis project Ga0075419, IMG submission 76900) | Bulk soil microbial communities from a Populus tree surrounding site in Tennessee, USA - Soil MetaG P. deltoides SBSDD3 | ecosystem: Environmental > Terrestrial > Soil > Tree plantation... | reverse complement strand
CGGCGCATCGGGCAAGCCTTCTGTCTTGGACTGATCGCGGTGCTGCTCGTTCTGGTGGTACCCACCGCGACGAATTCCGATGTCGATAGCCGCCAGCACTATTCCCCGCAGGAAGTCCGTCGTGCGATCGTCTACTATGCGAGGCGCTACCGCCTGGATCCGGCGTTGTTGCGTGCAGTGATGAAGGCCGAGTCCGGGTATCGGCAGCACGTGGTGTCGAAAAAGGGCGCAATTGGATTGATGCAGCTTACGCCGGATACTGCTGCGACGTTGCGTGTTGCCAACGTGTACGATTCGATGGAGAACATCCGCGGAGGGGCCAAACAACTTCGCCATCTCCTGAACCTATACGGAAGCGACCTCCCTCTGGCGCTCGCTGCTTATAATGCGGGAGTGCATCGGGTGAAGGGCCGCACGGTGCCTCGGATACGCGAGACACGCGCGTACGTCAGGAAAGTGCTCAGGTATTATCGCGCCATAAAGGGAGAGGATCGATTGCTTCGCCAGAATCATCCTCGGCCCAAACTCCTCGGATCAGTGAATCCACTTGTGCAGTAGAGCGGGTGGACAGTGGTCCTTGGCCTTCCGAACTGATCGCAGGTATTCGCGCTCCCGGCCCTAATTCCGGCGAAGATGCCGAAAGACTGACCGTCCACCCAACGGGCTCCATAACGGCCACTCCAGGTTTTGATAACACCTGGGAAATGTTTGACGTCATTCGGACCCTTGACGGGCTCGGATGCGCTCTGCGACAAAGGGATGCGGAGAGCATCAAGTGACCAAAAGACTCACCAATCAACGGATGGCCGAGTTGGGACACTCCGAGATTCGAGCCATGACCCAGGCCTGCGTCGCAGCCGGTGGTCTCAATATGGCTCAGGGCGTCTGTGATACGCCGGTCCCTTCGATTGTCTTACAAAGCGCCGCAGAGGCTATGGTGCAAGGGCGCAACAGCTATTCGCGGTTCGATGGACTGCCGGAATTACGTCAAGCCCTTGCAATCAAGTTGGGCCGAGACAACGGGATACAGGCGGATCCGGAAACAGACATCACGGTGAGCGCCGGAGCGACCGGGGCCTTTCATTCGGCTTGTGTGGCGCTGCTGAATCCGGGAGATGAAGTCATTCTGTTTCAGCCGTACTATCAGTATCATATTAGCTCCCTCCTGGCGGTGGAAGCGCGACCTGTGATCGTACCAATGACCGGGCCCGACTGGACCTTTACCGCAGAAGCGGTTGAACGCGCCATCACCCCGAGCACGAAGGCGATCCTGGTCAATTCACCGGGTAACCCCTCCGGGAAAATCTTTGCGAGCGAAGAACTGGAAATTGTGGCAGGGATCGCCACGGAACACGATCTCTTTGTTTTCACGGATGAAATCTACGAATATTTTGCATACGACGGCCGCCGGCACGTCAGTATGGCCTCGTTACGGGGCATGGCAGAACGAACTATCACGATCGGCGGCTACTCCAAAACATTCAGTATCACAGGATGGCGCATCGGCTACAGCGTGGCCGCGTCCCAATGGGCGCAGGCGATCGGCGCGATGAACGATCTGCTCTACGTCTGCGCCCCGACGCCGTTGCAAGCGGGTGTCGCAGCAGGCATACGAGAACTGTCCGGCGCTTTTTATCGGGAACTTGCCAAGGCGTACCAACAAAAACGGGACCGGTTCTGCGCTGCACTAGCCGGGGCAGGTCTGACCCCCTCGGTTCCCCAAGGCGCCTATTATGTGCTGGCAGATGCGATGAGGGTTCCCGGTCGGACAGGAAAAGACCGCGCCATGCACGTGCTCAAGCATGCTGGCATTGCCGGAGTCCCGGGCGAGGCGTTTTTCGCAGGGATGGACGGTTCCCGCTACATTCGCTTCAGCTATGCCAAGACCGATGCCGATCTAGAGGAAGCCTGCCGCCGCATCGCAGGTCTTCCCTGAGTGAGGAAGACTCTACTTGTCCTGATCGCAAGCCCGTGATATGAAAATATATATGAAGCCACGATGCTGGAGCATAGGGCTAGTTTCCCTGCCGCTTGTCATGACGATAGCCTGCACCAGCCCCCTCGTTACGCACGAAGAAGTCAGACAAACCTCTCTCCCTCCTCCATCGGGTATCCCTCAAGACCGGCGTGTTTTGGCCGGAGAGTGGGAATACGAAGATGGCGCCGTGGTCACACTCACCCTCGATGAACAGGGAAACGGCTCGTATCCCTGGAAAGATGGCCGGTTCGTGACGCATTCGCTATCCGATCACGTGTGGCAAGGGATGTGGATTCAGAAAGAGAACAACCGAGAGGGAGGGTTCACCGTGCAGTTCTCCCCTGATTTTTCCGACGGAGAAGGCCAGTGGTGGTACACAAGGATTGAAGACGACCGGGCGCCGACCCAAAAAGGTGGCACCTTCCGCTTGACGAGAAAAACTTCCTCCTCAGCAGCGAATGACACCTCTCCCGCACCGTGAAATCAATGCAAGAGCGCAAGCATGTCCGGTTCGCAATCCAACGGCCGGTCTCTTTTCGCGGAGATCTGCTGTCCGGTGAGGGGACCATCTTGAACATTTCGCGACAAGGCTGCGCCATTGTTTCCGATACGGCGCTCGAGACTGAATCCTATCTCCAGCTCCATCTGCAGTTGCTCGAGCAGGAGCCGCCAGTGCACGTCGATTTGGCCGCCGTGCGGTGGTATACCGCCAGGAAATTCGGGGTAGAGTTCATCAAGATGCAGCACGATGTTGGAGAACGCCTCAAACAATTTGTGCAGCTGCTGGAATCAAATGGCTAGCCCGCATTATTTCATCGCGACCGTTCGCACTTGGTCATACGTCGTCATGCCGGCCATGACCTTCAAGACGCCGTCCTGAATCAGGGTGATCATGCCTTGCTTCTTGGCCAGGCTGATCATCTCTGCTGTCTTCGCCCGGTTCTGAATCAAATTCCTCAACTCATCAGATCCTCTCAACAGTTCATGCAGGGCGACGCGTCCTTTGAACCCGGTCTGATTGCAGTGGTCGCAGCCGCGCCCGCGGGTAAGCGTAAAAGCGTCTCCATAGGGCGGCATGTCCAGCGTGTCCCATGAAGCGGAGCCGTACTCTCGCACCAGTTTGTCATACTCCTGCACCGTCGGATGATACACCTCTTTACAATGGCCACAAATCCGTTTGCAGAGACGTTTGGCCAGGACCCCTTGCATCGCATCGGCAAAGTTGAAGGGGTCGCACCCTAAGTCGAGCATGCGGGTCACGGTTTCGACTGCGCTGTTCGTGTGCAGCGTGCTCAAGACCAGATGGCCGGTCAATGAGGCCTCGACGGCCACTTCGGCCGTTTCCTTATCCCGCATTTCTCCGATCATGATGACATCTGGATCGGCGCGAAGGAACGACCGTAGGGCCGCCGCAAACGTGAATCCGATCTTGGGCAGCACCTGCACCTGCCTCAGTCCTTCCTGCGTGATCTCGATCGGATCCTCGGCCGTCCAGATTTTCCTGGCATCCGTGTTCAGGCGATGAAGGACTGCGTGGAGCGTCGTCGTCTTTCCCGATCCGGTCGGGCCGACGCACAGGAGAATCCCGTGAGGCCTTTCGATCACTTCCAATAGACCCGCGAGAGTAGAGGGCGCGAACTCCATGGCTTCAAGCGGCATGGGTTCCTTGGCGGTGAGAAGCCGCATGACGATGTCCTCGTTGTTTCCTGCTGTCGGCATCGTGGCGACCCGTACTTCGATCTCCCTGTCCCGATTCAGCCGGAAACGCAGCTTGCCGTCCTGCGGCTTTCTTCGCTCGGCAATGTCGAGGTTGGACATGATCTTGATGCGTGACACGAGGGCCCGGCGGTATGCGGCCGGAATGCGCATATACGTCGAACACGTGCCGTCGATGCGAAGACGAATCGCCGTTTCCTTGCGATCGGAGTAGGGTTCGATGTGAATATCTGACGCGTCCTGGCGGTAGGCCTCGACAATGATCTGGTTGGCCAGGCGGACGATGGCCGAGTCATTCTCGTCAATCTCATCAACCTCGCCGGTCAAGGATTCTTCCGCTCGTGCCTCGTGCACGAGTTCACCGAGTGTGTCCTCGATCGATCCGGTGTCCGTCATTCCAATCGTCGATTGCAGGAAGCGTTTAATGTCGCCTTTGAGCGCCACTGCATAGCGGATGGTCATACCTGGGAAGGCGCGCTGGATGTCATGCCCTCTGACGATGTCCTGCGGGTCGTCTATCAGCACGTCGAGGATGCTGCCGTTGGCTTTTAACGGCACCCACGCGTGTTTCCAAAGGTAGTCGTGGCTCAAGTCTTTGATGAGCTGAGGATCAATGACCATACGTTCGTCGTAGGGAATGTAGGGGCAATCGAAAAACCTGCTCAAGGCCTTTCCGATTGCCGCCTTCGGAACGCGATATTGCTGGATGAGCAGATCTTCCAGCTCGATGCCCTGCTGGAGGGAATCCTGGATCGCTTTGATCAGATCTCCCTGCCGGATGAAGCTCTCATTGATCAGAAGATCAAAGGCGCGTGGATCAATCGTCCTGTTGACGTTTCTTTGCGCGATCATCTTGATACCGAACGCCCTGCCTGCCGGGATGCGCCGAGTGAGGCCCGTGGTGGATCTTGCATGAGTCTGTACACCAGCCCCTGGCGGCATGCCCGCACAAAGACCAAGGATCGGTGTTGAGACTCAGTCATTGGTGATAGGTCCGAGTATACGGGTCTCGAAGCGATCCTCAATGAATAAGTGAAAAGAAACCGAGTCGCGGCGAGACCATCAGTTGTCAGAAGAGCGGCGAACCGGACGGCGGAGGATCCAGCAGGTCATACAATGCCGAATAATCGGCTTCGCCTAGCCCTTGGGCGATGGCAGCCTCCAAAAGCGAAGCCACTCCTTCGAGGGGAGGAGTCGTGATACCGCGAGTCGCGGCCTCTCGGACAAATAGCCTGACATCTTTGAGCAAATGGCGGGTGGAGAAGTTCGGGTGGTGGTAGTCGCGCTTGAGCAAACGGGGCAGCTTCTTGTCGAACGTCGGGGCATACAGCGCACTCTCTCGCAGGATCGTCATGAACGTGTCGACGGGAATGCCGGCCCGTCTGATGAGCCCAAGGCTCAAGGCAAAGGCCAATGTCTCGACGGCAATCAGCTGGTTGAGCGCCAACTTGAGTGCCGCAGCCTTGCCGACCGCCCCGACGAGCCGAGGCTCGCGGCCGAGCGCCCGGAACAGCGGCGCGAGTGTGGCAAATTGATCTTCGGTGCCTCCGACCATGACTAATAGCGTTCCGGCTTTGGCTTCAGCCACACTCCCCAGGACAGGCGCCTCGCAATATTTCCCTTTCCATCGCTCCACTTCGCGTTTGATCTCAAGGCTTTCGCTAGAACCGATCGTACCCATTTGCACGATCGTCTTTCCTGAAAGCGTGACGGAATAGGCAGGCGAGAAGAGGACCGAATGGATGGCTGCCGCATCAGTAAGAAGGAGCAGGACAAGGTCCGCTTGAGTGACCGCGACCTCGGCAGATCCGACCACGGCAATGCCCTGCGCCTCAAGCGGAAGGGCCTTGGTTTGCGTGCGGTTGAACACGGCTACGCGGTGACCCACCGCCGCCAGGCGCTCGGCGATGGCTTTGCCAAGCAAACCCGTTCCGAGTAGGGCGATCTTCAGCGAAGGGGTCATCGCCGCTTCTTTTTCGTTCGCGCCTGATCTGCGTGCGTCTGTAGCATCGGATGCAGATCAGCTGGAGCGGTTGCCGCAACCGCAATGACACCCAGGAATCGGGGAGTCGCCTGGTTGAAGGTAAATGGGCGGCCTTCGGCATCGGCCACCAACCCCCCGCTTTCCTGCACCAAAAGGACTCCCGCCGCGAGATCCCATTCATTCTCCGGTTCGATCGTTAGGGTCGCTTGCATTCGCCCGGCCGCAACCACCGCCAGCGCATTGGCTATCGAAAACATCGGGCGGCAACGTACCTGACTATCTAGATTCGCCCACCGACCGGCGCGATATTCCCAAGGGCTGACCAGAATGTGGGACATCGCATCTGCTGGAACCTCCGGTGTATGCGGCGAACCGTTGAGGCGGACACCCTGGCCCCGGATGGCCGTGAACAGCTCGTCCGTCGACGGATTGAAAATGGCACCCAGCACCGGAACACCCCCCTGAATGAGCCCGACGGAGATGCAATATTCAGGAAGCTTGTTCACAAAGGCCTTCGTCCCGTCGATCGGGTCGACGATCCACACCCTAGATTTGTTGAGCCGGGCCGGATCATCAGGGGATTCCTCGGAAAGCCACCCGTCGTCAGGAAAATGCGTTTCTTGCATCTCGCGGAGGATCCGGTTGACTTCGAGATCGGCGGTAGTGACTGGCGATCGGTCTTGCTTGGTTTGAATTTCGAAGCCCTTGTGGGCCAGGTCCCTCGCCCTGGCGCCGGCCTTCCTGATGGTGCTGCTGAGTTGGGCGAGTTCTCGTTCCATGGTGGTGAGCGATGAGTCTTGGTCAGAGTATCAGGTTCTTGAGGGATCGGAAAAGCATACCTCGAGCCAGATTCCCCTTGACCGCTCGTTCGAACCTGCGTACAAGCTGGCCCAGGTTAACGACGTTGACGCGAGTATCTTCTCGCATGGCACGGCGAACCGCCTGACACACGACGACATATGAAGCTGGTTCAAAAGCGCTCAAAAAAAACCGGCCTGCCGCCGGGGACGCTTGTCCACATCGGCGAGCGGAGAACTGAACAAGTCATATTCACCGTCTTCCACTATAGCGCAGCCGGCTGCGAGGAACTGCAACCTCACCAAGCCAGCCAGCTGGCCCCGCCTGTCGACGAGTCAGTCGTCTGGATCAACGTCAGCGGGGTCCATAACGTCGAGGTGCTCGAGGCGCTCGGCAAGCAGTTTGCTCTTCACCCGCTATTGTTGGAAGACATCGCCAATACCGATCAGCGGCCCAAGCTCGATGACTATGAAACGTATTTTTTCGTGGTCATCAAGATGATGTCCTTGACCGACCGAAAAGAGATCGCCGTTGAGCAAGTCAGTCTGGTGCTCGGACGAAATTATGTCCTCTCGTTCCAGGAAAATGGCACCGATGTCTTTCAGCCGGTCCGGGATCGTCTCCGAGGAGGGAAGGGAAGGCTGCGTCAATCAGGCGCCGATTATCTGTTGTATGCCTTGGTGGATTCGATCGTCGATCAATATTTCGCTGTCCTCGAATTCATGGGCGAAAAAATTGAGCTACTGCAGCAAACGGTTGTCGACGATCCCAAGCCCGAAACGCTCAACGAGATCCATGGGCTCAAGCGCCAGCTGCTGTTTGTCCGACGGGCCGTCTGGCCCCTGCGGGATGTGATGAACAACCTGTCGCGTTCAGACTGTCCGTTCCTCCAGGAAGCCACCAAGCTGTTCTTCCGCGACGTCTACGACCATGTCGTGCAGATCGTCGATACCATCGAAACGCTGCGCGAAATGGTCTCGGCCAGCTTGGATATTTATCTCTCAAGTGTCAGCTATCGTCTGAATGCCGTCATGCGGGTGTTGACCGTTATCACCACCATCTTCATGCCGCTTAGCTTTATCGCAAGCATTTATGGCATGAACTTCGAACACATGCCGGAGCTGAAATCGACGTGGGGTTATCCGATCGTGCTGGCCGCGATGACGGTGGTCGGAGTGGGGATGCTGGTCTTGTTCAGGAACAAGCGCTGGCTTTAGAAGGGCCCGCTCTCGCCGAAAACAACCCCCGGGTTACCGCCAAGGCTTCCGCCCTCGGATTCTTCGCTTCGGTATGCAGACGCAGACCTGCTCGCTCGCTGGGCTCGCTGATGTGTCATGAGCGTGCAGGGCGAAGTGTCCGACTACTCGTTTTGAACCTCAACGCGATCCACGAAGTACGGCGTGTCGCCGAAGCAGGTCGTGGGGAGATAACGGTATTCTTTGTAATGAAGGACGACGCGTTTCCCCATCGCCTCGGACAGCTGATCCGCCACAGCATCGTCCCAAACTGTAAATTCCCATAAGACAGGCGCGGTGCCGGGGACCGTCGTCATAGCAAGTTCTCCCTCATGGGTCTTGCAGAACCACCCTTTTTTGGAAAATTTCTGAACGTAGCCGGCACGATTGCCGTCAGAGTAACTGTAGTTAAAGGCGACCAGGAGCACGCCGGCGGCCAGGAACAAGAGCACCAAGAAGAAGCGGGGTCTAAACAACCACATGGCAAACACAATCGCCGCCCAGTTCGTGCGGCCCTTCCCCTCTCAGGATGGAAAATCGGAGAACAACCACGGGGCCTCAGCCCTGCGCCGGGCTTCATAGGCTGCGATGGCCGGCTCGTGTTGTAATGTCAGGCCGATCGCATCCAGTCCGCGATACAGGCAATCCTTCCGAAACGGATCAATCGAGAATCCATACACTGTGCCGTTGGGAGTTGTCACGGTCTGGTGACCGAGATCGATCGTAGCCCGATACTGTGGCATCGCCATCACGTCCCTCATCATCGACTCCACCGCGTCCGCTTGCAAAACGACCGGCAGGATCCCGTTCTGAAAACAGTTGTTATAAAAAATGTCCGCAAAGCTGGACGCGATGACGCAACGAAAGCCCTGATCGAGTAAAGCCCAAGGGGCGTGTTCACGCGACGAGCCGCAGCCGAAATTGTCGCGGGTCAAAAGGATGGTGGCACCCTGGTACCGGGGCTGATTCAAGAAGAACAAAGGATCCGGAGAACCGTCCTGCCGCTTGCGCCAGTCAAAAAAGAGGCCTTCGCGGAGCCCGGTGCGCTTGATCGTCTTGAGAAATTGCTTCGGGATAATTTGATCGGTGTCGACATTGACGCGATCCAGTGGAGCCACGAGACCGGTCAATTCAGTGAATGCTTGCATCAAGGTCCTTGCGTGAGAATGTATCTGGCCGGTCGCTAAGACCAGCGCCTGATGTCGACAAAATGGCCTTCGACGGCTGCAGCCACCGCCATGGCCGGCGAAACTAAGTGCGTCCGACCGCCGGCGCCTTGACGACCTTCGAAGTTGCGATTGCTCGTGGAGGCGCAGCGCTCCCCCGGTTGCAGGACATCGGCATTCATGGCGAGGCACATGCTGCAACCCGGTTCTCGCCACTCGAAACCCGCCGCCGTGAAGACGCGATCGAGCCCTTCGGCTTCGGCCTGCTGCTTGATCAGGCCTGATCCAGGGACCACCATCGCCCTGACGGTCTTCGCGATGTGCTTCCCTCTTGCCATACTTGCGGCAAGTCGCAGATCCTCAATGCGAGAATTCGTGCACGAACCGATGAAGACGCGATCAATCCAGATGTCGGTTATGGGCATGTTTGCCTTTAGGCCCATGTAAGCCAGGGCTCGCTCGGTCGCCTGCCGGGTTTTCTCATCGACGATGGTTTGGGGATCTGGAACGTTTCCGTCGACGCCCGTTACCATGCCGGGGCTTGTCCCCCAACTCACTTGCGGGGCGATATCTTCAGCTTTCACAACTACGGTGGCATCATAGGTCGCATCGTCATCGGTCCTGAAATGCTGCCACGCCCGGACGGCTTGATCCCATGCAGCGCCGGTCGGTGAGAGTGGACGACCTTTGATATAGGCGAATGTTTTTTCATCCGGCGCGACCATGCCTGCGCGTGCACCGGCTTTGATCGACATGTTACACAGCGTCATGCGCCCTTCCATGCTGAGGTCTCGGATCACGGACCCGGTGTACTCAATGACATACCCCGTCCCGCCGGCCGTCCCGATTTTCCCGATAATAGCGAGGATAACGTCCTTCGCAGAGCAGAGATCCGAGAGCACGCCGTCGACACGCACCTCCATGGTCTTGGGTCGCTTCTGAAGCAAACATTGCGTGGCAAGCACATGCTCGACTTCGCTGGTGCCGATGCCAAAAGCCAATGCGCCGAAGGCGCCGTGCGTCGACGTATGAGAGTCTCCGCACACGAGCGTGGTGCCGGGGAGCGTAAAACCCTGTTCCGGACCGATGACATGGACGATCCCCTGCCGGATATCGCTCATGTTGAACAGCGTAATGCCGAACTCTCTACAATTGTCTTCCAGGGTCTGAATCTGTAGGGCGCTGACCCGGTCTGCGATGCCAAGGCGCCGATCCGTGGTCGGCACATTGTGATCGGGCACAGCCAAGGTGGCGCCTGGACGGCGAGGTCGGCGACCGGCGAGCTTTAATCCTTCGAAGGCTTGTGGCGACGTGACTTCGTGAACCAGTTGTCGATCGATATAGAGCAGCGTCGTCCCATCGCCCTCGGACCGAACGACGTGGGATTCCCAAATTTTGTCGAACAGCGTCTGGCCCGCCATCTCCCCTCTACCCCATGACCCTTTCTTGCGAGGCGTCATTATACAGAGACTGCCTATAGGATGTACAAGAGCGTTTGCCTTGCCCTCCATGGTCGTGCTACCACGCTGTCGGCATGAGTTCCCAGCCCTGGTTGGACCCGACCATTGTGCAGTGGACGCAGCGGCTGCTCGACAGTTACCGGCATTGGATTGGGACAGAATTACTCGAACGAATCGGAGATCCCGAAGTTCAAGCGTACGCCTTGTTTGAGTCGCCTGTGGTGGTGGTGTCCCACGGTACGCAAACTGATCCCCTCCTGAATTACGGGAACAGGATAGCTCTCAAATTATGGGAAATGAGCTGGGAGCAACTGATCGAGACACCGTCGCGGCTTACGGCCGAGCCGGTCAATCGCGCTGAGCGGGAATGGATGCTCGAGCAGGCGCGTGTCCGGGGTTACCTCGATACCTATCGGGGCGTGAGAATATCCAGAAGCGGCCGTCGCTTCCTTGTTGAAGGCGCCGTTATTTGGAACGTACTCGATGCCCGCCTGCAACAGATCGGGCAAGCCGCAACGTTCGCCCGCTGGACGTGGCTCTCATAAAGACTGAGGCCGACATCACCTGTCCTCCTCCAAAGGCCGGACGGGGAGGGGTGTAAAGCGCGGAATAGAACGCCCGTCGACCGTGACCGTGTCGAGGAACATCGCCGCAGGCCGGATCCAAAGCCCTCCTTCGCCATACAAGGCACGATACACGACGTAGGATTCCTCGGTTTCCGAATGCCGGGCAATCCCGACTACTTCGTAGTCACGGCCTTTGTAGTGCCGATAGCGGCCGGGTTTGATCATCGTGTATTCTTTCGCTGATCTCCATATATATGTGACGACAATGGGAAAGCAAACGGCCTCGCTCACGTTCGCTGTTTTCGCGGTGGCCGCCGGCCTCGCCGCGACGGCGTCCTCCTGCCAGCAACAGACCTGGGAATCAACTATGACCGCCGGCCAGGAGGCGGTGCGCCAGGGTAACTACGCCGAGGCTGAGCAAATGTTCCAGGTGGCCGTGCAAAAGGCTGAGGCCTTCGGTCGCGACGATCGTCGCGTGGCCGTCAGCCTTTCCCAGTTGGCGCAAGTCTATGCCGGACAGGGTAAACACGTCGAGGCCGAACCCGTCTATCTTCGGGCGCTGAAGATCTATCAGGCAGTCCATGGCGAGAATCATGCCGATGTCGCGGCGACATTGAACAATCTCGGCGTGCTCCATCGTATGTACGGTCAATATGCGGAAGCCGAGTCGTTACTCAGCCGATCGCTCACGATTAAAGAACGGCTGCTGGGATCGAACCATCCCGATGTGGCGCTGAGCGTGGCCAACCTGGGGCAGCTATACGTGGCCCAGGGTCAGCCCGCTAAAGCCGAGCCATTGTACCGTCGTGCGTTGTCGATCAAGCGTGAGGCTCTGGGGATGTCGCATCCGGAAGTAGCCAAAACTCTCGAGGATCTGGCCAACGTCATGCGCAAACTCGGTCGCAACCCTGAGGCCGCGAATCTGGATCTGGAGGCTCGGCAGATCCGCGCGAAGCGGAGTTGAAGATGCGGGGTATTCCGTTGTAGCGTATCCGTATGCCGAACGAGCATCAGCCTCTCTCGCCGAACTGGCGCATGAACGCCATGGTGGCGCGCTTTGTCGGGGTCATCACCATCGCGGTGGGTTTCATCTTAGGCATGTACGGCCTGGATGAGCAGGGCTCTCGCTGGCTGCATACGGCACTCGGACTGTTGGTCACCGGTATGCTCGCTCAAGGGTATGCGCTATACTGCTCGATCAAGCGTATGCAACAACTTCCCGATCGACCCAAGACATGAAGTGTGCCGGTAGAACGGTTCCTTCCCTTTCACTCTCGCTCCTGCTCGTGATTGCCACCCTCGCAGCTTGCGGCGGTCCCTGGCGCGACGGTTATTTCAAGAAGGGTATTGACCGGCTCACGCAGGACGAAATCTCGGAAAAATTGGGTCCTCCCCACACGGCCAAGACGCCCGCTCTGGGCGGCGATACGATCTGGACCTACCGTGTCCCCTACAGTGACAAAGATTTGGACCCCATGGACCTGTCCGGGATCACCAATGCGGCGAACGAGGCCGCATCACTGATAGGCAAAGGGGCGCAAGATGGTCCCAAGCCGACCCTCTATTGCTACCGCTATACCCTGATCTTCAATGAGCAAAAAGTTCTTAAACGTTGGAAGCGAGAAGAGTGTGTACCCGGTACTCGCGATTCTCTGCATGCCGGCTGAAGGTCGCGTAGGGTCCATCTTATGATCACATGGCTACCGCAGGTCGATAGCTCAATCGTCATGGACAGCGTGAAGTCCCTGCTGTTGCTGTTGTCCGTCCTCATTGCCCGCACGCTCATTGTCCGCTCGATCTCCAGGAATGCCGCCCTCACCATGGAAGCCAAGCGCCGGTGGGTCGTCTCCGTGCGTAATTCGATGGTCTTTGTCTTTCTCCTTGGTCTCGTCGTGATCTGGGCCCACGAGCTCCAGGCATTCGCCGTGTCCCTGGTGGCGCTGGCGGCGGCTCTCGTGTTGGCCACCAAGGAGCTTCTCCTCTGTTGGAGCGGGGCGGCATTGCGGGTCGGCGGAAAGGTGTACATGGTGGGCGATCGCATCCAGATTGCCGGCCATCGGGGCGTTGTGCTCGATCATGATATCTTTGCGACGAAGCTGCTGGAAATCGGTCCGGGGCAGGCCTCACATCTGTATACCGGACGCGTCACGGTTTTTCCCAACAGCATGCTGTTCACGAACGCCTTGGTCAAAGAAAACCCGAACCAGGAGTACGGCCTGTATACGCTGACCGTCCCGCTCGCGGCTGGCGAGAATTGGAAACAGGCCGAGGCGCGGCTGCTCGAGGCCGGCAAGGCCGAATGCGCCTCCTTCATGGCGGAAGCTAGCCGGCAGATGAAACTTCTCGAGCAGCAAAACCTCCTCGAGGCTCCGTCTCCGGAGCCGCGAATTACGATCCAATTGTCGGATATGGGACGAATCGTGCTCGTGCTGCGTTTTCCCGCTCCTGACCGAGGCCGGTCGCGTATTGAGCAGGCGATACTGCGGCGGTTTTTAGCGGACGCCTGAGAGATGTGCGGTCTTCCTGCCTTGACAGTCCGTGGTGCTCGTGCGACTCTGGGCCGCGCTGATGACCGATCGTGCAATTCAACGCTAGATTTGGAGGTGCTCATGCGAACCGTGCTGACCCTTGCCGTTGCCGCTTTATGGTTGACGAATGTAGCTGTGCTGGCCGTCGCCGACGACACCATCACTGGCGAGATGAACCAACTGAAAGCTGACATCAAGGCCGAAAAAGAAGCGATGAAGGCCGACACGAAGACGAAAAAAGCCGAGATGAAGCAGTTGAAGAAGGACCACAAGCAAAACATCAAGGCCAAGAAGCGAGAGATGAGAGAAAAGAACAAGGCGAATAAGGACAGAATGAGGGCGCAGAAGGATGCCATGAAGGCGCAGGGCCAGGATTTGAATGCTGAGGATCAGGGCATGAAGCCTGTCGTTCCTGATCTTCCTGCACCGCAAGCTCCCGGTGCGCAGTAGCCTCGACCAGCAGTCTCCAGCAGACTGACACGATTCGCGGGCCGCCCAAGGCGGCCCGGCCGTTTGAACCCAGCCCTCTCGGCCTTGCGTGCGCTGCCGAACGTCATGAAAATCGCTACCTATAATGTGAACTCGCTTCGGAGGCGGCTTCCGGTCGTCCTCGACTGGCTCGAGAAAGAAAAACCCGATGTCTTGTGCCTGCAAGAAACCAAAGTCCAGGACAGCGAGTTTCCTCTCATGGCTCTCCTGCCGTCGGGGTATGAAATCAGCTACCGCGGCATGAAGAGCTACAACGGGGTGGCTGTGCTGACCCGTACAAAGCCGGGATTGGTGCGGGCTGGTCTCGACGATGGAGGAGAGCCGGACGAGCCGCGACTTTTGCATGTCGTCGTGAACGGGATCGCCATCATCAATACATACATTCCCCAGGGATTCGAAATTGATTCCCCCAAGTATGCCTACAAGCTCGAGTGGTTCAAGCGGCTGCGCGCCTACTTCACGAAATATCTTTCACCGTCGCTGCCAGCCATCTGGTGCGGCGACATGAATGTGGCGCCAAGAGCCATGGACGTCCATAGCCCGGAAAAGCATCTCAAACATGTGTGTTATCACGAAGCTGCACGGGAGGCGTATGCGTCGACGGTCGCGTGGGGATTTTATGACGTTTTCGTGAGACTCTATCCCGAGCGGCAGCAGTTCACCTTCTGGGATTACCGGGCGCCGAGTTCGCTGGATGCCAACAAAGGCTGGCGCATCGATCACATTTTGGCGACCGCTCCGATGGCGGACAAATGTCTTCGGGTTGAGGTCGATGTCGAGCCGAGGCGGGCCAGGGAGGCGTCAGACCATACGTTTCTTTGGGCGGAATTCTCACTGCCGTGACGTTCGACTCGTCACGCTTCCCCAATCATCGCTCCACACCTCTGGCCGCGGGTCAGTACGGCGGGCCTGATTGACCATCCATTGCCTCTAGAGGCGAGCAAGACGCGCGCTGCTTGCGAGCCAGGAAACCGCGGTCAACGGCGAGTGGTTGCCGGCAGGGTCCAGCTGCTCAAGGTCAAGTGCCTCGAAGAGCAGGCCATTGATCCGCTGGAAGGCAATCGTTGCCCCGAGGGGGGTCTGCCAGTCAAAGAACGTGCGTAGAGCCGGCCGCTCGCCGTAAGGGATGGATTTTGAATCCGGGGTGAGGTCAGAGGCAGATGTCGAGCCGCGTCGAGCGGAATGGTCGCCAGGTTGTCACCCAAGCAAACGGAGCCTCCGGTCAATGGCGAGCGCGACATCCGCACCTGCCCTATTCGGCGGAGTGCAAGTCGTTCACTCCGCCGAATGAGAAGATCACCGCTGTCATGCGGCATGCATCGTCACGTGAGTCGCGCGGGTGCGGGCGAGCCGGTTTTGCTCGATCAGCGGATCAAGAACCAGTCCGCAGTTAATGCAGCGCAACACTGTGCCGTCTGTGGAGTAATCCGGTCGCGATTCAGCAATCATAAGTCCCTTGCATTTTTTGCAAGTCATCTTCCCACCTCCTGCATTGATCACATGTTGTTTGAGCGCGAATGTAACAACTAAAGATTAACGGGGCGTTAATGAACCGTTAAAACTTGCTAATGTGAAACACCAATGAGTTGGCTCAGAAGACATTATTTCCCAATGACTTAGCAGGAAGGCCGGGCTAGGGGTGGACCCAGTACTGCTCTCTTACAAAGGATGGCCTCATGGAAGTTATCCTGAGAGGTCGAGAGAGCTTTAGTCGTTCCCCACGGTGACGAAATGTCGAGTCCCGACGAAGCGACAAAACCGAAAGCGGCCAAGCCTGAGCAGTCAGGAGCCGATCAGCGTGTGAAGGCCGATCATGATGGGCGGTTCCTGCCCGATGAGCTAGAGGGGATACCGACCGCTGTCCCGCTAGAAGGCGACGGGTATAGGAAGGCGAGGAAATTGGCTCCGGTCGGCGAAAGCGGTCGAAGCCTTACGAAAGAGGATCTTGAACGAATCAATACGCGCAGAGGACTCATTCAACTTCTCCAGCAGAAGGACGTCGATCTTGAAGCAGTACGGAAGACCCTCCTCTATGAAGAAGAACTTAAATGCCTGCAAGTTGAAATGGTCCGGCTGCAACGGTGGGTTCAGAGCAGCGGCCAGCGCATTGCCATATTAGTCGAAGGAAGGGATGCAGCAGGGAAAGGCGGTACCATCCGACGCTTCACCGAACACTTGAATCCCCGCGCAATGCGCGTGGTCGCGCTGCCTCGGCCGACTGAGCAGGAGCGCGGCCAATGGTATTTTCAACGGTACATCCAGCAATTGCCCAACAAAGGCGAAATTGTGTTCTTTGACCGGAGTTGGTACAACCGCGCGGTCGTGGAACCGGTCATGGGGTTCTGCACGAAAAAGGAACATCAACGCTTTCTTCAGCAGGTCACTGAATTCGAGCACATGCTCTACGAGGACGGCGTCACGCTCATCAAGTTCTGGTTTTCGATCTCCAAAGAAGAACAGCAGCAGCGGTTTGAGGCCAGACGAAACAATCCACTCAAGCAATGGAAGCTCAGCCCTGTAGACGAAAAGGCGCAGGAATTGTGGGATAGCTACACCCGATACAAAGAAGAGATGTTCAGCAAGACGCACACGACCTTTAGTCCGTGGATCATCGTCAAAGCCAATGATAAACAGGCCGCCAGGCTTGAAAGCTTGAGATACGTGCTGAATCTGCTTCCCTATAAGGGAAAAGAGGAAAGCAAGACACGTTTGGCCCCTGACCCGAACGTCGTGACGCGGTATCATCGCAAAATGATTGAACTGGATTTTTAGACCAGTATGTCATCCAAAGAAGCGAGACCATGGTCCATAGAGCCAGACAATCGGCGAGCATTTTCCGAGATCATCGCCGACTGCCTGACCTGAGATGACCGGATGACGCGGCCGCACGAGCGCCAGGGGTTTCTTCGATCGCTTGAATTGATCACGCCAGGGCACCACGAACCAGCCCTAAAAACTATGAAGGGCTTGGCCCTCCCGAACGTACCACCAGCACCGGACATGCGACGTGGTGCACGATCGCATGAGAGACGCTTCCCAGGAGAAACCGATCTAGCCCTTCCCGTCCGTGCGAACCGACGACAACGAGATCAAACTCCTTCGCGGTCTCCGTGATTACCGGTGCCGGCTCACCCTTCATCACACGACTCGTCGCACTGTAATGTGACGGGAGCAGCGCCGCGGCGCAGGCTCTGACATTCGCCTGCGCTTGGGCGATCAACTCCTCCGACCAGGATTCGAACGGCGGGATAGGCGACAGTTCCGGCATCGGCGTCGGGAGCATCGGCACCGCTGTGAGCACCGTCGCTTCTACCGGAGTGCGAAACGGATGGCGGCTCAGCCACTCGCAAATGTGGCGGCCATCGTCCCGTCCCTCAATGGCAACCAACACGCGGCGGATGGGCTTCGCGTGGCCTTTGACGAGCAAGGTTGGCTGCATCGCATGCAATAGGACGCGGTGGGAGACACTGGTGAGCACGAGTTCGGCCACTCTCGAATGATCATGCGTGCCGACGACGATCAGGTCCGCGGCTATGGCCGTGGCCGTATCGAGGAGGAACCGTGCCGGTTTACGAAACTCGCAGAGCTGGCGGGGCTTGGGAATATCGTTCGGCAGCATCGTAGCGGCCCGCTCCAGCGACTCGCGGCCGGCCTCGAACATCGATTTCCGAAAAATATCGTACCCCTGAAGATTGGCGGCTTCGGCGACGATGGGGTATTCAAACAGTCCCAAATCGACGCCATGGACCAGCGTGACCTCTGTTGGTTGATAGAGCAAACCGAGCTGTTCGACCGCCGCGAAGGCCGCATCAGACCAGTCTACGCCTGCAACGACCTTCATGCCTCACCTTCAACCGCTGGCCGTTTGCCCGATGTGCGATTGTCTTGCCGCCTTCAGATAGGCCAGGACCTGCGCATCATCTACCTGCGAAAAATTATGGTAGTGATGGCCGACCGCCACGAACGGTTCCGGCGTTGCGATCACGATCAATTCATCTACACGATTCCGCATCAATGCGAGGTTATCCAGAGGCGCCACGGGAATGGCAGCGATCAGTCGACGAGGGGATAATTCCTGGACAGCTTCGATGGTTGCAAAGAAGGTGGCGCCAGTCGCGATGCCGTCGTCCACCAGGATAACGGTCTTGTCTCGAATTGGGGCAAGCGGCAATCCGTGACGGTACAGCTGTTGACGTCGCGCGAGCTCTTGCCGCTCACTGCCGATAATCGCTTCCAAATCGGCGGGTGAGAGATGAAAAGCCTCGACCGCTTCAGGATTAATATAGATAGCACCGGTTTCGCTGAGCGCACCGATCGCAAATTCGGGATCGTCCATCGTGCTCAGCTTCCGAGTCACGAACACGTCGAGCGGCAGATGCAGAGAAACGCTGAGCTCGTATCCGACTGCCACTCCGCCGCGTGGTAGCGCGAGTATAAGTCCGCTGGGGTCGTCTCGGTAGGGTTCGAGCTTTTCCGCCAGTAGTCGGCCGGCTTCTGCTCGATCGCGGAACACCACAACCACCTCATTCAATGGTGTTCTCTGTACATAAGTGATTGACCGCACTTTACACAGTTGTCGCCGGCAATGGCGACAGTCATATCCCTGGCACGTTCAGCGGACGGGAAACCTGAGCCGGTTCTTGAAAGACCTGAAAGAGCCTGAGCTCGGCTGCGGATGGCATATCTCTGCGAGACGCATTTGGAAATGTTGACTAAACCTAAGCAGGGGGCAGCCGATGATGTTATGCAAATGACGCTGCGTTGTGCCGGACGGATGGCGCAACCGGATGCACATACCTATGCATTGGGCCATAGGTGCACATGGCGAACACGATGCTTCTAAACAGATGATCAGCGGCATCCTCCATCCGCACGAAGGCTACTGCTCCGGCCGCAATCATGGCGTTATAGAGGTACGGGGTGTACTCTGCGGACAGTCCCAGGATGACTACTTGGGGAAGAATCTGCCTGATCTGTCGGGTCGCATCCACTCCATTCGCAAGATGAGCGTCCATCAGCACCAGGTCGACCGCCGTCGCTTTGGCCTGCTCAACCGCCCCCTCGGCATCAGATGCTTCACCGACAACCTCAATCAGATCGGCATAGCCGTCCAGTATCATGCGAATCATCTCCCGTATTGACGAATGGGGGTCAACGATTAAGACTCGCCATCGGAGGGCAGCTTCAGTCTTGTTTGGAACAGACGATGGATGACGCTCAAACGGCTTGGTTAGGGTGATGGTCGGCATGTGACCCTCCTCTGGCTGGCAGTGGCTGGATGCGTGTACGTACGCCTTCCTCATTTTTTCGATAACTAGGGACCTCCCTAGTTGGTAGATCCTGATACTTACCGAGGCCTTAGCCCTCCTTTGACCGCCACTCGGTGAGGGTGTTACACTGTGCAGCCGTACGAGCCATATGTTGTAACCTCGCGCTTTCGCCCTCCTATTACCAGTATTGCGCGATAAGTCTTAAACGTTGCTCCTACGTGTCAAGGGTGCCGATCGGAACGAAGAAATCGGTTGGACGACGTTTTGTCATTGGGATAGCGACTGATGAAAGGAACGCCGATGAAAATCTCGCATGTGTGGAAGTCGGGCAGCGCCAAGAAGAAGACCAAGCCGACGTACAAGATCCGTTGGGAACTCTTGGGATTGTCCCGTCCGGATCAAGCGCAATCAAGTCTCTCTATGGACACAATACGAAGCGAGGTCTCCCTTCTGGCCACGCAAGGTTTGAGCGAACGGACTCAGTCGCGGTCCAATGCACCCGCCGTCAGCGGACGAGGACAAAAACGAAGCATCCCTGGAAGCCGGCGTCGGGATGCTGGGAAGTAACAACAGGTTTTGTAACGAAGGGGGGTTACCATCGCACGAGCAGGAAAGACAACGCTAGCCAAGCGCGACCGAGAAAAAGCTCTCCAACAGCAGCGTCGGGACAAAGAAGCCAAACGAGTGCTCCGCAAGGCTGAGAAAGCCGCCCGGGGCACGGCTCCTGAAGGGGAAGATCCGGATTTGGCTGGGCTCCAGTGGGGACCGCAGCCGCCGGCGTTTTAGGCTTAGATTCGCTCGTGGCGACTGCCTCTGGGCAGCTCGCCACCCGCGAATCGAAAGAGGCTATGTAGCCATTTTCTTTTCAGAAAGACTCTTGCGCGGCTCCTTCCTGCCTCTTACAATCGCCTCCCCTGAGAGGCGTTCATGCCGTCAGAGTTGTCGCGTCGATTCATCCGCTTATCGTTCTCCCAATCGTTGTCTCCAACCATAGTGGTCGACAAGAGATCGCGGGCCAAAATTCTTATCGTCGGGTTTCTGCTGCTCATCGCCGGATGCTCCGTGCTGCCGGGCCATTGGCGGCCCGGATGGAACCAGCCCTGGCCAGACGGCAAGCCAGTGCCCGAGACCGCCGGCTCATGGAAATTGACCGATCTTGAAGTCACAGACGGTCGCTTCCTAGCGCTTGCCATCTCGGGCGGTGGAAGCCGCGCTGCCAACTTTGGCGCCGCCGTGATGCTCGAGCTCGAGCAACGTACGCTGTTGGAGCAGGTCGATGTGATCTCGGGAGTATCCGGCGGAACTCTCCCTGCCGCGTATTACGGACTGGGCGACAAAGCCGGCGCCTTTACGGAGTCCGCCCTTCGAAAAGCGCTGGGATTCGACTTTCAGGGCAGTTGGATCCGGCGGTGGTTTCTACCGCAAAACATTTTTCGCTATTGGCTCTCCGACTTCACCCGTTCGGACATTATGGTTCAGGTTTTCAACAACCAGCTTTATCACGACGCCACCTTCCAACATCTCCTGCCGCATCCAAAGATCTTGCTCAATTCAACCGTCCACAACGATCACACACGATTTACATTTACGGACGAGCGCTTCGCCAAACTTCATTCGGTGCTGGCCACGTATCCCCTCGCCAATGCCGTGAACGCATCTTCAGCATTTCCGGGTGCGTTTCAGGATGTCACACTGCAGTGGTACATGGAACCGCCGCAATACATGCATCTGTATGACGGCGGCCCCATTGACAATCTCGGCGTGCAGGCCATTACAGAATACATTAATCGAAACATCCTGGGCACGTCGCTGGATCGACTGTTCCCCAACGGTTGTCTGATCCTCATTATTGATGCCACGCCGGCGAGCGAGCATCCTGAGCTCAACACCGGGCAGTCCAGCCGCTCGTTGATTGACTACTTCGTGGATACCAACGCGTTGGATGCGATGGATGCGATGCTCCTGGAGTCCAGGCGGGCGTTGCTCGCAGGCATGGGGATTCCCATCGCGAGGCAGGATCAAGAAATGCGTGGACGGCTGCCGGTGAACGACCCACGGCAGTGCGGCTGCGAAGTCCGCCACATTGCTTTGCGACAGCTCATGTATGCGGGGGAAGAGTCGGATGGACTGGCCGAACGAGTGACGCAGATCAAAACGAAATTCTGGATAAGCGAAGACGAGCAGAGCGATCTCTTCACCGCCGCCAAGCTGCTCATGAAGATGGTTGACGACAGGAAGCTGCTGACTGAGGAATCATTGAGGACGTCGTGCGCGGTTGAACGCAAATGAACAGTGTGGACGGTTTCCGCGGATCGTCACTTCGACATCTCGTGCTGCTACCGCTACGTCGGGATAAGATTTCGTACAGAATGATCCCTTTCCGATGACGCCTCGCACTTGGATTTAGCCCGCTTGACCCCTGATCATGACGTGGCTTTTGCAGCTCGACAAGCCTGCCACCCACATCCCTCCCAACAAGGAGCACGAGGGAACTGCGCCGGCTAACGGAGTGGTGCGGCCAGCGGCGACGGCGCAAGCGGGGCGGCAAGAGGCGAGGGGCCCAGCGGCTTCGCCAGCGGTGACGGCGGGAGGGGTGCGGCCAGTGGTGATGGGGGCAACGG
>Ga0075419_10000673_pt1 | contig 21811 bp, 22 predicted proteins | sample SoiMetdeltSBSDD3_FD_76900 | JGI IMG/M metagenome (GOLD analysis project Ga0075419, IMG submission 76900) | Bulk soil microbial communities from a Populus tree surrounding site in Tennessee, USA - Soil MetaG P. deltoides SBSDD3 | ecosystem: Environmental > Terrestrial > Soil > Tree plantation... | reverse complement strand
TCCCCTGGGCCGCTCCGGTCGTCCTCTCCACGATCGCCTGGCTCTGGCTTCTCGACTCTCTGTACAGCGTCGCCAACTGGACGCTCGCGAGCCTCCACCTCGACAACGGGCTCGTCTGGTTCCTGAGCGCAGTGAACGTCTAGGAGGACGCCCAGGTGCCGCTGCAGTGGCTCGGGCGCCCCAACCTCGCGCTCGTCGCGATCACGGTCGTCCACGCCTGGCGGATCCTCCCGTTCGCGGTCGTGATCTTCATCGCCGGGCGAGCGTCGATCCCGAACGAGGTCGAGGACGCGTCGCTCATCGACGGCGCCACGGGCCTCAAGAAGCTCTGGTACGTCGACCTCCCGCTGCAGCTCCCGATCGCGCTGGTCGCGGTGCTCTTCGGGATCGTCTTCACCGCGGTCGACTTCGCCGTCGTCTACATCCTCACGCACGGCGGCCCGTTCAACTCGACGCAGGTGCTGACCACCTGGGCCTACGCGGTCGGAATCGACGGCGGCTCCCTCGGCGAGGGTGCCGCGATCTCCCTGTTCCTCTTCCCGCTCCTCGTGCTGGTCACCGTGGGGATGCTGTTCTTCGCTCGCCGGGCGCAGGTGAGCTGAAATGACCTGGCGAGTCGACGAGGTCGACCGATGACATGGCGCCAGAAAGGGTGGACCTACGCGGTCGTCGTCCCGTTCGCGATCTTCCTCGCGTTCCCGTTCTACTTCGCGCTCGTGACGATGTTCAAGACGAATCTCGACCTCGCGAACGTGGAGCATTCTCCCTACCTCTACAACGACCTCGAGGGCGGCTTCCACTGGGACTTCTGGAACTACGCGACGACCGAGCACCTCACGTTCCTGTTCGAGGAGACGAACTACGCGCAGTGGCTCCTGAACACCTTCCTCGTCGGCGCGGCCGTCGTCGCGATCACGCTGCTCCTCGCGTTGCCGGCGGGGTACGCGCTCGCGCGCCTCGCGGGTGGCTGGGGCCAGAGCATGGGAGTGGCGATCTTCCTCGTCTACCTGGTCCCGCCGACCTTGCTGTTCCTGCCGCTCTCGCGGCTCATCACCCAGCTGGACCTCAAGGACTCGCTGTGGTCGCTGATCCTCATCTACCCGTCCTTCACCGTCCCCTTCGCTACCTGGCTCCTGATGGGGTTCTTCAAGACGATCCCGCAGGAGCTCGAGGACGCGGCGCTGATCGACGGTGCGTCGCGCCTGAAGGCGTTCTACCTGATCATCCTCCCGATCTCGCTCCCCGGCATCTTGACGGCCATCATCTTCGCGTTCTCGCTCTGCGTGAACGAGTTCATCTACGCGTTCACCTTCGTCTCGAGCTCCGAGCAGCGCACCGTCTCGGCGGGGATCCCGAACGACCTCATCCGCGGCGACATCTTCTTCTGGCAGTCGTTGCTGGCGGCGACGCTCATCCCGGCGATTCCGCTCGCGCTCCTCTACAACGCGTTTCTCGACCGCTTCATCAAGGGCTTTACAGGAGGCGCGTTCAGGTAGGAGAATCGACTCCGAGAGAAAGGAGGTACCCGGTGGCGGACGTATCCGACGAGCTCCCTCCGAAGGGCTCGACGCTGACCCGGGAAGACTTGCTCAAGCGAGGGGCTGCCGCGGCGTTCGCCGTCGGCATGTTCGGCGCCCTCCCGGACAGGGCCCTGGGCTTCTACGGACCGCTCAAGTACGCCCACAAGCAGCTGGCGGGCGAGCTTCGCATCATGACCTGGACACACTTCGTCCCGGACTACGAGAAGTGGCTCGACAACACCTACGCGAAGCAGTGGGGCGAGAAGAACGACGTGGAGGTCAAGATCGACCACATCAACAACGCGCTCCTGTACGGGACGGGAGCGTCGCAGGTCGCAGCCCAGAGCGGCCATGACCTCTTCTGGTTCATCTCGCCGCCGTCGACGTTCCAGAAGCAGGTCGTTCCCGTCAACGACCTCGTCCAGGAGGTCACGAAGAAGTTCGGGCGGATGACGGACGTGGCCAGGAGGAGCACGTACAACCCGAAGACGAAGCAGTACTTCGGATTCCCCGAGACGTACGCACCGGACCCGGTCCAGTACCGACGCAGCCACCTGCAGGAAGCCGGGGTGAGCCTCCGGACCTGGGACGACCTCCGCAGGGGTGCGGCCAAGCTCAAGCAGAACGGCCATCCCGTCGGCCTCGGGATGTCGAACGAGATCGACTCGAACATGCTCCTGACGTCACTTCTCTACTGCTACGGCGGCTTCATCCAGAACGAGGAGAACCGCATCGTGATCGGCCAGGGGTCGAACAGGAAGGGTGCGATCCAGGCGTTGCAGGTCATGCGCGAGATCTACCGAACGGGGATGTCCGACGAGGTGTTCGCCTGGACCGCGTCGTCGAACAACCAGGCCTTCGTGGCCGGCCGGCTCTCGGTGGCGTTGAACGCGATCTCGATCGTGCGCACCGCGGAGGACTCCGGGAACAAGGAGCTCTCCGACGACACATGGCTTGCCTCGATCCCGCGTGGCCCCGTGATGCGCATGGGCAACGAGCACGTCATGGGCGTCTACGTGATCTGGAAGTTCGCGAAGAACAAGGCGGCTGCGAAGAAGTTCCTCGTGGACCAGCAGCTCGCGTACCGCTCCCACTTCGTGCGGAGCAAGTTCTACAACTTCCCGCCCTGGACCAACTCGATCAAGGGCGGGTTCAAGACCATCCGCCAGATCGCCGCGCAGGACACGCACAAGCCGAGGGGCAAGTACACGGTGCTGACGACGATCGCGGAGAAGTACACGACGAACCCGGGGTTTCCGGGCTACACGACGCCGGTGATGGACGAGATCTTCAACACGTTCCTGATCCCGCAGATGTTCGCCGAGGTGGCACAGGGGAAGTCGACCCCTGCCGAGGCGGTCGACGGCTTCGCGCGCAAGGCGCAGGGCTTGTACCGCAAGTGGAAGAACCAGGGTCTCGTCTAGACGGCGACTGCGCTCGCTTCCCCGAAGGCCCCGGAAACGGGGCCTTCGGCGTCAGAGAGTGACGACCGCCTTCGTTCCGCGAGCCTGAGCCGCCCAGGCGTCGGCGACGCGGTCGAGCGGGAACGTCTCCACCTCGATCGTAATCCGGCCGGAGGCGACGTGCGCGGCGAGGGCGAGGTAGGCGTCCGCGCGCTCATCGGGCGAGAGGGCGAAGACCGAGAAGCCGAGGATCGAGAGCTGCTTCCCGCGCACGAGGGACGAGGGCAACGTCGCCTGCGGACCGGAGGATTGGCCGAGGTGGACGATGCGGGCTCCCGGCGCCGCCGCCTCGACCGCAGCGGGGACGACGCTGCCCCAGAGCGGGTCGACGACGAGCGTAGGCCCGTCCCCACCGCAGGCCTCGCGCAGCCGCTCGACGAGGCCGTCGCCGTCGAGGGTGACGATCTCGTTCGCACCGAGATGGCGGAGGCGCTCGAGCCGCTCGCGGTCGCGCCCCGCACCGACGACGCGCTTCGCCCCGAGAACGCGCGCGGCCTGGAGTGCGACCGAGCCGACGGTGCCCGTGGCACCGAGGACGAGCACGCGGTCGTCCGCACGAACCGGGGCTCTCGTCGCCACCGGGATCCAACCCGCGGCACCGGCGATCCCGCAGGCCGCCCCCAGGGTGTCGTCGAGCCCGTCTGGGACTGTGATCGCGACGGAGCCCGCGTAATCCGTGCGCTCGACGAGGAACCCGTCCTTCGTCGTCCCTCGCCCGTCGCCGTAGACGTACACCCGCGTCCCGTCTCGGCGGGCCACCGCCTCGCAGCCCGGGATGTACGGGAGTGGCGGGTGCCCGCCGTAGAACAGCCCGGCGGCGACGGCGAGGTCGAGCGGGTTCAGCGCGACCGCGACGACCTCGACCGGCCCGTCTCCGTCGATCTCTGCGGCGAGGGGCGGGCTGCCGAGCTCGACGACCTGCGCGGCGCGCACCCGCCCATCCTACGGCCACGCGCCGGCGGTTCAGCGGACGCGGCGCGTGGGCGCGCTCGACGCCCTCGCGCGCCCGACGGCGTTTCCGGCGATCACGGTGAACCGCAGCCGGCGGCCGCGGTCGGCGCTCCTCACCCGGTAGCTCCGTGTCCGGGCGGCAGCGGTGACCTCGCGGCATGCGCGGTCGCGGCACCGCTCCCACCGGTACAGGAAGGCGAGCGGCTCACCGCCCGACCAGGTCCCGACCGCGCCCGTGAGCCGGGCCCCAACGACGAGCCGTCCGGCGATCGAGGGCGCTGTGAAGTTCCGCGGCGGCGTCGGGACCACTTCCGTCGCCTCCGCGGTCGCGTACCCGGCACCAGGGGCGGACAGCGTCACCCGCAACCGTGCGCCGCCGTCACTGCGGTGCACCGTGTACGTCCTGCCGGTGCCCGCGGGCTCGCAGCTGCTCCGGCAGCGCTCCCAGCGGTACGACACGTCGAGGCCGGCTCCGACCCAGACGCCCGTGTACGCCCTCAGCAGCTGCCCGGGAAGCGTCATGCCTTCGACCGTCGGGTGGAGCGTGGGCCCGGGCCGTCCGAGGCGCAGGAGCGCCCCGAGCGCGTCGACCCGCCCGTACCGAACTCCTCCGATCGGCGTCGCGGCCTCCTCGAGCGCGGCTTCGATCTGCGCCACGGAGGCGAACGGCGCCTGCGCCCGCATCAGACCGACGATCCCGGCGACGACCGGCGCCGCGCCGGACGTCCCGCAGCCCGCGCCGAAGCCGCCGCCGAGCTGCGTCGTCGGCGTGCAGCCGGGCGCGGCGAGCTTCACCCAGTCCCCGCGGCTCGAGTAGACCGCGAGGCCACCGCTCTCTTCCGTCGCGGCCACGCCGAGCACGTCCGGGTACGCTGCGGGGTACTCCGGCGTCGTCGTCCCCTCGTTTCCCGCGGCAGCGACGACGAGGACGCCTGCCGCGCGCGCCCGCCGGATCGACGCCTCGAGCGCGCCGTTCCGGTTTTCGCCGTAGAGGCTGAGGTTGACGACCGCGGCGCCGTGCTCGACCGCGTAGTCGACCGCGGTCGCCATCGTCGTCAGGCGCGCGAACCCCTCGAGGCCGAGCACCCGAAGCGGGAGGATGCGGCAGCTCCAGCAGGCGCCCGCGGCGCCGAGCCCGTTGTTCGCGCGCGCCGCGGCGATGCCCGCGACGGCCGTCCCGTGCCCGACGAGGTCGTCGGCATCCGCATCGCGGTCGACGAAGTCGTAGCCGGGATCGACGGCGCCCGCGAGGTCCGGGCGGGCCGCCTGCACGCCGGAGTCGACGATCGCGATCGAGACCTTCTCCGATCCTGTCGTCACGTCCCAGGCGGCGGGCAGGTTCGCCGACGCGTACGTCCAGGCGGTGACGAGCGGATCGGAGGGCACGACTGCCCGGGCGCCCGCGGTCGTGACTCCGGCCGCGACGACCGTCACGGCCACGAGCGCGCGCAGGAGCACGGCCTACTCGAGCGGCGGGACGACGGCGTTCACGGGCATGCGTTCGGGATCCGACTCCTCACCGTCCGCGAAGTGCCCGTCGCCCGGCCACGGGGCGAGCAGGAGCAGGATGCGCGACGGCTCGAGCGCCCGCACGCTGCGCGTCTCGCGCGGCGCGAACGTGACCAGCGACCCCGCGTCACACTCGACGTCGTGGTCGTCCACCGCGAGGCGGAGCCTCCCCGAGACGACCTGCACGACCGCGTTCTCGTACAGCCGGTGCTCGCCGAGCTCGTCGCCGGCGTTCAGGTCGATGACGACCGCACGGCACTCGGGGCGGGAGAACAGGACGCGAGGCTCGCGCTTCCCGTTCGCCTCGATCGAGGGCAGATGCCAGCGCTCCATCCGCCCACGCTAGCACCGCGAGGCGATCGGCTCTGGGAGCGTCTCCTGCGACGTTCTCGGATACTCCGCGCGTGAAGGTGCTCGCGACACGGCGCTACCCGGGGCCGGCGCTCGACGAGCTCTCCGACCTCGAGATCGCGACGCTCGCCTCGCTCGACGGGCCGCGGGCGGATGTCGAGGGGCTCGTCGTCGCCAACGAGCGTCCGCCGCTCGAGCTTCTGCCGAGCCTGCGCGCGATCGCGAACTTCGGCGTGGGCTACGACCGGATCGACATCGCGGCGTGCGCGAAGCGGGGCGTCCTCGTCACGAACACGCCCGGGGTCCTCGACGCGGCCACCGCCGATCTCGCGTTCGCGCTGATCCTCGCCGCGCGGCGCCGGGTCGTCGAGGGCGACCGGCTCGTCCGCGCGGGCGGGTGGACGGGGTCCTGGGCGGACAGCGGCTTCGCCGAGGAGCTGACGGGCTCGACGCTCGGGATCGTGGGCCTGGGACGGATCGGGAGCGCGGTCGCGCGGCGCGCGCACGGGTTCGAGCTCCGCGTCCTGTATACGCAGCGCCACCGGGTGGAGACCGGACTCGCGGAGTACCGCGAGCTCGACGTGCTGCTCGCGGAGTCGGACGTCGTCACGCTCCATGTCCCGCTGACGCCCGAGACGGACGAGCTGATGGACGCACGGCGGCTGGGGCTCCTGCGCGACGGCGCCTGTTTCGTGAACACCGCGCGCGGCGAGATCGTGGACGAGCGGGCGCTCGTCGCAGAGCTCGTGTCGGGCCGGCTCCGCGCGGGTCTCGACGTCTTCGCCAACGAGCCCGAGGTGCCGGCCGAGCTGCTCGAGCTCCCGAACGTCGTCCTCACGCCGCACCTCGGGAGCGCGACCCGCCAGGCGCGCGAGGCGATGACGCGCCTCGTCGTCGACAACCTCCTCGCGGTCGAGCGGGGCGAGCCCCCGCTGACGCCGGTCGTGCCGTGAGCGGGTCTGATGCGGCGCTCAAGACGGAGGCGCAGGCAGAGTGCGACGCGGTGCGGCTCGTGTACTGGTTCGCACGCATGCGGTTCCCCGCAGCGAAGGCGCTGAGAGTGGAGACCGCCGGCTAGAGATGCCGACCTCGGAGCAGATGCGCGCGGTCCGCCTCCATTCCGACGCCGGTAGCGCCGGGCTCTCGCTCGACGACATCGAAGTGCCGGAGCCCGGGGCAGGGGACGCGCTCGTGCGCGTGCACGCCGCCGCGATCACCCGGGACGAGCTCGAGTGGCCGGTCGGCCGTCTCCCGGCGATCCCGTCGTACGAGCTGTCCGGCGTCGTCGAAGCCATCGGAGCCGGGGTCGCAGAGCCGGCGGTGGGCACCGAGGTGTATGCGCTCACCGCGTTCGACCGCGACGGTGTCGCCGCCGAGCACGCCGTCGTCGCCGCGGATCTCCTGGCGCCGAAGCCGGAATGCCTCGATCACGTCGAGAGCGCGGCGATCCCGATGCCGGGCCTGACCGCGTGGCAGGGGCTCTTCGACCATGGTCGGCTCGAGGCGGGGCAGCGGGTCCTGATCCACGGTGCGACCGGCGGCGTGGGCCGCCTGGCGATGCAGCTCGCGCGCGAGCGCGGCGCCCATGTCGTCGCGACCGCGTCTGCGGCGCGCATCCATGACGCGCTCGCTGGCGGCGCCCACGAGGCCTTCGACCGCGCCTCGCTCTCGGCCAGGGAGATCGAGCCCGTCGACCTCGTCTTCGACACGGTGGGCGGCGAGGTGCTTGCAGGCTCCGCGGCCTTCCTCCGCGACCGGGGGAAGATCGTGTCCGTCGCCGAGGAGCCGCCGCCCGAGCTGGTGGCGCAGGCCGACGCCGGCTACTTCGTAGTCGAGCCGGATCGTCGGGAGCAGCTCGTCGAGCTCGCCCGGCTCGCGGACGAGGGTGGGCTGCGCCCGGCGATCGACTCGGTGTTCCCGCTCTCTAACGCGCGCGCCGCGTTCGAGCGTGTGGCGTCGCCCGGGAAGCGGGGGAAGGTCGTGCTTCGCGTCGTCGAGCCGGGCTCGGGCTAGTACGGCCCGCTGCCGGAGCCGCCGCCCCCGTAGAGAACGACGAGCACGACGCCGACCGCGATCGCCGCTCCGACGAGCAGGAACGCGATCCAGCGCGCACGATTCGAGCTCGTGTGCCGCTCGTGCATGGTCGCCACGGACCACCTCCTTCGCTCCGCATCCTCGGGGAGGACGCGTGTGGCGTGTTTCCGTCTACGCGTACTACGGGCGAGCGCGCTTGTGCGGATGCGTACCCGGGTGCCCGCGCTGCGCCCGCCCGCGATCGACATGGGCCGGGTTGGATTCGAACCAACGACCTTGGGATTAAAAGTCCCCTGCTCTGCCAGCTGAGCTACCGGCCCTCGCCGGGCCAGTGTAGGCGGCACATCGCGCGCCGGCTCAACCGCGAGGCTCGGGGATGAGGCGCTCGAGGAGCTCCGCGTACTGCGTCAGCTGGCGGTCTGGCAGGAACCGCTCGGCGACGCGGCGGCGGGCGTTCGCGCCGAGACGCGCCGCCTCGGCCGGGGAAGCGAGCACCGACGACACCAGCTCTCCCATCCGCTCGAGGTCGGCGGGGTCGTCGAGCAGGAGGCCGCTCTCGCGGTCGACGATCTGATCCGCAATTCCGCCGACCGCGCTCGCGACGACGGGCCGCGACTTCCACATCGCCTCCGAGACGGTGAGCCCGAATCCCTCCGCGAGGCTCTTCTGCACGACGACGACGGCGTGCGTCTGGAGCGCGTTGACGACGAGCGCGTTCTCCCGCGGGTCCTCCATCGGGATCGCGGCGAGGTGGATGCGCTCGCGCTCCGGGGCCGCGAGCGATCGCCACAGCTCGACGGTCTCGTTCCAGACCTCGAGCCCTTCCGGGTCGTCCTCGACGCCCTCGACGGCCGGGCCGGCGAGGACGAGGTGCGCTCCGGTCGACGCATCCACCCCGGACGCGAATGCCCGCATGACGCCGGCCATGTCCTTCATCCGGTCCCAGCGGGACACCTGGACGACGAGCGGCGTGTCGGCCGCGGGCGCGCCGCCCTCGCGCACGATCTGCGCGGGATGCGAGACGCCGGAATGCGGGGCGACGTCGTCGCTCGCGATCAGGCCTGCCGCTGCCAGCACGCCGACGACGGTCTCCCGGTCGAGGGCCTCGTTCTTCGGCGCGAGCGGGTCGATCGCGGGCGGGATGACCGCGAGCCGGCCCTCGTCGACCCAGCGTGGCGCGAAGGCGCCGCGCGAGAACACGAAGGCGCGGGCGTCCTCGACGTACGGTCGGAGGAACTCCCACGCGCGCTCGGACCAGTCGTTCGCCGCGTCCAGGCCCACGTGGCAGCGCCACACGACCGCATGCCCGTCCGCGCGCAGCGCCGGGACGAGCCCCGCGGGCTGGGGGTCGTGGACGATGACGACGTCCGCCGGCCGCAGGGCGTCGCGCAGGCCGGACAGGTTCCCCGCGGCCGTCTGCTCGTACTGCGCGCGCTCTGCCTCCCCGAGCGGACCGCCGTCTCCGGGACCGCCGTAGAGGCCGTTGTGGATGCGCTTCGTGACCGTGAAGAACGCCGGGTCGCCGTCGATGACCAGCCACTCCGTCGCGAGGCCGGCGCCTCGGACGTATCCGAGGAGCGTCTGCAGCATCTCGGCGACGCCGCCGCCCGTGGCCGTCGAGTTGACGTTGACGACCCGCCTGCCTCCGAGCCGCGCACGGACGGCCTCGGCGGTCCGCTCGAGCCGCTCCACGCGCTCGCGTCCCACGAACGGCTCGAGCCGGTCCGGCGCGAGCGCTGGGACGGGGACCGCGGTGATGCGTGCGCGAGCCGTCATGCGCGGCCCAGGCTACGCGGCCCCGGCGGGGCGCTGCCCGGCGCAGCCGTCTCTACACTCCGGGCCGGGCCCCCATCGACTAGCGGCCTAGGTCGCCACCCTTTCAAGGTGGTAGCACGGGTTCGAATCCCGTTGGGGGCACCTGGGGCGGTTAGCTCAGCTGGTAGAGCGCCTGCTTTACACGCAGGTGGCCGCAGGTTCGAGTCCTGCACCGCCCATGGTGGGACAGTCCTGGTACCTAGGGTTTCTCGCAACGCTTGCACAGCCTTCGTGCCGGTCGCCTCTTGGCGAGCGTGACGAAGGGCCGCCACGGGGAGACCCAACGCCGGTGCCGATCTGCCTACGGCGTGGGTCGTGGCTCGGGTTGACGACCCCGGGCTGATGCAGGACCGCCGAGACGCTCGACGAAGCCGACGTGGCCGGGCCGGCTGCGTTCTCCACTTCCCCTCTCCCCTAGGGAGGAGATGCGCGGCCGGTCCGGTCTCGCACTCTCGAGCTTCGGTCAAGACCCGACAGCGCCTCACTGCCTGCCCACCCTCCTAGCGCAGTGGGTGCTCTGCATCCCGTCTCGCTCGAGGAACGTGCTCCCTCGCGTTGCGATCTCGAAGCCCAGGATCGGGAGCATCGTGACGCCGAGCGAGTCCGGCATGCCGCTTTCGCCTCCGTCGGCGTCGGCGCGAGAACCGATCCGGTCCTCGAGCGATGAGGCGGCCCCGTCGCCGGGGCCGCCCCGTTCAGTCAGTTGAGCGCGCCTCGGCCGCCTCTGCGATCCACGACGAGTCGGTAGATCACGAGCAGGACGATTGATCCGACGATGGCCGTCAGCCACGTGGAGATGTCGAAGAACTCGTCCATCGGGTCAGCGTCGAAGAGCGCTCCTGCCAAGAAGCCGCCAAGGAGTGCACCCGCTACGCCTATGAGAGCAGTGATGATCCACCCTCCAGGATCGTCGCCGGGCATGAGCGCCTTGGCAATCGCCCCGGCGAGAAGCCCAAGGATGATGAATGCAATGATTCCCATCGATTCCTCCCTCGTTGTCACGCGTTGGTACCCCGTGCCGAGCGCGCCTGAACCTCACGACAGGTCGGCCCGAGGCGCTGCTGCTCGTCGGCGACCCATCGCCTTCGGCGAGTCTGCCGCGGTTCGTCTGTGAGGAGTTACGGAAGCACGTGGACAGGGCACGTGTACGCGTGTGAGTGGACGAGTCAGATCAGCGTTCGTCGGGGCGTCGGCCGCGACCTTGTGGGGACTCCAGGAACCACTGGACAAGCGTGTGTTCCGCTCCCACTACTCGGACGTCGCGGTGCTCGGAAAGGCGATCACCCGCCGCCGCCTCTGGCCCGCCGTGGGGCTCACGGTTCACGCCATGAACGGTGCAGTCTTCGGTCTCGCATTCCAGGAAGTGAGGCGGCGGGTCCCCGGTCATCCTCGCGCGCTCGCGGTAGGAATGGCCCTCGCGGAGCACGTCGCCCTGTATCCGCTCTCCTACTTCAGCGACCGCTTCCACCCGGCACGCGGCGAGCCGGGCGTGCCCCCGCTGCTGAAGAACCCTCGCGCGTTCGCACAGGCGACCTGGCGGCACACGCTCTTCGGCGTCGTACTCGGTCGCCTGGCCTAGCCGCGAAGACCGAAGCGGCATGGTGGTCGAGTGATGCATCCGGACCGGGCCACACCCTCTCGACACCTGCGAGGTCTTCCGAGGGAAGGCGATGGGGGCCCCGATGATCTGCTGCGCAGACAGCGACTCCGACCCGCGGTCGGCAAGGCCAGGAACGCGGCCGCGGCGCACAGGCAGCAGCGTGCGCTCGTCGCTTGCCGCACGTTTGATTGCGGCCCTCCGGCACGGGGTAGCCTCGCGGCATGGAGACCGCCGGCAAGGCCCTGCTCGTGGGGGCGCTCCTCCTCGCAATCCTGGGCGTCGGGGCGCTGGCGCTCGCCCGGCTCGGGGTCGACCGGCTCCCGCTGACCCTCACCTGGCGCTCCGAGAACGTGACGGTCTTCCTTCCGATCGGGCTGATGATCCTCGCTTCGCTCATCGGGACGATCGTGCTGAACATCGTCCTCCGGCGCTGAGCCCGAGGACCGCGCGGTTCTATCGGCGCGGCTGCGTCGGCTACGAGTGGGCGGCTGCTGCGATCGTCACCGGGGCGCCGACGCGGCGCGCTTCCTCGATCGTCTCGCGGGCGCCGTCGGCCAGCGCCTGCTCCGCTGCCCGCCGCCCCGCATCGACGGCACGGTCGAGGCTCCGGAATCCCCGCAAGGGCACGTCCTGCACGTCCGGAGCGATGAGGACATCGGCGAGCAGGCGGTTCGCCTCTGCCCGCTCGACGCTTCCGAGGACGGTCGCGCGCGAGAGCGTCTCCACGATCGTGGGCAGGAGCGGCCCCTGCTCGAGGTGGATGCCGGCGGACTCGAGCCTGCGCATGACGTCGACGGCGACGACGGGCCCCGGCTCGTCGGCGACCATGACGTCGACCGGCAGGTTGTTCAGCACGCCGCCGTCCACGAGGAGCTGCGAGTCGCGGGAGACCGGGGGCGCAAGGCCGGGGATGGCCATGCTCGCGCCGACCGTGTCCACGATCGACCCCGTGCGGTGGATCACCATGCGGCTGCTCAGCAGGTCGGCGCTGACGGTGTACAGCGGGCGAGCGAGCTGCTCGAGCGCGAGCTCTCCGAACATGCGCCGCAGCATCGAGGCAGCGCGACGAGCGCGGATGAGCGCGTGACGCGGGATCGTGTAGTCGCTGAACGGCGCGCGCTGTGCGAGCTCGCGACGGCAGACCTCGATCATCGTCGCCGGCCTCCAGCCGAGCGCCGTCATCGCGCCGATGAACGCGCCCATGCTGCAGCCGCCCAGCCGGTCGATCTCGAGGCCCTCGCCCTCCAGCACCTCCAGCACGCCGATGTGCGCGAAGGCGCGCGCTCCTCCCCCGGAGAGGACGAGGCCGAGCGACTGGCCGGTCAGCCGGCGCGCGACCCTCCCGGCGGCGGCCGAAAGCTCCGTGTCGACGGGGACGACGTGGTGGGTACGCACGTCGGCGCGCTCGAACCAGGCGGCGACGTCCTCGGTCGTCGGCGCCTCGAGGAAGAGGACGTCGCAGCTGTCCGGCGGTGCGAGGTCGGCCGGCGGGGGCGCGGCGGAGGTCAGGACGACGACGCGGTCCGCCTGACGCAGGCAGAACCGGGACCACTCGCTTCCATCGAGCCCGCCGCGGAGGAGGACGTAGTCGTGCTCCCGCTCGAGCTCGGCCAGCTGCCGTCCCCAGGCCCACTCGTCGCCGGCCTCGGTCTCCGCTGCGGCCTGCGCGACGGTGTCGCCGAGCGTCGCGAATGCGTGCGAGAGCTCCTCCCAGGCGCGGTCGTCCGCGACGTCCTCGACCGCGACGATCGCGACGACGGCCGTCGGCGCCTCCGCGGGCTCGACCGTGCCGCCCCGCTGGATCTGCGCTGCGAGGGCGGTCGCCAGGCCGGCGCCGAGCTCCGGGCTGTGCTGGAGGAGGCCCCGGAAGCGCTCGCCGTCGATCTCGAGAAGCTCGGCGTCGCGAACGGCATGCACCGACGCCGAGCGCGGGGCTCCGGTGAGCACCGCCAGCTCGCCGAGGACAGCGCCCGGGCCGAGCAGGCGGAGGACACGAGCCCGACCGTCGCGCTCGGAGACCACACGGAGTCGCCCCGCCCGGACGAGGTACAGGCGGTCGCCGGGCTCGCCCTCGCGGAAGAGCCACTCCTGGGCGGGCAGGCGGCGCTCGTCGGCGGCGGCGAGGAGCTCGTCCTGCAGGCGCGGTGAGAGCGCGCTGAGCAGTGGGGATGCGGCGAGGGGGCCTTCCTCGAGCATGAGGCAATACTCTCAAACTCTGCGCGCCGGGTCACGGGTTTGCGCGGCCGTGGAGGGGGCGCGCCCGCGTCTCTCCTCTACTCCGGCCGCGTCTCGGCGACCGCCCGCCGCGCCTCGAGCTCGTACGGGTTGCGCCGGTAGCGCGTCGTGAGATGCTTGAAGGTCACGTGCACCGGCCGGTGCTGGCCCTGCCACACGTGACAGAGCTCGTGTGTGAGGAGGTCGTCGGAGGCGTCGGGCCGCTTCAGGAGGATCGTCCGCCAGAGCGCATAGCCGGCGTAGCGGCGAAAGCCCGGGAGGCGGAAGAACCAGGGCGCGACGACGGTGCGGACCCGCTCGATGCGAACGGGCTCCGGGTAGTAGTCGAGCCGGTCGAGCCTCGCCTTCGCCCGCTCGAGCGCCGCCGCGAGCGAGGGCTCCACTAGCGCAGCGGCCGCGAAGCGGACGCCTTCAGGGTTGGTGCGCGATCGACATCCGCGCTCGCGAATGTCGATCTTGCGCTAGGCACTGAGCACGGGCGACAGGACCATGATCGGGCTCCCGTCCTGGGCCTGCAGGTAGCTGAAGGAGTACAGGCGCGGGCGCGTCACGCGCTGGACGACCGCGAGCTCGTCCCCGTTGAGCTCGCCGATCCCGGGCGTGAGCGGCGCCGTGAAGGTGCGGGCGAGCGGGCGGGAGAGCTGGGGGCGGACGTCAGAGCGCTCGAGGAAGACCGCGGTCGAGGCCTGCCCGTCGAGGCGCGGCGGGAGCATGACGAGGACCGACTGCACGCGGTCGACGTACTTGAAGGTGTAGAGCGCGAGCTCGAGCGCCTCGCGCCGGAGGAGGGTCCCGCGTGCGTTGGAGGCCTTCCCCTCCGGGATCGAGCAGCTGTTCCCGAGGCCGCAGAGGTTGTACATCAAGGTGCCGTTCGCGTTCACCGTGTCGATGTCGTCGGCCTCGGCCTGCCCGCGCGAGATGTTCGGGCGGACGGCGAGCGCCCGGACCTGGAAGGCCGTCCCGTCCGGACCGGTCACCGTCGGCGGCCCGACGTACGTCACGGTCGCGAGCTGCCGGCCGCTCGGGAGGCGGTACGAGTCGGGGATGCGGTCGCCGATCTGGGCGGCTCGTCGCTCCGCGCTCCCCTCCGGCTTCCACTCCGACCAGGGCGGTGCGGGAGCGGGGCTGCCACGCTGCAGCAGGACGACGAAGGTCCCGACCGCTGCCCCGGCGACGACGGCGAGCAGGAAGTAGATCACCGCGAAGCGCCCGCGATAGGCGACGCGGCGCGCGCGTTCGGCTCTGGACTCGGGCCGGGCGGTCGTCGTCGCGGGAACGGCCCCTGGCGTCGGGGACGGGGCGTCCGCGGCCGAGCGCTTCATCACATCGTCGGCCACGAGCTCTCCTTCGACACGTCGACCTCCGGGATCGTCATCTTCCTGCTGTCGAGCAGCTCGAGGAGCTCGTCCCCGAACAGCTCGCGTCGCGCAGCGAGCACGTCCGCGATGTGCTCGACCGCCTCGCGGTTGGCGACGACGAGGTTGTGGGCGGCCACGTACGCCTGCCCGACGAGCTGCCCGACGATCGCGCGCTTGTCGCTGTCGCCGAGGACGGAAGCGATGGGGTTCTCCCCGAACGGCCCGCCGCCGCTCGTCCGGTTCACGATCTGAAGGCCGATCTTCTCGAAGCGCTTGAGGACGCGCTCGCGCGCCTCCTCCTCGGTCTCGTCGTCGCGCGGCGTGATCTCGAACGGCTGCGGGCCCATCGCCGACGCCCCGACCATGTGCGCGGCCTGCGCGGTCACGCTCATGACGTCGCCGCCGACGCCGTTCGAGTTCTCGCCGTAGAAGACCCGCTCGGCCGCCATCGCCCCGAGGGCCCACACGAGGCGGGCGAACTCCTCGCTGCGGAAGCGGCTGAAGCGCTCCTCCTTCTCGAGCGCCTGGTGGTGCCCGAGCGCCCCGCCGCGCATCCGGATGGAGAGCCGCGTGGACTCCGCGCCCTTCAGGTAGACGTGGCCGGCGGCGGCATGGCCAGCCTCGTGAACGGCGACAGCGCGGCTCTCCTCCGGAACGTACTCGACGCCGACCGCGGTGCCGGCCTCGAGCGTGGTCATGGCCTCGACGAGGTCGTCCCAGGTGAGCGCCTCGCGGTTCGAGTGGTGGGCGATCGTGAGCGCCATCGACGTCACCTGCTCGAGCATCGCGGGCGCGTAGCCGTTCGTGACGCGCGCGATCTCCTCCCGCCGGTGCGGCTGGTCGAGCTCGGGAGCGTGGGCGACCTTCCCGATGTAGAGGTCGAGGATGTCGAGGCGGTCCTGCTTCGTCGGGGTGCGGAACCAGACGTGGCGCCCCATGCGGCCGGGCCGCGTCAGGGCGGGGTCGAGGCGGTCGACGGGGACGTTCGTCGCGCCGATGAAGTAGATCTGCTCCTTGCGCGGGCGGGCGGCCGGGAGCCGGAACGACGCCTTGCCGACCCTGCGCGGGACGATGTAGATGCCGTCGAGGAACGCGTTCAGCTTGCTCGTCACGAACTTGCGGAAGAAGGGCGGGTTGTCGATCCCGTCCATGACCACGAGGAGCTGGTTCAGAGCGAGCGAGCCGCCCATTCCCATCCCGCCCGGGAACATGAAGCTCAGGACGCCGTTCACGCGCGTGGTGAAGCCCGACGGGCCGGGGAGCTGGGGGGCGCGCTCGGCGAAGAGCCGCTCACGCCAGGCGCGGTCCTCGAGAATCAGGTCGCCGGACGGGTTGAGGGCGCCGAAGGGGCCGTACCAGAGCAGCTCGTGCAGGTCGTGCGGCCGGTGGCCGCCGACGCCGGCGCCGCCGAAGCCGGGGTTGAGCGCCTGCCGGCGCATCCCCACGGCGTCGATCTCGTCGATGAAGACGATGCACTGGCCGCCCCACTTGCGCGCGAGCCGCTTCGCGCGGCGGGCGAGGATGCGCACGACGATCGCGTCGATCCCGATGAACGTGGCGGCGAAGCCGGAGCCGGGGATCGAGATGAACGGCGAGTTGAAGCCCGTGGCCAGGGCCTTGGCGAGCATCGTCTTGCCGGTCCCTGGGGCGCCGAGGAAGAGCAGGCCCCTCTCCCGCTTCCCCCCGGCGCGCTCGAACGCCTCGCCGGACTGCCAGATCGCGACGACGCGCCTGACCTCCTCCTTCGCCTCGACCTGCCCGCGTACGTCTGCGAGCTTCACGCCCCACTCCGCGTCCCCCGGCTCGAAGGCCTGGATCTGGGACAGGTTCATCAGCAGGAGCGGGCCGAAGAGGATGACGAAGTTGAAGACCAGGAACAGGGGAAGCATCACGAGCAGCGGCAGGATCTGGACGAGCGCCGCCGTGTCGAGCCAGAGGTAGAACGGCAGGACGATCAGGGTCGCGACGATCGCCGCCTTCACCCAGAACCGCCAGAACCAGACGCGCCGCCGCGCGACGACGTCCTCCTCGCGGAGCTGCTGGCTCTCGAGCCCGAACAGGCTCGGGCGCGGGATCAGCCGGTGGAAGAGGAGGTCGACGAGGCCGCGGAAGCAGACGACCAGGAAGAGCGCGGCCAGGATCGACCAGACCCACGACCAGCCCTCGGTCTGGTTCAGCCAGACGACGACCGCGGGAGCGGTGACGAGCGCGACGACGGTGGCCGCGCGCGTGAGCCGCCGCCACTGGCCCGCGAGCTCGTTCGAGAGCTCGCTCTCCTGGAGCCCGCTCAGTCGTTCCGCGCCGGACGCCACCTTGTGGTGTTCGGACGCTCGACCGCCCCGGATTGTTGGTAGCGTCGCTCGCGTGTCCGGGGCGATCCTGACCACGAGCGAGGGGCCGATCGAGCTCGAGCTCTTCGCCGAGGCCGCCCCGAAGACCGTCGAGAACTTCACGAAGCTCGCCTCGGACGGCTACTACGACGGGCTCACCTTCCACCGTGTGATCCCCGACTTCATGATCCAGGGCGGCTGCCCGCGGGGCGACGGCACAGGCGGGCCGGGCTACACGTTCGAGGACGAGTTCAACGACCATCCGGTTGCCCGTGGGTACCTGGCGATGGCGAATGCAGGCCCGGACACGAACGGCTCGCAGTTCTTCATCGTCACGGCGGATGCCTGTCCGTGGCTCGACGGCAAGCACACGGTCTTCGGCCGCATCACGTCGGGGCAGGACGTCGCCGACGCGATCTCGCACGTCGAGCGGGACGACCGCGACCGGCCGCTCGAGCCCGTCGTGCTCGAGTCCGTCCAGCTGACCTGAGCCGCCGTCCCCCCGGGGCAGTGGGGGACACCGCCGCACGCGCTCCGGGACACGGCCGGAAAGGCGGCCAAGTTACAACGTGTAACTTGCGCGGAAGTGCCGCGGTAGGCTCAGGCGATGGAACTCGAGGGCAAGACCGCCGTCGTCACGGGCGCGTCGAGTGGCATCGGGGCGGCGACGGTGCGCAAGCTCCGCGAGGCGGGCGTGCGCGTCGCGGGTGGGGCGCGGCGCGTCGAGCGCATCGACGCCGACCTCGCGCTGCCGCTCGACGTCACGGACGAGGAGAGCGCGGCCGCCTTCGTCGGCCGGTCGGCCGCAGAGCTCGGTCTCGTCGACATCCTCTTCAACAACGCCGGCCTCGCGCTCGGCCGCTACCCGTTCTGGGAGTCGACCGTCGAGGACGAGGCGACCGTCTTGCACACGAACGTCGACGGCGTGCTGCGCATGACGCGACTGACGCTTCCGCACATGCCGGACGACGGGCACATCGTCTTCATGGGCTCGGTCGCGGGTCGGCAGGCGTACCCGAACGGCGCGTCCTACGTCGCCGCGAAGTTCGGCCTGCGCGGGTTCGTCTACGCGCTCCGGGAGGACCTTCTCGGCCGCCCGATCCGGCTCACGACGGTCGACGCCGGTCTGGTCGAGAGCGAGTTCTCGCTCGTGCGCTACAGAGGGGACGCCGAGGCGGCGAAGGCCGTCTACGCAGGGGTCGACCCGGTGACGCCGGACGAGATCGCCGACTGCGTCCTCTTCGCGCTCACGCGGCCGCCGCACGTGAACGTCGACGAGATCGTCGTGAAGGCGACCGCGCAGTCGAGCGGCGCCCGGGTCGTGCGCCGCGAGGAGTAGAACCGTGTGGGCCCGATGCTGACGATCCTCGAGGGCTCGACCTTCTGCCTCTCCGACGAGCGCGGCGACATCGTCGAGGAGACGAGCGGGCTCTTCGCCTACGACACGCGGTTCCTGTCGCGGCTCGTCCTCCGGCTCGGCGAGTCGCGGCCGCTGCTTCTCTCCTCGGGCCGTACCGACCACTTCGCGGCCGCGTTCTTCCTCCGCAACTCGACCGCGGACGGGCTGCCCCACGACGCGGTGTCGGTCGCCCGTGAGCGCTTCGTGGCGACGGGGATGCGCGAGCGGATCGCGGTTCGGAACGAGAGCATGGAGACGCTCCGCTTCGAGGTGTCGCTCGAGCTCGCCGCCGACTTCGCGGACATCATCTCGGTGAAGCTCCACGACTTCGCTCTCGGTGACCCCGAGCACGCACCGCCGCTGCCGCCCCCGGCGCCGGCCGCCTACGACGAGGCTGCGCGCCAGCTCCTGATCGAGCCGCCACGCGGCGACCTCAGGACGCGTGTCGTCCTCTCGCATGCGGGGCGGCTCGAGGACGGCCGCATGCTCTTCGAGCTCGACCTCGACCCGCACGAGCTCTGGGAGCTCGACGTCGAAGTTCATCCCGGGCTCGACGGCGAGCGCGAGCCCGAGCGTGCCGACCGGCTCTCCGAGGAGCGCGAGACGCTCGGCGACGTCGTCGCGGCGTGGACGCTCCGCGTGCCGCGTGTGCGCGGCGGCTGGGAGAGCCTTCGTCGCGCGTTCGACCGCTCCATCGACGACCTCGCTGCGCTGCGCATGCGCACCGGCGAGTCCCGGCGGCCGTTGTTCGCCGCCGGCATGCCCTGGTTCATGACGGTGTTCGGGCGAGACACGCTGATCACCTCGCTCCAGACGCTGCTGCTCGGCCCCGAGGTCGCATTCGGCGCCCTGGACGCCCTCGCCGAGCTGCAGGCGACGACCGAGGACCCGGCGATCGACGCCGAGCCGGGAAAGATCGTCCACGAGGTGCGCCGCGGCCGCGCGGCGGAGTTCTGGTTCCCGCGCTACTACGGCACCGTCGACGCGACCCCCCTCTTCCTCGCCCTCCTGGCCGAGACCTGGCGCTGGACGGACGACGGCACCTTCGTCACGCGCCTGCGGGAGCCGGCTCTGCGTGCGCTCGAGTGGATCGACCGCTACGGCGACCGCGACGGCGACGGCTTCGTCGAGTACGGCGCGCGGGCCGACGGCGGGCTCCACAACCAGTCCTGGAAGGACTCGGGCGATTCGCAGCGGTTCCACGACGGGCGCTACGCCGAGCCCCCGATCGCGCCGGTCGAGGTGCAGGGCTACGTCTACCAGGCGAAGCTCGGCCTGGCGGAGATCGCGCGTGAGGTGTGGCGCGATCGGGACCTGGCGGACCGGCTCGAGGCCGAGGCGGGAGAGCTCCGCACGCGCTTCGACGAGGCATTCTGGATCGAGGGCGACGGAGGGGGCTACTTCGCGCTCGCGCTCGACGGCGACAAGCGGAAGGTCGACGCCCGCTGCTCGAACCAGGGGCACCTGCTCTGGAGCGGCATCGTGCTCCCCGAGCGCGTGGGGCCGCTCGTCGACGAGCTTCTCTCCGAGTCGCTCTGGTCCGGCTGGGGCATCCGCACGATGGGACGGAGCGAGGCGGCGTACAACCCGATCAGCTACCACAACGGCACCGTCTGGCCGCACGACACGTCGATCGCCGCGTGGGGGCTGGCCAGACACGGCTACGTCGAGGGGGCGCGGCGGATCGGGCGGGCGCTGATCGAGGCGGCCGGCCACTTCGAGTGGTCGCTCCCGGAGGTCTTCGCGGGCTATGCCCGCGACGAGACCCCCTTTCCGATCGCCTATCCGACAGCGGCGCGACCGCAGGCGTGGGCGGCGGGGACGCCGATCCTCCTCGTGCGGGTGCTGCTCGGGATCGAGCCGGATCGCGCCCGCCAGCGGCTCGTCTCGACGGTCGAGGACGAGCTTCCGAGCTGGCTCGAGGGGCTTCGCGTCGAGGGCGTGCGGGCCTTCGGCCGCAACTGGGTCGTGTCCGTCGACCGCGGTCGTGTCACGATTGCGGAAGGTGTCTAGTTCGTCGATGGAATCCCGCCCCGCAGCGGCCGCGAAGCGGTCGCCTTCAGGGGTCTTCGCGCGACCGCGGTTCGCGCGAGCGAATCCAGGTCTTGCGCAGCGCGCCTCGATGGAAACCCGCCCCGCAGCGGCCGCGAAGCGGTCGCCTTCAAGGGTCTTTGCGCGACCGGGATTCGCGCGAGCGAATCCAGGTCTTGCGCAGTGAGAGTCGGCGTCATCTGTCCCGTGTGGTTCCCGGTGCCGCCGGAGGCGTACGGCGGGATCGAGCGCGTCGTCGCGCTCCTCGCCGACGGCCTCGTGGCGGAGGGTCACGAGGTGACGCTCTTCGCCTCCGGGGACTCGCAGACGCGGGCGCGGCTCGAGTCGGTGTTCGACAACGCGCCCAGCGAGTGGATCGGCCACACGTTCTGGGAGATGCAGCACCTGGTCAACGCGGTCCTGCGCGCGGGCGAGTTCGACGTCGTGAACGACCACACGGGCCTCCTCGGCCTTGCCTTCGGAGGGCTCGTCGACACGCCGTTCTGCCACACGGTCCACGGGCCGCTCGAAGGACGGCCCGGGCGACTGTACGAGGAGGTCGTCCGCCTCGCGCCCGACACGAAGCTGATCTCGATCTCGCTGAACCAGCGCAAGCCCAAGCTCCACCTGCCCTGGATCGCGAACTGCCCCAACGCGCTCGACCTCTCCGTGTACCCGTTCCGGCGAAAGTCGGGAGGCGACTACCTCCTCTTCCTCGGCCGCATGAGCCCCGACAAGGGCGCCCACCGTGCGCTCGCCGTCGCCCTCGAGACGGAGCTCCCGCTGAAGATCGCCGCCAAGTGCCGCGAGCCGCTCGAGATCCGCTACTTCGACGAGTTCATCCGCCCGCATCTGAACGACTCGATCGAGTACGTCGGCGAGGTCGGGCACGCAGACAAGGTCGAGCTCCTGATGGGCGCCCGCGCGCTCCTGCACCCGATCGACTGGGAGGAGCCGTTCGGGCTGGTCGCGATCGAGGCGATGGCCTGCGGGACGCCGGTCATCGCAACGCGTCGGGGAGCGGTGCCCGAGATCATCGAGCACGGCCGGACGGGGATCATCGTCGACCAGTACCGCGAGATGGAGGATCCTGCGACCCTCGAGCAGGCCGACTCGCTCGACCCCACGGTCATCCGCCAGGAGATCGAGGAGCGCTTCTCGCCCCAGCGCATGGTCGCCGACTACGTCGCCGCCTACGAGGCGACGATCGAAGCC
>Ga0075419_10000672_pt1 | contig 21843 bp, 23 predicted proteins | sample SoiMetdeltSBSDD3_FD_76900 | JGI IMG/M metagenome (GOLD analysis project Ga0075419, IMG submission 76900) | Bulk soil microbial communities from a Populus tree surrounding site in Tennessee, USA - Soil MetaG P. deltoides SBSDD3 | ecosystem: Environmental > Terrestrial > Soil > Tree plantation... | reverse complement strand
TCGTTGTTCGGCCCCTGCCAGTTCACAGCGAACGTGCTGCCGGCGACTGCCTGCGCGGGTCCCTTGATCGATGCAGTCGAGGGCGTGACGGTCATCTTCGCCGTCGCGAGCGTGGCGTACGTCTGAGCCGTGAGGTAGCGCACTTCGTATTCGCCGGCGACATCCGGCGCGCGTATTTCGAAGGGACTGCCCTTCGACGTGTATTCGTACGCACCGTACTGCTTGTCCGCGGCCCCGGCCTTCACGATCGTGACGAAGTCACGCTCGTTGTTCGGGCCCTGCCACGTGATCTTGATCTTCGAGCCTGCCGCCGCGGTCTGCGGCGCAGTGACCGAAGCCGACACCGCTCCGACCACGAGCGGCCGCTTGCCGATGATCACGTCGCCCGCGCCGAGGAAGTAACGCAGTTCGTACTGACCCGGCTCCTCCGGCGCCGTCAATTGCAGGGGATTGCCCGCCTTCGTGTACTCGTAGCCGAGGTACGGCCGTGACGCGTTGCCGATCGCAATGTAATCGCGCTCGTTGTTCGGCCCAGTCCATTTCACAGTGAGCTTTGCGCCCGCTGCAACTTGCCCCGGTGCATCGAGCGTCGCCTCGACCGCATCGATGCGCAGCGCGCGCCGGGCGAGAGTCGGGTACGGCGAGTCCGCTGCCAACAAACGAATCTCATAGTCGCCGGGCTTCGGTGGCGCGACCAGCTTGAAGGCGCCGGGCTTCGGCACATATTCATAGCCGCCGTAGGAGCCCTCGGGCGCGCCCTTCGCGACGATGGTCACGAAATCCCGCGGATTCTTCGAGCCGCCGACCGTAACCTGGACCTGCGCGCCGACCGTGACAACCGCGGGCCCGTTCACGGTCGCCTGCGCGAATGCGGTAGAGGACAGAAATGCCAGCAGCAGCGGGATCCAGCGGCGCATGGGATAGCTCCCCTTTTGTTCTCAGGTCGCTATTCTAGCGGCATCGACGATCACGGAGTCGCGAGCCTGAGTCCGACGATGCCCGCGACGATGAGCCCCAGGCTTGCAAGGCGGGCGGCGCTCGCGGACTCGCCGAACAGCACGATGCCCAGGATGGCAGTGCCCGTGGCGCCGACGCCGACCCAGACTGCGTAGGATGTCCCCACCGGCAGCGACTTCATCGCGATTCCCAGGAGTACGATGCTCACGATCATCGCAGCCACCGTGATGGCGCTGGGCCAGAATCGGGTGAACCCCTCAGCGTATTTCAGGCCGATGGCCCAGACGATTTCGAGCAGTCCCGCAACGATCAGCAGCAGCCAGGCCATAGCGCCTCCGGGTCGACAATGTTCGTCATCGAGCTTACCTATAAAAGAGATCTGCAGGACATCGACGCGCACATGACGGCGCACGTCCGGTTCCTGAAGAAGTACTACGCGGCCGGCGTGTTCCTGGTCTCGGGCCGCAAGATTCCGCGCGACGGCGGCATCATCCTCGCCGTCGGCAAGAGCAAACAGGAGATCGAGGCGCTGATCAAGGAGGATCCGTTCTACTCGCACGGCCTCGCCGACTTTCGCGTCATCGAGTTCCGCGCCAGCCAGCGCGCCGACGACCTGCCGAAACGCATCACGGAGTGAGCGAGAACAGCTCCAGCACGTTGCCATCCGGGTCTGCGAACCGGAACAGCTTGAGCGGCCCTTCGGCGATCACGCGATCGTCGAGCAGCTCCACGTCCAGTGCCTTGAGCCGCGCGAACTCCGCATCCGCGCTCTGCACGCGAATGTAAGGAACCACGTTGCGGCCTCGTGCGACTTGCTCCGCGGAATTCGCGTACAACGCCAGCAGAGCGCCAGCCATGTCGAACCCGACGATCTGCGCGTTGCTCACATACGGCTGCCGGCCGAGCACCGGCTCGTAGAACGCACGCGAGCGATCGAGATTGGAGACTCTGAGATAGACACCGAAGCGTTCGACTTTCATGGGTCCTCAGCTCAAAGGTACGAGAAGAGAGAAACCGCCGCGGCCGCTCTGCGGATGAAGGTGATCGTCGTAGCGCTCCAGCAGCGGGGCGTCCGCAACCTCGTGGCCGGAGCGCGGCAACCAGCCGTTCCAGATCGCATCCCACGTCCGACGGATGCCAGCGATGTGCTGGCGATGAGCAAACACTGCATAGCGTTGCCGCGGAATGCGCAGGCAGGTGAATTGCGAACCCTGCGCGCCGAACCCCGCGACTTGAATCGCGCACATGTAATCCATGCTGCCTTCGTCGTCGAGGTTGAAGCAGACGCCATAGGCCGCTGCACCGACACGGCCCTTGATCCGCGCCTGCTCGATGCCGAACTGCTGCCACTGCCCCGGCACGCCCGCGGAGTCCTCGAGGCCGTCGTATCGATGATTGAGGCCGGCGACCAGCAAAACCTCGATGTCTTCGAAGCGCGGGCTCTCGATTTCCAGCGGCGCGGCGTCGAGCGAGATCGGCTGCACCAGCGAAAGTTGCTCGGTACTTTGGCGCGCTCGCACTTCCGCCGGCGTCACGCCGAACTGCTCACCGAACGCCCTCGTGAACGCTTCGTGCGAGTTGTAGCCCGCGTCGACCGCCACGCCGAGAATGTCGCTAGCGCCCGCTGCCAATCGCTGCGCCGCTTCACTCAGCCTGCGGCCGCGCACGTAGCGCATCACCGACAACCCCGTCGCCGCGCCGAATGCACGCAACAGGTGATGCCTGGACACCGAGGCGCTCGCCGCGACGTCCGCGAGCGAGACCTCCAGCTTGAGATGGGCCTCTATGTACCAGAGCGCTCTTTCTACCGGGCTCATGGCAGCCTTTATACCTGCCGGCACGCGCGAGCACTTGATCGGAATTGATGCGGCCGCGGCGCGGAACCGGCGCCTGCGATGGGCCATTGGTCAAAGAGAATTCCAGCAACGGAGAACTTGCCATGGCGCGCCGAACTGCCCGCTCACGCACGAAAACTCCTCACGACAAGTCAGTGCGCTACGCCGTCATCGGCCTCGGCCACATCGCCCAGGCTGCCGTCCTGCCGGCGTTCAAGCACGCCCGGCGCAACAGCGTGCTAGCGGCACTCGTGTCCGGCGAGGAGAAGAAGCTCAAGCAACTTGGCCGCCGCTACGGCGTGCAGCGCGTGTGCGGATATGACGGCGTAGACGATCTCTTCGCGAGCGGCGAGATCGATGCCGTCTACATCGCCTTGCCGAACGATATGCACAGGGAGTACACCGTGCGCGCAGCACAGGCTGGCCTCCACGTGCTATGCGAGAAACCGATGGCAGTCACATCGAGCGAATGCGAAGAGATGATCGCCGCGACGCGCGACGCCAAGGTCAAGCTGATGATCGCCTACCGCCTGCACTTCGAGCGCGCGAACCTCGAAGCCGCCAAGCTCGCCCGGACCGGCAAGCTCGGCGAGCTGCGCTTCTTCAATTCCGAGTTCTCGATGCAAGTCAGCGACGACAACATCCGTCTGCTGCCACCCGATCGAGGCGGCGGGCCGCTGTACGACATCGGTATCTATTGCATCAACGCGGCGCGCTATTGCCTCTCCGAGGATCCCGTCGAGGTCTCGGCAACCGCCACGCGCAGCGACGATCGCCGCTTCCGGGACGTCGACGAGACGGTCGCAGCGACGATGCGATTCAAGGATGAACGCCTCGCGACGTTCGTCTGCAGCTTTGGCGCTTCGGACCGGTCCGTCTACTCGATCACAGGCACTAAGGGCAGCCTGACGATGGACCCTGCGTACGAATATGCAGAGGGTCTGACTTACACGCTGCGCAAAGGCGGACGCGAGAGCCAGAAGAAGTTCGGCAAGAGCGACCAGTTCGCGCCAGAGCTGCTGTACTTCTCCGACTGCATTCTCGAAGACCGCGAGCCTGAACCCTCGGGCGAGGAAGGACTCGCCGACGTGCGCATCATCGAAGGCCTGCTGCAATCGATCCGCAGCGGGCGATCGGTGCGACTCGACATGCGTCAGCGCGAACAGCGGCCTGACCTGCAGCAGGAAATCCGCAGCCCGCCGGTGCCGCGCGAGCCGAAACTGGTGGATGTGAAGCCGGCGAGTCAGTGAACTTTCGTTGCGACCAGCTCCCTGCCGGGGCTGCCGCGCAGCGTGACGCTTGTGACTTGCCCGCCCTCGCGCGCAAAGGTGAAGCTCTCGTTCTTGATGATGAAGAATGTCGAGGGGTTCTCGGGGAACATCCTCGATTGCGGCCCGCCCTCGCTGAACTGAATGCTCAGGCCCGGGCCGTCGACGGCGATCGTGAGGAAGCGTTCGCCGTCCACGCGATATCGGCCGACATATTCCGCCAGCTTGGCGGCCGGCAGCTCGATGACCGGCCGGTCGGGGCTCAAGCCGCGGATGTAGTGATTCGCTACTTCGACCGCAATCGCATCGGTGCGGGCGCTGTCTGCGTTCGTGAGCACGATCACGCCCAGCGAGTCGTCGTAGCGACTGAACTCGGCGCGAAATCCCGGCAATGTCCCGCCGTGATGGACCCGCCGATGTCCGCGAACATCGTCCAGCATCCAGCCCAGGCCGTACTGCGTCGCCGCGCCATCCGTGAGTTTCATCGGCGTGAGCATCTGTGCCTGCTCGTCCTTCGACAACACGACTCCAGCGTGCAGCGCTGCTTCCCATTTCATGAGGTCAGCGATCGTCGACAGGAACGCGCCGCTCGGTCTCAGCGCCAGCATCGGGCCGACGTTGTGCTGTTGGTTATCGCGGTACAGATAGCCATTCGCCCGATGCGGCACGATGTCGAGCGTGTCCGTAGTCCGCGTGGCCGTCATCCCCAATGGTTTGAAGACGCGCTCAGCCATGAACTGCGGCCAAGGCTGGCCGGACACGCGATGGATCGTCTCCGCCAGGATGAAGTACCCGAGATTGCAGTAGGCCCACTTCTCGCCCGGTGCGGACTGCAATGGCACGCCGTACGCCTGGCGAATGACATCGGCGTCGCTCTGCGCTTTCAGACCATCGAAACCCGGCGACTCGCGCACCAGCCCCGAGGTGTGGCTCAACAACTGTCGCACCGTGATGGGCTTCCAGGCCTTGGGCGCATCTTCGAAATACTTCGCGAGCGAGTCATCGAGCCGGACCTTGCCATCGCGGACCAGCAGCATGATTCCGGTGGCGATGAACTGCTTGCTGACCGAGCCGATCTTGAACACCGTGTCGCGCGTCACCGGTACGTTCAGCTCGATGTTGGCGAGACCGAGTGTCCGGACAGAAACCGGCTTGCCGTCCCGGAGCACAGCCACCGCCACGCCGGGCAGTCGCTGATTCGCCATCTCGGCTCGCAGGTACGTGTCGACAGCGTCCGCCGCTGCGACCGTCGCGAACAAGACCAGAAGGCAACAAGCTAGCGCGCGCGGCGGCAGGATTCTTCTTCTCATCCCTCTAGCCTATCAAAACGCGTGGGCTATCATTGCGCCCTTGCAAAATCCGCTTCCGAGGAGTTCCAGATGACCACGAGCCGCCGCGATTTCATTGTAGGCACGGGAGCTGCGATCGCCCTGACTAACCTGCCTGCGCGCGCGGCCGACAACCCCGACGCTGCGGCCGAAAAGCTCGTGGCCGAATTCGCCGAGGAGATGCTGGTCGATTATCCGGAAACCGCGACCAGCCTCGGCATCGACAAGGACAAGCGCGTCGGCCTCAAGAGCAAGCTCCAGGACCGCTCGGCGGCCGGACAGCAAAAGATCGCCCAGCGCGTCGCGAAGCGGCTGGAACGCCTGAAAGGCCTCGACACCTCGCGCCTGGGCGACGCAGCGCGCCTCGATGTCGACGTCGTGCGCACGGCGCATGAATTCGCCGCCCAGGGATTTGCATTCCCGTACGGCGACTCGGCGCTGCTGAACTCGAGTTGGGCGTATCGCAACGCGCCCTACGTCGTGGCACAGAACACCGGCGCGTTCCTGGAAATACCGAGCACGCTGGATGAGCAGCACACAGTGGAGACACCGGCCGATGCCGACGCATACCTGGCGCGCCTCGAGGCTTATGCCGGTCAACTCGACGGTGAAACCGGGCGACTGAAAACGGCGGCGGCGCAAAATGTCATCGCGCCGGATTTCCTGCTCGACAAGACGCTGGCCCAGATCAAGCTCGCGCGTGGCGGCAAAATCGCCGACTGGTCACTCGTGCAGTCGCTAGCCCGACGCACGAAGAACATGCAGGGCGACTATGCAGCGAAGGCCACGAAGATCGCGACCGACAAGATTGCACCGGCGCTCGATCGGCAGATCGCCGAGCTCGAAGTGCATCGCAAGCGCGCGACCAGCGATGCCGGCGTCTGGAAGCTGCCGCGTGGCGATGAGTACTACGCGTGGACGTTGCGCGCCGGCACGACGACGCAGATGACGCCGGAACAGATTCACGCGATGGGACAGGAAGAGCTGCGTGCTTTGCAATCGGAGATGGACGGCATTCTGAAGAAGCAGGGCTTGACGCAAGGAACCGTCGGCGAGCGCATGACGGCGCTCGGCAAGGACCAGCGCTACCACTTCGCGGACAGCGACGCAGGTCGCGCGAAAGTCATGGAGTATCTCAACGGCCGCATCAGCGACATTCGCAAGCGGCTGCCGCGCGCGTTCGCGACGCTCGTTGCCGGCAACATGGAGATCAAGCGCATGGCGCCGGAGGTCGAGCCCGGCGCACCGGGCGCTTACGGCGGCCCGGGCACGATCGACGGCAAGGTACCGGGCAAGTTCTGGATCAATCTCGGCACGATGGAGAACTGGACGACGTACAACCTCGCGACACTGGCCTACCACGAGTCGATCCCGGGACACGTGTGGCAGGGCGAGTACACGTTCAAGCTGCCATTGATGCGCTCACTGTTGTCCTTCAACGCGTACACCGAAGGTTGGGCGCTGTACGCCGAGCAGATGGCGGCCGAGCTCGGTGTCTACGACAACGATCCGGTCGGGCGTCTCGGCTATCTGCAGTCGATCGCTTTCCGCGCGTGCCGGCTCGTCGTCGACACGGGGCTGCACGTCAAGCGCTGGCCGCGTCAGCAGGCGATTCAGTGGTTCGCCACGACCAATGGTTCGAGCCTTGGAGAAGTGACGAGCGAAGTAGATCGCTATTGCGCGTGGCCGGGCCAGGCGTGCGGGTACAAGGTAGGTCACAGCGAGATCAATCGGCTGCGCACCAAAGCGCAAAAAGAGCTGGGCGCAAAGTTCGATCTGCGCAAGTTCAACGACACCCTCGTCACCGGCGGCGGCATGCCGATGGTCGTGCTGGCGCGAAACATCGACGCGTTCATCGCGAAGCAGAGGTAGTCGAGCGGCGCGGGCGCCGGTTCGGCATGTCGTTTGCAGTGGCATCTACATGAACATTGCACTCTATCCATTCGTCGCCGCGTCCGCGGCCATCCTCGGCGTGCTGTCGATCTTTGCTGCTGCGATTGCAGTGGCCGGCAGCGTGCTTTCTCGGTCCACCGTGCTGCGCAAGGAAGTGGCTACGCGTCGAGCGCTCGGCGCGCGGCGATCGGACATCTCGCGCATGTTCTTGAGCGAGAACGCGCCGTGGATCGCGGCGGGAGTCGCGATTGGCAGTGCTGCCGCACTGGCGGTCGGCTGGATCATCCTGATCAGCAGTGCGACCGTGGTGATCGCGGCCACATTGATCGGCGGCTGGATCGCCGGACGGACAGCGACGCGGACACGCTCGGACAGCCGCGGACACTAGCCGTTGCCGATCCGTGCGGTGACTTTGACCTCGATCAAGGCACCCGGCCGAGCCAGCTCCGTGACGCCGACTGCAGTCCACGCCGGATACGGCGCGTGCACGAACTCATCCTTGACCTTCATGAAGGTCGCCCAGTGACGTTGCAGATCGACGTGATACGTCGTCATCTCCACAACGTCAGCGAGACTGAGCCCGGCAGCAGCAAGCACGGCCGCGACGCGCTCGAAAGAATGTCTGAATTGCAGTTCTGGATCCGGCGATATCGTGCCGTCCGGCCCGACGCCGATGCAGCCCGAGCAGCGCAGATGATCGCCATCGCGTACTGCAGGTGCGTAGTGCCAGCGGTCGTAGATCTTCTCCCAGCCGGGAGGAATTACGATGTCGTCGGGTTTCATGTTCGCGCCTCAGTGTGCAGTGTAGAGACACTGTACTCACTCCGATGCTGCAGCAGAATCCGGAACGCCAGCGCATGCGTGATCAGCATCAACGGCACCAGGAACGTCGGGATGAAATAAGCGGCACCCAACTGGCCCGGCATCAGCCCCGCTGTTCCGCCGTGGTAGAACGCGCTCAACAGATCGAATGAGCCCCAGAGGTTGAAGATCCACGCGATCACCACACCGGCCCTGCTTTGCAACGTCGCCAACGAGAGCAGCGCGAGAGTCGCAGCGACGATGTCCCCGTAAGCAGCGGGATACGCAAAGGCAGACGGCAGATCTGCCGACACGACGCCTGGCACGACGAACGCCAGTCCGACGAAGCGGAAGCTATGCAGGATGAGAATCGGCCGCAGCGCTGCGGCTCGTGGCAGCGTGCGGAGTCTTGGCCAGATGTAGCGCGTCGCGACGATTCCCCACGCGATGAAAGCAAAGGCGATGCTCACGAAGAAGTAGAGTTGCGGAGGCATGACGATGTCCTCGGGTTCGATTCTCGGCCGGCGGTACCCACCGGTACCACTTCGACTTCAGTCTGGTACCATGCGGTACCACGGTCAAGGGGCAGACTGATGACAGACGTGCGCGAACGTATCCTCAATGCAGCCTTTGCAGCGTTCATGAAGAGTGGCTACGCAGCGACCAGCACGCTCGAGATCGCCACGCGCGCGAGCGTTTCGAAGCGAGAGCTGTACGCGGTGGTGGGCAACAAGCAGGAAATACTGATTGCATGCATCACTGCGCGCGCTACGCGACTGAAGGTCCCAGCTGACCTGCCCGTGCCTCGCGATCGCAAGACCCTCGCGCAGGTGCTCGCTTCTTTCGGCACGCAGCTCCTCCGCGAAGTCACCGATCCCAGCGTCATTACGGTTTTCCGACTGGCAATTGCCGACGCGGTCCGCGCGCCCGAAGTTGCGCAAGCCCTCGACGGGATCGGCCGCGAGGCCAGTCGCGCCGCCTTGCGTCAACTCATGACCCAGGCTCAGGCGTCCGGGCTTCTCGATGGCCGTCCTGCCGAGCTTGCGGAACAGTTCAGCGGGTTGCTGTGGGGCAATTTGCTGGTGAGCCTGCTGCTCGGCGTCGCCGATCGGCCGGGCCCACGCGCAATCGCAGCACGTGCTCGCGACGCGACAGCGGCGTTCCTGCAGCTTCATCCGCTTCCGGGCTGAGCCGCCCCTGGCGCCATGCTCTGTACGTATGTACAGGCGCAATCCTTCTGCGCTACCATGCGTCCGCCCTTCAAGGAGATGACCATGGCCAACACGGATGACCTTTCCGCGGAAATTTCCGCGCTCGAGCGAGCAATCGAAGCCGAGCGCGCGCGACTGATTCAGATCCACAGCGTCGTTCATTGTCTTTACGAAGTTCTGCTCTACGCGGACGGCGAAGACTCCTCCAGCTACGCCGAAGCCGCTCACCTCGCTGCGATGTTGATCGACGACGTGGTCGTGCAGCTCGACCCCGTGCGAATCAAGCCGATGATCGCAGCGATTCAGCGCAGCGCCCGCCTCCAGGGTCGCTACGACGGGCCCGAGCCTCGCGGGCTCAAGCTGGGCAGCGGCGACGACGATGCGGTGAAAGAGCCGAGCGTCCTGTCGTATATCCGGCATTGAGAACGAGCCACCCTCCTCCGCTGCCGTCAAGCACGGGGGAGGGCTGCTACACTTCGGCGTCACGACCGACACCGGGGTTCGCACATGGCAGGCCAGGGCGACTCGACTCGCGCCATCCTGTTCGCGCTCGGCGCGAACTTCACGATCTTCGTCACCAAGGGCATCGCAGCCTTCATCACCGGCTCGAGCGCAATGCTCGCGGAGACCGTGCACTCGCTTGCCGACTGCGGCAACCAACTCCTGCTGCTGCTCGGCATGCGCCAGTCGCGCACGCCGCCTTCGCCCGACTACCCGCTCGGCTACGGCAAAGCCATCTACTTCTGGTCGTTTCTCGTAGCCGTGATCCTGTTCAGCGTCGGCGGCATGTTCTCCGTCTACGAAGGTATCCACAAGCTCCAGCACCCGGAGCTGCTCCAGCAATGGTGGTGGGCCGTCGGCGTGCTCGTCGTCAGCATCGCCGCCGAAGCGGTGTCGATGCGCGCCTGCCTCGCCGAAGTGAACAAGGCACGCGCAGGACGCAGCCTCGTGCGCTGGTTTCGCGAAAGCCGCCAGGCAGAGCTGGTTGTGATCTTCGGCGAAGATCTCGCCGCCCTCCTCGGCCTCATTCTTGCGCTGTTCGCAGTCGTGCTCGCCGTGCTCACGGGCGACCCGAGGTGGGACGCGATCGGCACGCTCGCGATCGGCATCCTGCTCATCGTCATCGCCGTGTTCGTCGCAATCGAAGTCAAAGCGATGCTGATCGGACAGAGCGCCGATCCGGACGTGTACGTGGCGCTGCGGCGCTTCTTCGAGCAGCGTCCTGAAGTCGCCCGCGTGTTCAGCCTGATCACGCTGCAACTCGGCAACGACCTCATGGTCGCGATCAAGGCTCAGCTGAAAGGCAGCAACGTCGCGCAAGAAGACGTGATCAACGGCATCGAAGTAGAGCTCAAGCGCGAGTTCCCGCAGGTGAAGTGGAGCTTCTTCGAGCCCGACAATGCGAGCTGACCGCTGCGCCTCGGCGCGAGCCTTCCTGTTCGCGGGCATCCTGACGCTGTCGGCGTGCTCCAATCCGCAAACGCGTGAGCCGCCCATCGACCCCGACGTCGCGCGCGCCGAGATCGCGAAGCGTCTGCCCGCGAAGTTACCCAATCGGGACGCCTGGGCCGTCGACATGTTCGCCGCCTTCGAAGCGCTCTCGATCCGTCCCACACCCGAAAACATCTGCGCCGCCATCGCCGTGACCGAGCAGGAATCGACGTTCCAGGTCAATCCACCGGTGCCGGGCCTGGCCGCCATCGCACGGCGCGAAATCGACAGCCGCGCCGCGCGCTTTCGCATTCCCGGAATCGCAGTGAACGCAGCACTTGCATTGGAGTCGCCCACCGGCGCGACCTACAGCGAGCGTCTCAACAAGGTGAAAACGGAAAAGGAGCTGAACGACATCTTCGCCGACTTCATCAACATCGTTCCGCTCGGCGAGCGCATGTTCGGCGACCTCAACCCCGTGCGCACTGCCGGACCGATGCAAGTCAGCATCGCGTATGCCGAACAGCATGCCGACGCGAAGCGCTATCCCTACCCCGTTCCCGGCAGCATCCGCAACGAAGTATTCACACGCCGCGGCGGCATGTACTTCGGCATCGCTCACCTGCTCGACTACCCGGCGGACTACGACGACATGCTGTTTCGCTTCGCCGACTTCAATGCCGGCCATTACGCGAGCCGCAACGCTGCTTTCCAGAACGCAGTGGGCATCCTGACGAAAACGTCGCTCGCGCTCGATGGCGATCTGCTGCTCCATGGCGACTCCGCGAGCGAGCCGAGCAAGACCGAGCTCGCGGCCCGCAGGCTCGCCGATCGAATCGAGCTCAGCGAGGCTGCAATCCGCCGCGACCTGGAGCACGGCGATGAGCCCGACTTCGCCGACACCAGGCTCTACCAGCGCGTCTTCAACCTCGGCGACAAGGGCCGGGGCAAGCCCTTGCCGCGCGCGGTCGTTCCGAAGATCCGGCTGCAAAGCCCGAAGATCACCCGAAAGCTCACCACGGAATGGTTCGCGAAGCGCGTCGACGAACGCTATGAGAAGTGCCTCGCGCGCCACTAGGACGCCGCCGCGACCTGCTGCTGGCCGGCAGCCTTCTCGGCCTTCACCCGCGCAACGAGCGCCTTGACCTGCGGACGCGCAGACTTCATTGCCTTGCGGAAGCACGTGCCGTCATCGAACTCCAGCGGGTTGGCCTCGAAGCACGCCTTGCGAGCGGCCTCGCGGATGTAGTCGTTCAGCAGCGCGACGCCCGAATCGGTCGTAAGCGTGTCGGGATCGGGAATCACATGAGCGATCACCGTGACATCTTCGACAGGCGCGTAAGTCGCCGGATCATGTCCGATGACCTTGATGTTCGGAGGATCGTACTGAACCTGGTCGAGCTGCGCGGCCTGGACGTTGCTGGTCATGGCTGCAAACGCTCCGAGAGCGAGTGCGAGCGTCAGGGTTGCGGTCGTCATCGTCGAGTCTCCTGTAGGCGGTGGACGGCGAAATGTCATCCACGACAATGGCGACGTTCCGACTGCGACGTCGCTGCAGGATTTCGACCGGGGTTTCAGTTGCAACCACATTAAGCCGCATTCATGTCCGCGCGGCGCGCGGAACTCGATCCGGCGCGCGACCGCCTAACCCGACAGTATGGAGTCCGTCGCCCCGCACGTACTGTCCCTGGACGACGATCCGGACATCCGGACGATGCTCGTTCAATACCTCACCGAGCAGGACCTGCGCGTCACTGCCGTCGCGACCGGTCGCGAGATGCTGCAGGTGATCGCGACCGAGCCGGTCGATCTGCTGCTGATCGATCAGCGTCTCTCGGGCGAGGATGGGCTCACTCTCGCGCGGCGCGTCCGCGAATCCTCCGCGATTCCGATCCTGATTCTCAGCGGCAAAGTCGATGAGGCGGACCTGGTGATGGGCCTCGAGCTCGCCGCCGACGACTACGTGACGAAGCCTTTTCGATTGCGCGAGCTGCTGGCGCGAATCCGCGCCATTCTGCGCCGTTCGCAAGTCGTCGAGACGGGCACGACGCGCGACGATCAGCTCCGCGCCTATCGATTCGCCGGCTGGGAGCTCAACCTCCGCTTGCATCGGCTGACATCGCCCGACGGCCGCCGCGTCGAGCTCACGAACAGCGAGTTCAACCTGCTGCGCGCGTTTCTTTCCGCACCTCAGCGCGTGCTCTCGCGCGATCAGCTGTTGGAACGATCGCGCGTGCACGCGCTCGAGGTGTACGACCGCGCCATCGACGTCACGATGCTGCGGCTCCGGCGCAAGATCGAGCGCGATCCCTCCAATCCAGAACTGCTGCGCACCGAGCGCGGCGCAGGCTACGTTTTCGCAGCGCCAGTCAGCACGATGCGCTGAGCGTTGCAGTTGCAATGCCATCCGACATCGAACGGAAGGATCGCCGGAGCAGCGTCATTCTCGTGGCGGCGCTTGCCGTCTGTTGAATCACGGTGGAGGCAGCTCCATGAGTACCTCGAACCTGCGCACGCTCGGCATCGTCGGCCTGGTGTGTGCAATCAGTGCGTGTACGACGATGGGCACGGGCGTCGGCAATCAGCGCGGCGGCGACCTCAAGGCGGACTTCTCCTGGAAGTCGACCGACGATCGCACCGGGACGCTGACAGCGAGCCTGAGCAATGGCGATAGTTTCTCCGGTCCGTTCTTCCAGGTAACGCGCGATACGCGTGTCGAGACCCTCGCCCCGCTCTGGTATGGCTGGGCCGGTCCGTGGCGCGGCTGGCGTTACTGGGGTCCGTATCCCGATACGGCCTTCGTCACCCACTACAGTGGGCGCGTCGTCGCGAATCTCGCTGACGGCGCTGGCGAGCACATGCGATGTCACTTCACCTTGATGCATCCCCAACACGGGATGGCGGGCGGAGGCTCGGGCCAGTGCCAGATGCCGACCGGACAGACGATCGACGCGACGTTCGCCAACTCGTGACGCGCGATGCCGATTCGCGGGCCCTGCAGCGCTGGATCACCGGCGCTGGGGTCCTGCTGATCGCATTGATGGTGGGCGCGGACAGCTACGAGGCGTGGCAGGACTATCGGACGGCGGTCCTTCACAGCGTGGACACGCAGCTCGCGATCGCCCGCGCGACGGCCGAGCAGACTGCACGCATGGTGCAGGAGATCGACGTCGTGCTGACCGATCAGGCGCAAGGATCCGGAGTCGCCGATGTCTCGCGCTTCCCGTTCGTGCGCTCGCTGGAAGTGTTTGGTCGCGACGGTCGTTTGCTCTCCACGACCGCACTGCGCGCCGATGCAGAGATCGACTATCGCGGGCACCCGTTCTTCCAGGCGCTCGAGCATGCTGCGCCGGGCACGCTCTACATTGGCCAGCCCGTCGGTCAGAGCTATTTCCGGACCTTCGACCTCGGCCGCGCGAAGCGCGACCCCAATGGAACCTTCGCCGGCGTCGTGCTCGCACGCGTCGCGTTCGAGTACCTGGCCGACTTCTACTCGACGATCAGCGTCGATTCCTCGATCAGGCTGGTTCGCGACGACGGCGTCGTGCTCGCCCGCTATCCGACGCACACGGAGCTGAAGAACGACACGGTCAGGAGCACGTTGCTCGCCGGGATGCGCGGCGCGGAGCTCGTCGTTCGCGATCCGCAGTCGAGCGCCAACCCCAAGCTGCGCGTGCTGCGCAGAGTCCAGGGCTATCCGCTGCTGATCGAACTGTCCCAACCGATGTCCAGCGTACTGGGCGCGTGGCGACACCAGGAAATCGCGAGCGGCGCGCGCACGCTGACCCTTGCAACACTCGCCGGGGTCCTGCTCGTCGTACTGCGAAAGGTGCTGCGTCGACGCGATCGGCTGGAGCAAGAGCGGCAGCGACTCGAACGCGGCCTGCGCGACAGCCAGAAGGCAGAGGCAGTCGGATTTCTGGCGGCCTCGATGGCTCACGACTTCAACAACGTCCTCGGCGCGATCGTCGGCTACGCCGAGATCGCACGTGCGCACGTCGGCCAGGATGAACGGGTCACTGAGGCCATCGATGGCTTGCTCGCCGCGAGCGAGCGAGCAAGACAGCTCGTGCGACGTGTGCTGACATTCGATCCTCACCGCAGCATCGCGCGCGGCGCACTGGCGGTCGAGCCGATTGCGATCGAGGCGTTGGCATTGCTTCGCCCCGGATTGTCGCCGTCGATCTCCGTAAAGCCGCCCGCGCCGGAATGCGCCGGGCTGATCTTTGCCGATGCCACGGAAGTGCACCAGATCATCATGAACCTATGCACCAATGCTGTCCGCGCGATGCCTGACGGCGGCAAGCTGGAAGTGCGCGTGCAAGCCGTGGAGGTCACAGAGCTGCAGAAGCTCACGCTGGGTGACGTGCTACCCGGACGCTGGCTGTGCATGTCGGTCACCGACACCGGCATCGGACTGTCACCCGAGCAACTGGAGTCGATGTTCCATCCGTTCTACACATCGCGCGCTGTCGAGGAAGGCGGATCCGGGATCGGCCTCACTGTCGTGAGCAACATCGTCACCGGCATGGGCGGCGCGATCAAAGTGGAGAGCACTCCGGGATCGGGCACGACCATGAGCGTCTACTGGCCGCAGTTGCAGCCGGCGACTACGGGCACCAGCGCACCGACAGCAACGCAACCGACCGGCGAAGGTCAGGCGATCCTGATCGTGGACGACGAGCCGGAGCTCGTCAGGCTGGCCGAAGAGATGGTCGCATCGCTCGGCTACGAGGCGATCGGTTTCTCGAACGCGACGGCCGCGATCGAATCGTTTCGTCGCGCGCCAGCGCGTTTCGATGCGGTGCTGACGGATGAGCGCATGCCGGTCCTGCCAGGCACCGCGCTCGCAGGAATGATCCGTGAGCTGCGCGCAGACATTCCGATCCTGCTGGTGACGGGTCATCGCGAGCGACAAACGGACGACCGCGCGCGACGTGCGGGAATTCTCGAGATCCTCGACAAGCCCCTGCGCGCGGGAGCGCTGCGCGCGGCGCTCGGCCGGGCGTTCGCAGCGGCACACTAGGTCGCGACGTTTCACCTGAAATGCGCACTGCAACTCCAAGGCAACTGCGACTGCCGACCCTGTGGACGTCTGCAAACACAGGAGTATCCAGTCATGCGTTCGAAAACTTCCATCCTTCCGGTTGCGCTGCTCGCGCTCGGCGGCACCGGAGTCGCATCTGCAAAGGACTACGACGAAGGTCAATGGGTCACCACGTTCATGGCGGGCAGCGATCTCGTCACGCACGGGACCCTCAGTCCGCACGTGACGAGCAGCGTCGACGACGTCACCGTCGCGAGCGTCGATCATCTGCAAATGAATGACGCGTTCCGCTCCGGGCCGTCGTTCAGCGCCGAGGCCGGCTACATGTCGGAGTCGAACATGGAGCCGTTCGTGCGGCTGACGTATTCGCAGCTACAGGGCCGCAGGACCTCGATCGGCGCCGTCGAGGTGCCGGAGCTCGACGCGATGAGCGCGATCTCCGCGGACTTCGACGACATGAAGTCGTGGGCGCTCAACATCGGCACCCGCTACTTCCTCGCCGACACGGGCACTTTCAAGACCTACCTCGCCGGATACGTCGGCGCCGACCGCACGGACGCTTTGCGTGCCGACGTCGGCATCGCCGGCACGCCGGTGTCGCACGAAGAGTTCCTGCCTCGCGCGACGCGCTTCGACGCCGGCGTCGAAGGCGGCGTGTCCTGGGCGCTCTCCGACCAGGCGGACCTGGATCTGTCCATCGGCGCGCAGTACGTGGATGCGCGTCACAAGGAGACCAACGCGTTCGCACCCATCGGTATCGATCGGGTGGACTTCACCGACCCGCGTTGGTCGATTCCTGTGAACCTCGGCGTGAGCTTCCGGTTCTGACGACCCGTCGGCTCGATCAGTGTCGCCCGCGAATGACGTCGCTCGGCAACGGCGGCGTGCTCGCGGGCGGCACGCGATGCTTCGTTGCCTGTTCGAACGCATACGCCAGCGCGATCAGCTTCGGCTCCGAGAACGCGCGCCCCGCGAACGTGATGTCCGACGGGAACGGCACAGCGATCGGCGGATCCGCAGGCGTCAGCGTCGACAGCGCGTTGAACCCGCCCGGCACTGCGACGCTCGGGTAACCGGCCTTCGCCGTTACGTTCGCGTTCGCATTGCCGAGATGCAGGATCGCATCGAAGTCATCCTTCGTTCCCTGCTTGCCATCCGGTCCGTTGAACACGCCATCGAGCGCAAGCTTCGAGCGCCGCAGATCTTCTGCGCGGTCCGCCTGGTAGCGAGCCGTGTCGGCGCTGCCGGGAGAGACGTCGAGCGCTTCGGCGCCAGTCGCGATGACTTGGCCATACTTCATCGGCGGCACGAACGCGTTGTTGAACGCGATGACTTCAGCGAGCGTCCGCGACGGAGCGGCGGGCGTGGCTGCAAGGTACGCGTTCAAGTCGCGTTTGAAGCCATACAGAAGCACGGTTGAGCACGTCAGGTCTGTCGGTGCCGGTCTCGCGATGCACGTGCCGAGCTGCGGCTGGCCGATGCGTACATCGTATGAATCAATCAACTCGACAGTCGCACCTTGCGCACGCAGGACTGCGATCGCTGCATCCATCAGCGCCTGGCGGTTCGCCGGTACCGGCGGCACGGCGAGCCGCGCCCCGCGCAGCGCTTTCCGGTTCAGGAACTTCGTGTAGTCGCTGAAGCACTTGCCGGGCTTCAGACAGGCAGCGGTCGCCGGATCACTCGGATCGAAGCCCGCGAGCACGCCGAGCAGAATCGCAGCGTCCGTCACCGAGCGCGTGATCGGCCCGGCTGTGTCCTGGTCCGCAGTGATCGGAATGATGCCGTCGCGGCTCACGAGGCCGAGCGTCGGCTTGATGCCAACGACGCCGTTGGCGCTCGCCGGACTCAGGATCGATCCCGACGTCTCGGTTCCGACCGAGATGGCCACCAGGTTCGCGTTGACACCGATACCCGGCCCCGAGCTCGACCCACCCGTCTGCAGCACTGGACGCCCGTCGTTGTTGGGCGGCTCGGTGCGCGGATCGACCCGCGGATCGTAGGGGTTGAAGCCGAAGTTGCCGAGCGAGCTGTAGCCGGTCGGCATACCGACGGCGAGGAAGTTCGCGAACTCGGTCAGCGTGCCTTTGCCGAGGATGATCGCGCCGGCATTGCGCAGCTTCTTAGTAATGAAAGCGTCATCCGGCGGGATCGAGCCTGCGAGCGCGACACTGCCGGCGGTCGTCGGCATGTCGGCCGTATCGACGTTGTCCTTGAGCAGCACCGGCACGCCGAACAGCGGCTTGCGCGACGGACGGCCACGATGATGATCGTTCCATGCATCGAGCTGGCGTGCCTCGCGCAATGCATTCTCGTTGATATGGATGTATGCATTGATGCCCGGGCCCGCGGCCTCATAAGCCTCGATGCGTTTCAGGTACATCTGCGTCAGGCGTTCCGCAGAGAGCACGTTCGAGCGGATCGCCTCGCGGATCTCGGGAATCGTCGTCTCGACCAGCTCGAACTTCACGCGGTCCCGCCCGTGACGACCGTCGTTGTCGTCGCCGTTGGCGAGCACCGGCAGGTGGACGGAAAAGAGAGCGGCGGCGCCGAGCGCCAGGAGTAGTCGCGTCATGTAACTATCTCCGGATTTTTGGTGGAAGGAATTGCGGCGCCGAATCATCCGTCCGCGTGGCGAGCGGGTCAATGGCTGTAAAACCTGCAACTCCAGCCAGTCAGCGCAGCTCGCCGCGATCGATGGCAAGCACAGTCTGCAGAAGTACGTTAGCTCCGTTCGCCATGTCCTGCTGCGACGTGAATTCTTTCGGCGAGTGACTGACGCCGCCGACACTGGGCACGAAGATCATCCCGGTCGGTGCGATGTGTGCAATCTCCTGGGCGTCGTGCCCTGCTCCGCTCGGCATGACCTTGTTCGTGAGCTTCAGTGAGTCCACGGCCTTGGCAATGATGCGCTGAAGGCGCTGATCCGTCGGCGCCGGCTCGGATGAAACCTTGAGCTGCGTGAAGGTGAATGGCGTCTGTCGGGCTTGCGCGATCTTGTCCGCTTCCGCGCGAACGGCGTCGTACACGGCAGCCATCTTGTCGGCGGCGAGATCGCGAATCTCCAGGCTCAACACAACCTTGCCGGGGATGACGTTCGGTGCGCCCGGCTCGGCGCGAATCCTGCCGACGGTGGCAACCTGTCGACCGGGTATCGAGGTCGCGACTCGATTGACGGCGAGAACAAACTCGGCCGCGCTCAACATCGCGTCGCGCCTACGGTTCATGGGTGTCGTGCCCGCATGGTTCGGCACGCCCTCGATCGTGACATCCCACCAGCGAATACCGACGATGCCCTCGACGACGCCGATGTCGATGTCGCTCTCGTCGAGAATCGCACCTTGTTCAATGTGCAGCTCGACGTATGCCTTCAGGTCACCGGTCTTGCGCACGGCTTCGGAAAGCCGGTCGGGATCTCCGCCAACGGCGCGGATGCCATCGCGTATTGTCTTGCCGCTGTGGGTCATCAGGTCGAGCGCAGCCGGCTGAAGCTGGCCGATCATCGCGAAGCTGCCAACGGTGCCGCCCTCCTCGTCCGCGAAGACTACGACTTCGAGCGGATGCTTCAGGCGGACGTTCTGCTCTTGCAACGTCTGCGCGACTTCGATCGCGCCCAGCACGCCGACGTCACCGTCGTAGTTGCCGCCGCCGGGAACGGAGTCGATGTGCGAGCCGATGAGGATCGGCGGCAGCTTCGCGTTGCTGCCTTCGCGGCGGCCGAGAATGTTGCCGGCAGTGTCGATACGCACGGTGAGCCCGGCGTCCTGCATGAGCTTCTTGACGTAGTCGCGACCCGCGATGTCGGCATCGCTGAACGCGACGCGGCTCACGCCCCCTTCGGGGTTTGTGCCGAATTTGGAGAGCGCGGTGATGTGTTGCTGGATGCGGTCGCCGTTGACTGCCGGCTTGTCCGCGGCAATCGTCACGCTCGACAGGATCAGCAGGCAAAGAATCGACAGATCACGTTTGCGCATCGGCGTAGGATAACGCCAGTGCCATGTTTGTCACGTGCCGCAGAATCCTGGTTCTCGCCGTCCTCCTGAGCGCAGCCTCATGGTCTGGATCGGCGCCCGCTGACTGTCTTTACTACGGCGACGTCAACCTCACCGGCCGACTCGTTCAACAAACCTACGCCGGCCCACCCGACTTCGAGAGCGTGACCAAGGGTGACAAGCCGCTGGTCATCTGGGTCCTGCAGCTCGACCCGAGCGTCTGCATCGTCCGCCCGGGTTCGAGCTACACGAGTTCGTACGGCGAGCGAGAAATCCAGCTCGTCCTCGGCGACGAACCGTACGCCCGTACCGATCGCTACGCGGAGTATCGACATCTTCTCGGCAAGCGAATCGACGTGAGCGGCCGGCTGCTGCCCGGCGGTGGCAAGTACGAGAAGCGATACGTCATCGCTGCCGAGGCCATCAAGGAACTTTTCTGACAAGCAGTCGCTTTTGTCTGGGTGCGGCTCGTAAGGTGGCTGATCTTTCCGTTGGTTCTGTGCGCGGCGTGCGTCGCTCAGAACCCGCGTGTCGAGCCACCCGGCGAGATGCCGCCGATCGTCGCGCGAGAGCGAGAGCTGTCCGCGGACGCCGGCGACAAGGTCCTGCAAGCGGCGCTCGACAAGTACAAGGATGATGCAGCGGTCCGCGAGCTGGTCGACTCGGTGCGTCGCTATTCATCGGAACCGCTGACGACCGGCAATCGCGTCAGTATTCTCGTCGACGGACCGCAGACTTATTCCGCCATGGAAGCCGCGCTGCAAGCGGCACACCACGACATCCACATCGAGACGTTCATCTTCGGCGCCGGCGACGTCGGGCAGCGATTCTCAGACCTGCTCGCACGCAAGCGCGCCGAAGGCGTCGAAGTCCGTGTGCTGTACGACAGTCTTGGCAGCCGCGAGACGCCGCGCGATTTCTTCGAGAAGCTGCGCCAGCAGAACATCGAAGTCCGCGAGTTCCGGCCGATGAATCCGGTCAAGACCCCGGAAGTCTGGAAGCTGCAGAACCGCGACCATCGCAAGATCATCGTCGTCGACGGGCGGATTGGTTTCACCGGCGGCATCAACATCGACAGCACGTACGAGAGCGCGTCGACCAGCCGGCCCGGGCCCGAGCGCGGGCTCGAGGATGGGTGGCGCGACACTCACATCGAGATCCAGGGTCCCGCAGTGACGCAGCTCCAGACGTTGTTCGTCGATACATGGAAGCAAGCGGGCCCGCCCGAAGAGCTTGGCGACAAGACCAAGTACTTTCCGACCATTGCATCAGCCGGCGAGGACCTGGTCACCATCGTCGCCAACGACAGCGAATCGGATGATCGCTCGCTGTACGGCACGTATCTCGCGGCGTTCACCTGCTCCACCAAGCGGCTCTGGATAACGCACGCCTACTTCGCACCTAACGAAGAGTTGCTCGCTGCGATGATCGCGGCAGCAGAACGCGGGGTCGATGTCCGGCTCATCGTCCCCTCCTTCACCGATTCACGCGTCGTGCTGAATGCCACGCAGGCGACATTCACGCGGCTGCTGAAGGCAGGCGTGAAGATCTACGAGCTCAAAGACGCCCTGCTCCACGCCAAGAGCGTCGTCGTCGATGGCACCGTCTCCATCATCGGTTCGTCGAACCTCGACATGCGCAGCTTCCTGCACAACGACGAAGTGAACGCCATCGTGATCAGCCGTGATACCGCACGACGCATGGAGGAAGTGTTTCAACGCGACCAGCAGGCCGCACGCCCGGTCGAGCTCAAAGCGTGGGAGCAGCGGTCGTTGTGGCAGCGGACGAAAGAGTTCTTCGTCAATCTCTTTTCGTACTGGATCTAGCGCCCGCGCTATTTCCGGCAAGGACGACCTGCGTTATCGAACACGCCAAGGTCATAGACGATCAAGCCGTCGCGCACTTCGAAGAAGTCTGCGATCGGCACCTCGAATCTCTGCCCTCCCACTGCTCCCAACACTCGAAAGCGGACCGCGACGTAATTGCCGTCTGCGAGCGCCTGGTCGATCCGGACGCTCAGGTCATCGATCGAGCTGAACAGCGCCGTATAGGTCCGTTCGACTTCGCTGCGGCCGATGCG
>Ga0075419_10000671_pt1 | contig 21847 bp, 20 predicted proteins | sample SoiMetdeltSBSDD3_FD_76900 | JGI IMG/M metagenome (GOLD analysis project Ga0075419, IMG submission 76900) | Bulk soil microbial communities from a Populus tree surrounding site in Tennessee, USA - Soil MetaG P. deltoides SBSDD3 | ecosystem: Environmental > Terrestrial > Soil > Tree plantation... | reverse complement strand
TATATAAATACCAAAGCAATAATGCAAGGCTTAGAACAAGCCATACAAAAAAAAGAATGTGAACAAGGGATGAATAGCTTTCACTATAAGCCAGTTGAAAATAAATACCTGCAGTAACATTAGCAAAGAGCCACATTAAGCCCGCAAAAAGTGAACGGAGTATCTTTCTGAAATACCTTGCTACTTCGGGATCCATTCCAAATGGCATATAATGTAAATTTGATGTGGACAAGGTAAGCCAATTACAAAAGGATGAAAAAAACTATTTAGCCATTAACAAGTTTCTGAATTGAAGTGAATCACCATTGAATACATTAAAATCAACCTTTGAAAGAATACCATTTACTCTTCCTTCTTCACTATGTTGCCAAAAATCCCAATTACGTTCAATACGTGGAGTCTTGTACTGATAATAATGCGCGGCCCACAATGGGTAACTGTTAAACTCTATGCCAAGATATCTCGAATAAAAATCAACACTGGTATAAATGATGGGTTTTACTCCATAATAATATTCTACTACATCAAGCCATTCCTTTAATTCCTTTTTCAATACGGTTGAGTTCACTCCATAGGTTTGTTCTATATCCACCACCGGAGGAAGATCTCCTTTCTCAAGATCAACTGAGCTGATAAAATTCTCGGCCTGTTCCCGCCCATCTTTTGTTGCCAGAAAAAAATGATACGCACCGCGGATCATTCCCGCCTGTTTTGATTTTTTCCAGTTCCGTTTAAATTGCGGATCAGTATTTATAATTCCTTCTGTAGCTTTTATAAAAACAAAACCAAGCTGTATCTCTTTTACTTTCATTTCTTTCACCGCATCCCATGAAATGGTTTGTTGATATTTTGAAACATCAATGCCATGAATCACATAATTTTCAGGAATTGAAATACCAAAAGCCGGGTAACGTACAAAGTGGGATTTGCGACTTATCCACCAATCATAACCCAGCATAAAAACCAAGCCTGCGGCAAAAACAATAAGCAATATCCACCATTTTTTACTGAGCTTTTTCCGGCGGGCCATGAAGCAATTAATTTATTTCTTTATGATGTGGCGTGTAGTTTTAAGATCGCCTACATTGATGTGCAGCAAATATACCCCGGCTGATAATTTTGAAATGTTAATTTGAATTAATTCGGAAGGACCGGAAGTATCTACATTTTGTTGCCATACCAATTGTCCTGAGGTATTAAATAAACGTAAACTCATTTTATTGGAAACTGGATTTTTTATCGATAGCGTTACCGTATTTAACGAAGTAGGCACCGGAAATACCTTGATTTCGAAACCAGCCGCGGGAATGACTAAAGAAATGTCCTTAGCAGAAACGTTGTTTCGTGAAAGAATCCAATAATCCGGATCAATTATTACGGTATCTGCTTTGAATCCTATTTCTCCTGAAAAGAATTCATTGTTTTTTGTATTGTTTACTACTATTGTCTTCTCCTGTGAGCCGCTTTTAAACTTTAAAGCTAATGGCATTTCAAAATAATTGGCTGAGGGATGTGATGTAGATTGGCTTACTGATATTATTGCCTTGTTATTATTGTCCTGGTTCCATTTTACAGTATACGATGGATGACCCTGCTTATAGTACCAGTCGTTAAAAAATTCTGTAAGATCTTTCCCGCTAACCTGTTCAAGATTTCTTTTGAGATCATCCGTCCTTGCAAAACCATATGCAAGTTTTGGGTCATTGATATATTGCCTGATCCCCCGGAAAAATAAAGTATCTCCCAATACCCACCGTAGCATATGCAGTACGTAAGCCCCTTTATTGTAAGATAGCCTGCTGCTAAATATCCGCCCAACAGTTGTCGTATCGTCTACCCAGACTGAGCCATCAGGAGAATTTGTTATTGAACTATTTAAACTTCGCAACCTGTTTATATGATTGGCCGGGTTTGATTTTTCAAAATAGAAATAAGAAAGATAGGTGGCGAATCCCTCATTCAACCAGATATCCTGCCAACTGCCACAAGTAACTTTATCTCCAAACCATTGGTGAGCTAGTTCATGCGCCATCAGGCTTTCATCAGGAGATACTATAAAACTATTTGTTTGATGTTCCATGCCGCCGCCCCAATTGAATTGTGTATGACCATATTTTTCATTAATGAACGGATAGGCACCAAAATATTCATGAAACAGAGATAGCTGTTGTAAAACTTTAGGTGTATTCTGTTGAAATATATTTTCGCTTTCAGGGTAACAGTACGTTATCATCGGAAGGTTAGTGGTTCCTAGCTGAACATTGTGGTTCAATATCTTGAAATTGGTTACCGCAAATGCCACAAGATATGAAGCGATGGGATACCGGTGTTTATAGTATGCAGTTCTTGTGATGCCGTTATCGCTTTCATCGATCAGCCTACCGTTCGAAGAAGCCCTGTACAGGTTGGGACAGGAAATAATAATGTCGATCGAATCGGCCTTATCGTCAAGACCATTTCGACAAGGCCACCAATCTTTCGAGCCATAAGGTTCAGACAATGTCCATATTATAGGAATGTTGCTACCATGAATGGACTTGTAAAATGAACCAAAAGCTGTTGCAGTAGGGTTACCTTGATAAAAAATCGTTACCGAATCTTTTTGTCCGGCTGGTAGGGCCCCTGGCAAATTGATTTGCAAAAGATCAGTAGGTCTTGAAAATGTAATCCTATTTCCATGATAATATACGCTGTCAACGGTAAGCTGAGCAGCCAGATCGTATGTAATTGAAGTTGCCGAGCTATTTGTTATGAAATGTGACGTTATATTGCCTTTGATATAACGAACTGCAGGATCAATATCCCAAATACAACGATAATAAGTTACCTGGAAATTTGATGAGGCTTGCGAACGATTGACGGAAAGGCCCCTTTGAAATGAATTTCTTTCGCTTGTTGCAATATCATCGACTGCCTTACATAAGTTTTCATTCTGCGCCAAAGCTTTACCCCCAAGTAAAAAGAGGATAAGGATCCCTTTTCTCATAATCGAAAGTTACAACAAAGCCGTTTTCAAAAAAGACTATTAACTATTCTATAATTACCTTTTTTAGGTAAAAGACTATAGGGTCAACAATGACAGGTGATTTACTGGTAACAGTGGCTCCCTTTTTATCTATCATGGTGCGTTGTATGCCGGCATCAGTTTGAACATCTATCGGGATTGTCATATCAAGATTCAGGAGCTTGACCAGGTATTCATTGTCTTTTGTTTGCCTTACATGCACTTCTAATTTATTTGTTGTATAAAGAAAAAGATGAAACAAGGGTTCAAGACTTTTTCCATACGCACCACTAAAAAGTCTTTCTACATCAGCTGTTATTACTGTATTATCATATGTATACTTTGGATCAGTTGCCAATCTTTTCAAGGTTGGAAAAAATTTCTCATCACCGATTACGTATCGCAACGTATGCATAAAGAAAGCGCCTTTTCCATAAATATCTCCATGATAGGCGCTGTCTGAATCGACCTGTTCACCTCGCACAACTGGAAATCTATTGGATGTATTTCTTGCTGTTTGCCGCATTTTTTGCAAATAGGCTTCTTCACCTGCAAGTTCTCTTGTTGCCATGGCATCCCCGAAAACACAAATGCCTTCCTGTATCCACATGTGCGCCCAATCACGATTTGTTACTTTGTTTGCCCACCATTCATGACCGAATTCATGATGTAAGAGCCAATCAAAATCCTTACCGCCTAACTTTTCATACCTGTATTTATTTCCGTATGCAATGTTTGTTTGATGCTCCATTCCGAGATGCGGCGTTTCGGAAGCGCGGATCGCTTCCTTTGCCCAGGGATACTCGCCAAAATATTTTTCCAAAATTTTACATGATTGCTCGTAGAGTTCAAGTAAGTGTTCCGCTTTATCAAAGTTTTCTTCCAACACATAATATTCAATCGGAACTTTGTTGCCATCGATGGTAGTGTACATCCTTTTTGCGATCTTGTAATTGCCAGCATTGAATAGAATACAATAATTGCTGATCGTATAGTTTGTTTTCCAGTGATAGGTGGACTTATCTTTTTTTGCGGTGACTTTTTGAAGAAGCCCCGGTGCATTTACAACCAATCCTTTTGGAACCGTAATGATCATATCTGCACCTTCATTTGGTTCATCACTCGGATGATCCTTACATGGGAAATAGATCTTTGCTCCTTCACCCTGGCAGGAGATCGATATCCACGGATTTCCTTTTGCATCTTTTTCCCATTGAAATCCACCGGTCCATGGTGGTCTTGTTGCTGTAGCAGGTTTCCCACCGTAGGCAACTTTCACTTTTACTTTTCCTGCAGGTAATTGCTGTGATAATGGGATTTTTATATAGTCATCGTTTGTATGGGTGTACGTCTGGGTTTTTCCGTTTACCCAAAGTCCGCTGATGGTAAGCCCATGCCAGAAATCAAATAACAAACTGTTCGTGGGCTTTAATAAATTAAAATCAATTTCAGTATACCCGTTTATAGTTTTCTCTCCGGGGTCAACATCCAGGGCAACCGTATAATGCCGGATATCCATGATCGCTTGCTCGGGTTTTAATACTCCACCCGATTTTAGGTCTTGAGAATTTACAGTAAAAGAAAAAAGAAGAACTAAAAATGAAAGGTTACGCATCACAAATGATTTCAGGAAAGTTACCGGATTATCCTGAAACCGTTAAACTCTTCGGCGCTGAGTTCTTCAACGATCACTTCGTCCACTCTTGCTTTTGAAGGACCCTGTTTACACCAATCAATAAATTTTTGAAGTATCGCCTCAGTTGCAGTAGCTTTTATTTCAACATTTCTGTCAGGAAGATTTTTTACCCATCCTTTAATACCTAGTTCGTCAGCAATATCCTTTGCTGTTGCCCTAAAAAAAACACCCTGTACTTTTCCTTTGATGGTAAGCCGCATGGTTTTCATACAGCTAAAGTAAAAACTATTTTATCTCGTGCGGCGCTGTAGCCCGTTAGTGTTAAGCTCAGACCTGATCTTTAATGCTTTTCTGTTTTTAAAAATCATCGATTCACGATGAGTAACAGAATTATTTGGAATACCCATAATTAGCCCACGACAATTTTTCGAACCGCAATTACAATGGAATGGTTCCATATTCTTATCGAGGAACTGGGCATAGTCAAGTGTAAGTTCTTCACCTTTTTTGATCTTACGAAGCGCTACAACATCTAATCCATCATAAGCGCAGTTTGGATCACAGCTATGATTTTGGGGGGCCCATTCAGTAGGATCGCTGTCCCAGATTATAAATACTTCCTTACTTATCGGGTAGGCATAACGACGGAAATGTTCCTGGTCATTCTCATTCCAGTTTTCCATGGCATGACGTCGGGTAACAAGGCGTTGAGCCATTTCTTCGCCATTGAAAACAATATAGCCCCTTGGCAATTCACGTTTGGCATAAATACCAAAGCCTGCGATTGAATTTCCTTTTACATCATAGCATTTTTGTTTACGCTGATGACGGTTCATGGCTTCTTCAATGATCAGTTTTAAAAAGCCGGCTTGTCCAATACCGTCGTATTTTAAAATAAAATCGGCGGAGCCTTCATATCCATCCGTATAAAACACGGAACAGGTAAAATTTACTTCAAGGAAAAAAACTTCACCTTTATCATTTACCCTGAAATCCATTCTTCCATAACCCACAGCACCGAAGCCAAGGAAAATTTTCTTTGCGGCTTCACGAAGTTTTGTATCTAGTTCTGCGTCTTCACACGGGAAATTACAATCAGGGTGAAGCTCTGAAGTTTTTAATGAATAGGTTTTAAACTCCTTTCCTTCCGGGAACCTGTATTCGACCGGCAGAAAAGCAACACATTCTTTTTCATTATCCGGATCAGCCATTACCAGTACTGTATATTCCCGACCAGCAATGTATTCGTCTATCATTAAGGGACCATATTCATCAATGATCTCGGCACATTTTGCTTTTAACTCTTCCTGGTTATGAACCAATGAGTGTTCATCAACGCCAAGACTATCACCTGCATGTGCAGGTTTTACAAACAGCGGATATTTTAAATGCGCGGTAGCTGTTTCAATTTCTTCCAAAGTATCAATGATCGCATAAGCAGGAATTCGTACTCCTTCGCAATAGGCAACATACTTCATCAATCTTTTAGGAACATCAAACAGTTTTGTACTTGGGCCTGTAACGGGAATATTCAGCATATCTGCATTAAAGTAGATATCATAACCCGGAGTTTCCCAATCGGGATAACCCTCACAAAGGTTTACAAAGCAATCATAACCCTTTTTCTTTAACTCTTTTAGCTGTTTGTAAGTCGTCAACTTGCTTATCAGCACATGATCCATCTCTGCCTCAGGCATTAAAGAAGAAAGATTACGAACGGGATCATAATACTGGTAATCTACTTTTGAATGTGAATAGTCAGGTTGGAGTACACAAATCTTCATACAAGCGTTTTCGTTAATAAATAATATTGAAACGGCTGATGCGCTTTTATTTATTGATAAGCTTAGCCGCTTTATTGTATTTAAGTTTGGTTTGCAGGGCATTCTCAATGATTGCCCCCAGCATGTCGCTGAACTTCACATTGCCCAGTCTTACCATAGCGCCTATCGAAGTGTAATCCTCATCCTCGCTTAATCCGCATTGCGCATTTACTTCCAGCACATACATTCTGCCCGTTGACTTATCCTGGCGGATGTCAACTCTCCCATAACCTGTACCATTCACCGCACAATAAGCATCAATGCTCAGTTGTTTGATCGCATGTTCCAACGATGGATCCGGTTTAAAATACTCCCAAAGGTTTTCATACTCTTTTTCCCCTACCGGTTTTTCGTTTTCATACGTATCCCAAAGCCTGTCGAAAGAAAGAAACTTTTCATGATCGGGTAACTTCTCATTAAAAACTCTTTCTACGGGTTGATAAACTTTAATTTCATCCGGCTGATCGTAAGAGCCGGTAATAAATGTTGTGAATTCAGGACCTGTAATGAATTTTTCAGCAACCAATCCGCCAAAAGTAAAATCCCAACCATGATAGCCCTGGTATAATTCATCAATAACATTCCTTAGTTCATCATCGCAGTTCACGACATTCTTTAATCCAAGCCCCATGCTACCACCCGAGACAGCCGGTTTTACAATTAGAGGCTTGCCTATATAATCACAGATTCCCTTCAGGTCGACTTCCGGGTTGGTAATGCCTTTCCAAAGTGCATTTGAAACATGGGCATCATCAAACGCCTGTTTCATAGTGATCTTGGAAGTGGTTATATGATAATATTTTTCTCTTGAACCTGTATAAATAAGATTTTTCTGTTCAAGATACCGGATAACAGATAAGCCCGGGGCGCCGTTCACTTCATCGCCATCACATAAATTGAATACAAGTGGGATATGTCCGTTTGCAGAATCAGCGATCTTGTCAATGATAGTCTTATAATCGTTGATCGTTACATATTGCCATTTCCATGGAAGTCCTAATTCGTCAAATGCTTTTGCAAATTCTTTTATATTGGCATCAAAGTCGTAATAGTATTTCAGATTCGGATCATCCGTATCTAATTGTGGCGCCACTATCCAAACAAAATATGGTTCAGCCTTCAGGAGACTTGTATGCTTCGATCCATCAATCATGCAGAATTCAATGGAATTAGTTAATCTTTTATAGATTAAACACTGTAAACTTAATTATAAACTTAATATAATGTACATAACAACCCCAATTATTTAAAGATTATTGATGATTGTGGATAATATTTAACTTCAATCAAACGATTTGTTATGATCTATCGGGTTATCATCCTTTGTTTATTGGCTATATCATCAAACGCACAGCAACCCAATATCATTTATATCATGAGTGATGATCATGATGCAGATGCTATAAATGCCTACAATAATAAATTTATTGCTACTCCTAATATGGATAGAATAGCCAAAGAAGGCATGAGGTTTACCAATTGCTTTGTCGGTAATTCTATCTGTTCGCCTGTAAGAGCAACTGTTTTAACCGGGCAACATTCACATTTGAACGGCATAAAAGATAATCGTACCCCCTTTGATGGTAGTAAAATCACTTTACCCAAGCTATTAAAAGATGCAGGTTATCAAACAGTGCTTGTTGGTAAATGGCATCTGCATTCATTGCCAACAGGTTTTGACTATTGGACAGTATTACCGGGACAAGGGCTTTATTATTCCCCCCGTTTAATAAACATGAATAATGATACCATTCGGTATAATGAATATGCCACTTCCCTCATTACTAAGCAAACCTTGACTTGGCTAAAAGAAAAGAGAGACCCTTCAAAGCCTTTTTTTATAATGATGCATCATAAAGCCCCGCACAGGAATTGGGTACCTGAGTTGAAATGGCTCCAAGTATTTAGTAAAAAGAAGTTTCCTGAACCGCCAACACTATATGCTGATACAATTGGTAGAGGCGCAGCATTTAAACATCAGCGTATGAGCATCCTTAAGGATATGACTCTTTGTACGGACCTGAAGATAGACCCTCAGTATATAATCAATATTCCCCATTTGAAGCCTGATTCAAATGAAATAAGAAGTTATCATGCTTTTATGAATGGAATACCTGAAGGTCAAAGGATAAAGATGAAAGCAATTTTTTCGCAGAGAGGTATAATGCTTCAGCGGTTAAAGCCAACTGGCAGGGAGCTATTAAAATTAAAATACCAATGGTACATGCAGGATTACCTTGCCTGTGTGGCATCAATCGATGAAAGTGTTGGCCAGGTATTAAAATATCTAGATGAAACAGGTTTATCCGAAAATACAATGGTTGTTTATACCAGCGACCAGGGTTTTTATATGGGAGAAAATGGATGGTTTGATAAGCGTTTTATGTATGATGTAAGCATGAATACACCACTATTGGTTCGGTGGAAAGGAAAGATCAAGGCGGGTTCGGTAAGCACTTCATTGGTTCAGAATATTGATTTTGCCCCCACCATGCTGGATGTAACCGGAGTAAAAGCACCGGATTGGATGCAAGGATTAAGTTTGAAACCTATTTTAACCGGTAAACAAAATGAACTGGAGAGAAAAGAGCTGTATTATCGCTATTATGAATACCCGATCGACCATTATGTGATACCGCATCTTGGCATTAGAGAAAAACAATACAAGCTTATTTATTTCTATACAGCGAATGAATGGGAGCTTTATGATATGAAAGCGGACCCACAGGAACAGAAGAATCTGATCAAGATTCCAAAATACCAGGCCGAAATAAATAGAATGAAGATGAAACTGGTTGAAGCAAAGAACAAATACAAGGACGCAGAACCTGCAGGCGAGCTGAAATAATATTAAACAAAGATTGTCTTGCGATTTCTTTGGAAACTATACACAAAGCTTGATGGATGGAAGGCAATTAATGAATTTCCCAATTATTTAAAGAAGGGTGTGATCATCGTTGCGCCGCATACTCATTGGAAAGATTTTACAATTGCCATTGCATTCCGAAGTGTTTTGAAAATAAAACAAGCAAAATACCTTGGTAAAGCGGAATTATTTAGTGGGCCGTTTGGTTTCTTGTTTCGCTGGCTTGGCGGTACAGGAGTGGATCGTTTTAGTAAACACGGCGTAGTGGAACAAGTAGTAGAGAAATTCAATAAGGCCGATAACTTATTCATCGCATTATCACCGGAAGGAACCAGAAAGAAGGTTGATAAGTTGCGAACCGGCTTTTATTATATAGCCAAAAAAGCAAATGTGCCGATCATAATGGTTGGACTTGATTATTCAAAAAAGGAATTGAGTGTTTCGGAGCCATTTTATACTACAGATGATGAGGCTTCAGATTTCAGAAAGATCATTGAGTTTTTTGCGCCATTAAAAGGCTATTATCCTGAAAAAGGATTTGCCCATTTATTGGAAGAGTACAAAAGTTGATCATTTAATTTCTTCAAAAATCCCTGTCTCTTTATTTTTTCTCACATTATCCCAATGAAAATAACGACCATTCATTGCGACATAAACCCCGGCAGCCAATGTTTGTGCAAATGCTAAAGCACTGCCAAGGTTAAAAAGACCATCACTACTTCCAAATTTTATTGGGATCATGGCGCCAGTAAGCACTACTGTTTTCTTATTCACTTTTGACGCAAGCAATTGGGCGGTTTCCGCCATTGTATCGGTTCCATGAGTGATAACGATCTTGTTCTCTTCACAGCTATTACATTGGTGCGCTATGAGTTCCCTGTCATGATCGGTCATTTCCAGGCTATCGATCATCATCAATGTTCTTATTTCAACAGGTACCTGGCTTCTGCCAAGATTAAGCAGCTCCTGCAAATGAGTGTCTTTAAAATAAAGCTGCCCGTTCAATTCATTATATTCCTTATCAAAAGTTCCACCAGTTATAAAAATTCGAATTGCCATCAATCAAATTTTACAAAGTGAAAATATGGAATCTTTTGGATGCTGATAAATTCGATCTAATATTCAGAACTTAGCACCATGCAGCAACTAATTAATGGCATTGATAGTTTTCTATCAGATCCGCAAATGAATAAGAATTTGCGATTTGCGATAGTTACAAATAATGCTGCTTTTACAGCTGATAGGATTTTATGCAGATTAGCCCTGCTAAAAGATGGGTTCAACCTTGTTAAAATCTTTTCTCCTGAGCATGGTATCTCAGTAAGAGGCGAAGATGGCGTTTACCAGGATCATTCCCTCGATATAAAAACAAATTTGCCAATCACTAGTTTATACGGAGATCGCTTAATGCCAACTGACGAAGATCTTAATGATGTGGACATTGTCTTATTTGATATTCCAGATGTTGGCTGTCGTTTTTATACTTATCTCTGGACGATGACGTATACGATGGAAGCTTGTGCAAAGAATAATAAGCAATTGGTTATTCTTGACAGGCCAAATCCAATTGGCGGAGATCTCGATATGGCCGAAGGACCAATACTTGATGAGTCAAATTGTTCTTCATTCATCGGTCGATGGTCTATCCCTATAAGACATAGTTGCACATTGGGAGAGCTTGCGAATTATTTTTCAACGAAAAAAGTACAAAACCTCGATCTAAAGATCATTGCTTTAAAGAATTGGCGCCGCAACCAAATTGCAGGAACGCCAGGGTTTGATTTTTATCCAACATCGCCAGCCATACAAAACATTTCAACTGCATTGGTGTACCCGGGAATGGGTTTATTAGAAGGCATTAATCTGAATGAAGGCCGAGGTACAGAAAAGCCGTTTATGCAATTTGGCGCTCCGTGGATAAATGCTGAAGAATTACATGATCAACTTTTTGATAAACTTGTCTTCGGTATCAGGTTCAAACAATGCTCTTATATTCCAAACGATAGTTTATACAAAGGAGAAGTCTGCAATGGACTTGAACTAGTTATTACAGACGAAAAAACAATTCAGCCTGTTTCATTTGGGATCAAGCTTATGTCTTCCCTTTTTGATTTATATCCGCGGCATATAAAAGAAAGAGCTTACGTTACCAATGCAAATCCTACTGGCAGCCGACATTTAGATAAATTATTAGGTATAAAAAATGCATTTGATTTAATCAGGTCAAATGCATCAATTGAAACTAATATTTCTGAAATATGGTCTGCAGAAATAGCGTCTCTTCTCTTATATCAGTAAAGTGTTATTTTGTAACACATTTTACCAAACCCTTCTCACTATGATATTTGCAATGGTAAGGATGTGGTCCAATTTTATTAAAAGCCAACCCAAATGCTCCACCTGGTTCTATATTGCCACTGTCAAAACTTCCATCGTCAGCTGTAACAGTATGAACTTGTTCAGCATCACCATTCACCCATAAAATTGATCCGGTTTCCATTACCGTTACACTTGCAGGTGAAAACGCAGAGTTTTGAATTGAAACTCTTGTTGTATAGTTAATTACACTTCCTGTGTTGTTTATACTTCCCGTAGCATTTATTGAACCATTCACGCTTTCCGCAAGACTTCCTTCATCTCTGCTGCAGCCCAAAAAAAGAATTGATCCTAGAAATAACACTGATCCAATTGTAAAAATTTTTGCCTGTTTCATACGATTCGGTTTTTGGTTTATCAGGAATATTCCAAAGAGCCATATGCAACATCAAGGCCAAAGTGAAATGCTCAAATAGGATTGGCTGTTACTGTTTGTACCTCAGTCATTAAAAAAATTGATGGGTAAACATAAATAGGTTCGTGATATTTCTATGTGTTGATTGTTTGTAACTTTAAAAAATGCCAACTCATACAATAAATACATTTTATAACAGCACTCATATGGAAGTTGATCGTTTGGGTCAACATGTGTTTCAACTTGAAAAAGTTCGTTCGCAGGAAATAATTCTTCGTCATCTAAAATCATCAATGATAATTGCTGACATAGGAGGAGCAACCGGCGCCTATTCTTTTTGGTTGCATGATATGGGACATCGTGTGCATTTATTAGATGCTGCCGAATTTCATATTGAAACGGCAACAAAAATTTCTATTACGGATAACAAACCTCTTTCGTCAATTTCATTAGGTGATGCAAGGCAACTTCCTTTTGATGATGAAAAATTTGACCTCGTATTGTTGTTTGGGCCACTTTATCATTTACAGGAAAGAGATGATCGTATAAATAGTATCGCTGAAGGAAAAAGAGTTTTAAAAAAAAATGGTGTATTACTTGCAGCGACAATTTCAAGACATGCTTCTTTATTTGATGGATTCTGGCAGGGTTTTATTGATGATCCTGCTTTTGAAAATATCCTGCAACAAGACCTTGAAGATGGCAATCATTTTAATCCCGTCAATAATCCTATGTATTTTACTGATGCGCATTTTCATACGCAAAAAGAAATAAAAGAAGAATTTACCGCTGCTGGTTTTTCTGAATTCCACTCAATAGCAATTGAAGGTTTCGGATGGCTGGTTCCTGATTTTATGAAAAGATGGAATGATGAAGGATCAAGAAATAAAATGCTTCAATATATTACACTGACAGAAAATGACCCGGTAATGATCGGTATGAGTGCCCATGTGATGACAATTGGCACCAAATCAAGCTAATAAAAATTTTTAGAATGCGGCCGTTCCAAATTAAATTTGCGGATACAAAAAAGGCCCTTCCGTAGAAACGGACTGGCCTCTCACGATTGCTTGCCATATGAAAATCGATAAAAATCTGTTTTAGGCCTCTCTGCTGCTTGCCTTCTCTTCTAACGGTTGCTTGCTTATGAAATAACAGAGACGCGGATCAAAAGTAGGTCGCGGCTTTGTCTTACTGAAAATATCTTCCGGTCGTTTTTATCATTTCAAACGGATGATAATTTAAGTAACTCATTGCTTGCGAGGTGGTTATGAAAAAATTTAATATTATGTCCAACAGGTTCTCAGATATATTATTCCAATTGGTTCATTCGCTGGAAAAGTCGGAAAAACGACATTTCAAGCTCTATATAAAACGAAGTTCAGCAAAGCAAGACCTCAAGATCATTCAGCTTTTTGATGCATTGGATAAGCTGGATGAATATGATGATAAGCTCTTGCTCAAAAAAATGCCCGGAATTTCCAAAACGCAATTAGCCAATTTAAAAAATCATTTATACAAACAATTACTGGCCAGTCTTCGTTTATTGAAAACAACCGAAAATATCGATCTGCAGTTGAGTGAACATCTGGATAATGCCCGTATTTTGTATAATAAGGGATTAAAAATTCATAGTCTTCGGATACTGGAAAGAGCAAAAGAATTGGCAAGAGCTAATCAAAAGTTCAATACACTTGTTCAGCTTCTTTCACTTGAAAAGAAAATTGAGACTTTACACATCACCCGCAGCTCTACTGATAAAACAAAGCAGATGACCGAAGAAGCATTGGAAATCAGCGGGCATATTGATCGAGTCACAAGACTTTCAAATCTTGCATTGCTTTTATACCGCTGGTTTGTGATGTATGGTCATGCAAGAAATGAACAGGATGAAAAAGAGTTAAAAACATTTTTTAAGAACTATTTGCCTGCAGACATTGAGAAAGTAAACGGCTTTTATGAAAAGCTTTATCTCTGTCAAAGCTATTGCTGGTATGCTTTTATCCGCCAGGATTTTTTGATGTACTATCGATACAGTCAAAAATGGATCGATCTTTTTGATGAGCAACCAATCATGAAAGAAGTAGAAACCGGTCACTATATAAAAGGCGTGCATACATTACTGAATGCTTTCTTTGATCTGCGTTATTTTGAAAAATTTGAACCGGCTCTGAAGAAATTCGAGTTGTTCTCAAAAACGGAAACGGCCAAACGTCATGATAATTTCAGAACACATACTTCTATCTATATCAATAGTGCTAAAATTAATCAGCACCTGATGAAAGGGACTTTTTCAGAAGGGTTGAAGCTGGTTCCTTCAATTGAAAAAAATCTTGAGGAGTATTCTTTGTTTGTTGATAAGCATCGCATACTTGTATTCAATTATAAAATCGCCACGCTATATTTTGGAGCCGGCAAATTTGAACCTGCCATCGATTACCTGCAAAAAATTATCAATGGTCCTGTTGATCTGCGTATCGATCTGCAATGTTATGCCCGCTTGCTGCATTTAATGGCGCATTACGAATTAGGAAACTACACGATCATAGAATCGCTGATCAAGTCGGTTTACCGCTTCATGGCTAAAATGAAAAATCTTACAGTAGTTGAGGAAGAGATGTTCCGTTTCCTTCGTCACTCATTTGACGTTTCCCCAAAAAAGATAAAGCCTGAGCTGGAAAAATTCCTCTATAAAATAAAACATCTTGAGAAGAATCGCTTTGAAACAAGGTCATTCGCTTACCTCGATGTTATATCCTGGGTAGAAAGTAAAGTGTACAATAAGCCAATGAGCGATGTAATTTTCGAAAAATACCTGAACAGAAAAAAAAGAAACCTCGCAAAGGCTGCTTAAAAAAATAATATTTTTCCAGCGCCTGGAAAGATGTCTGTACCCCTTGGACAATGTCTCTCCATGAAAAATGAATCTTTAAAAGATAGTGTTTAATAAACAAATTACCTTTCCGGAAATTTTATGAAGCAGTTTTACCTCCTGGTACCTCTGATTTTTACGTGTTATATGAATTTAGCTCAAACCAAAAAAAGAATTTCAGATTTTGGAATTCGAATAGGTGTAATGACCCCAGGCAAATTGAATGGGATAACCGACGTGGCAGGTGTAAAAGTGGGGCATACTACATTGATAAAAGCCGACTCGATCAGAACCGGCGTTACTGCAATTCTTCCCCATAATGATAATCTTTTTCAGCAAAAAGTGCCAGCAGCATTTTATGTAGGTAATGGTTTTGGAAAACTGGCTGGCTCTACACAAATAAAAGAACTTGGTAATATTGAATCACCCATTATACTTACGAATACCTTGAGCGTACCAACAGCTATGAATGCAGTTGTGTCTTATACCCTGGCACAAAAAGGAAATGAAAATGTACAATCGGTAAATGCAGTCGTGGGCGAAACAAATGATGGTTATCTCAACGACATCCGGGGAAGACATGTTATTGAAGCCGACGTTTTGAATGCAATAAAAACTGCATCAACAGGGATGGTAACAGAAGGAAATGTAGGAGCCGGCACAGGTACAGTATGTTTCGGTTTCAAAGGGGGGATTGGTACGGCTTCCCGCGTGTTACCCAAAACTCTTGGTGGCTATACAATTGGTGTTTTAGTGCAAACAAATTTTGGCGGCGTGCTGACTATTGATGGAGTACCAGTGGGCGAAGAATTAAAAAAATATTATCTCAGTGAACAATTGAATGATAAAGCAGATGGAAGTTGCATGATAGTGATCGCTACAGATGCTCCACTTGATACACGTAACCTTGAACGATTGGCTAAAAGAGCATTTATGGGTTTGGCAAAAACAGGTGGTATTGCCCATAATGGCAGTGGCGATTATGTAATTGCCTTTTCCACAGATAGCAGTTTACGAATTCCTTTTAATGCTCAGGCTCAACTAAAGCAAAATATATTAAGTAACGATGCTGTATCTCCATTGTTTATGGCTGCAATTGAAGCGACAGAAGAAGCTATAATCAATTCATTGCTTGCAGCTGAAACTATTAAAGGAAAAAGTGAAAGAACAGTTGAAGCTTTACCACCGGATAAACTAAAAGAGATTTTGAAAAAATATAACCGACTGAGTAACTAATATGCCTGCTTTTTTAAATGATCGCTTTGTTGAAAATGATGAAGCCGTGCTTCATGTATCGGATCTTTCTATACAAAGAGGCTATGCTATTTTTGATTTTTGCAGAACAATCAACGGCATTCCGCTGTTTTTGCATGATCACCTGGAACGATTTTATGCTTCTGCATCGGCCATGCATTTACCATTAAAAAAGAATCCCGAAGAGCTTTCGTTTATTATCCATGAACTGATAAAAAGAACTGCCGTGTCTGAGGCAGGCATTCGCATTATGCTTACAGGTGGTAATTCCACAGATAGTTATCATCCTGCCGAGCCTAACCTGGTAATCACCTGTAACCCCGTACAAACTGCAATTCAGTCCGATTTTGAAAAAGGTTACTCAATTATCACTCACGAATATCAACGGGAGTTACCACTGGTTAAAACCATTAATTACACCATGGCTGTATGGTTGCAACCCATGCTGAAAGACAAAGAAGCCGATGATTTTCTTTATTACAATAAGGAGAGTGTAACAGAGTTTCCGCGTTGTAATGCTTTTATAGTTACCAGGGATCAAAAGCTAGTGACCCCTGCACATAATATTTTAAAGGGAATCACCCGAAAACACATTTTATTGCTTGCAAGAGATATGATGACCGTAGAAGAAAGAAATATTCCTATTGATGAATTGTCAACTGCCCACGAAATTTTTTTAACGGCCACGACCAAAAAAATTATCCCGGTAATAAAAATGAATAATAAAATCATTGGTGACGGCCGACCCGGTGTTGTTACCCGAAAGCTTTATCAAAAATTCCTTGAGTTAGAAAATTCATTGACTCATCTTGTAAGCCTGTAAATGATCAATGCCGCTCTTTTTATCAGCTTTGGATATTCATGTAAATTAATTGTCTCTCCGGGTGCATGTGCGCCACGACCTGATGCGCCAAGCCCATCGAGACAATCAAGATATTTTGCAACATAAGAAATATCGCCTGCACCTCTTGAACCAGGATTACCGGCTTTGACTTCACCATAACCCATTGCAATGCTGATTGCATTTACAGTTTTTACTAATGCCTCATTGCCTGCTGTTGGCGGCATGGAGGGAATACCATCTTTGAAACTTATCGTTGCTTTTGAATTTGCCAGGTTTTTTGAAACTATCTGGCGCATGTTTCCTCTCGCCTTTTCTTTTTGTTCTTCAGTAAGAAAACGCAGATCGCCGATCACAACAGTTTTGGGTGAAATAATATTCGTTTTACCTGAAGCTTCGCCTTTTTGTTGCGCATCATTGTACGTCACATCAGATCCACCAATAAACAGAGCTGGGTTGAAAGTAAGATATTGTTCATTACCCAATCTTTCCCTGAATTCATTGACGATTCTTGCAGCTTCGTAGATCGAACCGTAACCCGCCGAACTAAAAATTCCTGAAGAATGCGCCTGTCGTGCTTCCACTTCAAGTTTCCACTCGCTGGAGCCGCGACGTGCAGTTGTAACAGTATTTAATCCATTGGCTCCTTCAAATGCTAACGCTATATCGTGCTGCTTTGCTCTTTCAATAAAATCACCACGACTAACTTCTCTTGGATCACCAGCATTTTCTTCATCACTTGTAAAATACACGGTGATTGTTACATCATCCAGTAACCCCTGTTTATGTAAAGCTTTTAATGCGGCAATCATTAGTACATCTCCACCCTTCATATCATTAACTCCTTGTCCCGTTGCAGTACTGTCGTTTAGCATCGTAAAAGGATTTTTCGGCATATCGGGTTCAAAAACGGTATCAAGATGCCCGATCAAAAAAAGCTTCTTTCCTTTTTTACCCTTTCGATATGCAACAAGATGTCCTGCCCGCTTTAACGAATCTGGAACTGATATCCATTCAACTATAAAACCTAAAGCCCTTAATTCCTTGCCATATAAATCCCCAACTTTTTTTATTCCATTGATATTAAAAGTGCCACTATTAATATCCACGGATTCTTTTAAAAGCCGGAGAGTAGAAGGCATATCGCCTTCTATACTTCTTACTATTTGCTGTTCAATCTTTGAAAGTGATTGTGTATTGGATATATATCCGACAGCTGAACAAACTATGAGGCATAAAAACTTCTTCATTAAAGAATTCTTTTTAAGTAGAAAGGTAATTATTGCCGGGCATACATTTGTAATTTTCAACTACAGTAACTTTATACTATGGCAAGAACTCCTTCAACAATGGTGGCACTGGCAACACATGCGCCGGAATTCGTTTTACCAGATACAGTTTCGGGAAAAAGACTTTCCCTTGTAAATCTAAAAGGTGATGTCGCAACAGTGGTCATGTTTATATGCAACCATTGTCCTTTTGTTAAACATGTAAATGCAGAACTGGTAAGAATTGCCAATGATTATAGAAACAAAGGAACCGGTTTTATTGCGATAAGCTCTAATGACGTGGCAAATTATCCGGAAGACGCACCGGATGTGATGAAGCAAGTTGCCCTGCAATTGAAATATCCTTTCCCCTATTTATACGACGAGTCGCAGGATGTGGCAAAGGCTTATGATGCGGCTTGTACTCCAGATTTTTTTATTTACGATAAGGATCTGAAACTTGTTTATCGTGGACAATTAGATGATTCAAGACCGGGAAATGATATCCCCGTAACAGGAAATGATATTCGTCATGCTTTGGATTGTTTGCTGAATGATCAGTCCATACCCGAATTTCAGAAGCCAAGTATTGGGTGTAATATTAAGTGGAAGCTGGATTAAGATTTTAATCATTCCCTTTTAAAAATTACGGCATGAAAAAAAATATAATCACTATCGGTATAACTACTGTTGGCCTTTCTTTCGGACTTTCTGCCCAGTCGCTGAGTGATGAAGTTATAAGGTCACAATTTATTAAAGACTGGGAACGGGCGAAAATATATACCATAGATTACCTCAATACCATGCCGGCAAATAAATATTCTTTTAAAGCCACAGATAGTATTCGAAGTTTTGCAGCTCAAATGCTGCATCTTGCTCAAAGCAATGTAAATATTATCAGGTTCGTGACATCAGAACCAAATATAATTGGTGACAGAATACTTGAGGATAGCAAGACGGCGCAAACAAAGGATTCTGTTATGTATTATATCGTAGCAAGCTATGATCTTGTAATTAACGGTCTACGCAAAATGAACCTTAGTACACTCCATGAGAAGATACAATTTTATAATTGGGAAGAAACAAGGTATGCATTGCTGCTAAAAGCTTTTGAACATCAAACACACCATCGCGGACAAACTACCATTTATATCCGGTTGGCAGGATTTCATCCTCCGCAAGAAAGGTTATTTTAAAGAATTCTTATAATAAAACAGGGCTATTCCTTTTATAAGTGTTCTTTGGTATTTTATTTGACCCATTGTTTCTGTAACAAGTGTTTAAAAATATGAGTGCAAATACAGCGATAAAACTGGAAGCTCCCTGGGAAGAAGTAAAAGAGAGAATAAAAGAAAGAAATATTGATCTTACTGATGCCGACCTCGAATATGAGCCAGGCAAAGAAGATGAGCTGTTATCAAGATTAGAAAAAATCATGCATAAAAGCCGCCCCGAGATCATTGCTTATATAGAAAGCGTTTCTGCAAATACCGATATGGCGGGTTGAAATGGCCGATAGAACTGGCAGACGCAAGAGAAGCTTACCAGGCAGCGCTCAGCCCGGCTATCAACTACGCTTATCCAATTTTAGTTTTCTTCATCACGTTGCTGTATTACCTTACGCTTGTGCGGCACATTGAATTTATTCATACAGATCATTTTGAAAATAATTACTACCGGCATCATGTGCAGGGCAAATTATCATTGTTTATTGATTTTTTCTGGCAGACAAAATTCGAAAGGCTCTGGCGACCTAATCCAAAAGGTTTTAGTGATGCATTATTTCCGAACCTTGGCTACACCTACCTAATTAATTTGGGAAGTCCATTTGTGATGCAGGTAGAGGATTTGAAATTTAATATGAAAACGGATGGGTTTCTTCCGAGACCTGGATATATTGAATGTTTTCATCAGCCAGGTAATGTGTTGTTTGGAATTAAATTCAAGGTAAGTCCTGTAATCTTTGAAAAGAAAATTGATTTTGCTGATTATAGTGGTGCAATATTCCCATTAAGCTATCTGGTTGAGCCAGAGTTGCTGAGTAAAATAAAAAAAACTCCCTCATTTGAAAAACGAGTACAGATCCTAACGGATCATTATGAACAAAAGTTGGATAAATACGAAGGCTCACTACAACCCGTAAACATTGTGACTTCTATTCTTGACATTGCCGTAAAGAAAAACAAGTACAGTACACCAGTTGAAGAGCTGGCCAAAAAATACAATGTATCAGCAAGAACATTGCAGAGGTATTTCGGCGCATGTACCGGAGTGAACAGTAAAACAGCATTACAAATTCTACGAATTAGAAAAGCTGTCAGCTCGATCCTGTCTGCGCCAAAAAGCTTTCATTACAGTGATTACGGTTATTATGATTTCAGTCATTTTTATAAGCACCTGAAACAATTTTTTCATAATGATTCATTGAAACGATTCAAACCTCATTTACAATTACTACAGGCAATAAGAAAAAATAAAGCCGGTCAGAATACCGGCTCGTCTACATATGAGAAAACGAAATAAGGCTATACTTTCTTTATTGAGCTCTTTGTCTTTCTTCTTCTGATCCTGTTGTTCTGCGGCGGGCTTGTAATACCTTATTGCTCCCAAACCGATAGGTAAAAGTCAGATTTGCTATTCTTGTTTCTCTATAAGCTCTCCATATCTCAATATAATTATCATAAGTAATGGTAGCCCGTGGTAAATTGGTCCAGAAAATGTCAGTTATATTAAATCGCAGTTGTCCTTTGCCTTCCCAAAATGTTTTTTGCACACCCGCGCCTACGCCCCATTGAGATCTTGTAACCATAAACCCATATTGTCCGCCGGTGTTATAATTAGCGCTGAATTCTGCTGTCCATCCCTTTTTGAATGTAAAAGTATTGTTGGTGCGCAAATCAGCAACTGCTCTTCCTTTATCAAGTGTGGTGCCGCCAAGATTACCATTGAAATGGTTATAAAAAACATTTGCATTGTTGATCATATTCCACCACTTGCTGATACGAATTGGGGCGGCAACTGTCAGGCCGAAATAATCAGATGATGAGAGATTCACGGGTATCTGAACTGTTACATTATCTTCAGCTGGTATATTAGGAAACACCTCTTTAAATCTTGCGATCACTATATTTTGACTTTTCTTTGTATGGCTATAACCAAGAGTAAGATTTATATTTTTGATCGAATAATTAAGCTCATATGCCCATGTAAACTGAGGCAGCAAAGAAGGATTACCAGTTGCATACGTAGTTACATCAATCAGAAAAAGAAAAGGATTGAGCTGTGAATAATTAGGACGATCGATCCTGCGGCTTACTGAAACTCCAATGCGCTGATCTTCTTTAATGCTATAATTAAAATAAGCACTTGGGAAAAGTTGTGTATAGGAAGAATCCCAGCGAATATCCCCTTTTACCTGTCTTGTTTTTACATTAGTATTCTCGGCACGAAGACCAAGCTGGTAACTGATCTTTTTTAGTTCCTTTTTGAAAATGAAATAAGCAGCATTTATATTTTCGTCATAATAAAAATGATTGGTCTTATTCACATCAT
>Ga0075419_10000664_pt1 | contig 21959 bp, 20 predicted proteins | sample SoiMetdeltSBSDD3_FD_76900 | JGI IMG/M metagenome (GOLD analysis project Ga0075419, IMG submission 76900) | Bulk soil microbial communities from a Populus tree surrounding site in Tennessee, USA - Soil MetaG P. deltoides SBSDD3 | ecosystem: Environmental > Terrestrial > Soil > Tree plantation... | reverse complement strand
TGACTCTATTTTGTATTGCTCTGTTTCTTTCTTTTGTTAACAGTCTCTCTAATTCAATCGATTGCGCTAGAGTAAGTTCTTGCTTCTGAAGCGCAGTTAAGAGGGATACTATTTTTGCCCTATCGACTATGATATTGACCTCTTCAGTTTTTTGCATTACAGGTCCACCTATATCCTAATTTACTCTAAGTCCTTTAAACTAAATCAATAAAAAGAAGAGACTCTTTTGCAAGGGCTCAAGAGTACAACTTATATCTCCTATCTTTATCCTGAATTAGTCGTTGTTCAGGCTCAGCATCTAGATTTGGACTTTTATGATCAGTACTCTAAACCTGGGGTAGACTTGACAACCCACAAAGAACATATGAAAAATGGCACATAAAAGTATACTATCAACAGTATCTTGTAGAATAAGTTTATCTATATTTTCACGAAACCACATATATGAGAATAAAAATTTTGGCCCGTTCACCTGAGTTAAAAGACGATTTGATATCCAAATTAGATGAACTAGGACTGGTTGGCGAGGAAGTTAATATCAATCAACCTATAATACCACAGCTATCAGACGCAGATGTACTTGTAAACGGATTTAATAAAATTGATAAATCAATCATAGATGCATCTCCAAAATTAAAAATGGTACATCAATCAGGAATAGGCGTTGATAATGTAGATGTTGATTACTGTACATCTAAATTGATCTATGTAGCAAATGTTCCTTTGGCAAATGCCGTTTCAGTAGCAGAACATACAATATTTTTTATGCTTTATTTGGCTAAGAATATGAAAAATGTTGTTGATAATAATAATTCAACGACGACAAGTTTAATGACAAAAAGGGAACCCACTATTTTGGGTTCTGAACTACGAGCGAAAACTCTCTTCATTATTGGCTTAGGTGCTACCGGGATAGAAGTAGCAAAAAGGGCTAAATCATTTGGTATGCATATTATTGCCATTACCAAGGACCCCTTTTCAAAAAAACCAGATATTGACAGAACTTTATTTGTTAACGAAATAGGAGGACCAGAGATGCTCTCTAAATGGCTTGTCCGAGCCGACTATGTTTCATTACACATACCACTTGCAGAAGAAACGGAAGGACTAATAGGAGAAAACGAATTGAATTCAATGAAAAATTCTTCCTTTTTGATAAATGTTGCCCGTGCCCCGATAGTTGATAAAGAAGCATTATTGAGAGTACTAACAAATAAGAAAATTGCAGGGGCTGCTTTTGATGTGTTTTGGGAAGAACCCCCTGACCTTAATGATAAATTACTACATCTTGATAACTTTCTGCTTACTCCTCATGTTGCAGGCTGGACTTCTGAATCAGTTGACGCGATAACAAATGTTATTCTAACAAATATCGTAAGAATTTCGCATGGTAACGTCCCATTGACCATCATAAATCGTGAACTGATTAGCTAATTGACTATTCGTTCGTCAATATTCAATAGGATTCTAATAAGAAGATGGGGCAAGAATGTTGGGAATCTATAGCTCCGTCTTTCTTTAGCCAAACTTGGGAAAACCTTGGATCGCTGTTGCAATTGTCAGGTATTTGGATCATAATCGCAGGAGACTTAGTGAGTATGAGCAAAAAATCTGACCTCTGTTATGTCTCCCGTCTCCTCGTATATGTTACCCACCCCACTTTGTAAAAGTATGAATACATGATTAATGCAGATATTGAATACAAGATTAACATGATAATGAGGGTAGTGTAGGTACCGAAGAAAGTCCATACTCCTGTCTCTGTTCCACCTGGTAGGTTAATGTTCATTCCGTAAAAGGTGCCAATTACGGTTGCAGGGATAGAAAAGGTGAAGACAATCGTAAGGATCGAAAGTATCTGGTTAGATTTTTCTGTGTTTAGCATGAAATCTGTATCTTTGTAAATGTCGATAGTTTCTTTAGAACTCTCTAGAACCTCTAATGCCTTGTTAATATGATCCATTAAATCACTATAATATTCAGATAGATCTACTTCTTCCGAGAGCCTGCCTAAGTCTCTGTTACTTATTTCTGATACTATTCTACTAAGTGGAAACACAATTCTCCTCAGAGTAGTTATTTCTCTTCTCAAAAGAGCTATTTCTCTTACTACATCTACTTTATCATCAAATACAGCTTCTTCAATGTCCTCAAGGTTACCTACTATTCTCATTAATAGATGGAATAAATCATCTACTAAAGCATCAATTATTGTGTGAAGCAAATGTCCAGAAGTCTTGCCCATGAGTTCATCTTTTGCAATGCCCTGTTTACATTGTTGAAATAGTTCGCTGATTGGCTGAAGGTCACCCTGATGGACAGTTACCAAGAAGTTCTTTCCTACAAATATTGATAGTTGTGCCAAGCGCATGGAAATCGAAAGACTATCACTCCGTCTGTGCAATCTTGCTCTGGATAATAATGCTGGAATAGTTGAAGAAAGACGAGAATTAAGTTGTGGATTAGAATGAGATCGAGGATCATGACCTGATTTGTTTGATGTAGGAAAATGAAGTAATACAAAAATGTAGTCTTTATGCCTGTCAATCTTAGGAATTTGTATTTTCGAGAGAGAATCCTCAATATTTAACTCATGAAAATGATACCCAAGACGAGCAATCTCACCCATAGATTCTCGTGTAGGTTCCTCTATGTTTATCCACTCCAGCCCCATGTTCGTTACTGACTCTATTGTTGCCTGTGGTGACTTCATTATGTGTCTGTAATCTAAATTTCTATAAACTGATTAATAGGGCTTTGGGCTTGAATTATAGTTTAGTTATTCCCAAAAAATATTATATTCATTTAAGTAATCGAATAAATCTCATGTGTGCTGTCTTATCCAAATAACCTTTAGAAAACAGAGTGGAAATGTAGCATGTATGCCGCTAGGATTAGTATCCTTGATAAAGTACAATCTTAATAATTTTGATATGCCGGTAATATTTTGTAAGGAATGTAAAGAAACTATTTATCTCGACCCTCACATCTATTGGACTATTAGTGATACCACTATTAGATGTGAAAAGTGCAATACGATAAATACGATAACGTTAGAAAATGGAGAACTTAAAAAACAGGATTAAACAAATGTATTCTTATTGGCAACCTGTTGGCTACTCGATTGTTTAGCCACTTTAGAGATGGTTCGATTAATACAGTATTCCACCATATTATTCCGCTATTAACTGTTACCTGACACAGCAGCAGTCTGGGTCCGATCCTTCAGTCGATATTGATATAGATACTTCTATACGTATCTTCGTTTTATTAGTAAGTGCTAATAACAACTCAGTTTTTGACAAAATAGTCTCATAGGAGATCCAATTGCCCGTATCATTTCCCCTATGATATATTAAACGACTTTACACCGTTTTTATCTCTATACTGAATGATATCTTCTATTTGCCAAAGTACACCTTGACACTGGGTCTGTAGAGATAATGGATTACCACACCATGTATTATTATGCTAAGTATACTACCAATGTTCCCAAAAGATATTGAAATGATGGCCAATATAATACCTATCCCTGACAGAATCAAAGTGATGGTCCATGCCCATGGTTTACCATTCCACAAACCATAGGCCATAACAAGATACGCAATGCCCAATGCCAAAAATATTATACCTATACCGATAAGAAGAAGAACTGCTCCACTGGCAAGAAATATTATTCCGCCAATCGCCGTCAGTACTGCTATTATTGCAACACCCAAAGGTCTATTTATACGACTTTCCATTTGATGTCCTATTCTAGTTGATTTTGCTATTAGGCATGATATAATCCAATTAGATCAACTTATTGCATAACGTGTTCAAAATAATTAACCTAACTCGAAACCAATTCCTTATATTATGATTGAGATTATGTCGATTCAAGTCTCGTTATCTTCCTACGTTAATTATAAAATATATTGTTGGTAAGGGCCTCAATACGTCACCAACTACGTTTATCCCCCTCTAAAAGGCCCGCTCCACCGTGAATTCTATCAATATGTTTTGATAAATCTGCCTTATCCTTGAATTTTGATTGGCAGTATGGGCATTCTATTGAACTTTCATCATTTTCACTTGACATTTATGAATTGAGAATGGATTACCATATTAAAAACCTATACGGCATTAACTTCAAGACCTATAACTAATAAATATATTTCATTAAAATAACGCCACTTAAATCTTAGATTAAGCCAATTACTAATCCCTTTAATTTTACGAATCTTATGAATCTTAATAATGACTATTACTTATAATGTAAACATGAAACGGAGTGGACGACTTACAGAACAACATGGCAAAAAAAATTCTTATCGAGTGAATAAATTAGGTAAAGTATTCGATGATCATATAAAATATGAATTTGAAAGACGCGACATAGATGGGACAATGAAGACAATGAGTAATGAACCATATGTACACCACATACCAACTTTGACCGGAGGTATTGGATATAGTGGTGTATACAACTTTTACAAAGACGAGCTTATAGGTAAAATGCCTGATGATACAAAATTTGTACGTATTTCACGTACCATCGATAAAAATCAGGTTGTTGATGAGCTGATTTTAAGTTTTACTCACGATAAAGAGATAGAATTTATGCTACCCGGAATACCCCCTACGGGCAAGCATGTGGAGATCCCTCATGTAGTTGTAATGAAATTTAATGGGGGAAAAATAGCACATGAACATATATACTGGGATCAGGCTTCGCTCCTAGTACAGATAGGTCTTCTAGATCCCAAACGCCTACCTGTTTCTGGTATTGAGCAAGCAAGAATGCTCATGGAAATCCAAAAAGGACTCGAATCACATAATACCACAGTACCAACCCGATAGCATCACAAAGATGAATTCGACACTGAATCGCCGTATGTTTTGATTGATTGATTATGAACTTTTTTATACTACGATCTGGATTTTCTCCTATATGGTGTCCACAGCATTTTTAGTATTTTATAGATTTAAGACAATGAGTAAAGAAGAATCAGAAAGGGCTAAAGATGAATGGCATAACCTAAAAAATGGGTTGCCTTCTGGTATTGAGCTTGTAGGTGAATATACGCATGCATGGGGGACTGAATACAATGGCTTTTTGTTATTCGAATCCGATAGTGCTGATTCATTTTTGGACTGGTGGTCAAAGTTTAAGGATAATATTAGATGGTATGTGGAACAGACTCATACAATAGCGGCAAGGAGAAGGTAATAGTACTTGTCTCTCAAAAAGATGAATAATGATGTGCCTTTAAGATAATAGTATGTAACTATTGAACGGCAAGATAAGTAGATATCTTATTTAGATATCATCGGCTGATAAAATAGGATATACGAAGACAACATGAAAAGACATAATCCAAAGTACCAGGCTATGTAGTATGTAGTAAGTCCTATATTCCTCTTTTCACAAGAAAATGTGTTGAAGAAAACAATCTCTTACAATCATATCGTCTCATTTTTATTGCTGCTATTTCTCATACCTACTTTAGGAAGTATAAATAGTCAAATCTTCATGTCTTTTTATGAAGAAATATTTGGGTTTGAAGATTTTTATCAATATACATACATTCAAAATACACAAGGATCGATCCAGCAAACCACCGGAGGAGGATATTCATTATACGAGGATCCTCTTCTAGGAATAGCATTACGCCATCCTTCTGACTGGCAACAAGATGTCACAGATAAATCTGTAAGTTTTAGTAAAACAGATGATTCAAGTACTCCAACTATGTTTATTTTTACAGCCACTGTGGATACACTCGAACCGAAAATAAGGACACTAGATCAGTTTGTACGAGCTGGAGTAGCTCCATACAGGGAGATTTCAGGGTTTGCACTAACCGAGTATGATAAAGAAGCTACATTAGCTGACCTGCCCGCGCATAAAGTTACATTTTATATTCCATATCAGAATGTCGCTTTCTCCAAAATAGTAAGCTATTTTGCAATGTTAAACAATACTGGATACGGTATTGCATATCAAGTTTCCAATCCTGAAAAAGAAGAACTGGATACGTTATTAAATTCCGAGTTGCCTACCTTTCAAAGAATGACTAATTCATTTCAAATAATATCTTAGGACATTTTTATTTTGAGATAACTTGATATAAATATTAATTCTACCACAAGATTACGGCTTACTTATAATGTTTCATCATTTGTATGATAATATTTTGCATGCCATCTGCCCTCTCGGCTGCAAACATTAATGCCTTCTTGAGTTATCAAAATATAAGCCGGATGAATATGCCTTGTTATAAAGCGCCTACCTTCCAATGAATCGACCACGTTTTCCATCATTTTCCAATATGCTTCATTGCCTTTTCTTCCTCTGTAATTTTCATACTCATTTGGAATGCTTTGATACGCACCTAGACGAGCCCTTATGAAAGCATCTATTTTTGAGACCTTCGTAGAGGTGTTATCATTTGACAGCTTCCTAACTACATTTAGGAACCATGGTTCAATATTTCGCGTATCATTTTTCTCATCTTCCACCGAAAATTCGAATCCCATTGAACCTATAGTCAGAAGAATGGTATATGAGGATGTTGGATATTTCTCGCTTTCAAGTATAGTGAGGAATCTTATTCTAAGCTCTTTCCCACAATAAAACATGGTATGGTTATTTCTTGTTGCCTGCTTGCTTGATATCTATATTTTCTTGATTAGCCTCTAGGAATTCCTATGATAAAGCGAAAAAATATCGTAATTGATATGAAAAAAAGTTAATCCTTGCAAAACACATCATGACAATCATTTTTATGCTCGTTTAATGAAGGTAGTAGTCCGGGTAGGCAGGGTGAGGAAGAGGAAAATAAAGAGTATGCTAACCATTAGCTGCTTTTGACTTAGTCGCCATTTGTCTTGTTTTCTTCTTCTTCCAATGCTACTACCCACATCATTTTCTTTACGGAATTATGCAAAAAAGAAGGAAGATCCTGGTAACTGATTTTATTTTTCTATCCTTATTGTGTTCCAATTAGTATTCTTCCTTCTTTTTTCTCTGCATTGTTTATTTTTCTCCTATGACCTGCCGCCTTTCTTAGCTACTTTGGTTCTTGTTTTCTTGCTTGCAGAGGCAAGTCCTTTTTTGCTTGATTTCTTCTTAGTCGCCATCATATCTCGATCTTTTATGTACACACTATTATTAATGATTTACTTAGTTCGATTAGATCTGATCTTTTCAATTTAGAATCCTGAGTATTTCATATGCAATGGTGAAGTATTAATCATACAATACAGTAATTGTATTGTCTCATATTTCCTCACTTGAAGGATTATCAGGATTTTCAAAAATAATTCTGAAGAGGTTATTTTGTTCATAATCTAATTCATAATATTCAAACACGATATAGTATCAAACATGATAATGAGAAGACGGTATTGACCGTAAAGAATCCCTTGACATCAGAATTTACTGTATCGCATGATTCGCATCAGTAAAGACTTAAAACTTATCTTACGAGATCAGCTGTTCTTATTTTGGTTGCAGATATGAATACAGTCTTAATGATATTAAAATAATTATTTCTATACTAGAGATAACCTGAGATGAAGTCATAAATGAGCACTGGAATCAGAGATAGTACTGAAACCTTTATTTATTATACGGTTATAAAAAGATGACCTTTAAATATAAAGGAATGCAGTAAAGCTAAACAGAGTAGTTGACAGAATCAGAACCAGGATGAATAAGAAAAAACAAAGAAACAGCATATGCGATATTACCAACAATGTGATAGATTAGATAAGAATATGTGGTTATATATTACCAAATAAGAAAAGTGTATGTTGACTGGTATCGAATACTAGCAAGTAGTAACGTTTGAAAATTCTTATGCTGATCTATGTAAGCTTCTGCATTTGCATTTAAGCTAATTGTCCCTGCATTGGCGGTTCTTTTCCTTGGTGAATAGCTATTTTATTCTAGTTCAGAATATTTGAGAGCTTTGATTAAACTGTTGAAGATTTCAAGTTTTCCAAAGTTGTTCTCAGCTAGTATAGGGGTTTTGATTTTTGCAATAAACCAGTCATGAAAATGTAAATTCTTCATCTAATGATAATTGATGTGACTTTTATCGATTATATGGCAAGAAAGATTAATATTTACCTACCAAGCAGTTCAGGTGAGTCAAGCAGTAGTAATCATCACCTCCATATCTTGTAAGAGGCAACGTCCTCTTACTCGATAGGAGGCCTTTTGGTTTCGATATCTGATGGGATCAATTTTCTTATTGCTATCTTATTGTCGACTTGCAATTCCGATTATAAAACTATAAACCATAACTTTAGCACATTTAATATTTGTTAAAATGGTACTAGTCTTAAGAAACTGCTATGAATTAACGCAAGCTATTGAAGCAATAAAATGTAGTCGGGCCAGATTAAGATGGGTGGACTGCACTCATATACAGATATTTTATATTTGTTTTATTCTTTACAAATACACCTGGTGATAAAATGAATAGGTCAGTATACGGAATACACCACGTCACAGCAATAACTAGCAACCCACAACAAAATATCGATTTTTATGTCAATAATTTGGGCCTTCGATTCGTAAAACTCACTGTTAACCAAGATGACCCAACTTCATATCATCTTTATTATGGCGATGAGTTAGGACGTCCAGGTACGATCCTTACTTTCTTTCATTGGCCAGATGCTCCTAAAGGACATAGAGGAACTAGTGAGGTGATGGCAACATCCTTCCTAATTCCTAGAACTTCTATAAGTTATTGGATGGATAGATTTGAGAGTAAACAAATCAAATTTCGTGGACCCCACAAACGTTTTGATGACGAAGAGGTAATCGTGTTCCATGATCCCGATGGACTAGAGCTAGAGCTTGTAGCACATAAATCATCAGAAACTAGGGATATCAATGTATGGAAAGAAGGCCCGGTTCCTATTAAACAAGCCATTAGAGGATTTTATTCCGTTACTTTAACAGAAGAAGGATACGAACGTACTGCTTCTGTTTTGACTGATGAATTAGGATTTGTTCCCACACTGCAGGATGGAAGCCGCTTTAGGTATGAGATCTCTCCTAAAGAATCTCATAGATTAGGAAAAGACAATGATGGAGCTAATATTGTTGATGTTCTTTGTCTTCCATACACACAACAGGCGGTTATAGGAATTGGATCGGTACATCATGTTGCATATCGTACGCCTTCTGATGAACAACAAAAGGTCTTACGTCAAAGCATAGTTAAGGCTGGTTTAAATGCAACTCCTGTGATAGACCGATTTTACTTCCATTCGGTGTATTTCAGGGAACCTGGAGGTATACTTTTTGAAATTGCTACGAATCCTCCAGGCTTTACAGTTGACGAAAGTGCTGAAGACTTAGGTACGCATCTTGTACTTCCTCCTTGGCTTGAATCTATTCGTAAAGAGCTTTTGGAAGTTTTACCTCCTGTTCACCTACCTAGAAAAAATGACATGCAACATACCACTGATAGATGATGATTTTCCTGTTGAAGATCTGGATAATGGGAGAAAAGAATTTTGAACGAAAAAAACCAACTTGGATTTATACATAAATTTATTCCTTCAAACGTAAAGGCTGAAAGGAGAGGTCGTGGTAAGGCTGGGCCAACTTTTCTTTTACTTCACGGTACAGGAGGAAATGAAGAAGATTTAATTCCAGTAGCGCGTGAGATGGTTTCTGACGCAGCTATACTTAGTCCACGAGGAAAAATTTTGGAAGGTGGGATTGCAGCTCGGTTCTTTCGTAGATTGGCCGAGGGAGTTTTTGATTTAGAGGATTTGAAGTTTCGTACTAATGAGTTGGCCAATTTTGTTAATAATGCTTCGAAGATATATGGGTTTGATTTGCAACACGTAATAGCTTTGGGATATTCTAATGGTGCCAATATAGCTTCTAGTATGCTATTACTTCGTCCAGAAGTGCTTTCAGCTGCTATTCTTTTTCGTGCTATGGTTCCATTTGTACCAAATTCACTACCAGATCTTAGCAACAAATACATCTTCATGTCTTCTGGATTATATGACTCATTGATTCCAAAACAGGATGCGGAGAGGCTTTTTAGTTTATTTGAGAGTGCAGGGGCAAAAGTATCAATATCATGGCAAAATAGTGGCCACGAATTAGTAATGGCGGAGGTTAGGAAGGCAAAAGAATGGTTTTACTCCTCCTCATCACTATCGCCCTCCAGTTAATGTAACTATTAGATTTAGAATTTATACTCTACAACTATCAGTTAGCAGTAGGAGACCCAAATGGCAACTCCCCCTCCCCTATTCAGACCTTCTTATATTAATATAACTAGTTGATAAGAACTTATGAATATGACAGATAAAAGGGCATCTACTCCAGAGAACGAATCAGACACTATTACAAATGATGTATCATCTCAGGCTTCGTCAACCACTCCAGTTGTTATTGACCTGGAAATTCAAGATATCGAAGGTGTTGGACCTACTACAGCCAGAAAACTCAGAGAAGCAGGTATTGTTTCGGTAATGGACCTAGCTGTAGCAAGTGCTGATGAATTAGCTGTCGACCTCAATTCTTCGAAAGAAACTGCAGCGACCTTTATAATGGCAGCCCAACGGCTGTTGCGAGAATCCAACATTCTTGAAAAGGAATTTGTAACTGCTGAGTCTGCTCTCGAAAAAAGGAAATCGTTGATGAGATGTTCTACAGGTTCTCGCGCTTTAGATGAACTGTTGCTAGGGGGCATAGAAACACAGGCTGTTACAGAATTCTATGGAGAGTTTGGATCGGGGAAATCACAAGTATGTCATACTTTATCTGCGATAGCGACTCAACCGGTCGAAGCAGGTGGACTAAATGGGAACGTTATATACATAGATACTGAGGGAACGTTTAGACCAGAGAGATTAAATCAGATAGCAAGAACAAGAGAGTTTGATCCTTCCCACGTACTAAAGAACGTAGCAGTATGCAAAGTTTACAATAGTTCTCATTTGGAACTTATAATTAAAGATCTAGGCAAATATGTCAATGACTTTAATGCAAAGTTAGTTATTATAGATAGTATTATTTCGTTACATAGAGCAGAATTTTCTGGTAGAGGAACACTTGCAGATAGACAACAGAGATTAAACAGTCTATTGCATAAAGTTATCAGACTGGCAGAGATATTCAATATAGCTGTTGTTATAACAAATCAGGTACAATCTTCTCCTGATACATTCTTTGGAGATCCTACAAAAGCAGCCGGTGGAAATGTATTAGGCCATGCTTCAACCTATAGAATATATCTCAGAAAGTCGGGTGAAAACAGGACAGCAAGGATGATAGATTCTCCATACCATCCATATTCTGATACTAAGTTTACATTAAATGAAAAGGGAACTGATGATTTAGAAGATGAGTTATCATCCTTGAAGAAGAGAAACAAGAAAGCTGAGGAATAGAAATAATATGATTTAGCATACAGTAGTCAGTTTTTCCTCGGTTTTTTATTTGGAATTTAATTTATATGATGATTCATATGATCTTTCTAAACTAGGAAATAAATTCATCCAAACTAAAATTATTTAACTCACCGATATAGAGTTGACTCTAGATATGTTCTCCAGATAAGAACATTATTTACTTCACTTATTTGTTCATAATTAGAACTAAACTAAGCTAACGCACAAAGACTTTTCGTATCTGTTTCTTAATATCTTTTGGCATGTTAGGATCTTCAATTATCTTGGATTTCGCTCTTATTGATACAAAGTCACTGTTTCACTTATCTTGTAGAACCACGTGATATCCATTAGATCTACAATTATAGTAGATCTATTACATCCCTTCATACCACAGACATCTAGATTACCTTTGCTGAAGCAAAAATGACCTTGTGGACATTCGAAAATCATTTATTATGATTCAGAATCATATTTCGTTGCTAATATGCATTTTAATTCGAACTTGCAGAAATATTGAATTCTCTCTAAGCTAGCCTGCTCCTAATGAGTGTTTGTACACCTCTTATTGAATTAAGGGTAAATGTCTCTGCATTATCTATAGATCCCTATAATGTGAGGCATATGTATCTAATATTTGATGATCTGCTACATCTTGCAAAAACTGTTGTCTAATTAGTGTTCCATATGTTACCAAGTCACGTGCAAGCATCTTTATCCTCTTTACCAATGCAGAATTAACCAAATTCCCTTCTGAATCAAAATCCTTTTCTCCATTTATTGAGATATTGTAAGGCATGCTCCATCCATAACATTGACGAACAGCTGTCCTCATCTGATCTGCAACTGTAAGCCCTTTTTCATGAGATGCAATTATATATCCAAATGTTTTTCCAGCAAAGTCTTCCCAGAAGTAATCAAGAAAATTTTTCAGTGTACCTGACATTGAGCCATGATAATCCGGCGATGCTAATACCAATGCATCTGCCCATTTCAATGCTGTTGTAATTTTTTCTAATTCATTATTACTATTATTGAAAGAAGGATCATTTGAAGAGGGCGCACCTGGATCATAGAGAGGGAGATTTCTGTCACGTAAGTCAAGCAAATGTGATTCTGAGCCATATTTCCTAGCTTCTTCCAAAACCATTTTTAAGCCAAGAGTGCTGTAGGATTCTTGACGCATACTACCAGCCACACCCAAAATATTTATTGTATGTTGTTGATGCGTACTTTCCTCATCAGTATTTTGTGATAAGTTTAAGGATTGAATTTGAGGTTTAACACTATTCATAAGTATACAGTGAGAATCGTATTTATAAATAATTGGGTTTACAAATTATATTAATTCTTGGGATGGTGTTTTCGAAGGATAAAAATTGTAAGGAATTGATCTTACTTTCTTGGCAAGAGAATTGTCAAGACGACTCCTTTTAGGCACATATGCTGAACTATAATGTAATGCAACAAAAATGTAGACGTAGATTGGGCTAATAATATTAAAGGCCTTGGAAATAGATTGAATCAGATTCTTCGATGGGCCCTATATTTGGCAAGATGCAAGGCAGGTCCAGCTCAGTACTCTTTATTGTTTTGCCATTGATATTGTCAGCTTATACACATATTTGGAATCCTACCGGTTTTCCTGCAGTATGGATAGTCGAGGGACAATATATGCAAAGAGCCATGCAGGGTTTGGAGGGCGAAGGACTCCATGAGCCAAGAAATATTTTTGCTCATTTCTATGATCATCCATTTTTTGGACAAATATTTTTGGCAGGAATGCTGGGAGCTACAGGTTATCCCAACTCCCTACCCATGCCATCTTTAATTTCTATTAACTCCATTGAAATGCTCTATCTCGTTCCGAGATTATTTATGGGAATACTTGCCATAATTGATACATTTCTCGTTTACAAAATATCAGAGTATCGTTACAATAGAAATGTTGCCCTAATCGCCTCCATATTATTTGCTGTAATGCCCGCAACGTGGCTTTTAAGAAAAATATTGTTGGAATCTCTCCTTCTACCACTTCTTCTATCCTCTATATTATTTGCAGTTTATTATAGTAGTAGTAGGAAGATGAGTAACACCAGCGCAACAGCTGACTATGCCAAAATGAACTTGGATCAAAAGGTGAAGACAAAGAACAATAATATTTTTATGATTTTACCAATGATCTCGGGGATATTTTTGGGCTTGGCAATTTTTGTCAAAATTCCGATTATTACTATGATTCCACTGGTAGGGTATCTTATACTCTCCCGCCGACATGATAAAAGCCGAAGAGCTCTTTGGGTATGGATTATTCCTGTCATTTTAATACCTATGATCTGGCCAATATATTCAATATTGGTTGGAGACTTCGACCAACTGTTGGAGGATTTAGCATGGAATACTCAAAGAGGGCAGGTTCAATTAGACTCTGCGGTAAGCAGCATACTCGCTAATTCCTTGAAATATATCTTTCAAATTGATCCTGTTATATTCATCTTGGGTATTGCTGGAATTATATTTTCAGAGATAAAAAGAGACGCCTTTATTTTATTATGGGCAATACCAATTATTGTATTTCTATTTTTGATCAATTTTGTTTCATTCTTTCATCTTATTCCGTTATTGCCATTGTTTTGTATTGCAGCTGCCAAAATGACGATTGATCTGTCTAACAGAATCACGAACATGAAGGTTAGAAAAATAATCCCACTTGCCATGATTTCTGCAATAGGCATCTTTGGCCTAGTCAGCACTACTATGTTAATTACATCAAATGTGACTTCTTCATACTTTAAAGTATACTCATTTCTTGTATCATATCTAGCAAATCAAATACTGCATAACAACCATGTAGACCTAACTGGTAAAGCTGAGGATGATAAGATAGCTATGGTGGGTCGCCACTGGACTCAAAGTTTCTATTGGATTCCAAAATATGTGTTGGACGTAGACTTGGACTTTAAAAAAATAAACAAAGCTGATGATATAAAAGGATCAATAAATGACAAGGAAAGATCACTTATTATTGTTGATAGATCTATGAGGGAATCATTATCCTCGGGTAATGAGATATCCAATAAAACAGAAACTAATACTCCGTCATACTTTTTAACACCTATTGCAACTTTTAGCGATGATAATCCCGCTTATGCGTATATTTACCCTTACACAAGTATGAGTGAAAATCGAGACATACAATGGGTTCAGATCAGAGAAGTTAACTTTTCTACACATAATTTAACGTCCATTAATTGATCTTATGTGTCCCTAACGTGACCATTAAATACTAACTTTAGATATAGACCCATGATTATAGGATAGGTGTTAAGCAGATTGAAGATAAATCAGAGTTAGCTTATCGTTGTTTTATCGATACCTGCAGGACTCCGGCGACAAGAGAGATCTACACAAGAGCCCTTTCAATCTTCCTCTATTGCGTATCAAGGATTTAGTACCAATCGAAGTAGATGGTCTGAAGTTATACAAAATAATCATATATGCAAAATCTAAAAAGTTCTCTTATTTCAGCTTCCTGACTCCTGAAGCTAGTACTTATGTGGATACCTACTTGGAACACCGAAGACGATGGGGTGAAAGATTAACAGACGATAGCCCACTTTTCAGGACCGATTATAATCCTCAAGCAATCGATAGAGCTATCAAGCCAATCTCCACTGGTAGAATAAGACGTTTTATTGGAAAAACGCTAAGAGATTGTGGCCTTCGTAATGTGCCCTTAGAAGGTACTACAAGACAACGTACCAATATCATGGCCAATCATGGCTTTCGCAAGTTCTTTGAATCAAATGCATTCAAATCTGGAATGGATTTGATGTATATTAGACGATTAATGGGCCAAAAGAGTAACGAACCAGAAGAGGCCTATCTGATGACGACTTAGTAGCGAATCAGAATCAGACACAGGAATCAAAAACCGAGAGTAGATGCCTGTCATTTCTGATATCCAACATGTCCGGATTCGGTCATCGGGATAACATTTTACAACATTCCAAGATAATAGTACAGAAAAACTTCGAAGGTATACCAGAAAAGTGGTTAGAATTATGTATCTGGGGCCTTTTGCAATATCCCGACGCAAATGACCTTTTTGATATCGTTGACAAGAACGACCACCAGGTATGTATCCTTAGCTTTATAGAAAGCTACCTTGCAAATAACTGGAACTTATCCGGATATGTTTCTAATGACATTATTTCCGATATTGACAACGAAGACTCCAGTCGGTTAGAATATTTAAAAGACTTTGATAGGAAAAGATGCAAAACATTATCCCTTTCGTGCAATCTGGATATCAAGGATATCACTCCGTCGACTGATGACATTCAAAGGGATCAATCGGAGGCGAATATCGATTGATTGATTACAATGACCGCATGGCAAAACCTCCCAGTGGTGCGGTTGGATAACTCTGGGTTTTAGCCGTGGAAACCAATTTGCCAAAATAACAGAGAGGTGAAAAAGAAAGATATCAAATTAAGAGATCAGTGAAATAGCTAGAAAAAATCTAGAATCAAATACCGAACTATGGAAGGCTGAAAGCAAGTACATAAGGCTGGAGCCCGGCGAAACTGTGATCCTACACTTCAATCCAGAGAAGATAAAACATGTCGAAGGCCAGTTTGGACCCAGGATACAGTACAGTGTAATCAATCCAAACTACTCAGACAAGAGCGAAAAGAAGTTTGAGACTGGTAAGTTGACATCGAAGCAAATAGACTCCATCCTATCACAGGGAAAGACTCTACTCAAAATCACGAGACAAGGAGAAGGCAAAGAGACAATCTATAACGTGGAAGCAGCCGACTAACAGGTAGACTGACTAATCCCTCCCCACTTTTATGGTAACCCGAAATTAATTTTTAGTTCAGCTTTACAGATATGGTTTATCCTTATTCAGCATTATTCGATTCGGCTATCGCAAGGATTTACGTTGGATATAATTATCTGAAAACTTATATACTTCAACTTTTCCATCCTCCCGTGTGAATAAACAAAAGCTTTCATTAGCGATTTCTGCAGGGGCATTACTAGCACTGTTTGCGGCATTTATTGTGGGCAATAGTAGTCCATATCTAGCCTATTCCCAAACGGAGGAAATGACGATTAACATGACGACAGCACCGAACGGCACACATTTACACAATGGAACGGCTGTACCTGAGAATGTCGTAAGCGAGCTATGTGGAATGCCGATCTTTAAAAATACTGATATGTGTACATAGAGACAGCGTATAGTATCCTCTAACCATTCGTCCAAGTTCCTTAAGCTTGAGCTGACATTCTTGTCCAGTCACTTTATCTGATACCTACTTACGGGAGATCTTTTTGATGGTTGATTGCTTTCGAAACTGAATTTCATCCCATACTTGGCGTAACTCTTCTGCGAATTCCTGCACCTGTCCCCAATAGATACGCGTCTTAAACAAATGTTTCATATACTTATCCAAATATTTCTGGTTCTTAGGGGTAGTGGGGCGAAGAACGGCCCTATTTTGCTTTTTTCTCTTCGTGTGGGAGTTTCTCAAAATTATTCGAAAATCTATGTCCTCTATGCTATATCCAATGAATAACAACGATGTATCTCCTATGGCTCTATTAACAAGTGAGGGTAAAGCTACATCATTTCCCTGTTGAAGATGTACTAGAAATTTAAGATAGTCTTCTTCCGTTAAAACCATGGATTGAGGAAGGTCGACGTCTCCATGGAGATGGTATACCAATGGCTGAGATTTTGTGGGTCTGTGCGTATCATTGAAAGTCGATAAGATTTTATTGTCTTTCATGTATTTTTCTAATTCCTTATTCCACACACAAAATTCGCTTACAGGATCTTTACCACGGGTTATAAGCGCCTTCTCAAGCAGATGGTCATAATTGGTAGTTAGATAAATAGGGATATTAGAATCAGCCATAACTGCGTATGCGGTATTGGCCAATTCTGGTAAAGTAAAATCAGGAAGCTGTATTCTAATAATCTTTTTGGAAAGTCTCCTTTTAAGTGTCAAATCGCCAATCAATAGCGCTACAAACTGTGCGACTTTTGCCAGAGAATATCTGTCCTCAGTGGATATTCGTATTCTTCTGCCAACTCTTTAGCGATGTGTCTGGCAACCGGGATCCACAAAGCAGAAGCTCCTGCTCCCAAGAGCGGGGTACAGTGACTCTCCATGAGGTCATAAATGAGGTATTCCATGTCGAGCTTGTTTAGAGTCACATTGTATGTCCTGATCACCTTGTAGTATAAGCTTTGGACGATGGGCGTGAAGCCTGCTCCTATAATATCGTCTGAAATTCTGGAGTATAAAAGAGGTTATTCAACCAACCATTCAAAAACTAAACGGCCTTTTGGCACAGAAATGAACCTACATATACATATCTAATTAGATGAATTTCCTATCAATCGCTGCTAAGGTTGCATTATTTTGTGCCATTTCTTATTATGTGATATTACTGAAAGCTACTTAAAAATAAATACATAAAACAAACGGCCCTCTAAAATATTGTAGCTAACGTGAAAGTTGAAAGGCTCTCCAAAACACGAAGGGGGAAGTTGAAAGTTTGAGTTCACAAGTTGAAAGGCTAAATATAAAAAATCTTGATTGGAGAAGAAGTAAGGTCTTAGAACTCAATAGCCAAGGCTACAGTCAACCAGAGATATCACGGATACTGGAGGTCAGTCTAGGAACTGTAAACAGAGATTTGTCAATACTGACAGCAGGCGAAAGATAACATTCAGAATCATATCCAGGAAAGGCTGCCGCAAGAATATCAACGATGTCTTACTGGCCTAAACCAGGTACTAAAAACGTGCTGGTATATCGTAAATAACCCAAATACAGATGACAAAACAAAATTACAGGCACTGCAATCATAAACGAATCATACAAGTATATTATGGATTTAACTACAAACTCAAATGTGGTTTCAGATGCTTTGAAGTATGTGAATGGTAAGGCCGAGAAGTTATACGTGGTAATACACTATCATAGCTAACGTGATGATGCAACACCCTATAAAACCAAGCACGGTAAGGTACAACTTTTGACTTCAAAGGTACAACTAGAACAGATGTCATGGAGAAGGGATCGCGTTTTGGAGTTATCTAGTCAGGGCTTTAATCAATCAGATATTGCTCGAGTATTACAGATAGATAAAGGCGTTATCAGTAGAGACATGGCATACCTAAGACATCAAGCTCAAGAGAGAATGAAGACTCACATCCAAAAGACAATGCCAATAGAATATCAGAAGGGAATAGCTGCAATAGATCAGGTGTTAAGGATGTGTTGGGGCATAGTAGGAAAGAGCAACGACGAAAGAATAAGACTTCAAGCTTTAGCCCTAATAGATCAATGCAATAGTCATAAGATGGATATGGTGACAAATGGGTCAATCATTTCAGATGCTTTAAAATACGTTAAAGGTAAGGCTGAGAAGTTAGGCCAGCAACAACAAGTAAAAGCTGTAACAAGTAAAAGCTGTAGAGGAATAGAAGGAGAACCAGAAGAGGATGGCAGCAGTTTAATAGCTATAGACAAATCATTTGATAAACTACTAACTGGCCTAAGAACTGCCATGACTAATGAGTATAAGCTGGAAAGAAGTCACAAGCTATGATGATATTGTAGATGCCTTTAGATTAGCCCTTACATTCTATAAGAGGAGTAAGGAATAATCAATGGTTCATTTCCATTGTATCTTACTCCATAACCTTTCATGAAGATAATATGTAGCAGTTGCTAGTATACCAAATACTATAGCAATGGTGGAGGTTTGGTACAGGTTTCCTGTAAATACAAAGGTAACCACTGCTAAAATCACTGATACTATTGCACGATAGCTTAATGTTTTTACAACTGATCGTCTCCTACTCGCAAATGTCACAGCAAAGATGAACTTGGTATATTCTTAAATACTGTAGTCCTCTAGACTATGAATGACATTCTTTAAACGGAGTAAGGAATAATGATAATGGACGATAAAGATAAGGACTCTGTTGTCATAAACCTCAAGGACTCAGCTTCAGCCGCACAGAAATATTTCTGTTCATACTGCAACCCCAGGTTAACTCCTTTGACACAAGAGGATATGATAGGCGCATATGTCTGTACCAAATGTACTATAGAGTACTGGCCTAACCAACAACCAGTAAATAAGTCTAGCAAGTTCGACTTACCAGGCCCACCTACAGATTCACATGGCAACGTAATAGGAGATAATGAATTCCTATTGCAGCGATTGACGACGTTAACAAAAATGTGTCTTCTACATCATATAACCATCAGAAACTACCAGCGGCGTATGAGGCATTGAAGAAAGCTGGATTTAGATTCACAAGCTACGAAGAAAGATAGGGGAGATAAATAAAGTGACTCAATTTAATACGTCACTCCGGACAAACAAGGTTTCCATCGCCGCATATGTTAGGGTTTGATTCTGCACCCATGAAGGCGAATCTCCGATATTTTCTTTAACTTGTACCACTATGGAGTGGATCTTATTAGATTTCAGAACATTAAGTATATGGACCCATACAATTGAAGGATGATCCACCGTATGTAACTTCGTTACAGAAAAAACTATACTTTTGTGGGTCTATCGCCGGATCATACTGACAATTCTCACTAAATATAGCTTCCCCCGGATCTGGTAGAGGGCATGAGACGGCATGACATTCTAAATCATATGTACTACTATAGCCAGAAAGACACATAAACTGTCCTGTCTGGCTGCTCCCACAATAAAAAAAATTGTCTTCCCCTTCTCTAGAGAAAATATCCTCCATACAGGTATGGACGGACTGAGCGAAAGAAGCCGACGGTGGGTAGATAAGAATGGCGGAAAGAATAAAACTGAAAAAGATAATTATTGATATTTTTACCAAACTTCGGCGAAAAATAAACGAATTTGCTTCATTCAGCTCTAACATCAGCTTAGCTTGATCAGCGTGCTTGCTAATAAGGTTTTTTTCTACGAAAGCATGGGATAGGAAATAAGTTGATAAGCTGACTCGGAGAAATGGCGTTAGATTTCATGAACCTGACATATCCCGCATGAAAGGATATGTTTATTCTCCGAGTCTTAGTCAGCTAGCTAGATAATAGCTAAAAATAAGTAGCCGCAGGAGACTCAACTAATGATCGACCACAGAAGCGTTGAGTCTAGGGCTCTCCTGCGACCTGTAATCTCATTGAGCCCCTATGCCCATGTGAAATATAGTATTTAGCACCTATACCGCAAGTGTAACCAAAAATCATGCATTTTCTATGATTTTTCGGAGGAAGGGGATGGAGGAAGGAGCTGCAGGAGGAAATATGTCGCGCAGTTAACACGTAGGCCTATCCCCCTGCAGCTATTATGAGTGCACGTTAATAAGGCCTATATCATATAATACAGAAAAGTTGTATTTGTACTTTTTATTGTGAAGAAAATATTTTCATCGTCATATCATACATACATAAGTAAGAAAGTCATAGGCATAGGGAGACTCAACAAGCGCCTCTTTGATGGGGTCTCGAAAGCACGTTGAGTCTAAGGCGACCCTATGACCTTTTGTCAAATCACTGGATGCTATCGCCCCAATAGCCCCGTAGCTTATGTGATTGTCATATTTAACCGATATGACTATTATCTAGATTATCTCCATAGTTTCTATCGAGTTTGTACTTTGGAGTCGTTACCATTTCCCAGAGCTCCTCGAAGGGTGTACTCTTGAAGTGTTCGAACGATGGTACTGTAACAGGTGGATGGTCACTAGAGTCTACTATTACTAGGTTACACCGCTGACCATTTTTCATATCATAAAGTCTTTGGGCTTCGTCTGGACTGAATGGCAGTGTGTATTTTATTTCCTTTTCAACCCTATCAATAGTTTGTACCAACTTGGCATCTCTGCTTTTGTCCTTTGGGTCTTCGGGCTTGCGCGAATACTGTGGTCGACCACAATCATACATCTTTTTATCGTTCATAGCCAAATCTATTTCATTTCCGGCTGTGTCTAGGCCTTTCCACATCTGCCTCGATTTAAGCCACTCAGAACCATCAACTAATCGGATTCTATAGATTTCATTTACGGTTTTTAGTGGATATTGGACTGGCGTTCCATTTACTTTAGTCCGCGGCTGCCAATCTTCCGGTACCAGTTCACGCTTTATGAGGTCTTCAGCTTGATAGAATGACCCCGTTCTCTTGCTTTTTACTTTCTCATACCATCCTTGTTCCTTCTTATATCGATTATAATCAGGATGTTCCTCAAACTTTTTTCCCTTGCCATACTTTTGATATTGTTCATACGTCTTTTGATAATCCATTTGCTATAGCTATCTTATGAGATGGGTACGTAAAAGCTTTTTTCAAGGTATGAACAATTTGTTATTGTGAAAAGTACCTCTAAGCTTATCTACGTCCAATACCATATTTTAGTAACTACCATCCCTTACTTACGAGACCCCATATAGTAGGAACCTGCACGATTGGTTGGGGTTGCAATCCCAGATGTCTGGTAACCAAAACCTACT
>Ga0075419_10000659_pt1 | contig 21990 bp, 21 predicted proteins | sample SoiMetdeltSBSDD3_FD_76900 | JGI IMG/M metagenome (GOLD analysis project Ga0075419, IMG submission 76900) | Bulk soil microbial communities from a Populus tree surrounding site in Tennessee, USA - Soil MetaG P. deltoides SBSDD3 | ecosystem: Environmental > Terrestrial > Soil > Tree plantation... | reverse complement strand
GGAGAGGTTCGATGAGCAATGACTGGTGCCGGCTGTTCCTGGAAATTATCCGGCGGCAACCAGTTTTCTTCTGCATTGACAAATTCTTCGAAGAATGCCCATGTTTTGCGGGCATTTTTATGAAGAAATAGTTTCTGGTTTTCGGAGAGGTTTGGTTTTTTCTCTTTTTCCTCTTTACTTAAATACCATGCGATCGCTGGTCCGAATAACCATAATAGAAGTATCGGCGTCGCTACAACCAGTGCTGCCGGATTAAAGTATATTAATGATCCTATTGTGATAATACTTAAGAAAGGTGCGATCCACATGGCTCCATAAATTGTGAGGAGTCCGTTCGAACCAAAACGGTTTGTAGCTGCTGAAGGCACCCATTGCAATAATTTTCTGCGCGAGATGATCAATCGCCAAAGGGTGCGTACAATAGCGTCAGTGTTTTTATATGCTTCGTAAGGCAACACCGCTAAGCCGAAAACAAAACGGGTCAAAAAATTTCTGACGGAGATTCCTACTTCAATGAAATGAGAAGTAATTGTGATGTCGTCGGGTTTGTTGATCAGTTGCCATGTGGCCGCAGCCATTAATGGTAAAAGGACGATAACGGTAACTACAGCAGTCCAGAACCATGAAAGAGGCAATACACACCAGCCGATTAAAAGCAGTAAGGTCAATGCAAGTGGCGTGACGCTTCGCCTGAGGTTATCAAAGATTTTCCATTTTGATAATCCGGATAACCTGTTTTTTATTAAACGTCTTTTGTTATCCCGTAAGAAAGGAAGCATCCAGGCACCAATTTGCCAGTCCCCCCTGATCCATCGATGATGTCGTTCCACATCGGTTTTATATCGAGAAGGACTTTCTTCATATAAATGAACATCACTTATCAGACCGGATCGTACATAACATCCTTCCAGCAAGTCGTGGCTGAGTATACGATTTTCAGGGAACCTGCCACCCAATACCTGTTCAAATACTTCGACATCATAGATCCCTTTTCCAATAAACGAGCCTTCCCCAAAAAGATCCTGGTACACATCCGAAGATGCCTTTGTATAAGGATCGATCCCTGATAAATTCCCCTGCATCCTTAAATACAATGAGACAGCGGTTTTAGGAAGGCTTGGTTCTACCCGTGGTTGTAAGATCCCATACCCGGCGATCATCCTTTTTTTATTCGGATCATAAACAGGATGATTCAATGGGTGCGCCATCGTCCCTATAAATTTCCAAACAGATTCCCTTGGTAATTGCGTGTCCGAGTCGAGGGTAATTACATATTTTATATTGCTCAATATGGCCAGGTCGCCGACCACCAATGAAAAATCATTCCGGCCACTGTCTCTTAAAAAAGCATTCAACGCGTATAACTTTCCCCTTTTACGTTCATAGCCCATCCATTTTTTTTCCCGTCGGTTCCAGGTCCTGTTTCGATGAAAGAGATAGAATGTGTTCGATTCCGGACTCGTATACTTTTCGTTTAATTCTTCAATTCTCTTTTTCACCAATGCGACTAATCGATCATCTTCGGGCATCGTGGCCGAATCTGCATCCATAAAATCTGTCAGCAGACCAAAATGCAGGTTCTCTTCCCTGTTAGCCAGGTATCGTATCTCCAATCCTTCAACAAGCTCGTCTATATACGCTTCACTTGCAAGCATGGTCGGAACAATAACCAGGCTACGACACTCGGTGGGAATACCACTCGAGTAATCCATCCGCGGTAGAATATGTGGTTGCACCAACACAGTAGAGATCCAGTTAACAAATGAAACTGCCAACTGAAGACACCCGAAAAAAGATAGTAATCCAACCAGCGTTAAAATTTGCCAGCTATGATGACCGCTACTATAAGCCACATAGAATAACCAGGCTGCAAATACAATGGATAGGAAAAAAATAGAGAAAATGTAGAGGAAAACCGGCATTTTCGCTGCGGCACGGTTAACCTTAAGACGTAATGTATAGCGCATGCCACAGGCATGCTCAGCTTCTTCCAATCCTTTATCAATTAAATAATAGCCAACATGTTCTTTTCTTTTGAAGGTGCGATCATCACTTTTGATGTGATGCGTTAATCCAATTACTTTCTCCGCAACTTCGGTTTCAGACAGATCACTTGATTTTGAAATTCTTTCCACCACGTGCCGGTATCGGTCTCTTGTAGCAAAATCCATTAATGGATATGTTCCGGTTTTGTCCTGCCGTAACACCTGCTCCACGCTGCTGAGTGTTTCCACGAATTCACGCCAGTCAGTAGCTCCAATAAAGCGAAGCGTGCCAATGCTGTTGCGCACCGATACCTGGTCGATCGCCTGCCTCTGATTTTCCTGCAATACGAGATCATTGCTGCTCGTTCCTGCCGCGGCCAATTGCTGTTCGATCCAGTTAAGAGGAAGGGCAAGCGACGGTCCGATTCCCTGTAGTTTCCGTGTAAAGCTGGCAACAAAGTGGCTGTCCAATACCGGGTTTGAGCGGGCCATATCTGCAATCACAAGGATCAGGTCTCCCGGTTTTTCTTTTACAGTCGCGATCATTTTATCTGCCCAGTGATCAGCAAGATTATGATCGATGACATCGAGTGCGATCTTACCTGCGATCCTTCTGAGATTCTCAATAACAGCAAGCCGAAGCATGATGGGGATCGCCCATAATTCTCCAAGCGTAAGGAGGGTTTCGGACTGATAGCTGGCGATGAAGCTGGTTAAACCGTTGACATCAACCCGTCCATCACTATGGGCAATAATTTCCAATACAATATCATATACCCGCGGCATGCCTGCGGACATACCTTCGGCGAGATAAGGCAGCGCTTCACTGTATCCTTTTGGTAAGTGCTTCCTGGCAATGACTACCTGTTCTTCTACCAGGTAAAAATTATCAAGCAGCCATTCTGATGCTGGTGTAATTGTTTTATCAGCTCTTAAACTTTCAACAAGGAGATTGCGGACTTCTAATAAGGTCTTTTCATTGTCCTCCAGTCTTTTCAATAGTTTGTCAAATGAATAGCCTTTTTGAAGTTTATGAGACTTCGCCAACACCTTACCATGACGATCCATTTGATCGGAGCTAAAGAGTTCCGAACGAAAAGGTTCTTCTGTATACTTACGCAAAGAATTGTCGCTAAGAAAATTGAGACGCAAATGTGATAAAATATCCGAAACCGTACTGGTAGAAACCTTCATGTTTAATCTTTAATCCTGTTGTTTACTAGAAAGTTACAGCAATGTACCAACAAAGAGTTTAAAAAAAATATTGAATTGCATTGCCAAGTTTGTGCCAACATCAACTTTCGTTGCAGGTAATCTGCATTCGGCAGATAATTGTTTCTTCTTTCGAACGAAAACTGAAAAAATATCCTACCTCTGTAAACAAATTTACAAGATGAAAAGGCTGATGCTCTATTTTTTAATTTCCTCAATCATTTCCGGTAAACTTATGTCACAGACAACGACAAAACCTGCAGCAGATAATAAGCCCACAACCGCCATCCTTGATGGCTTTGCCAACGCTTTCAATGCACATGATGTAGATAAGATCATTTCCTACATGACTGATGATTGTATATTCGAAGCTTCAGCAGGTCCTGATGTGGATGGAGAAAAATTTGTTGGTAAAGAAGCCGTGAAAAAGGCGTTTGAAGATGTATTCAAAAATTATCCGGATGCCAAATGGAGCAATCCACAACATTTTATTTCAGGTAACAGGGCTGTTTCCGAATGGACATTCACCGGAACAAGACCAGATGGCAGCAGGGTGGAAGTGACAGGCTGTGATGTTTTCACATTCAGGGATGGGAAAATTTATATTAAAAATTCTTACCGCAAGAACCGGCCTCCCATTCCAAAATCCTGAGCATACTGTTGGTGTTTGCACTAACGACCAGGGAAATTATTATACACTTGTGGAACTAACGGTACCTGGGAACAGTCACTTTACTTCCTCGTATTTATCTATATTGATTAGAAATTTTTTATCCGACATTATCTCAATGGTCAGCGATAATGTGATCTTTCCATCTTTGCCCTCCACGGTAAAAACGGCATTGCTTGCTCTGTCGTCGACAAACACATTAGCATGATAAACTGTTTTACCATTCCTGAACGGCTCCTTCCAATCGCATGTCTTTTCCTTAATCGTTCCTTCTAGCGTTTTTTGGTCAGCGTTAAACCTAAGCGTTATTTTTTGAGGATCAGTTTCAAGGAAGATGCTGTCTACTTTAGTATCTAACAAAGTGCCATTTGCGTCAAACATGTCACCCTTAGAGGCATACCAGGTCACTTTTTTATCGCATTGCGATATAGCTTGCAAACTTGTGACAGATAGTATAAAGGATATGAGAATAGCTTTCATAAAATTGTTTAATGCATCAGACGATGAAACAAGCTCCCCGGTTACAATTATAGACCTGTCACCGTCACATTTTATCAAGGCTTTTAAACCCTTTATCTAATCATTTAATTTATACTCAAAGACTTCACTACCTTGAATAGACAAATTAAAAATGAAAAATTTATCGCCAATCTTAAAACGAACTTCTTTTGTGGCAGGTATGTTCATCACTTTGATCCTATGCTTGCTGCCCAACATCAAATTATCCGCGCATCCCGGATCAGGTATCGTGGTTGATAAACAGGGTAACATTTACTTTACTGATACAGGTAAAGGCGTTTGGAAAATAGATACACAAGGCAAACTCACCTTTTTACCAGCATCGAAGTTTCATTGGATGACTATTGATATGACCGGATCCTTTGCGGGATCGCCGAAAAATTTTGGGGAATATTTTGAAAGAGTAACATCCAAAAACGACAAACCTGATCTGATTATGTGTTCCGATTTTCCTCTTGTCGTTAATAGCGATGGGAACATATTTTATGCTAATACCCGGCCAGGTTCGCCAAACATCATCAAAAGAACACCCGGTGGGAAAGAATCAGTATTCGCAACTAATAAAGCATTTGAATTCATAGGGGGTATAACTGCCGGAGCTGATAGCTCACTTTATATCTCTGAATCCAGCAATGTTAACGCCAACACCATCCGGAAGATCACCATGGATGGAGCAATATCGATCATTGCAACTTTTGTTGGTCAAGATAGAAAGGATCTGCCATTGGAAACCGTGCCTTCCTATTGTCGTGGATTGGCAGTTGATTCAACGGGAACTATTTATGTTGCTGCAACAGGAAGTCGCAGTGTATTAAGGGTAACTCCTCAAGGTAAAATAACTACCATTCTACAGACAACAAGCCCCTGGACACCGACAGGCGTTGCGATTTTTCACGGTGAAGTGTATGTACTGGAATGGCATGATGTAACTCGTGAAAACCTCGAAGTACGTAATGCATGGATACCACGTGTGCGGAAAATAAGATTGGACGGAACAGTAACAACACTGGTCACTGTTACAAGATAAACTAACTCAACGTATCAAAATACGGAAAAAACGTGCAGGCAATTACTCTAATTGCCTTAATGGCAAACTAAAACCGATGAAGTCATCACATTATTCTGTTTACCAATTATATTGGTGTAGCTTTACTTTATCAGTACAAACAGGCAAATATTCTGGTGATGACTAGTGAGCTGAAATAAAACTTTAGTTATGCCGAAGGACCAAGATCTTTCCGGACAACAAGATTTATTTTCGATCGATGATAAAGGAACACTTGATCTTTTTATTTCAATCGAGAGGGAAATTACAAACTGGAATGCTCAATTGAATGAGACCTACGGGAAACGGTTAGATTGGCTACTTGGGATACTCAATGCCGGCATGCTGATACTTTATTACTTTGTTGGGATCATAGCAATTAAAGACTCTCCAATTACTTTTATTATCGCCGTTGCTATATTTATTTGTTCATTGTTTTTAACTTTTTATTATAAGGAACTGCAACTAAAGCTGAGATTTATCAATCAAAGAAATTTTACCAATTATCCTTTAATTGGGTTTATATTAAAAAAAGAATTGGGGGAAAACGGAACGATCTTGCTCAAGCGTCCTCAGGGTTTATTTACTATTTTACCTGAAACCACTTCCGAGATGATGATCGATTGGAAATTGTTTCTTTTTACCGATGGTTTTTATTTTCCTGAACCCTTCTTTACCCGTTATATTCTCGATAGAAGCCATTCGCTTCAACTACAAGTCGCCAAGTCCAGGATAACAGCCACCTTGTATGTTCTGTCCATTCTTCAATTCCTGATACTTCTTTACACATTTATGAATCTTATATTTCCTTCGTTTCAGTTTTGGCCGTTAGCAATTGTGATCGGTGTATTCTTTTTATTTGCGATACCTGAAACAATCAGAATGACACGCAATAATCACAAAGCGAGAATGCGGATCCTGCGGGATAAAAAATCATAAGAAAGAATTTTCGCCATGTAACTTTCGGTGGTATTCCTTCTTTCTCTTCAAACCAAAAAAGAAAATAAGAAATATGGGTCCCGCCTGCCGGCCTTGCTCTGACCACGCTTCATTTCATAAATCGAAAACGACTCGTTGAATAAAACTCTTATCGGTAAAATGTAAAATGTCTTTTTGTGCTTCTTATTTTCCAAAGATCCACAATACCAAATCGGCGGATTAACGGCAAAGGTGTTTCGGGCAATGCAGGTCCTGGTTCGTTGATCAAAAGAGGTTCTGGTTCTTCTAACATTTCTTCAATAATAAAAGCATCTATGCTTACAATATCTGTATTCATAATTTAATTTGAATTAATTAACTAAAGGGGAAGCAATCTTAAAATGTTCAGGGGAATAGTTGCTGCGGGTAGCAGGCTTATTAGAATTTCAACACTGTAACAGATTAGGCGTGCAAGTTAGTCTTTAATTGCCCATTAAAAGTTTCTATTCAATTTATGGCCGTTAAACTTATTAACAAAGAAGCTAACTGCTGCTATTACAAAAAATAAAAACACAGCTGACGGTTAATAGGATTACATTACATGTAATGTGGATTATTCTATCTGCAAATAAATTTCAGAATAATGTCAAACGTTGTAGATGTTGTTGTGGCCGACAAAAATCTCGCCACGATGTCAAAGAGTGTATTAGCAGCGGGGATGGAAACAGAACTTACTAAGAAAGGTCCTTTCACTGTATTTGCTCCTTCGGAAATTGCATTTGGCAAATTAGCAAGCGGGGTATTGACTGATTGGCTGAAGCCGGAAAATAAAGTAAAGCTTGGTACTATTCTAAGCCACCATGTAGTAGAAGGAAAAAACAATTTTAAGGATCTTAAAAATGGCCAGAAATTAGTAACTGTAAATGGCAGGGAGCTACAAGTAAAAATAACTAACGAGGAAGTTACCATCAACGGAGCAAAAGTGCAGAGCCGCGACAATGAAGCGTCCAATGGCGTTGTACATTCACTGGATACGGTTATTGCAATGAGATAGATTTTTTCTCAACTTCATTGATCGCTGAACATAAAATTAGAAGCCATCCCTGTAACTAACGGGGGTGGCTTTTTTATTTCCTTCGTCAGGCTGCTTGGCTGCAGTTGATACGATAACAAATCTTCAATCCATCAGCATGTTGTCATATCGAGCCCTGAATACTGCGACTTCATTCATCATGAATGTCAGGCGGGATATCTCAAAGGCTGACTTGTTAATGTACTTTTTGCTTTAAAAGAAAGGATAGAAAACGGTCTGCGTTTATGATCCTTGCATAAAAGCCCTGCTATGTTTTTTCTGCGGTCTTCTGTTATAGAAATTTCCTGTGGGTTGTACAATATCATGCATGCCGGGCACATCATACAAATGTGATTTTACAACAGGGATCTGTTTTCTCGTTAACTTCTGAATATCTGACAAAAATATTTTTTCACTCCAATCGCAGAAAGAAACAGCAATGCCTGTAGCACCGGCTCTTCCCGTTCTTCCGATCCTGTGCACATAAGTTTCAGGAATATTTGGTAATTCATAATTGATGACATGCGTCAACTCATCGATATCAATACCACGGGCTGCGATATCGGTAGCAACCAATACTCTTGTTCGCCTTGTTTTAAAATTCTCCAAAGCTTTTTGTCTTGCCGCCTGGGCCTTATTACCATGAATTGCTTCTGTACGAATGCCTGAATTATTTAATGTGCGGGCCAGTTTATCAGCAGCGTGTTTCATTTGCGTAAATACCAATACAGTTTTTATTGAGTTATCCTGTAGCAAGTGAATAAGCAAAGATTGTTTGTTATGTTTTTCTGTGTAGTAAACTGATTGCTGAATAAGGTCAACCGTTGTTGCAGATGGCGTTACTTCTACTTTCGCGGGATTGTTTAGCAACATTGCCGCCAGTTGTTTTATTTCACCTGGCATTGTGGCCGAGAAAAAAAGCGTTTGCCTTCTTGACGGCAACCTTGAAATGATGCGTTTGACATCATGAATAAAACCCATATCAAGCATCCGGTCAGCTTCATCTAATACAAAATGTTTGATATCTCTCAGGCTTATATGACCCTGCCGTATAAGATCAAGTAGTCGGCCGGGCGTGGCTACCAATATATCAATACCACGACGAATAGCCTGTACCTGGCTATGTTGAGGTATTCCACCAAAAATTACATGATGATGCAATGATAAATAACGACCATAGGCTTTTATACTTTCACCAATTTGTATGGCCAGTTCTCTTGTAGGCGTAAGTATAAGGGCTCTGCAATGCTGACTTTTTTCATGAGTTTTTTGTTGCTCCTCATACATCAATTGAAGTATCGGGATCACAAAAGCAGCGGTTTTTCCGGTGCCGGTTTGCGCACAGCCAAGAAGATCTTTTTTCTGTAAAATAAAAGGGATCGATTTTTCCTGGACGGGAGTGGGAACGGTATATCCCTCCTTAGCCAAAGCCTGCAATACGGGCTCAATGAGCTGTAAATTGTTAAATGACACGAATAAATATTTAAGTAAAAAATGTGGTAAGGCTATCAATATAAATGATACGTTACCTGCCTTACGTTAAAGCCTTCACTGCATTTTTGGAGGAGAAATTAAACTACACCAGGGCGGGAGAGCACTAACATCAAGAGTTCAAAGCTACGTTTAAAAAATGAGACTTTATAGTTTTATTTAAAATAGGATTCAACTATTGCACCCCCACTGTTCATTCATTACTTGCCTGCGGGCGGGCTCATACTTCTGAAATGGCGAGGCTGCTCCTCAGGTACTTCTCATATTGTTTTTGGAATTCCTTGTTGCCTTCTGAGCATTCAAATAAAGCTTCCAAATGAGTAGTTGCAAAAACACCACTGCTGATCAGGCTGCTGAGATCGGGGTTTGCCATGATCCAATCTGGTTCTAATGATTTTTTTCTAAAATAGGAGATAAGTATATCTTCTTTGTATGCAATTCCGGATAAAGTAAGGTTCTTTTTCAGTGCAATTAATTCATTCACCACATTAGGAAATTGAGTTGGCTCGAAACTATCAGTTTTACTTATAAGGTACTTTTTGTATTGAAACATACATGCTTTATTTGGTTAATATCGATCGGGCATGTAATGTACCTTTTATAACCCAAATTGAACGATTAATTATCCGTAAATGTTAACTAATCCTCATTGTTGTGAATAAATCGAAGAATATTTATTGTTTCAATATCAAATAGCGGGTAGTATCAGAATAAAAGCTTAGCTTTATTATGACACGGTTGACTTCCCGGGCAGTAATTATCTATCGCTTTTTACTATCTCTGTTCTCAACTGATTTTTTTACATTTTATTTTTTTTTCATGTCATTTTCAAAGGAGCATCTTACAGGGTTGTACAATTGGACGCCTGAACAGGAAACACCATTATTCGAAGGTTCACCAAGCAGGCGAACCTTTGACCGTTATAACGGTAACCAGGTATTTTTTATCATCACACTCCTGTTAGAAAGGCTGGGGAATTCTTCTATCGAACAGGGCAGGGAAATAGAATTAATGATCATCAATAAACTCCCCTTTGCCTCCTGCAGCGAACACACTGTTTTTAACTGGTTAGAAAAAGAAATGATCGCCATTGGATGATTAGCATGGCCCTCTTACAATATTCACAATATTCATTCATCAAAAGAAAAACCGAATGGCCTTTATAGATAATGTATTGCAGACGCCTGCATATGGTTGGAAAAATGACAACAATGAACTGATCACACCCACGCGCAAAGAGTTATTCAAAGAATTTTTTTCACGTATTAATATATTCAGGTCAAAAAAGAATTGGATCTCATTCATCGGATGGTTCATGATCCTGTGCATGGTTCCTTTTTGCTACTTTTTTTTGGTTCACTATTTCTCCTGGAAATTGTTGCCAGTATTGTTTTTTTACATGATGATCATCATGGGCACACACGGTACCATCTGGCTGCATCGCTACTGTACCCACCGGTCATATACCTTCCGTAATGGCTTTTGGCGGTTTATCACGCAGAATCTTGTTATCAAAACCGTACCGGAGGAATTGTATGTTGTTTCGCATCATGTGCATCACGCAAAAAGCGATCAACCCGGTGATCCATATAATGCGCGTGCAGGTTTTCTATATTGTTTTCTTGCTGAAGTAAATCATCAGGGGATCAATAAGGATATGAATGAAAAAGACTATCAGCGCACTGTTCATTTCATGAAACATACAGGCATACCTGTAAACTCATTTAAAAAATATAGAAAATGGGGCTCAATCGCCAGTCCAACATATACCGTTGCGTTGTGGTTGGCTAATTGGGCGTTCTGGTATACTCTGTTTTTTTTGATCGGTGGCCATGCACTTGCATGCGCTCTTTTTACCGGCGCAATGTTCTGGTATGCATTTGTAAGAATATTCAATTACACCGGTCACGGTAAGGGTGAAGATAAACATGTGGAAGGGTTGGATTTTGACAGAAGTAATTTATCTGTCAATCAATGGCGGCCTGGTTTTTTTGCAGGCGAATGGCATAATAACCACCATCTTTATCCGGGAAGCGCAAGGGCAGGTTTTTTACGCTGGCAACTCGATCTTCCCTGGATATACATTTATACATTATACAAATTGGGAGGTGTGGTTGCCTTTCACGATTCAAAAAAAGATTTTATAAAAAAATATTTTGAACCGTTGAGAAACTCGCGATCTGTAAATAACGAAGATGCAGGTATTGGAGTACAGTACAGGCAAAATCAAATATCTTAACAGTCCGGGTGACGTAAAAGTCGTATCTTCACAAGGTGAACGAAAGTTCTCTAACATTCAGTCGGGATCAGCATCAATTCTTACTCTTCCGTTTTAGTAGCAGTTTTTCTCCTCTTTACTTTTTGTACAGCACTTTGTCACAGTAATTTTTCATTAATTAAATTTTTCTTTATGAACATGTATGTTGCAAACCTCAGTTTTCATACTGCGGAAGATGACCTGAGAAGATTATTTGAGCAATTCGGCAGTGTTAATTCAGCCAAAGTGATCAGTGACCGGACAACCGGCAAAAGCCGTGGTTTTGGTTTTGTTGTAATGGATTCAGAGACCGAAGCCGGTGCCGCCATGAAAGGGTTAAACAATAAAGACGTGGAAGGCAGGTTTATGACTGTCACCGTAGCGAAAGAAAGACCCAGCCGCTTCTGATTTCAAGTTGTGATAATTAATAAAAACGCAAATGAAAAGAGCTCAATATTGAGCTCTTTTTTTCGTATCTTCACGCATCGTCTGAAAAAGCAGTTTACTTCCCACCTTTCAACATAAACTCCTTTATCAATCACGGTCAATTAAACAAAAACAGTTCATACATGGCACAATCCTGGAAAAAAAAGGATCGGGAACAAAAAAGACAAAAAGAGAAAAATGATAAAGCTGAAAAGATGCAGCAGCGAAAGGAAAATGCAAAGAAAAGCTTTGATGACATGATCGCTTATATGGATGAAAATGGAAATCTAAGTGCTACTCCGCCGGACCCACGGAGGAAAGTAGAAATAAAACTGGAGGATATACAGATCGGCGTACCCGAATATGTACCCCCAACGGAAGAAGAACTAACAAGGACAGGAAAAGTTACTTTTTTTAATAATGCAAAAGGGTTTGGATTTATTAAAGACCTTGTTTCACAACAAAGTGTTTTTGTACATGCGAATAATCTTGAGTCTCCGATACAGGAAAATGATAAAGTGACCTTCCAGATTGAAATGGGTCAGCGTGGCCCGGCAGCGGTGAAAGTGAGATTGGTGAAGTAAAAATACATTACTAAGAGATGGCATAATTTTAAAGCAATTTTGCTTTTTGCCGGAACTCTCTCAGGTAGATATTAATATTATCTTTTAATGCTCGATTGCAATAATCAATATTTTTTATCGCTTTGTTATTGGTGAGCAACTCATAGGCCATACCCTCGAGCTGTAATTTTAATGTGTTCAGGTATTTCCCGAGTTGCAGTTGAAACACATTTTCATCTTTTTGGCGGTCCAGCTTTTTGGTTGACAGTCGGAATTTGTCATAAGTTGCCGCGAATAACTTTTGAGCCTTTACGCTGAAGTCAACTGATAATTGTTCAAACCCCGTATCCATCTCCTCACTTGTTTAATAATTCAAAAGCAAAAATTCAGCCGTTGTAAAATCAGCTTCCAATAAATTGGGTAGTATTAGTGATCATAAGTTGACAATTTAAATTCATGCTAAAATTAAATTGTTGATGCTGCATCAGTATTTCTGCCGGTTTGCTTTGTTGCAATACCATGATCAGGTCGGTAACAAGAGCGGGAAGTTTTGCATCATAATCAGTTCGTCCATTGTTTAGTGTTATGCTTGAGAAGTTGAGCTTGATCTTTTTACCACCGGCCGCTCTTTCAAAATCGGTCTGGTTCATATCCAGGGTCTGTTCACCCCTGGCAGAACGCTTCATTAAAAAAAGTATAACAGGCAGATATTTTTTCCACGTTTGTGTGAACATAGATTTTTGGGTTTAGTATTATCGGGAATTATTCTTCTTCAGTTAGCCTGGTGAATGAAAGACCATTGAAGATCTTCGGAATATCCATATTCCTGGTACGGTTCCATTCTTCGATCTTTGAATCACTTACTACTCGCCAAAGATTTTTATCTTTTAATTCTTCATAATCCGCCGATTGGATAAATAAGCCTTTCACAGTGCTGCGTTCTTTAAAGTGTATATTCACCACAATGTTTTTTCGATTTTTGTTCTCAACAAATTGCTTTATCGTTTCAATTGTCATATAATAATATTTTGTTTACAAATAGCAAATGACGTCTTTCGCATTCGAAATAATATGATGAACAAAAAATGTTCGTCTTAAAAACTCACCATAATCAAAAAATACTTGAGAAGAAAAGCAGCTGTAAAGGATAAATACCGGTGGAACGAATTTTCAGTTACAAGAGCCGTAAAACTCAAATTATCGTTGTAAAGGTAAGCTTTTTAATCTGCAGGATGTGAGATTTATTTATCGTCATCGATGTTCTTCAATTGTTTCCTGCGTCGCAACAAATGCTGTGCTCCAGCCCTTCGAATCCACGGATCGGCCATGATTCATATTTTTTCATGGTGGCTCACCCCGGCAAAACCTGCGTGGACGGAAAATTTGTATCTTCTCAGTTCATATCAGGTAAAATTATGCGTAGTATCTTTTTCTCAGCGATCTGCTGCTGTATCATGTTGGCGAGTAAAGGCCAAACAATAAAAGCCGTAGCATTTGATACCATATTAACTAAAGTTTTCAAGCAAGGCGGCCCCGGCGCTGCAGTGCTGGTGGCAAAAAAAGGAGAGGTGATCTATAAAAAAGCCTTTGGTATGGCTGATCTGGAATTAAATGTGCCTATGCAGGCGGACATGATCTTTCGCATCGGCTCCATTACCAAGCAATTTACTGCGGTGGCCATTCTTCAGTTAGCTGAACAGGGGAAATTATCATTGCAGGATGATATGAAAAAGTTCCTGCCTGATTATCCGACACAGGGAAATACGATTACCATAGAACACCTCCTGACGCATACATCGGGTATAAAAAGTTATACTGGTATGAAAGACTTCCAGGCCATGATGCGCAAGGATATGACGCCGGCGGAGATCATTGCTGTGTTTAAAAATGAACCGATGGATTTTGCGCCAGGTACAAAATGGAACTATAATAATTCCGGCTATATCCTGCTTGGTTATATCATTGAAAAAGTATCAGGGAAAACCTACGAGCAATATATAAAAGACAACCTGTTTGTACCGGCGGGTATGACCAACTCAGGCTATGGGAATGAAAATCGCATCATTAAGAATAGAGCAAAAGGTTACCAGGGATCAGGCAATAATTATGAGAACGCCAATTACCTAAGCATGACAGTGCCTTATGCAGCAGGTTCACTAATATCTACCGTTGAAGACCTGTGGAAATGGAACCAGGCCGTCCATAGTTATAAGATCGTCTCCAAGGCTTCACTTGATAAGGCTTTTACAAATTATAAACTGAGCAATAGCAAACTCGCGAACTATGGATATGGTTGGTCCTTTGGCTGGGTGCAAGGCAGTCCTACTATTGAACACAGCGGAGGTATCAATGGTTTCCAGACGGATGCTGTTTATTTGCCTAAAGAGGACGTTTTCGTTGCTATTTTCTCCAATTGTAATTGCAATCCTCCCGGTGATATGGCGCAGAAAATTGCCGCCATCACGATGGGCAAACCGTACGTATGGAAAGAAATCGCGATTGATGATACAGCTGCTAAAGAATTTGCTGGTGTATACGAAAATAAAGACGGAGAACAGCGTATTATCAGTGCAGAAGGAAACAAGCTAACATCTCAAAGAGGAAGCGGAAATAAATTCCTCATAAAACCTTTTGCAAAAGATAAATTCTTTTTTGAAAATTATCTTCATACACTTGAGTTCGTAAGGAACAGCTCGGGCAAGATCGAAAAGTTGTTGTATAAAAGTCATACTGAAGAAAGCGAATGGAAGAAGACGGATAAACCCCAGGCGGCAGCAAGTACTGAGTTGAAAGTTGATAAAGCAATATTAAATACCTATGTCGGGGAGTATGAGTTAGCTCCTAATTTCATTGTTACCATCACAGTCGAAGGCGATAAATTAATGGCACAGGCAACAGGACAACAAAAGGTTGAACTATATGCTGAATCGCCAACTAAATTTTTCTTAAAAGTTGTGGAGGCCAAAATTGAATTTTTTAAGGCAAGTGATAATAAAGTTACAAATCTTGTATTGTATCAAAATGGGCAGATCATAGAAGGCAATAAGATAAAATGACAGGTCAAAACTTTTTTTCGGCTTTTTAATTTAACTTTCTGATTCATCGTTCTATTTGTTTTGTCGATACTCACCAAACTATTCATCATGAATACAAACAATTTCAAACTGCTTATCCTTTTCATTGCTGTTGTAAATACTTTAGGGGCACAGGATATGTGGAAATATTTTAGCCCGGATGATTTTGCGCAGCGAAGGGCAAAAGTTTTAGAACAGATCGGTGATGGCGTTGCCATTTTGCAAGGCGCAGAATTACCTGAAGGGTTTATTAAATTCAGACAGGATAATAATTTCTTTTATCTCACCGGTGTTGAGATTCCCAATGCCAAGTTAATACTGGATGGTAAAACTAAAACTGCTACTTTATTTGTTCCCGATAGAATGTCGGGTGATATCAAGAAGGAAGCCTGGATCACTCCCGGTGAAAAAGATGCTGTGGTATATAAAATGACACGGATAGTTTCTGCTACGACGTTTACAGCTGCTCTTAATCGTTATGCATCACTTGGTCAACCATTCTATATTCTTTCTTCACCGGAGGAAACTGCTGAAATGTCAAGAGACCGCTGTATTGCACACCGGTCTGGCCATATGAATGATCCCTGGGATGGGCGTGTACCAAAGGAGGTAAATTTCATCAATAAAGTAAAGGAACGTTTTCCATTAGGGGCTGTTAAAGATCTTACACCCGTTTTGGATATGATGCGTTGGGTGAAGGATGAAAAAGAAATTAATGTGATCCGTGAGTGTGGTCGTATTGGTGCCCTCGGATTTGATGAAGCAATGAGAGTAACCCGTCCCGGTTTGTATGAATACCAGGTGGTAGCTGCCTGCGATTTTGTTTACCAGAATGAAGGCACAAACGGCCCCGCCTATTTCGCTATTGCTGCATCCGGTGAAAGAGGATTGAGCTGGCATTACAATGCCAACAATCATAAAATGAAAGACGGTGATGTGATACTGCTTGACTATGCACCGGATCATTACTATTATACTACCGATATTACGCGAACCTGGCCTGTTGGCGATAAATTCTCGGGTGTGCAATTGAAAATGTATAACTGTATAAAAGAAGTGTCAGAAAAAGTTATCGCGGCCATGAAACCGGGAGTTACAGTGGATGATCTTAAAAAAGTAGCAAGAGATGTTTATATAAAACATGGTTTTGAAAAACTGTGTCCCGAGTATGTTGGTCATTTTGTTGGAATGGCTGTTCATGATGTAGGTCCGTATGATAAACCGTTTGTGGAAGGAGTAGTATTTAATGTGGAGCCAATTATTGAAGACAAAGAGCTTAAGATCCATCTTCGTCTTGAAGATACGATTGTCATTACTAAAACAGGATCAGAAAACCTGACGGCAGGTACTACCACTGAAGTTGAAAAAATCTATAAACTAAAAAAAGAAAAAGGAGTGGGGGAAAAAGCTGCTTTCTAAAAAATAACACTGTTCGAATGTTCTTCACCTCGGGAGCTAAAACCAGTCAACGTTTCCAAACTAATTATTATATGAAAAAACAATTGCAGTTGCTGTTATTTGCTATAGTCATTTTCAATCATTGCTTTTCACAGTCAGGAAAAGTATACGACAATTTATCGATGCCCAGCAAGATATTAAAGATGGATAGAAAGTATGCTGTATATCTTCCGCCCGGTTATGAAGTCTCAGAACGCAGTTACCCTGTTTTATATTTATTGCACGGGGGCGGCGACGATCAGACAGGATGGGTACAGTTTGGCGAAGTAGTGAATATCGCGGATAAGGCCATCAACGAAGGCAAAAGCACTTCTATGATCATTGTAATGCCTGATGCAAATACCGGCAAACGAGGCTATACAAACAGTGCAACCGGTGATTGGCTTTATGAAGATTTTTTCTTCAATGAACTAATGCCTTTCGTAGAAAAGAAATACCGTATCAAAGGAGAAAAACGTTACCGTGCAGTAAGCGGTCTGAGTATGGGCGGGCATGGGAGTTTTATTTATGCTCTTCATCGTCCCGACCTGTTTTCTTCCGCTGCTCCTCTCAGCGCTTATTGCGGACCGCTTACGATGGAAGAAGCAAAAAATAATTTGAAAAAGGATAGTCCGGGTATCAGCGATACACTGGTATCAAAATTTTTTTCAAAATATGCTGTGTTGGAGCTGGTCAAAAATGCGCCGGACAGTACAAAAAAAAATGTTCGCTGGTATATTGATTGCGGCGATGATGATTTTTTATATGAAGGGAATTCACTGGCGCATATCGCTATGCGAAAAAAAGATATACCGCATGAATTTCGCATACGGCAGGGTGGACATACATGGACATATTGGAGGCAGGCGCTCCCAGAAGTATTGGAATTTGTTTCAATGGCTTTTCATCAATATTAAATTTTTTTTTGGGCGACTTTTTACCGGATAAGCATGAACGTGCCTTTCCCAACAATCTCTTCAACGCCCAGAGTACCTTTTATAAGATAAACATACACGCCTGCAGGAGCCGGTGATCCTTTTATTTTTCCATCCCAACCTTCTTCAACTCTTGTTGTTTCAAAAACTTTTTGTCCCCAGCGATTATAGATACTAAACTCACCCAAGTCCATTCCCAATTCCGGGGGTATCCGGAAAATATCGTTCCTGCCATCGTGATTTGGCGTAAATGCATTTGGGATATACAATTTACAGATGCCGCGCTTAACTAAAACTGTGTCCGTGGTGGTGCCACAACTATTTGTCGCTTCAAGAAAATAAATTCCCGGTTGCACAACAGTATAAACAGGAGCGGTCGAGCCGTCCTGCCATCGCAATGCCGAATATGATTTGTCTGGTTTTAGTTGAACAGTGCTATTGTCACATAGCACCTGATCCCGTCCAAGGGTGAACACAGGTTTTTGACTAGAATTGATAACTATCGTATCACTTGCTTCACAACCGCCTCTTGCTACTTTCACCCAATATGTTCCCGGGTTCTTTACTAAAAGAAATGAACCAGTGCTGTTATTATTCCATAGATAATCATCGGTCAAAGTACTGCCACCAGCAGAAAGTATGAGATTTGCATTTACACAAACAGCAGTATCGGGGCCAAGGTCTACAACAGGAGGTAATAACGCGGAAAGAATTATTTCATCATGCTGCGTGCCACATTCGTTTGTAACTGCGACATGATATAATCCCGGTTGGGTAGCTTCAAATAACGGGAGATGTGAATTGTCTTGCCAGGTGTACAGCGCATTAGGATCTTGAACTTGTGGGTCCAGTAATACTTTTGCTCCCGCACAGATATACTCATCCGGGCCAAGATTGGGAATCGCTTTTGGAAAAACAAGTACCTTGATCGTATCAGTAACCCGGCAGCCATTATATACGTCAACTTTATAAGTACCTGCAGTAGTCACAGTTGTTGTGGGGGAAACACTTCCGGTATTCCAGATATAATTTGTGTAGGGTGAATAGCCTGTGTCAGCAGCGAGTACCAGAGGTTCACCTTCACAAATAATGGTATCTTGTCCGAGTTCCAAAACGGGAGGAGTTGAAAAAAGTACATACAGGCTATCCCTGCCTGTGCAACCATCTTTTGTTAAATCAACCCAGTACCAGCCTGTCGCATATACAGTAATCGTATTTGACGTGCTCCCGTTATACCACAAAAAAGATTCGAAGTAGTTAGCATTAAAAGTATATGTGAACGGCAATCCCTCACATGTAAGGTGAAAACTAGACGTGAGGTGTGGAGTTTGCCAGGGACAAGGTGTTTGCCCACTAGTATTGAGGGTAGTGAATAGAAAAAAACCAATTACAATAGAAACCTTCTTCATCGTTTTTCACATAAACGGTTATTGCGTGAAAAGCATTAATCTTTTGGTTCTTAAAGTTACCAAAAATAAGTGGCGACAGCCTGCTCAGGACGCTCTGGTTTCTATCTGAATGGAATAAGTTATGGGGACTTCTTTTTTCACTTGCTCTTTGAACGCCAATTTTTGGCCGATATATCCACGACCAATGTTTATAGCGGTGACATGTTGGTTTAGTTTCTTTTTCGAAATATCGTGGCATCCTGCATAAGGCTTACTGGATCATCTTCCCTTTAATAACCTCCATCAAGCCCGCCTTATAATTTTCACCGATCAATACTTCTGAACTTACATTTTTCAGTCTTAGTACATTGCCTTCAATGCCGGTAATGCGGGAGATCGGGATAATAAAGGATTTATGAACGCGGATAAATTGTTTTTTGGGTAATCGCTCTTCCAGTTCTTTCATGCTGGTGTACACCAGTGTTTTTTGTCCGCCGCGATGAATAGCTACATAGTTCTTCATGCTTTCAATAAAATCAATATCGGCGAGGTTGATCTTAAGAAGTTTTCCTTTTGACTCTGTTTTTACAAACAGGTAATCGTCTTCTGTCTTTTCATGGGAAGATGAATCATTCATGGCATTGATCTGCTCTACTGCTTTCTGCACTGCTGCTAAAAAACGTGGCAGCCGGATCGGTTTTAAAAGATAGTCCACCACATAAAGATCATAGCCCTCTAGTGCAAATTCACTGTAAGCAGTCGTCAGTATCACTTTGCTTTTCCCCTGGATGGCTTTGATAAAATCAATGCCCGATATTTCCGGCATTTGTATGTCAAGAAAGACCAGATCGATCTTTTGCTGCCCTACCAAATGCAACGCTTCGATCGGGTTCGTAAATGTCGCCACCAGGTGCAAATGTGGTGTCTGCTTTACGTAATGATCCAGCACTTCAATAGCATGCGGCTCATCGTCAACAATGATACAATTGATCATAACTGCTCAATGATTAATTCAATGGTATAAAATTCTGCTTCATCTTTTACCGTGAACCTATATTTGTCGCCGTAGGCAAGGTCCAGTCGTTTCTTTATATTTTCCAGACCAACTCCTGTTGATAATTCTTTGGGCCCTGTTTTCTTCTTATTCCTGCAATAAAAAGAGATCCTATTTCCATCAACATTTAATTTGATTTCGATCGGGTGCTCCTGTTTTTTAAGATCACCATGTTTGAAGGCGTTCTCAACAAGGGTGATCAGTACAAACGGAATGATCATGGCGCCATCTACCACACCGGATACTTCAAAATTCACGTTCAGTTGATTACTGAATCGTAGCTGGTTTATTTTGATCACATTTCTTACATGCTCTATCTCATCTTTCAAAGGAGCTTTTCCTTCCCGTGCATTTCCTTCACTTAACGCATAGCGCATAATATCGCTTAATGTCAAAATACCTTCTGATAACTCATTTGAATGAGGAAGCGATTTGGCATATAAAAAATTCAGCGTGTTATGTAAGAAATGTGGGTTGATTTGCGCTTTTAGAAAATTCAGGTTTGCCTCTGATTTTTCTACTTCCAGTTGCAGCTTCTGCGCCTCGAGTATCTTTCTTTGCTTTTGTCCCTCCCGTAAATTAGTAATGTAAGCGACGATAAAACTTAAACCAAAAAACAAACTTCGGTTTAAAAGCACTGAAAAGAACATCAAAGGAAGAGACGGATATTGATACCGCATCGCCTGTGGTAAAAAATAAAACAAGAATGTGTCATACCCGAAACTGATGAGTAAGATGATAATAGAAGTCTTGAGAAATGATATGAATTTTTTCTTTTCGGCAAGAAGGTTGTAATAATAATTTGTTGTAAAATAAAAGAACAGGATCGCGAACACAAACCCCAATCCATACCTGAGTATATAAACCTTGGCCGGCACTGCACTGATTTCCCTTTTTGCCGCCTCGTTTGGATATAGGGCATAACTGACAAGTATCAGGCACCCAAACAGGATATGGAGGCCCAATACCACCCAGACCACATTCCAAAAGCGATATCTGGTTTTAAATCTCATGTTTGCGGTTGTGAATATGTGCCATCAATTCTCAGTTCCATTATTATTGCCGAAAAGGAAATTAGAAAATCGCATTCAAGATCGGCAATTTTCTAATTTCCCGCTTTTGTTTTCCAAGGCATTAATTATTTCCTATTCCCATTCCGCCGCTTTGTTGTGTTCTTTTCAATTCATCATCTGCTCCGCCTGAACGTTGTCTGGCCGGCTTTACTCCATTATTTCCAAACCGCAAATTGAAATTCAGCTTGAATTGACGGCTTTCCCAACGTGAAGTAATTTTTGTAGTCTGGCCCGCGAAGTCCGAAGTGGCCCTGAATCTCATTGTGCGGAAAACATCACTCACTGACGCTTTGATGGTCGCTTTGCCTTTCATTACTTGTTTTTGCAGACCTGCATCAACACTATACATTGATTTTCCTTTAAAACTGCCCGAGTAAATGGTTGGCGCGTTATAGAATCCACTTAATTCAGCTGTCCACGTTTTTGCAAACTTCAAACTGTTTTGTGCAAAGAAGTTAAAACCAAAAGCATTAAGATCTACTTTACGTCCATCACCAAAGTCTGCGTTGTATTTTGAATAGTTAGTGCTGATATTGGTGAACAAGCTGTAGGATTTATATTGGAAAGGATAACTAATGGTAAGGCTCCCGATATCCTGTGTTGCAAGATTCTTCTTCGAGACAAAGGCTTTTGATTTTTCGGCAGTATCGATCAGCTGTGTGAACATGTCCTTTACATGGCTATAGTTTAGTGTTATGTTCAATTTGTACTTATAGGTATGTGTAAGGCCAAAACTATTTGTGTATTGGGGACGAAGATTAATATTCCCTTTCTGGAAAGTATATTCATCCAGCTTGAATTCAAAAGGATTCAGGTCCTGGTAAGCAGGTCTGTCGATACGGCGGCTATAACTCAGGCTCCATTGCTTCAT
>Ga0075419_10000656_pt1 | contig 22003 bp, 27 predicted proteins | sample SoiMetdeltSBSDD3_FD_76900 | JGI IMG/M metagenome (GOLD analysis project Ga0075419, IMG submission 76900) | Bulk soil microbial communities from a Populus tree surrounding site in Tennessee, USA - Soil MetaG P. deltoides SBSDD3 | ecosystem: Environmental > Terrestrial > Soil > Tree plantation... | reverse complement strand
GCATCGACGATGAGCAGTGGGCGCGAGGCATCGCCACGTTCCGCCAGGCACGCGACAGGAATGAACGCCCCTGGCCGCTCGGACTCGATCTCCTCGTCCTCCGGTAGCGGCTCCGGAGGTAGTGCCGCAGGCGGCCCCGCGACGGCCCGGCGTACGGGCGGTCCGTAAGTCGCGTCGCGCGCGTCGGTCGCTCATGGGTCGGCCAGGGCTTGTTCAATTACCGCGAGGTCATCGACGTAGCTCCGGAACGCGCAGACTCTATCGGCGTCGAACTCGGCGACGGTCGCACCGCAGAGGTGGAGCCGGCGTCCCGTGGGTTCGATGGTCAGGTCGTCGTCGATGACCAGCGGGCCGATGTCGTCGACGGCCACACGCCACTCGGCGATGGCCTTGTCGCCGATCTGGTCGACGGCCCGTACCTCGATGTCGACGCCCGAAAGGGCATCGTCTCGGCGCTCGAGAGCCGCGAGCAGGTCGTCCCGAGAGGTGACGAACAGGCTGGGGGACCAAGCCGTCACGTCGGCGGTGACCAGATCGGCCATCACATCGCGGTCGCAGGTGAGAGCGGCCTGGACCAGGCGCCTCATGACGTGTGCGCGCGCGGCGGCGGTCGTGGTCATGCGGTTATCCTCTCGTCCGCTCTCGCTCGGAGAGGTGACATCTGGGCACCTTCCGCCGAGGATTTCTGTGGTGTCCTCTCGTGTCGTCATCCCCGAGGGATGATCCCTCGCCCCGGTGATCCGTCCTTGGGGTCACCGCCCCGACGACAGGCGTCGGGCGTCCGGATCACCCGTGACGGACGCACGTCCGGGCCATCTACCGGAAGCTCGACGTGCCGCACCGATCCGCCGCTGTCCGTCGCGCCACGGCATTGCAGCTCGTGTAGTCATCATCCCCTTGAGATGATCGGACAGGTCGCGGCTCGGCGGGTGCCTCATCCTGCCAGGATGGTCCCTCGGCCCCCGGCGTCCTACATGATGCGGCTGGACGTCTGTGTCGCTGAGCACCCCCCCCGGTGCTCATGCTGGGGCGCTCAGAGAGAGGAGTACGTCATGGACGAGCTTCTTCTGGTCGCCGTTCCGGTAGCACTGGTCGCGGGCGTTGCCGCCTTCGTCAAGCCGGCACGGCAACGTGTCATGCCCGTCGCCAAGGCCGTTGGGCGGGCCGGCGTCGCCGTCGCGGGGGCGGGCGTTGCCGGCACGCTCGGGATCGTCGACGCCGCCATCCACGGGGAGGGCAAGCCAGCCCGAGCACCGCGGGAGCGCGCACGGCGCGCTCCCGCCACGACGCGGTCAACCGGCGCCGGACGCACGCCGGCGAAAGCGACGTCAGGACGCACGCGCCGCTGACCGCCAGCATCCGCCAAGAGCTAGAGCCACGGCGACACGGGAAGGAAGAGGCCATGTCGACGAACCCTGACCCCGGCGGCGACCTGACCGAGGAAGGACAGCGGCTCCGCCTGGACGAGGGCGTGTCGACGCGGCTCACGCGGGGTGTGGTGGAAGGCTTCACGGACGCGTCTGAGGCGTTCTCGCACGAGCTGGCGGGGACGAGCCGGATCGCCGAACTGATGGGCCGGTCCGTGGCGGGCGTGATCCGGGCCAACGCGCGGCTGCTCGACGGACTGGCAACGCTCGTCCGTCAGATGACAGACGACTTCGCCGCGCCGCCACGCACGCCCCCTCGCGACCAGATGGACTACGAGCGGCTGGCCGAGCTCGTTGCGACGCGTCTAGGCCCCATGGTGCCCACGCGGGCGACCGTTCGGCCCACCGAGGCGGCAGGCCGCGCCGGGGAGGGATAGCGCGACTCATCCCCAACGGACGATGCGACGGGCATACCCCCGCTGTCTCATGAGCCGGCGCCCCCGCTCTCACGCGACGGGCTCGAGGACAGGCGGCACTTCCCGGCCGTAGGCATGGGCAGGAGGGATCGGTATGGCAATTCTGAGCAGGCGCCGGGCCGTCCTTCCAGAGCGCTGTGCCGGGAGGTGCTCCTCCGCCCGCCCGGCACCGCACTCGCACCTCCCGAACTGGGTACGACGCACCGAGGCGGCGAGGCCGCCGTGGGCATTCTCGACCCGCTGAGCCGTTTGCTCGACCCACGTCGGCGACGCGCCCGTCGGGCGTGGTCGAGCAAGGGCCACGCGCACATCAAGGTGCGGCCGGTCGATCCCGCGGACGCCGGACGGTTCGCCGACCGGCTCGAAGCGGAGCTCGGCGCTCACGACGCGGTGCGCTGGGTCGAGGCCGTCGGCACGCTGGGGCGCGTCGTCGTCGCGTTCGACGAGCAGGCAGCCGGCGCGGATGACCTCGTCGAAGTGGTGGCGTCCGTCGAGGCAGAGTTCGGCGTCCAGGACCGGCCGTTCGATGCTGACCGACCTCCGCACCCGGCCGACATCGAACCGCTCGTACGGAGCGCCGCCATGATTGGAGGATCGGCGGTAGGCGTGGGTGTCGCCACCGTCCGGCGGGTCGTCCCTCTCCCGACCATCCCGTTCGTCGGTTACGCCGCCGCGGGTCTGTCCGCGCTCGAGCACCAGCCGAGGCTCCGGCGCCTCGTCGAGTCCGGCATCGGCACGGGCCCTGCCCAGGTGGCTCTGGCGGTCGGGAACAGCGTGATGCAAGGGATTGCGGCTTCGCCGCTCGGTCCCGTCGTCGACCTCGCGCAGCGGTCAGCCGTGCTGGCGGAGATGAGCGCGCGGCGCAGGCTGTGGATCGAACGCGAGCCCGCGCTCTGTGCGGCCCCGTCGGGCCATCCGGCGGCGGCACCGGACTTCGACCGGCGTGACGTTCGACTCCCCGACGGACCCATTGAGGCGCTCGCCGATCGGGCGGCGCTCGCCTCCGTCGGGGGCGCGGGGATCGCCCTGGCCGCGACCCGGAGCTTTGCCCGGGCCGCGGCTGTGCTGCAGGCCGGCCTGCCGAAGGCGGCCCACTACGGCCGCGAAGGGTTCGCGGCCCATCTCGGCCGCGTGCTCACCGCACGCGGTCTCCTCCCCCTCGACCCTGGCGCCCTCCGGCGCCTCGACCGCGTGACCTGCGTGGTCATCGACGAGGCGGTGCTGCTGGCCGACGAGCTCGAGCTCTCGGAGATCGTGATGGTCGCGTCCGCCGGGGCCAACGGGGCTGCTGACGCCGGCGAGGCCGAGCGCCGTGCCAAGTCTCTCTTCCTCAGCCACCGGCCGCATGCGGTCCGGCGCACCGGCGGATGGACGCTGGCGCCCATGGAGCGCCTGGGCTTCGACGTCCCCCGCGGCCGCAAACGAGCGGCGGCCGCCATGGCGCAGCGCGGCGAGCTGCTCGGGCTCGTCCATTGCCACGCGCTGGTGGCGCTGACCGGCAGTCGGCCGCGCCTGCGAGCGGGCGCCCAGGAGCTGGTGGCCGCGGCCCGGCTCGCCGGCCTCCAGATCGTCATCGCGGGGCACGACGACCGCGCGGCCGCAGAACTAGGCTGCGATCGATTGCCCGACGCGGCCGCTCTCCCGCGGGGCATCCAGACGTTGCAGCGCGACGACGCGGTCGTGCTCCTGGTCGCGGCCGGCGGATCGCCCGGATTGTCGGTGGCTGACGTCGCGTTGGGACTCCGGATCGGGTCGGGCCCGCCGCCGTGGGAGGCCGACGTGCTCGCCGAGGACGACGACCTCGCTCACGCATATCTGATGGTCCAGGCGTGCTCCGTGTCTCGCCGCGTAGCTCGTGAGAGCGCGGTGGTGGCGGCCCTGGGAGCAGGGACCGGCGCTGTCGCCGGACTCTTGGGACGCCCGTCCGAAGCGGTCGGACGGACGATGAACGCGGTGAACACCGCGTCGGCGGTGTCGCTGGCCAATGGCATCCGATCCGGGATCGAGCTGGCGCGGCGGCCAATCCCCGCGTGGCCCGAGTCGGTGGCCTGGCACGAGCTGGAGACACGGACGGCCTTCGAGCGGCTGGGGACTTCGGCCGCGGGCCTGTCGCATGACGAAGCCGTGAACCGCCGGCGCGCCGAACCCACGCTGGTCCCGGGCCCGCTGCTGCTCGCCCGAGCGGTGGCCGCGGAGCTGATCAACCCGTTCACGCCCATCCTCGCGACCGGAGCGGGCCTGGCCGCCGCGGTCGGCTCGACGGTCGACGCGCTGATGGTGGGCGGCGTCGTGCTGTTCAACGCGCTGATCGGTGGGGTCGAGCAGCACCGCGCCGACCGCGCCATCGAGCGTCTCGACGCCCGAGCCGGGCAGGTCGTCGTCGCCATCCGGGAGGGCGAGGAGATCCTCGTCGACGCGCGCGACCTCGTCGACGGTGACCTGATTCGGCTGCGAGCGGGAGAGACCGTGCCTGCGGACTGCCGGATCGTCGGCGCGCGGTCGCTCGAGGTCGATGAGTCGAGCCTGACCGGCGAGTCTCTCCCCGTGCCCAAGAACGCGGCACTGTCCTTCGCCGCCGCCCTGGCGGAGCGGTCCTCCATGCTGTTCGAGGGCTCCGCGGTGGCGACCGGCGAGGCGACCGCCGTGGTCGTCGCCGCCGGGCCGGACACCGAGGCCCGACGGAGTGCGCACCTGCCGGGAGGGGAGCCTCCACCCAGCGGCCTCGAGGCGCGCCTCCGTACCTTGAGCCGGGTGTCCGGCCCCGTAGCGGTCGGCAGCGCCGGCCTGCTGGCGGTCCTGGCCGGCCTACGTGGCGCGTCGTTGACCGAGATCGTTGAATCAGGCGTGGCCCTATCGGCTGCCGCTGTGCCCGAAGGACTGCCACTGCTGACCACGGTCGCCCAGCTCAGTGCGGCGCGACGGTTGGCCGACCGGGGCGCGCTGGTCCGCTCTCGCCGTGCGGTGGAGGCTTTGGGTCGCGTCGACGTTGCCTGCGTCGACAAGACGGGCACCCTGACCGAAGGACGCATCGCCCTGATCGTCGTGTCCGACGGCGTGACCGAGATGGCCGTCGACGAGCCGTGCATCTCCCCGGAGGCCCGCCGCATCCTGGCCGCCGGCCTCCGCGCCTCGCCGAGCGCTGGCGACGGCCTGGTGCACGCCGAGGACCGCGCGCTGGTCCATCGCGCCGGTGCGGCCGACGTCACGACGAGCGACGACGCCAAGGAGTGGCGACGACTGGCGGAGCTGCCGTTCGAGCCCGGGCGAGCGTTCCATGCCGTGCTCGGCAACGGCAGCGGAGCGACGAAGCGCCTGACCGTCAAGGGGGCCCCCGAAGTCGTCCTCGCCCGGTGCGTGACCTGGCCCGCCCGCGGAGGGACCAACCGGCTGAACGGGCAGGGACGACGACGCCTGACCGAGCACGCGCACCGGATGGCGAGACGCGGCCTGCGGGTCCTCGCGGTGGCAGAGCGCAGCTTGCCCCCAGCCGCGAGCCTTGAGGACCACGGCATCGACGGGCTCACGTTCATCGGCTTCATCGCCTACAGCGACCCTGTGCGACCGGAGGCGGCCGCGGCTCTCCGTGACCTCCAGCGGGCCGGGGTCGAGGTCGTGATGGTCACGGGTGACCACCCCAGCACGGCGGACAGCGTCGCCTCGGAACTGCATCTCCTCAACGGCAAGCGCATGGTGACGGGACCCGACGTCGACGCCATGAGCGACGAGCAGCTGGCCGACGTGCTGCCCGGGGTCGCCGTTTTCGCCCGCGTGACGCCTCTGCACAAGGTGCGGATCGTGCGGGCCTACCAGCAGGCAGGGCGCGTGGTGGCCATGACCGGGGACGGGGCCAACGACGCACAGGCCATCCGGCTGGCCGACGTGGGGATCGCGTTCGGCGAGCAATGCACACCGGCGGCCAAGGACGCCGCCGACCTGGTGGTCGTGGACGACCGCGTCGAGACCGTCGTCGACGCCCTCCTCGAGGGCCGGGCGCTGTGGGCCTCGGCCCGGGACGCAGCCGCCATCCTGGTGGGTGGGAACCTCGGCGAGATCGGCTTCATGGTCGCCGGTTCGGCCATCGGCGGCCGGGCGCCGCTCAACGCTCGTCAGCTCTTGCTCGTGAACCTGCTCACCGACACTGCGCCGGCCCTGGCGATCGCCGTCCGTCAACCCTCGCGCCCCGCCCCCGAGCAGCTCGTTCGGGAAGGACCGGAGGCGTCGCTGGGTACGCTCACCCGCGACATCGCGCTGCGGGCCGCTCTGACATCGACCGGAGCGACGGGTGCGTGGCTCTTGGCCCGGGCCACCGGGACGCGGGCCCACGCCAGCACCGTCGGGATGACCGCTGTGGTCGGGACGCAACTCGGCCAGACCATCCTGGTCGGGGGACGGGATCCCGTGGTGCTGGCTGCCGGGCTGGGCTCAGCCGGCATCCTGGCGGGGATCGTCCAGACGCCGGGCCTGTCCCACCTGTTCGGCTGTCGGCCGCTCGGGCCGGTCGGCTGGACCCTCAGCACGGCAGCCTCGGTCGCCGCGACCGCGGGTGCCGTCGTGTTGCCGCGCGTCGGCTCCGCCGTGCGGCTCGGAGGGTGGGACCGGCGGTTGGACTCAGAGCGCCAGCGTCAGCCGGCACAGCCGCGGCCACAGCTCCCTGATCGCCAGCTCCGCCAGCATGACCAGCGCCGCGATGACGAGCGACTGGACGAAGCCTTCCATCTGCCACCTTCTAACGGCCACCGACGGCGGTCAGCCTACCCAGCCCAATGACGGCACGGCTGGAGCCAGATGAACCGAAGCTGACTGGACGGTGACGGCCGCACGAAGATGTCGTGAGCTGATCGAGAGGTCGCCCGGGGCGCCGAGGTCACGAGCCGGATGCAGCGTGAGGAGCCATCCCGGGTGAGCGTCGATCCAAGGGCGAGCTCTACGTGCGAGAGGACCGTGCCTACGAGCCGTCCGCCTCGGCCATCTTCTTCTGGGCCTCCTCGAGCGCGCCCCGGAGGGCCTTGACATGGTGGCCCTCCGCCTCGCCGACGACCTTCTTGATCGCACGGGTGACGGCCGGCTCTACGGTCTGGGCATCGGCGTGCTTGTAGGCGACGATCAGGCCGGCGCCCGCGATGGGGATCGTCGCGCCCGCTGCCTGCTCGATCTTGCTGCCCGTGCGCTTGTGCAGCACCCTGCCGCCCCGCCGATGGCGGTGGCAGCGAGCAGTGGCGGCGCGAAGAGGCCGACGGCGAAGCCGACCGCGGCAAGTCCCGCGACGCCCACCTCGACCATGTGATCGGTCTGCTCGACCGAGACGTTGCCCTCGAGATCCTTGCTCACCACGACGGCGCTCCAGAGCCGGGCGCCCCAGTTCAGGACGGCCTCGTAGTCCTCCTGGGCGGCGTCGGTCGACATGTGGCCGCCGATCAGCACGTCCGTCGTCTCCTCATCGAGTGGCATTGCGATCCTCCTCGCGCTCCGGGTCATGCCGACAAGCCGTGCGCCGCGTGTCCCTGGAGCGCGGCGGCGTGGAGCTCGGCCTCGCCCTCGTCCACGACGTGCGGCTTGAGGTCGAACACCACCTTCTTGACGGTCGCGGTGAACGGGAACGGCTTCTCGCGCTCGTAGGCCAGGTCGACGACGCCACCGTTGTCGCGCCCGATGTCCATGCCTGCGTAGCCCGAGAACCGGACCGGCACCGTGTGGTCTATCCGTCACTTGCCCACCTCCCCGACGCCACCCAGGTCGCGGACCCGTTTCACGTCGTGAAGCTGGCGAACTCGAAGCTGGACGAGTGCCGCCGCCGGGTCCAGAACGAGACCCTCGGCCACCGGGGCCGCAAGAACGACCCGCTCTACCGATCTCGTCGGCTGCTCACCAAGGGTCACGAACGCCTCGACGAACGCGGCGAGGCCAAGCTCCTCGGGCTCCTCGAAGCCGGCGACCCCGGGGCGAGGTGCGCCTCGCGTGGCACGCCAAAGAGACCATCCGAGGCATCTACGCCATCGATGACCCCGACGAGGCCGACACCTTCGTCGACGAGCTCGCCGACGACCTCCTCGACCTTTGATCACCCACCAGAGGTCCGCTCGCTCGGCCGGACACTGCGACGCTGGCGCCACCAGATCGTCGCCTGGCACCGCTCCCGGGTCTCGAACGGACCCATCGAAGCCGCCAACAACCTGATCAAGCGCATCAAACGCGTCGGGTTCGGGTTCCGATGCTTCGCCCACTACAGGCTACGCGTCCTGCTCTACGCCGGCCGCCCCAACTGGAACCTCATAAACATCATCGACGCCGCTCAAATCCGATGACCCACATTGCCCATGACCTCCTCCGCGTGACGCAACACCCCCAAGCGGTGCCGGACCTTGCGCTGCTGCTCTCGTTCGTCCACCGGGTCTCTCTCATGGAAGACCCCGACCTATAAACCTCGTCCGCCAGTTCCATTACTAGGTTTCGCAGCTCGCGACGATCGACGCGTTCATCCAGATCGATGCGTGTTCCCGAATAGATGGCAACCACTGGTCCATCCAGGCCCATGGGCGACCCCAGTAGGAGGAACCATGCCATCACCCACTCGCGGCTGCGTGCGGCGGGCCGTCATGGCGCTCGGTGTCTGCGGCGTCCTCGTCGCCGGGCTGCAGGTCACGACCGCGGTGCCGGCCCACGCCGACTGCTACTACAGCGGCCCTGGCGACTTCGACTACACCTGCGACGTCGTCGGCTTGGTGGAGGACCCGGGGGGCGGGATCGGTGGCGACCCAGGTGGCGGCGATGTGCCGGACGAGGAGGCCGACCCTGAGGATGGCGGCAATGCCGGCGGCGGCAATAGCGGCACCGAGCAGGTCAGCAACCCGTACCAGGCCACGTTGCCGAGCGATGTGGTCGGGAAGATCAACGCGGTGCTCACAGGCGACTGCAAGAGCTTTCTGGGCACCACGTACCAGCCGTACATCAGCCCGACTGAGGTGTGGGCGAAAGTGAAGATTACTAAGTCATCCACCCCGAGTGTGTTCGGTCCGTTGGTGGCCGCCTTTGCTTACCCGACCGGCGGCGGCGTGAATGGGGAACTTACGGTCTATCCCTTTTTCGACTCTCTCAAGAGTGATGACATCGCCAAGGCCATTCCCCCCAACACCCGCTTGAGCCGGCTGCCGGCGGACGTCGAGATCAAGGCACTGGTGATCCTGCACGAGATCGGTCACCTCACCGGAGGGCTGACGCACCAAGCCGACGGCGCACCGCTGTACAACCTGTTGATCTTGGAGAAGTGCTTCGGCATCACCAAGGTGAACTGACGTCAGCCAGTCTGGGCTGAGCGTGCCTGTAATGGTTGTGGCGAGTAGGTCTCAGTTGGGCTGCCAGGTGCGGCACCCGGCGCAGGTCGGTAGCTCCTGCACAGGTGGCGCTTCGGATCTGAGCGGGGTGGCCGCCCCAACTGGCGGCTACTCGCCGCCATCGACCCCGCCCAGATCCGATGAGCCACTTTGTCGGGGTGCTCGGCGGCGAGGTCCTTCGCCTGCGTGAAGTCGTCGGGTAGGCAGTACAGCACGGCGGGACCGGCGTCCGGATCCCAGACGCCGGGCGCATAGGGCCTGATCGCGTCGGGGGTGAGCACCCACGGGATCCGTTCGGTCTTCATCGCCAGCCACCAGCCGTCCTGGTACATGGCTCGGTTGGCGATGGTCTCGAAGTACTGCTGGTTGCGGTGCTCTGGCGCGTCGCCGTCTGTCAGCAAGGCTGCGAACGTGGATCCGTGCATCGGCTCCTGCTCGATGCCATCGACGCTCTGGGGCGATGGGATCCCGGCGACGTCGAGGATCATGGGCGCCAGGTCGATGACGTGGCTGAACTGCGAGCGCAGGGCCCCGGCGTCCCGGACGCGACCAGGCCCGTGGACCACCAGCGGGCTGCGCGTTCCGCCGAGGTGCGACCCGACCTGCTTGCCCCACTTGAACGGAGTGTTCCCCGCCCACGCCCAGGCCGCCCCGTAGTGGGGATCCATCGCCGCTGCACCCCAGGCGTCCAGCCCCCCATAGCGCTCCGACAGCTGCAGTTGCATCTCGTCGGTGAGTGGGATGCCGTTCTGCATGGTCAGCTCGTTGAACGAGCCGGTGATGGTGCCCTCCATGCTGGCGCCGTTGTCCCCCCAGATCCACAGGATCAACGTGTTCCTGGAGGAGCGGCTGGCTGAAGCCGCGGTTGCTGCCCTCGGCATCGGGGCGGAGGAAGACTTCGGCATCTTCGTCCGCGACGACGGGCGGATCGTGGCCGGCGTGTCCGGCACGATCTGGGGCGGGTGCTGCCAGGTGCACGTCGTCTGGGTCGAGGGCTCTCTGCGAGATCGCGGGCTTGGCCGTGCGCTGATGGCAGAAGCCAAGTCCGAAGCACGCAGGCGAGGCTGTCGGCTGGTGATGGGCCTTGCGTACGACGCGCTGATCGACGGCTTCTACGATCGACTCGGGTACGGCACCGTGGGTGTGATCGAAGACTGCCCGGCTGGGACGGCCGTGCGGTGGTACCGCAAGGATCTGTGACCCTCCCCGCGAGTCAGGCCTCGTCGAGCGCCTGTCCGAGCGACTGCAAGCCCGGCCGGCTCGTGAAGTCGAGGAGGAGGTGACCGACTGTGAGCGCCACCGCCACCGGCACCTCGACCACTTCCAGCGCGACCAGTGCCCCGAGCCCCACATAGAAGGCGAGGTGCTCGACCGGCGGTGTCTCGAACCGCGTGCCATCCATGCTGACCAAGACGCGATGTCCACCGTGCTCGGTGACCATCGACACGCTCAAACCAGCCACTCTGACCTCCTCCACGCTGGTCGTGGGCCACGCCACGACGATCGTGGTGTCGGCGGTTGCCGGTCGCATCACCCGAACCGGATGACCGTCGGTCAGCGAGGCCTTGTTTCCGTGGCGGCCTGGTCAGCGGTGGATGATGCCCGCACGGACGGCTCCAGTGCGTCGGGACGGTGCGGCAGCGGGCCGAGCACGACGAGCATGTCGTCGTGCTCGGGCTCGGGGGTCCTGGTTGCCGTCACGGGTTCGAGCCGGCGGTCCGCACCTAGGACGAACAGCGGCTCGGACCCCTCCGACGCACCGGCCCGGCGCACCGCCCGCCGCGTCTCCCGCCGCCGCATCTAGCGGCCCAGGTCGGCGAGTCAGGACGGATCGAGTCCGGGCGCGAGCCCGATCATCATCCCTGGGGGATGACGACACGCGAGGGATCGATGGGGATCCTTCGGACGTAGGTGCCCATCACGACGACCGGCACTCGCACATGGGAGGACCGCCATGGGACTGATGGTCCGTCGTCGTCGACCCCTGGCTCGTCTCCCTGTCGCCGCCGCGACGGCCGGCATCGCCTACCACGCCCGATACCGCCGTGCCCAACGGCCGAGTACGACCAGGAAGGGGCCGCGGCGTACTCGGCCAGCCAGGGCCTGCCCGACCCACCGCAGTACGTCGCGCCTGCCCCGGCCTCGACGGGGGGCGAGGTCGACGAGCTCAGCCGGCTCGTGCAGATGCACGACTCCGGCGCCTTGACCGACGACGAGTTCTCGGCCGCCAAGGCGCAGCTGCTCGGCACGTGACCGCTGAGCGGAGAAGCGCGTGGCTGCGGGCGTCACGGTCCCGGCGGCGCCTCGGCATTCATCCGCGTTGGGCGATGTGGTCGCGTCGGCGTCGCGTTCCCATCAAGCCGGTGAAAGCGAGGGCAGACGCGGAGGAGACGGGCATGGACCCGACGCTCTGGTACGAGCAACGGAGCCGGCCGGCGTACCCGCCGACGATGTGCAGCTCGACCCGCACCGCGCGGGTCGCCCCGGGTCGAGCAGTCACGACGCCGGCGTCGGTCGCGCGCCGCTGTGACCACATCATCCGCCTGATCGACGAGCTGCTTGCCGCTCCGGATCCTCGCGCCGGCAGCGCCAACACGCTCGCTGCTCGCCGTCGGTCGCCCCGGCGCGAGCCGGCACGGGGTGCGGGGATGGGTGGTGATGATGTGGCGCGCTAGCGGGCGAGCCGCCCCCGACGAGTTGGCGGCAGAGTGTGAGGCCTTCCTGGCCGGCCGCTACCTGGAGTACCTCACCCGTCGCGGTCACCCGATTCCCCCTTGGGCGTGGACGAACCCGCTCGCGCATAGCCGGGAGGAAGACCTTCGGATCATGATCTCCACGCGGGGACGGTCGATGGGTCCGCCCAGTCGTTGGCGCCACGCGTGCTGTTACGTGGCGGGCGAGCTGCTCGACCTAGCGGAGCGCCGCGGGCCTCTGGCCGCCCTCCAGGCTGCTGTGCTCGTCCCACTTGAGCTTGAGCTCGTGTCTCGCCGAGACGTGGCGGGCTGGATCCCGAGCACGTGGGTCGAGACGACCATGTCCGCCTTAGCGGATCGCCACCGGATGCGGCGTGGGACCGCCCAATGACGTGCCAGCGCTGCTTACAACCGAAATGGTGACACGTCACGTTCGTGGCGCGATCCCCCGAAGGAGGGTTGCTATGACTACGGCTGATATGGGTCGTTCCGTACCGGTCACGACCAGCGACGACTCGACGGCGTACGCGGAGGAAGAGCAAGGCCTAGGCTGGCTGTTCTTCGCCGGAACCGTGCTCGGACTCGCCGGCTTCATGCGGATCATCGATTCGATCTGGGCGTTCGGCTACGACGGCGAGCTGCCCGAGGGACTCCAGGGCGGCGTCCTCGGGGACGATCTGACGACCTACGCCTGGGTGTGGCTCGTGGTCGGTGCGGTGCTGATCATGTCCAGCATCATGCTCCTCGGGCGCTCGCAGTTCGCACGTTGGGTCGGCTTCTTCGCCGCCACCGTCGGAGCGCTCAGCGCGGTCACATGGATGCCGTACTACCCGATCTGGTCACTGACCTACATCGGGATCGCGGTGGTGACCTTCTACGCGCTCGCCGCCCACGGTGGCCGCGAGGAATCGGCCCGCTGAACCTCGAGCCTGCGGATCAAGAGTCCGTTGCGCTGCCAAGTGAGCTAGAAGGGTGGCCCCAGGGCGGCGGCCCTGGGCCCACCCTGCTCAGAGCACGTCGACCACCACGGTGGCCAGGCCGACGACTGCCCCCGAGTGCCGCACCGCGGTCTACTCACCCGAACTACGTCGCAGCGTGGAACGCGTCGAACGCGTCGTCGAGCGACGATCGACATCCAGGACGTCGGTGACGCGGTGCATGCGCTCGACGCCGCGCAGCTGTTCTAGCCGAGCGGTTCGGTCGTGTTTCTATGAGGTGACGCGACGGCCCCGTGGAGCCAACCGCGACCTCATTGCTACAAGATCTCGAGGCAATGTCGGTCGTGGATGCCGAGGACCGCCGGGATACTGCCGAGCTCGAGACGCACGCCGGGCGCCGGACCGTCGTCACCACCCTGGTCGTGGAGCGCAACGAGGCGTTGGAGGACCTTGCCTACTTCGTCGGGTACGCCCGGCCGACGACACAGGGCGGGCTACGTCAAGCGGCTCGGCCGCCAGCCGCACGCGGTCGCCGAGCACGCCGCGGCGGTGCTCGACGGCCAGGGCGAGAGCTCGTTCCCGCAGCCGAAGGGGTTCGGAATGACGCGAGGAGTCGATAGCCCACTGGCTCGACCAGGACCGGGGATGTCAAGCTGCAGCCCGCGCACAGCTGGTCGGGTCACAGAGCCGGGCGAGCAGATCGCGAGGCCCCAGGCACGTTCAGATGTCCGGGCCATGCCGGACACCGAGTGTTGCTGGCGTGAATGCGACCGCCGCCCGCGATGGCGCACCAGTGGGCAGGGGCCAGCGCGGACAATCTGTGCGAGTGCGAGGCAGCGCGACGGGCACGACGCGACCAGCGGGAGCGACCGCCAACGGGCACGACGCGGGGTGAATCACCCAGCGGACACGCGCCGGTTCCGTTGGTGTTCGGTCGGTGGGCCCACGACGCGAATCCGCACAAAACTGCAGGTCACCTAGTGGGCGCGGTGCGTCTCGAACCCACCCACGACTGTCCTGCCTTGTAAGTAGCGCACTGGGGCCGTGAACAGGTGAGATGCGGCGGAATGCGTGTCGGTGAGAACGGGCTGGCCCGCATGTGACCCCGGTGCGTTGACACGCCGTTGGCAGCCGACGTGGCCGTTCAAGGGTTCTAGCAAGCCGAGCTCCAGCCATCTGGCAAAAGTGCGGCTTCTGCGGCCGCCATCGCGTCGAACTCGGTGGCATGCCGTCCGCCACCTTGCCGCCCCCGTCGCACATTCGGTGACGGTGCGGGAGGGTTCATCGGCCCGATCCTGCCAGGCAAATTCGGGTCCTTAGTTCTCGGGCGGGACGGGCGCGATTCCCTCTCGGATTGCCAGCAAGGCGGCCTGGGTCCGAGAAGCCAACCCCAGCTTGGTCAGGATTCTGCTCACATGGGATCGAGCCGTGCGCTCGCTGATATGTAACGCATTCGCGATCTGCCTATTCGAAAGGCCTTGGGCCAGCAGAACCAGGACCTCGCGCTCCCGATCGGTCAGCATGTCAACGGTCCGACGTTTCGGAATCGCCAGCGACCGCACCAGCTGCCTGGCGATCACCGGGTCCAAATGGACCTCGCCACGGCAGGCAGCCCGGATTGCAGCGGCGACCTCGTCAGCCGCAGCGTCCTTGAGGAGGTACCCAGATGCGCCAGACCCGAGAGCTCCGTGAACCTTGTCCGCTTCGGTGAAGCTGGTCATTGCCACTACCTTGAGCTCTGGATAGCGCTCCGTGATGGCAGCCGTGGCCGTGACACCGTCCATGTGGGGCATGATCAGATCCATCAGTACGACATCGGCCGGTCGACCGGCCGCCACGAGAGCCCCGATCCCATCCAGGGCCGCCTGTCCATCGGCTGCTTCACCGACCACCTCCATGTCATCCACCATCTCGATGTAGGCACGCAGCCCGCGGCGGACGACGCCGTGATCGTCCACGACGAACACCCTGACTGGTTGCCGATCGCGGTCGTCGGCATCTCGGGAGTTCATCTCGGGTCCGATTCCGACAGGCGCCCCCCCGGGCTGCCGTCAATCGGCATCGGCACGCGCGCTCGGATCGTGGTGCCACGACCAGGCGTGCTGCGCACCTCCATGGTCCCGCCCAGCCGCTCAACTCGTTGTCTCATGGTCGTGAGTCCGAGGTGGCCCGGTCGGGAGCTCTCGGGCGCAAACCCAATCCCGTCGTCCGAGATCTCGAGCAGCAAACATGGTGGCGCCGTGGCTGTCCGGAGGAGCCTGATCCCTACGTGCCTGGCATCTGCGTGCCTGACCACATTGGCCAGCGCTTCCTGGGTCGTTCGATAGATCTCGTGCTCGATGTCTGGAGTCAGGGGGAATCGGGTCTCGAGCGCTTCGATGTCGATCACCAGGTCGGCTCTCGCACCGACGGCCTCGGCGTGCTGGCGGATGGCCGCCGCGAGCCCTTCCTCCCGGAGCGCGTCCGGCCGGAGCTCGAAGATCAGCCCGCGCATCTCCGCCAGGGCGCCTTTGGTCAGCTCCTGGAGTCTGGCAAGACGCTCACCCAAGTCCGGTGGCCGAGGGGTCCCCTCCTTTTCCAGAGCAAGCTGGGCGGCACGGGTCTCCAGGGTTATCGAGAACAGAGCCTGCGAGACCGAATCGTGCAGATCTCGGGCCAGGCGATGCCGCTCCTCGATCGCCAGTCTTTCCTCTGCCTCGGCAAACAAACGTGCGTTCTCGATGGCGACGCCCGCTTGCGCTGCCAGGGTGACGACTGCGCGTTCGTCGTCGGCCGTGAACGCCGGCAGGTGGCGCTTCTCGGTGAGATAGAGATTTCCGTAGACCATCCCGCGGACGCTGACAGGTACACCCAAGAAGGACGTCATCGGTGGGTGGTTCGCCGGGAAGCCAACTGAGCGCGAGTCGTCCTGTATTCGCTGCAAACGGAGCGGGTGAGTCTCCGTGATCAGCACGCCGAGGATGCCCTTCCCCACGGGCAAGTCCCCGATCGCTCGCCGCTCCTCCTCGTCAACGCCGGAGGTGATGAAATCCCGTAGCCGCCCATCTTCGCCGACGACTCCCAGCGCTCCGTATCGAGCGTCCGCGACCTCGCACGCCAGGTCGATGATCTTCTGGAGCACGGCAGGTAGCGACAGCTCCGAGGCCAACGCCAGGCCGGCCTGAATCAGCGCCTCCTGCCGCCTCGACGAGTTCTGTGCATCAACATGCGCCGTTGCATCGCCCCGGCCTACCCGGGACCCGCGAGAAGACTGCGTCGGACGCCCGTCGGGATTGACCGCTTCGTCCACGAGAAGCACCTGTCGCCGATGGCGCATCACGAACAGTTCGAAACTACTCGGACCCAGGTCAAATGTCGCCTCGACGCCGCGTCGGTTGGCCGATGACCGTCCCACCTCCGCTTGGGATGATCCGGGTTAGCCAAAACCAAGACGCCGAGGCGGCAGCGGTGGCAGGTGTAAGGACAGACAGAAATGCGCGGAATCCCGCAGATGCAGCCATCGGCTGCTGTGATGCGGGGTCGAACGCCCGCTGCTCGGCGGCTGGCCGCCAGCGGCCCGGGGCGCCTTCGCATGCAACAACCTCGGCGTCTGGTGATCGGACTGCGGTCCCGCGCGTTTCAGGAGCCGCCAGCCGATAGAGGAGGATGCCGTGCAGGAGAAGACCGAATCCGCGGGTCGCCGCGTGCCGGCCGTGCGGTGTCACCGTGCGCGGTTCGGCAGGCAGTTCCACCGTGGTAACCGCGCTTCGCACGCGGGGGTCCCCCTCTTACATGCCATTCGTCCTGGTCCTGATCGTCACGTTGGATTACAGGGACGGCGTCACCTGGATGCATCAGCGACGGGTGTCACCGCCCTCAACAAAAGGATGGCCGCTCCTCGAGCCATCTCCAACACTCTAAGTAGGGAGGCGCAGACCCGTCAGGTGCAATCCAGCCGGGCTCCCGGGGGCGGCGCGATGTCGTGCGGCGCGGTCGAACGGCGTGACCGTGCACCGGCTCCGGGTGTCGACCTGCTGCCTGCGGCCGCCCGCCCGGCAGGGCGGCACGTCTTCGGGGATCGCACGTGATGTCCAGGCCGGATACCCGGTCGCTGTCCCGTCGCCAACTGGCTTCATCCGTTGGCGAATTGACGCAGTTGCACCGGCACGCGGATACGGCTGTGCTAGCTCGGCCGGCTGCGATCACCCGGGGGGCCCCTCCGCCCGTGCCGTCGTTCGCGATCCGCCGGAAGCGGCTGGAAGAACTTCTTGATGGCCAATCCGATCAGCACGTGGTTCTCGTGCGCGGGCCAGTCGGGGCGGGCAAAACGGTTCTCGTTGCGCAGTGGGTCAGCGCCCAGGGACGTCCCTGCGCCTGGCTCTCGGTCGACGTCACCCATAACGACCAGAAAGTTCTATTGGAGCACTTGGTGGAGGTAGTGGAGCGGCTCTCACCGCACGCTCGCCACAACGGTCGATGGTCTCACCATGGTGGCGTCGACTACACGGTTCTATGGGAGCTCCTCAACGCAGTGACCCACAATCTCGGCTCGAGCGTGACCCTGGTTCTCGACGACGTTCACCGCTTGCATGATCAGGCGGCCCGCCACGTGATCGAACAGCTTGTCGAGCAGCCGCCTCACGACGTTCGGACGGTTCTCATTTCGAGATCCAAACCACGGCTAGGGCTGGAGCGTGCCCGCCTGCGGGACGACTTGGTCGAGGTCACTCCCGCCATGCTGCGGTTCGAGCGCGCCGAAATCGAGTTGCTGGCCTCCACCTCGTTCGGCCGGCATCTGCCGATCTCGAGCGGGCGAGTCTGGGCTGGATTGCGGGTTTGCGGTTGGCACAACTGGAGGCATCGGCGCAAAAGGCACGATCTCCGGCCCAGCCTGATTCCGGCAGCGTTGCCAGTGCGTACATCTGGGAGGAGCTGATCGTTGGATCCTCCGCCGACGCCCGTTCGTTCCTGGAGGTGAGCTGCTGGTTGCCGGTGCTCACCGAGCCTCTGTGCCAAGCAGTCGCCGAGGACAGCACCGGCCGGCCGCGGTTGACTTCACCCGACATCGATGCGCTGCCGATCGCCCCTGTCGCCAGCCGTCCTGGCGCGTTCCGTCATCCGCCGATCCTCACTCGCAGCCTCCAGAAGGAGTATCGCAGGCGTGACCCACTGGTTGCGATTGGCGCGTGTCGTCGTGCAGCGGAGGCCTGTCGACGCACGGGGGAACTCGCGACCGCGATCGAGCTCTACCTGAAGGCCGACTGTGCCGAGGAGGCGGCCGAAGCGTGCGCAGACCTGGCGGCGGGGGATGAGGCGTCATTGAGCGAGGTTGTCGGGCTACTCCAGGGGCTCCCCGAGCACATGCCCGTCGGCAGCCCGTTGCTGGCCTGGCGGGTCCGGTCCCTGGTCGCCGCAGGACGAGTCGACGAGGCACGCCGCCTGCTCGAACAGGCCGACCAAGGCGTCACCTCGGGAAATACGGCAGGCCAAGCTGATAGCCGGGACCTGATGGTTGCTCGGGCGCTGGTGGCAGAACACTTGGGTGAAGTCGCCGGGCTGCTCGCCTGCGCGGATCGTCTCCTGAATTCGGTCGAGCGAACCGGCGCCAGCCTGCGATCGGTCTCGCAAGCCCATGGCTGGCGCATTCGCGCCTTCGCGTGGGGCGGTGACAGGGATCGCGCAAGCGAGGCGTTGGCAACGCTTGACCAGCTCGGCCTCGGAGCTACACACCACACGGCGGTCGATACCGCCCTTGCGCGCGCCTGGGTTGCCTGGTTCGACGGTGACATCTCGGCCACCGAAAACAATGTCGCGGCGGCCCAGAGTGAGATCAGTTACAACGGCTCGGGCTCTGCCGAGCTGGCATTGTTGGCAGGATCAGCTCATCGTGAGCGTAACCACTTGGCCACGGCCGTCCCGCTCATCGAGGAGGCCCGCACTCTCGCCGCCAGGTCGTCTCATCGGGTCGTCGCCACCCTCGCCGCCAGCGAACTCGCCCGCTGCCATCGTGTCGCCGGCGCCTACATGAAGGCGCTCGAACTGGCGGTGTCGACCCGCGCCGCGAACCTGGAGCTGCCCGCGGCCGTCGACGCCCACCTACGCAGCACGGAGGTCAAGGTGCGGCTTGATCGGGGGGACGTCATCGGGGCCCAGACCCTTATTCGCGACACACCTCCGGGCGCCGACGCGCAGCTCTTGGCTGCGCGGGTGGCGCTGCAGCAAGCCCCGACCCACGCCCGACAGCTGTTGGAAGCCATCGACGCTCCGGCGCCTCGCCATGCGGTGGAGAAGGCGCTCATCCGGGCTCAGCTGTCCGACAGCGAACCGCCAGAGAAGTCGGCCGCCCTGATCGAGGCGATCTCCGTCGGCGAGCCCCTCGGCCTGGTCAGAACATTCCTCGACGAAGGACCCACCTTGACCAGAAGGCTCCCGCAGCTGGCGCTCGAGTGCACTGACCGGACCGTCGGCCGCCTGGCCGCCCTCGGATGCCAGGAGCTAGCGCAAGCAGCTACGCGAGAGCAAGCAATGCCGATACAGCAGCTCACGGCTCGCGAGCTTGCGGTGCTGCGCCTGCTCCCCATGCGTATGTCCAACCGCGAGATGGCCGCGCAGCTCTACATCTCCGTCAACACCCTCAAGAGCCACGTTCGGGCCATCTATCGGAAGCTGGACGTACCCCACCGATCTGCGGCGGTCCATCGAGCCGCGGCATTGCAGCTCGTTTGAGCCGGCGCACAGACCCGGTCACTCGCCGCCGGACCCACCCGCAGTCGCCGGCACCGAAGACGCCCGCGCCGCCGGCCGGTCGTCGAAGCATCTGCCTTCTGGTGCCCGCCCTAGGCACGATCAAGACCGCTGCCCGACGGCATCTCGGTCGCCATCCGCAACCACAACCGGTCGCATCAAGGCTGGACCATCGTCGACCGCGCCGCCTTCACCGATCTCCTCGCACGCTGTAAATCTCGCGCCTTCGACGTCATCTCTTGGCGCTGGAACGTTCCGCGCCGTCCCCTACCGCGCGCTGAAATTCGAACCACAGACGACATCAGCTTCAGGCTTCTCAGCCTCGTGCCTCTCTCCTCCGCGGTGCCACATAAGACGGTGCAGGCTTGTCGTTGTAGCGCTCGACCTAGCAGTCGATCGCATGGGTGAGCTCGGGTATGGAACTGAACGTGCCGCGTGGGATGCGCTCGTCGGTGATCTCGGCGGCCCGCACGACGACCTCCCCATCGGCGGCTGCTGATCGGTCGACAGAACGCTCGTCGGCGGATCCGGGACGACCGGCGCCCCGCCCACCACCTGTCCAAGCAACGGCACGCCGGCGGCGAGCCCGGCACCGACCGCCGCCACCGCGCCGACGCGGACGAGGACCATCACGAGCCTCCTTCCCGGAATCATGGCCCGACGGTCGACCGGCACAGTCCCCGCTCGGTCTCGCAGCGGCCTCGTCGCGGTCCACCCCAGGCAGCCCGGGTCGGCCAGTGGTCTCGCCCCGGTCATGTCGACACCTGCTAGTGAGCCGCAGTCACGATTCGCAGGACGGAGTTCGAGTAAGAAGACCGTTCGCGTACCCGCTGGAATCCCGCCATGAGTGGCTCAGGTGGTCTTGAGCTCCGATCGGTCTGTAGACGACATCGCCCGCGAACTCGGCATGCGGTGGTCCGCGATCCGGTTCGGACCCTGACGGGTCCGTTGGTTTTGCGTTGGCTGGCCCAGCGTGCCGAGCCGCAGAAAAGCGCAGGTCATCAGGTGGGCGCGGTGGGTCTCGAACCCACGACTGTCCTGCCTTGTAAGTGGGGTCGCGGCACCGGTTAGGTGCGCTGCGCCGATCGCCATCAGGGCGTCGCGGGGCCCGAGTCACATGTGTGACCGTGAGTGCGCGCGACGTTCCCGCCGGTCTGGCACGCCAGTGGCACGAGGCCCACCCCTTGCGCGTCATGCACTCCAGACCACCCGCCGCCCGTTGGTCCGGGCCCCACGGCATCCGACCAAAGTGGAACCCGAGGTGTAGACCTTCGGCCCACCACCATCGACCTCGGCTCGTAGCGGCGTATCCGGCCGCTCCAGCAATCTGTTCCACATCACCGGAACGGACAGCCAAAGAAGACTCCGAAACCAATTCCGGCCATTCCCACGCCAACGAATGACGTGGTGTTGCACCGATCATCCGACCGCAACGAAGGAGTGAGAGATGAGATCACCGCATCACCCCGCCACCGCGCGGGAATCCCTCACGTGCCCGTGAGCGCGGCAGCGGCAACGACGGCGCCTACCCCGACGCGAGCGCTCCGAGAGCGGGTCGTGGGCGCGACGGCGATCGCGTTGGCAGCGTCGGTGGCGATCCAGAACGCGGTGGTGGTCAGGGCCGGAGCGCCAGGCTACGGGGACCCGATCAAGGAGGTGCTCGCCTTCCACGCGGAGCATCGGGTCGCGGTCGCGATCTGCGTCGGCCTGGAGGCGCTGAACCTGCCGCTGCTGCTCGGGTTCCTGACCGGTCTCCACGGGCTCGTCGAGCGCCGCGGGCGTGCGGGCACAGACTGGTCACGCCTCGCGCTGGCCGCAGGCGCGGCCCTCTCGGCAGTCTTTGCGCTCTACGCCGTCATGTGGAACGGTGTCGTGCTGTCCGCCGGCGGGCTCGCCGAGCCGAGCCCGGAGTTCGAGCTCGCCTGGCAATTGCATGCAGCAGCCTTCGCGTTGGCGCTGCCGGCGCTCGGCACTACATTCATCGGCGCCGCGCTGGCGACGCATGCGAGCCAGCTGACGCCGCCGTGGCAGCGTCTGCTCGCAGTGGCCGGGGCAGGCCTGCTGCTCGCCGCCGGGGCGGCCAACCTCGCGATCGCGGACGGCTCAGGGCTCATCTTCGTGGGGCTGCTCGGCTACGCCGCCTGGCTCGTGTGGCTGCTTGCGACCGGCGTACGGCTGGTGCGCGCTCGCACAGCTGACCGTCCTCACGACGCATCGACCTCCGACGAGGAGGGATGATGGGAACCGACATCGAGCGATCGGCATCCCTGGCCGACTTCCCTGCCAGGCCGAGGACGGCGCCCTCTGGGCGCCGCCCGCAGGCCAGGCGCCGGCTTTTGCCGGCGCTCTTGATCTCCTAGAGCCAGATTCGGCAGAGCAGTGGACACGCAGGCTGTCCGGCTCCGGTTGATGCACGACATTCCGGGTTCAGTTGACGGTTGACAGTGGCCGTGTTCGGCCTGCTGGCTGTACGTCGTT
>Ga0075419_10000654_pt1 | contig 22029 bp, 17 predicted proteins | sample SoiMetdeltSBSDD3_FD_76900 | JGI IMG/M metagenome (GOLD analysis project Ga0075419, IMG submission 76900) | Bulk soil microbial communities from a Populus tree surrounding site in Tennessee, USA - Soil MetaG P. deltoides SBSDD3 | ecosystem: Environmental > Terrestrial > Soil > Tree plantation... | reverse complement strand
CGGACGACCAGCCGGGCAACCGGTTCCGTCCAAAGTAGAACTGCGTACCGTCGGTCGTGGTGACCCGCCAGTACTCACCGTCATTGTCCCCGTTGCCGAGGCCGGTGTCGGTGAACCGTTCGATGCGCGAGCCGTCGTCACTGCGTGGGCGCCAGGTACCGGTCGCGTCATCCTTGACCAGCTCCCCGCCGCTACCACTCAGCGACATCGTCGCGTTGTCGGTTTCCCAGCACTGGTCGCCGGTGTTGGTCTGGCCGTCGTCGGCACAGGCCTTGTACCGCCGCTCGATGAAGCCGGGCCAGTAGTCGTGACCCTCGCCGATCCACGAGGGCTGGTTGTTCGTGGCCATCGACCGGCCGTCCACGGCACCCGACGAGTACGCGAGCCCCACCGCCGGTGCCGGCCCACCGAGCGCGGTCGGCATCCGCATCGGATAGCTCCACGTGAAGTCGCCGGACGAGCCGCCGCCGCTCCAGGTCGAGGATGGCGACAAGCCGCTCGCGGCGAACGAGCCGGTGGTCCCGCTGGCCCCGGCGGTCAGCGCGAGGAGCGTCCCTCCACTGGGGACACCGGCCGCCCCGGACACACCGGTCACCTCGACCGAGGCCGCCACGTCGACGTCCGCCGTCAGTTGGCCGGCCATCACGTCGTTACGGGACGGCAGCTCCACGCCGCGGCAGGCCGGCGATGCCGGAGTGGACAGCGCGCACTGCGGCACGGCACGCAGCCGTAGCCGGGCCGCCCAGTCCCCGCCGTACGCCTTCTGGAATCCCGAGTAGTCGATCGATACCGATGCCTTCGCCGCGCCGGCGACCCCGTCGTCGCGGGCGACCCGCAGGAGCAGACCGGCGAACGACGGGCCGCCGCGTACGAGGTCCACCCGGGCGCTGGCCGGAGCGCCTCCCGCCGCCGCCCGGCCGACCGAGACCGGCAACGCACCGGCCCGGGCCCGGCCGGTGGCCGGAACATCCACAGTGGAGACTCCGATCGCCGGCCAGGCCACCGGTTGCGGCCCGGACAGCTCGGGTAGCTGGTTCCACGCCTCCGGGGTTCGCGGACGGATGACGGAACCCGGTACCGACCTTTCCCGTTGCACCGGTGGCGCACTCAGATCCTCGGCGGCCAGCGCCGGAACCCCGGGGACGAAGCCGGCGGCGAGTACCACCGCAACGCCCAGCCCGAGATACCGCACCAACCGGCGGCGCCGGGGATGCCAACGCACGAACGAACTCATCACGGTTTCCTCCCCCGTCAGGCGGGTCGCAGGTAGAAGTCCTGAGCTGCCGTGTTGTTGCAGGTCCACTGCTGGATGAGCGTGCCGTCGGCGGTACCGGAGCTGGCCACGTCGACGCACATGTTGGAGAACACGGGCTTGATGTGGACGACGATGTCCGCGCCGGTACCGGCTACGTACTCGAGCCGGTAGATGTCGTTGCCGTAGACGAAACCGCAGTCGAACTGGATGACGGCCGCACCGTTGGTGGCCACCCCACCGGAGATGTTCACGCACTTGTTCGAGGCCGCCGAATGCTTCGGCTGGAGGTAGTAGAAGCTATTGAGCGGGTTGATGTAGAAGTCGTCGTTGAGGGCGGTGGCGGCCTCGCACTTCGTCACCAACTGCACCAAGTTGGCCATCGACGAGCCCGGTACCTCGAAGCACTTGTTCGAGTGGCTGGTGACGACATGCATGGTCGTGTAGTAGGCGAGCGGGTAGACGGCCCCGTAGTGCGGCGGGCCGAGGGCGCCGGTCCACGGCGCGTAGCTGCCCATCTCGAACGGGAACGACAAGCCCTCGTACCACGTCACCAGCGACGCCTGCATCGGCCCGCAGCACCGTTGAACGACCATCGGCTCGTCGTCGCCGTCGCCGTTGATGTCCGTCTTGGCCAGCGCCTCCCAGGTGGTCCAGTCCCACGACCAGTCGTTCGGGTACATGTCGTCGCCCTCCATCAAGGGCGGGTAGAACGCGTCCGCGTCGGTGCGGGCGTAGAAGCCGTACGGGATCACCCTGTAGTTGGGCCATTGGTAGTACGCCACGAGGTCGTCCCGGCCGTTGCCGTCGAAGTCGCCGGCCGCGAACTTGCTCAGCGACCAGTTCCAGGACCGGGCCGGGTCGTCGTACCAGCGCACCGAGCTGAAGGCCGAGCCGTTGGAGATGTGGATCCAGAGGCTGATCCGCGAGCCCAGATCCTGGACCTCACCGACGTCGGTCCTGCCGTCGCCGTTGAAGTCTCCAGCATGGACAGTGATCTTGTTGAGGTCGGACGTCATCGTCTGCCAGACCGTCGGGGTGGCGAACGACAGCGCCGTCGGGGTCGACGTCGACCGGAACACGCGCAGCTGCCAACTCGCGGTACTGAGCGGGTACGCCACGACGATGTCGTCGAGCTGGTCGCTCCCGGTACCGGTGACGTTGCCGGCGACCACCCGGGCCTGCGTCCAGTCCCAGGCCATACCGCCGCCCGCGGTGGCCGAGTCCCACACCGGGAAGCCGGTCAGCGCGTTGCCGTCGGAGCGCAGGATGTGCAGCGTGCTGCGGCCGGAGCCCTCGTTGCGCAGCGCGGCCACGTCGGCCTTGCCGTCGCCGTCGAAGTCACCGATCGCCGTCTTGAGCTTCGTGGGGTCGAACCCCGGCGCGTCGAAGACGTTCACCGGCTCCAGCAGGGTGCCGTCCGACTTGCCGAAGAAGCTCCAGAACTGGGTACGGTTGCCGCCCGCGTTCTGCATCACGATCAGGTCGCCGTAGCCGTCACCGTTGAGGTCGCTGTCGCGGTGCGGGAACGGCCCGGCGTTGCCGATCGCCTGGAACAGGTAGAGCGCCATGCCGGTCGCCGGTGTGCCGTCCGTACCGATGCTCGCGTTGCCGGCTCGGTCGATCGACTGCACCCACAGCTGCGCCGGGTTGTCGTGCCACATCGTGATGGGTGCGTCGGCGGTACCGTCCGGCCGCGCCCGCACGGTCATCGTGAGCGCGTCGTTGCGGAAGCCGTACCGGTACGCGACCACGTCCGTCGCCCCGCCGGGGCTGAAGTGGAACATCCCGGGCTCGCCTACCAGTCTCGGCCCGAAGTCGTCGTAGACGAAGTCGTCCGAGGTGACCGTCGGCAGCGGTGGACTGGTCCCCACCCCCGGCGGCTCGATGGTGAACTCGCAGTACTCGGTGGCGCCGCTGTTGTCCACGCCGTCCGTGGCGTACACCCGCCATCGCCAGTTGCCCGCGGTCAACGTGGGCGTATGGCTGACCGGGGCGTTGTCGCCCACCACCCCCGTGGTCAACGAGCCGGCACTCGTACCGTCCACTTTGGACCACTCGAAGACCGCGCGGACCGAGTCGTCGCCGTCGTGCATGGTGGCGGCGAAGGTCGGCGTCGTGTCACCGAGGTACGGCCGGCCCGCGCCGAGCACGCACCGGCTGTCGCTGTTGGTCGACTGGGCCGTCGGCATACCGGGCACGGTGTTGTAGTCGATTTCCAGCACCGGGTTCCTGGTGTCGGTGCGGTTGCTGATGACCTGGTACCGCTTCCAGCTGTACTGGTTGGTCTCGGACTCCGCCCGCAGCCCCAACGTGATCGCCGAACAGCCGCCGCTGCACCACGTGTTGCCCGCGTTGGTGGCGATCCGGCCGGTGACGTCGAACCGGATGTAGTTCGGCGCGCATCCACCGGTCGAGTCGACGCGGCGTACCGACTTGTTGTCGCCACCCAGGTTCGCGACCCAGCCCGAACCGTTCGAGTTCCAGGCAGTGTTCCAGACCGTGCCGGAGCTGATCGCGTTGATGTGCCAGACGTCGACCGGTGCGCCGGCCTCCGGTCCGTTGCCGCAGCCCTTCGACGCCCACGTCTGGTACACCCGGAAGTTCGCCGACAGGATGTGCTTGCCCCGGACGCCGGACGTGTCCAGCTCGACGGCCGCGCGGACGGTCGAGATACCGTCGCCGAACCCGGACTGGTGACCGGCCCGGAACACGCCGTACGTGCTGTCGCCGGTCGTCACGGACAGCGTGTCGTAGTACGAGGTGCCGCCGAACTCCTTCCACAGCAACGTCCAGTGGTTGCGCCAGCCGGACCAGGACGGGTCGACGATCACCGGGTACTTCACGTCGGGCCCGGTCAGCAGCGCAGGGTCGGTAACGAGTTCCAGCTCCCCCGGCCGTACCCGCGCGCGCAATGGGCTCTGCCGGGTAGGCATCTCGCCGGCGCCGGCCTGCGTCGCCGGCAGCCCGGCTACCCGTGTATCGATGATGTCCCGAGCGATCCGGGCCGGGTCGGCCGCGGTACCGGTGGCGTCCCACATCAACGGCGTCGCCCCACCGAGGACGATCCGGCCGGCCACGTCCCGCGCGCTCACCGCACCGGTCGCCGGGTCGACGTGAAGGTTCAGGCCCTTCGTCCGGGTGGTGAGCTTGATGGTGCGCAGCGCCGGATTGGCCGCGGCCGCGCGGTTCTTGACGACGAACGCGTGGGAGAAGCCGTCGACCGCCGCGTCGATGCGCAGGTCGACGCCGGGCAGCACCTCCTGATAGATGGCGGTACTCCCGCTGAGTACCGGTGACGGCAGCCGGCCGGGCCAGCCGAGCTGCAACTCGGTACCGTTCCGGGCGACCGTGGCCAGTGGCGCATCACCGCCGCCGGAGAACGACATCGGGAACGTGGACGCCGCCGGCACGACCGATCCGTCCGCGGTCCGATGCAGGGTGGCGTCGGGCCGCGCCCAGCCGCCGTCGGCGGATCTGGCCCAGATCGGGCGCAGGTGCTCGTACCAGGTGAACGTGCCGTCCGGGTTGGCCTTGACCTCGGAGGTCTCGCCGCGTTTGGCGAGCACCTCCACTTGGACGCCGAACCGTTGTGCGGCTTCGCTTGCCGACTTCTCGTCGGGCAGCGCCTCGGGTGCGGCCGGTGCCGGCTCGGATGCGCCCGGTGCGATGGCGGCCGCACCGGACGCTTCCACGCCGACCAGCGGTACGACGAGGACCCCTACTACTGCGATGCGAAAGATAGGTCGGGAAAAGACCGAACCGCGCACGCGGCTCACCCCCGTCGTCGCTCCGATAGGTCGAAGGACAGAATCAGGGGGTAAGCCGATACAACCGCTTTACGTCCACTTGACAGCGGCGGCGGCTACGAGAAGAGGTCGCCGATCGTCCGCAGGATCTGCGCGTAGAAGTTGCCTTCGATGTCCCGGAACAGCGAGAAAGGCATGTCCGGACTGCCGAAGAACGGGCGAAGTGTCCAGGCCAACTGCGTACCCACGAACCCGAACAGCATGATCCACACGTACAGCAACGTCATGCTGGCGGGGCGCTCGGTCGTCGCGGTGGCCGGCACCGCGACCTTGACGGGCAGTGGCTGGCCGCCCACCGCGGCCGCCGGCACAGGTACGGGCTCGACCGGATCGTGCGCGGCGCCCACCTGAGCCGGAACGAGCGCCGGCTGACCGCCGTTGCCGACGGCGGCCGTGACCGCGGGCGGCTCGTCCTGTTTGTCGTTGAGCGCACGCATGCCACCGACGAGGAAGCGCAGCCCGACGATCGCGGTGAGGGTCAGGATGCCCACGTTCAGCACCTTGAAGAACGCGTAGTCGTGCGCGGTGATCAGGAAGAACAGGCTGATCGGCGCGAACGCGACCGACAGCATCGCGGTGACCGTGATGGCCACCATTACCAGCGCCAAGGCCTGCCGCACCGACAGCCGCGCGCCGAAGACCAGATTGAACAGGTACAGCGTCGGCAGGCAGATCGCCAGCGTGACGAGGAACAGCAGGGGCAGCTTGATCGCCGAGGTAAGGGCCATGAGCGGGCTGTGGAACGAGCCGAGGACGGCCCCGTAACACGCGAGCGCGACGGCCGAGCTGGCCAGCATCTGGCTGGTGAGCCGGTTCAGGTCATGCTCTTCGATGATCTGCGTCCAGATGCTGTTGCGATCGCGGAGGATCCGCTCGATGATGAGCAGCCCCGACGCGGGCCCGTTGGTCGCCATGGGCGCACGCTAGAGGACTGTCAACCGGTGCGCCACCCCACGTCGATGCGCCGGCCGCGTTCGTCGAAAAAGTGCAAAGCATCCATGCGTACCGAGACCGCAAGCGGATGGCCGCTGGTCACCGCCGGGTAGGGCGCGAGACGGATCGCGAGCTCGGCCGGCCGCCGGTGGTGCCGCCCCGGGTCGTTGAGCAACGTGGTCGACGACCGGCGCCGCTCGAGGGCGCTGCCCGGCCCCCGGCCACTGGGCCCGGCCGGCAGTTCGGGTCGACCGTCGCCGCGGCCGTCGCGATTGTCGCCGCGGCCGGCCAGGCGCTGGAGGACCTGGTTGAACCGGCGGAACCGGCCACCGCCGCTCGACTCGGGCGTCACGCCGCCGAGATCCTCCACGACGATCGCCGTCGCCCCGATGTCGAGGAAGGCGAGCGACTCGTGGCCGTGATGCTCCAGGTACCGGATCCGCCCGTGCAGGATGTCACCCTGCGTGTCGGGTACGACCGGGGTCAGCGCCTCGGCCCGGATGCCGATGACGATGCGCTCGCCGTGGTAGTGCGACACGGCCCGGGACCGGATGTCGTCCCAGGGCAGGTAGAGCGCCTGGTCGCCGAGGTGCAGGGCAACGTACCGGTCGAGGTGCACGTAGACGCTGGCCTCCAGCAGGTTCATCCGCGGGCTGCCGAGGAACGCGGCCACGTAGAGCGTCGCCGGCCGGTTGTAGACCTGGGTCGGCGTACCGACGTCCTGCAGCACCCCGCGCCGCAGGATGGCTACCCGGTCCGCCATGGTCAGTGCCTCGGCCTGGTCGTGCGTCACATAGATCGTGGTGACCCCCAGCTCGCGGACCAGCCCGGAGATCTCGGCGCGCAGCTCGGCCCGCAGCCCACTGTCCAAATTGGACAGCGGCTCGTCCATCAGGAACAGGCCGGGCCGGCGGACGATCGCGCGGCCCATCGCCACGCGCTGCCGCTGGCCACCGGAGAGCTGGTGCGGCTTGCGGCCGAGCACATCGCCGATGCCGAGGGCCGCGGCCACATCGGCGACCCGCTCGCCACGCTGCTCGGGCTGGACGCCGGACAGCCGTAGCGGGAACGAGATGTTGTCACCCACTGACATGTGTGGATACAGCGCGAAGTCCTGGAACACCATCGCGATCCGGCGGTCGCGCGGGGGGAGGTCGTTGGCGAGTACGCCATCGAGCATGACCGCGCCGGTCGTCGGGTCCTCGAGCCCGGCAACGATACGCAAGACGGTCGATTTACCGCATCCGGACGGGCCGAGCAGCACCATGAACTCCCCGGCGCCTACGTCGAGGCTCAGGTTGTCGACCGCCACCGTGCCATCGGGGAACACCTTTGTGACGTCCTTGAGCGCGACGGTCCCCACCGTCACCTCCCGCACCTATGAACTTCCCCCGGGCAGGGTCACTGTGACCAATTTCATGGCCGTTCGCCCATCGGCTAAACGTCCATGTTCGATCTGTCACGAACCTGTTACCAGGCCAGACCGCTCAGCACTCGATCACGTTGACGGCCAGCCCACCCCGGGCGGTCTCCTTGTACTTCACCTTCATGTCGGCGCCGGTCTCGCGCATCGTCTTGATCACTTTGTCGAGCGAGACGAAGTGGTTGCCGTCGCCGCGCAGGGCCATCCGTGCCGCGGTGATCGCCTTGACGCTCGCGACGGCGTTCCGCTCGATGCACGGGATCTGTACCAGGCCACCGACCGGGTCACAGGTCAGGCCCAGGTTGTGCTCCATCGCGATCTCGGCCGCGTTCTCGACCTGGGCCGGCGTACCGCCGAGCACCTCGGCCAGCCCGGCCGCCGCCATCGAGCACGCCGAACCGACCTCGCCCTGGCAGCCCACCTCGGCCCCGGAGATCGAGGCGTTCTCCTTGAACAGCACGCCGATGGCGCCGGCGGTCAGCAGGAAGCGGACGACTCCGTCGTCGTTCGCCCCCGGTACGAACCGCGTGTAGTAATGCAGCACCGCCGGGACGATCCCGGCCGCGCCGTTGGTCGGTGCGGTCACGACCCGCCCGCCGGCCGCGTTCTCCTCGTTGACCGCGAGCGCGAACAGCATCACCCAGTCCATCACTCGCAGCGGGTCCACGGCGTCGGGCTCGGCCTCGAGGCTCCGGTACAGCTCCGCCGCGCGGCGTTTGACGTGCAGACCACCCGGGAGTACGCCGTCCCGCGTGCACCCACGATCGACGCACTCCCGCATGACCCGCCAGATGTCCAGCAGCCCGGCCCGGATCTCGGTCTCCGACCGCCAGGCGGCAACGCTGGCGCCGGCCTCCGCCGGCGCGGGCCATGGGCCTTGGAAGTGCCGCCTTCCCTCGTCGCTGCGCTCCTCAGTCCAGACGGCACGGCCCAAGGCCAGTTCATTGGCGAGCATGACGTCGCTGATGCTCTGGTCGGTGGCGTACGCCAGCAGCTCGGCGCCGGTCGTGAACGGGTACGGCACCCGGGTCCGATCAGGTCCGATGCCCCCGGGAGCGGTCTCGTCGACCACGAACCCGCCGCCGACCGAGTAGTACGTGCGCGCCCGCAGCTCGGCGCCGCTGTCGTCGTACGCCGTGAAGATCATGCCGTTCGGGTGGTACGGCAGGGTCCGCCTGCGGTGCATGGTCAGGTGCTCGGTGAGATCGAAGTCGACCTCGTGCGCTCCGAGCAGGGCCAACCTCCGCTCCTGCCGCACCGACGCGACCCGGGCCTCCACCGCGTCCGTGTCCACCGTCTCCGGTGCCTCGCCGGCCAGCCCGAGCACGACCGCCCGGTCGCTGCCGTGGCCGAATCCGGTCGCCCCGAGCGACCCGAAGAGCTCCGCCGTGACCTTCGCGACATGCGTGAGCTGGCCGTCCGCCTTCAATCCCCGCACGAACGTTCGCGCCGCCCGCATCGGGCCCACGGTGTGTGAGCTCGACGGCCCGATGCCGACCTTGAACAGGTCGAAGACGCTGATCACTCAGGCGACGTTACCCGGGTCGGCCGGAATTGTCGTATCGACGGCCTACGGTGATCCGCATGACGGAGTTGGAGAGCCTGGTCAACATCGGGCCGAAGCTTGCCGAGGATCTCCGCTCGATCGGGATCCCCGACGCCGAGACCCTGCGCGAGGTCGGCGCCGACGAAGCGGCCGAGCGGTTGGAGCAGGCCGGTCTGCGTGACTGCACCCATGCGAAGCGCGCCCTGTCCGGGGCCCTCACCGGCGTCCGCTGGAACACCAGCTAGCCATCGGTGTCGGATCACGGCCACAGTCGTTGAGCGGACGGGGGCCTCCACGGTCGGAGTCCCAGAATCGGGGCGTGATGGCCGGTGTCCAGCTGACGTACCTCGTCGAGCACGCGAAGAAGTCCGCACCCGGGCACCTGCCGGAGTTCCTGCACGGCGCGTTCGCCGAGGCGCGGACCCAGGTGCGCTGCGTTCTCGGGCGACGCGGCATCGTGGTGGCCTACCCGGACGTCGAGGTGCACTGGGACATCGCCCGGCCGCACGGTCTCGTCGTGAGTCATCCCGGCAAGCGGTTCCTGCGCTGCGATGCCCCGAGCGCGGCCAAGGCCGGTGGACGGGTGCGGGCACGCCGGACCGGCCTGCGGCGGGAGTGGCCGATCGAGCGTATGCGTGCCGGCGCGGAGCGCTGGGACCTCACCGTGGACGGCCATGCGATCGAGGTGTGGACGCTCACCCATGCGGTCGCGGACCCGGTTGCCACCCGGGCGCTGTGGCGGTTGATCGTGCCGGGGGTCCCCGAGAACCTCGCCGAGGCGGGAGTGCCGGCCGAGGTACTCATGCCCGAGGTCGGCCGGATCCGGCTCGTCGCCGTCGAGGCCGCGGACCACCGAGTGAGCGTTCAGCCGCCGAACGGCTACGTCGACGCCTCCTACACCAGACCGGCGGTGGGTAGAGCGACGGTGCCGGCCCGGGAAGACGACGACCGTGCTGTGAAGCACCCCGGTGGTGGGGTCCGCCTGCGCGCCGCCACCGCGGTGGAGACCGACCTGGCGTGGCTGACGTCGCAGGAGAGCCTCGACGAGCTGAAGTCCATCCTCGACGCGGTGGTCGCCCCGATCCAGGAGTTCACCGACCACGATCTGGTCCGCGAGGGGGGTCAACCGGGCGAGTTGGGGCTGGTCGTGGACTGGTGGCAACAGCTCGAGCCGCACGTCCCCGACGCCGCGGTGCGGACGGCGTTGCAGAAGCTGCTCACCGCCTGGCGGATCCAGGCGGGCGACCGGCCGGCGGGTCTCACCGCGGCCGAGCGTCGCCGGTACGACCAGATCGTGCTGGATCCCCAGCCGTGCCCCGGCCTGTCGACGGCGAGCTGCCGGATCCTGCGGTTCCTCACGACCTTCCTGTCGGCGCTCGACCCCACCGATCCGCAGGCGGCGTTCCGGCGCATCTACCAGGCCGAATGGGCCAGGGCGACCAGACCGCGGGTGGTCTCGTTCGGCATCACCGAGATCAGCCAGGACGTCGGGCCAGGCGGGGTGACCCACTTCCGGGCGTACAACTTCTCCGGGACGACCTTGACGCTGGGCGGCCAGCCGCTGGTGCGCACGCTCGCCTTCCGGGACGGCAAGGTCCGGCTGGTCCTGCGGTTGCCCCACGTCGAGACCAACTTCGACTTCGAGACGAAGCCGGCCAGCAACGCCAACAGCATCCTCTGCGCGATCTTCACCCTCGGGCTGTGCGCCGCGGCCATCAGCAGCTCCGGGTCGGGCTCGTTCACCATCGACAACCTTCGCCTGGCGATCGACCTCACACCGTCCGCGGTGGACCGATACGGCACGGTCTACCTCGATGCCTCGCTCGACCGCGACGCGTCCGGCATGGACATCGACTTCTCGCTGGTCGGCTTCAACGTCCTGGAAGACCTGGTCGTGGCCATCGCCAACGCGAGGGACCTGTGGGACGACCAGATCAGCGGCCCGATCCTCGACCAGGTTGGTGAGCTGGTGTCCGGGCAGCAGCTGCGCGACATCGTCGACACCGTGTTCTCGTGGCCGTGGCGCCTCAACATTCACGAGGGGCCGCCGGTCCTCGCCTCCGGCTCGTCCTTCGTTCGCGGCTCGGGCACCATGCTCGCCCGGCTCGCCAATACCGCGGGCCTCATGCCGGCATTCCCGGTACGCGTCACGCCGCACCGCGACGAGCCGTTCGCGCTCGCGTTCACGCCTCGGTACCTGTCCGCCTGGTCGAAGGAGCACGTGGGCGCGTACGACGCCTCGACCGAGATCACACCGGACTGGGCCGGCGCTCTCGGCATCCCGGACCCGGATCCGGCCGACTACGATCCGCAGCCGCCGCGGCTCCAGCTGCCCGGGCATCGGCGCGACACCGGCAGGCGGACGGACGGCGGTCCACTCGACTCCCCACCCGACCTGAGCGGCCTGGTCGAGGGCTGCGAAGCACCGCCGCAGCTGCCGGCGGCCTACCAGAACCGCACGGTACTCGTCCGGGGCGCGTTGACCGTGACGCTGCCGCCGGCCGGCGAAGCCACGATGCTCGCCCGGCTCGGCCTGGCGTACCGGGTCCGTTTCGAGCCCACCCGGCTCCTCCTCGTGCACCACCGCGTGGTCGTCGACCGCACGGTATGTGTCGACACGACCCGACTCGACGACGGACCACCGCTGCGCGACAGCTTCGCCAACCTCGACGCCGTAGCGGTATCCCGCATCGCCGGCGGACGCCTGCCCGGCGGCCTCACCGCCAGCCAGTACGCGCTGCGCCAGCAGGTGATCGACCACACCCGGCTGGCCGTCGCCGCCCAGCTCGGCGTTCTCGAGCCCGACGGCATCGCGCCGGGCGCCGCGGTAGTCGTCGATCCGCCGCCGGACCAGCCCGGCCGGCCCCCGGATCTGCCCCGCCCCGGCGGTGACCGCCCCGGGCGGCCCGGCGTACCGGGCGGGGGCGAGCGCGACCTGCCGACCGTCATCTGCGAGCCGCCGCACTGCGACTGGCTCTCCGGCATCGACCAGTCCAGCCTCGGCCTCTACCTCGAGGCCACGGCGCACGCGAGCGTCGACATCGAGGTCGGCTTCGATCCCAACCCCGATGCCGCGCTCTGGATGCCGGGCGTATCGCTACGCGCCGTGCCGGAGTCGCTGACCGTGGACGTGACGAGCGTCGACGCCGAGGGTCCGTACCGGGACGTGGACCGGCAGGCGCTCACCGACGCGGTGCACGCCGTCCTGACCGACGACGCGCAGCGGTTGCTCGATCCACTGCTGAGCCTCCCCGCTCCGGTCGCCGAACGGCCACTGGTGCCGCCCGCGGCGGCGATCCTCGGCAGCGACACGCCGATACCGGACGAGGTGCTACGGGTGGTCGTCTACACCCAGGCCGCCGGCGGCGGGTCGCTGAGCTACCGGATCGGGAACGACGTCGCGTACTGGCCGATCCGAGTCGAGCAGCACGTCACCGACATCATCCGTCAGTAACGAGGCACTCCCACCCGGTCCTCGTTCGGGATCATGATCCATAGGACGATGTAGACCACGAACTGCGGACCGGGCAGCAGGCACGACAGGACGAAGAGCAGGCGCACCAGGTTCGGCGCGAGGCCGAAACGGCGGCCCAGGCCGGAGCAGACGCCAGCGATCCAACGGTTGTCGCGTGGCCGTACGAGTTGACGGTGTGGCGACGAAGTAGTCATATCTCCACCGTAGAAACTGCCTGCCAGGTGTGCCTCGGGGACAGGCCTTAAGGGGCAGCGAACGTGATCGTGACCGTGGTAAAGCCGAGCGCCTTGAGCATGCCGTCGAGCATCTTGCGGGTGTTCTCCTGCGCCCGCTCGGTCAGCCCGCTACCGCGGGCGGCATCACCGATCTTCTGTTCGGCGAGCTGCAGGATCTGCTGCAGCCGGTTGGGATCGCCACCGAACAGGTCGCCCACCCGGTTCACGATGCCCCGCTGCTCGGCAAAGACGTAGCTGCGGTCGTTGTCGATCCGGGGTGGCTCGAGCTGTGGCGCGGGCAGCTTCAGCTCGACCGTCTTGGTCGTCTGGTCGACCTTCAGGCCGTCCTCGGTGAGCTTGGCGAAGTCGACGTACGCGTCGACCGACCCGGCCGCGACGAACAGCGTCCGCTCGTTGAAGATGATGTCCGGAATGAACCGCCGGTTCTGCTGGACGTCGATGACCACCTCGAAGTTGCCGCTAGCCGCGGTGAACCGGCTCAGGTCCTGGATCGACTTGAGCAGCACCGGCTGGCTGCGGTCGGTGCTCTGCTCGGCGAACGGGTTGCCGAAGTTCGGCCACAGACCGATCCCGCGCAGCCCCAGCAGCAGTACCGCGATCAGGGCGATGACGCCGGCCAGCCAGAACAGCCCACGCCAGCCACTACGACGCGGTTCGGCGAGTTCCATGCGCGTGGCGTCACGGAAGCGGCCAGGGTCGAGCGGCTTGCCGATGTCGTCTGCTTCCGAAGGCCATCCAGTGTCGGATGGGTACTCCACGGTCTTGTTGTCGTCGGAACGGGCCATCGTTATCACCGTCCTGCTGGCGGGCTGTATGCCACACGATATGTCTACCCCGCGAGCACCGGGACAACACAAGCACTATTCAGGCAAATGCGGAGATCCCAGTCAACTTCTGTCCGATAACAAGTTGATGGATTTCCGAAGTGCCCTCGTATGTCAGCACACTCTCTAAATTGTTCGCGTGCCGCAGGACCGGGTACTCGCCGCTGATCCCGTTCGCCCCGAGGATCGTCCGGCACTCCCGCGCGATCGCCAGCGCCTCGCGCACGTTGTTGAGCTTGCCGATGCTGACCTGCTCCGGCCGCAGGCCCGGCCCGTCCGCGAGGCGGCCGAGATGCAGCGCCAACAGGTAACCCTTCTGCCACTCGACCACCATGTCCGCCAGCTTGGCCTGGGTCAGCTGGAACCCGGCGATCGGCCGGCCGAACTGCTCCCGGTGCAGCGCGTAGGTCAGCGCGGTGTGCAGGCAGTCCCGCGCCGCCCCGAGCGATCCCCAGAGGATCCCGTGCCGCGCCTCGGTGAGGCAGGACAGCGGCCCCTTCAGGCCGGTCACCTCGGGCAGCACCGCATCGTCCGGCAGCCGCACGTCGTCCAGCACGATCTCGCCGGTCGAGGACGCGCGCAGCGACAGCTTGTGCCGTATCTCCCGCGCCGTCACACCGGGTGAATCCATCGGTACGACGAAGCCGCGAACTCCTTCTTCGGTACCGGCCCAGATCACGGCGACATCCGCCACCGGCGCGTTGGTGATCCACATCTTGCCGCCGCGCAGCAGCCAGCCGTCGCCGTCGCGGACCGCCCGGGTCTTCATCGACGCGGGATCCGAGCCGTGGTCGGGCTCGGTCAGCCCGAAGCAGCCGATCAGCTCGCCGCTGGCCATCCTCGGCAGCCACTGTTCCTTCTGGTCGGTGGAGCCGAAGCGCCAGATCGCGTACATCGCCAGCGAGCCCTGGACGGAGACCAGCGACCGGATGCCGGAGTCGCCGGCCTCCAGCTCGAGACAGGCCAACCCGTAGGCGACCGCGGACGCGCCGGCACACCCGTACCCCGTCAGGTGCATGCCGAGCAGCCCCAGCTTGGCGAAGTCCGCGGCCAGCTCGCGCACGGGTACCTGGCCAGTCTCGAACCAGTCCGTGATGTGCGGCCGTACCCTTTCATCGACGACCTGGCGCACGACGGCGCGGATGGCGCGCTCCTCGCCGGAGAGCGACCCATCGATGTCCAGCAGATCCAGCGAGGGCATCACGGCCTTAGATTACGCCGCGGGGAGCACGAGGACGCGAGCGTGAATCTCCTTGCGTTGTTGCAGGGCGGCGCGCAGGGCGCGATGCAGACCGTCCTCCAGGTAGAGCACGCCGTCCCACTGCACGACGTGCGGGAACAGATCGCCGTAGAACGTCGAGTCCTCTGCGAGCAGCCGATCGAGGGCCAGCTCGCGTTTTGTCGTGGTGAGCTGATCCAGCCGGACGAGGCGGGGCGGGATGTCCACCCACTCCTTCATCGTCAGGCCGTGCTCTGGGTAGGGTCGCCCGTCCCGGACCGCCTTGAAGATCACGGTGAAACTGAGCCCCCTCCCCGCTGATCAGTACCCGCCAGCCTAGCGATCCGGTGCGAGTTGCTCGGCACCGTATCACTCGTGGGCGCCCCATCGACCTCGGTGAGTGACAAGATCGACCGATCGGCGACCTCGGCGCAGCGAGGGTGAGCGGCGGTCCGGCTCGGGGTAGCCGATCGTGATCGCCCCGATCGGCGAGAAGTCGGGCGGAACCCCGAAAGCTGCCCGGTACGAGCTGGTGTGTTCCGGTGGAATCCCGAAGAAACAGGCGCCCAGCCCCTCGTCGACCGCTGTCAACAGCATGAGCAGGGCGGCGAACCCCGCGTCGATGTGCCAGTACGGCACCGGCCACCGGCTCTCGTCCCGGTCGGTCCAGCCCTTGTCCGGTTCGGCGTACCGGTCGAGGTACTGGTCGCGGTTCGAGTGCGGTACGACGATCAGCGGCGCCCGCTTCATCCCGCGCAGCCAGCTGTCCTCTTTGCGGTCGGGTTCGGTCGTCGACCGCCAGAACAGCTCGATGTCAGCGGCGTCCTGCAGCACGAGAAAAGCCCATCCTTGGGAAAATCCGGCCGAAGGCGCCCGGATCGCGTGCTCGAGGAGCCGCTCGACCACCTCGTCCGGCACCGGGCGGTCGGGGTCGTAGTTGCGGACCATCCGCCGGCGGCGTACGACATCCCGAAGCTCCACCGTGGTCAGCCCTTCCGGATGCCCCAGATGCCCTGCCAGGTTTCGCCGGGCTGCAGCACGACCACGTCCCGCCCGGACCGCAGCGCGTCCGGTGGGCAGGTCATCGGCTCGATCGCGACCGAGCGCCGGTACCGCGGCTCGGTCAGCGTGTCCCCGCTGAACACCTGCCACCACCGGAACGCCTCATCGGCCCATACCTCGACGGTCCGCGAGGCATCCACAGTGGACAGTGTGGCAACGGACCTGCCGTCCGGCTCGCGGATCACGTCGCCGAACGCGTCGTCGAGAACGGTCGTACCGATCCGGCGCGGCGCCGTGAAGTCGTAGTCGCCGCCGGCCACCTTGGCCGCGCCGATCGGCAGCAGCCGCGCGTCGGTGAGCAGTCTGCTCTGTGCGGGTACCCGCAGTACCAGCTCGTTGACCGGAACCCCGGGCAGCCACACGTACGGGTGCGTACCGAGCCCGAACGGCGCCGGCCGATCCCCCACGTTGGTGGCCCGGTGCTCGGCGGTGAGCCCGTCCGGGCCGAGCGACCAGACCGTCTCCAACCGCAGGCGCCACGGATAGCCCGGCGTCGGTGGCAGATCGACGCCCAGTGTCACGGCGGACTCCGAAGCGTCCACACAAGACCAACGCAGCCAGCACACCAGCCCGTGCAGCGCGTTGTGCCGGGGCGGCTCGGTCAGCGCGAGCTGGTACGAGGTGCCGTCGAACGAGTACCGGCCGTCCCGCAACCGGTTCGGCCACGGCGCGAGTACCTGTCCGGCGCACCCGGGGCACAGCTCACCGGCCTCGTAGCCGTCCACAATGGACTCGCCAGCGACCGAGTACGCCCGCAGCCCTCCGCCCACCTCGACGACCGTGGCCTCCTGGCCGTCGACCGCGAGGCGCCATTGGGTACCGGATGGGCTCGTCTCCATGCCGGCGACAATATCGCCCACCGAGCCCCCACCCCCGGCGATCATGAAGTTGGTCGTGCGACACGCCGTCGAACTCGAAACAAAGTTCATGATCAACGGGGGTCGGCGTGGGCGGGGCGGGGTTCGGGGCGGGTCCAGCGCAGCAGGGCGGGGAAGGACAGTGCCACGATCAGCGCAACCACGGCAGCGGCCAAGCCGCCACCGGCCCACGACACCGATACCCCCCACGCCGCTGCCATCGTTCCGGCGCGGAGGTCGCCCAGGCGGGGGCCGCCGGCCACTACCGCGATGAACACGCCCTGCAGCCGTCCCTGTAACTGATCGGGGGCGTACGTCTGCAGGATCGTCTGCCGGTAGACCGCGCTCACCAGATCGGCCGCGCCGCCGAGCGCCAACAGGGCCACGGCGAGCCACAGTGAGTGCGCCAACCCGGCGGCGCCGACCGCCAGTCCCCACACCACGACCGCGAGTACGAGGGCCAGCCCCTGCCGCCGTACCCGGCCGATCCACCCCGACGTCAATCCGGCCAGCACCGAGCCGATCGCGATCGCGCTGAACAGCCAGCCGATCGCCGCCTCGCCCCCGAACCGCTCCGCCGCCACCTGCGGGAACAGCGCCCGCGGCATCGCCAGCACCATCGCCGCGATGTCGACGGCGAACGAGAGCAGCAGTACCGGCGACGCGGCGATGAAGACCAGCCCGTCCTTGATGTCGCGCAGCCCGGCCCGCTGGCCGCCGTTCGTCGGCGGTACCGACGGCAGCCGCAGCGTCGCCCACAGCACCACGCCGAACGCGAGCGCGTCCACCGCGTACGCGGCGCCCACCCCGGCGCTCGCGACCAGGACACCGGCGGCCAGCGGCCCGGCCACCATCGCGCCGTTGAACATCGTCGTGTCGAGCGTGTTCGCGGCCGGCAGCTCGGCCGGCGAGACGAGCCGCGGGAGCATCGCCCGTCGCGTCGGCCCGCTGATCGCGAACGCCCCCGCCTGACCGGCCACCAGCACCAGCAGCAGCTCCGGGCTGCGCACACCCAACAGCGCCTGCACGAGCAGGGCGAGCGTCGTCACGAACTGCAGCGTCGAGGACGCCAGCAGCAGCTTGCGCCGGTCGACCGCGTCGGATACCGCGCCACCCCAGATCCCGAAGATCAGCAGGGGTAGCAGTCCCGCCACGCCGATCAGCCCGACCCAGAACGACGACCGGGTCAGGGCGAACATCTGCACGGGTACCGCGACAGCCGTGAACTGGAAGCCGAAGTTCGAGGCGGCGCTGGAGGTGAACAGCCGGCGGTACGGCTGGTGCCGCAGGGGCCGCAGGTCGATGGTGTGCCGGCGCCACCCGCTCCTCGTCGTTTGAGTCGTCGTCATGGAGCGAGACGCTCGACGACCCAGTCCGACCCGGTACGGCGGAAGCGCAGCCGGTCGTGCAGCCGGTTGGCTCGGCCCTGCCAGAACTCCACAGTGTCCGGCGCGACACGGAATCCACCCCAGTTCGGCGGTGCCGGTACGTCCCCGGGGAACTGTCGGTCCACCTCCGCCCAGGCATCCTCCAGCACGGTCCGGTCCTCGACGACGCACGACTGGGGGCTCGCCCAGGCGGACAGCCGCGACTCGCGGGGCCGGGCCGCGAAATAGACCTCTGTCTCTGCCCGCTCGACCCGGGTCACCGAGCCGCAGATCACCACCTGCCGGTGGATGGGCAACCACGGGAGGACCAGGCTGACGTACGGGTTGGCGGCCAGCTCGGCGCCCTTGCGCGACTCGTAGTTGGTATAGAACACGAGCCCGCGTTCGTCGTACGCCTTGAGCAGGACCGTTCGCGCCGACGGCCGCCCCGCGTCGTCGGCCGTGGCCAGGACCATCGCGTTCGGCTCGGGCAGCTCGGCGGTCACGGCGTCGGCGAACCACCGGCCGAACTGGATCACCCAGTCGGCGGCGAGGTCGGACTCGGTGAGCGGGCGGTCGCCGTACTCCTGGCGTAAGGAGGCAAGATTGGTGGTGCTGGGTGTCACGCCAGTATCCTTCCTTGGCCCAGCCCGGATGCGTGAAGATGTGTCACGCGAAACACATCGATGATGACGCCGACCCAGGAGTGTGAAATGTCCGACTTCACCCCAGGCCTGGAAGGCGTGGTCGCCTTCGAGACCGAAATCGCCGAGCCCGACAAAGAGGGCAACGCGCTACGGTACCGAGGGGTCGACATCGAGGACCTGATCGGTAAGATCTCGTTCGGCAACGTTTGGGCGTTGCTGGCGGACGGAAAGTTCGGTCCCGGCCTGCCGCCGGCGGAGCCGTTCCCGGTGCCGGTGCACTCGGGCGACATCCGGGTGGACGTGCAGTCCGCGGTCGCGATGCTCGCGCCGTACTGGGGACTCGGGCAGCTACTGGACATCTCGGACACGCAGGCGCGCGAGGACCTGGCCCGGGTGAGCGTCACCGCGCTGTCCTTCGTGGCGCAGTCGGCTCGCGGCCTGGGTCTGCCGGCGGTACCGCAGAAGGAAATCGACAAGGCACGCACCATTGTGGAGCGCTTCATGAAGCGCTGGCGCGGCGAGCCGGATCCACGGCACGTCAAGGCGGTCGACGCGTACTTCATCTCCGCGGCCGAGCACGGCCTGAACGCCTCGACGTTCACCGCCCGCATCGTCGCTTCGACCGGGGCCGACGTGGCGGCCTGCATCTCCTCCGCGATCGGGGCGCTGTCCGGCCCACTGCACGGGGGTGCGCCGTCGCGGGTGCTGCACATGATCGAGGCGGTGGAGAAGAGCGGCGACGCGGAGGGGTACGTCAAGGGCGTGCTCGACCGGCACGAGCGGTTGATGGGGTTCGGTCACCGGGTGTACCGGGCGGAGGACCCGCGCGCTCGCGTGCTGCGCCGGACCGCGAAGGAGCTGGGCGCACCGCGCTACGAGGTGGCCGAGGAGCTGGAGCGCGCGGCCCTGGCCGAGCTGCGCGAGCGGCGGCCGGACCGCATCCTCGAGACGAACGTCGAGTTCTGGTCGGCGGTGGTCCTCGACTTCGCCGAGGTACCGGCGCACATGTTCACCTCGATGTTCACGTGTGCCCGGGTCGCCGGCTGGAGCGCGCACATCCTGGAGCAGAAGGGCCTCGGCCGGCTCGTGCGGCCCTCCGCGCGGTACATCGGCCCGGGTCCGCGCCAGCCGCAGGACGTCGAGGGCTGGGACGAGATCCCGCACGGCGACGACTGACGGCCACGACTGACGAGGGATCGAAGTAGGGGCGACGACCCCCGACCTCACGCATATCCGTGACCGTCGCCCCACGGCAGTTTGCCGTACGCGTGAGTCCTCAGACAAGTTGTCTGGCACGATTTGCAGGTTGATCTCGCACTCGAGGCTACCTATGACAAACTTTCCGGGTGGGAACTAGCCCCAGCCCGACGCTGCGGCGCCGGCGGCTCGCGCGGGAGATGAACCGCCTGCGGGAAGCCGCCGGTATGACCATCGAGCAGGCGGCCGGAGCCGCCGGCATCTCGACCTCGCACCTGTCGCGGATCGAGCGGGCACACGTCGGGGTACGGGTGCCCGTGGTCAAGGCGTTGCTGGCGACGTACGGCGCAGACGCCGAGACGACCGGCTACCTGATCGAGGTGGCCAAGGAGGCGTCCCAGCGCGGCTGGTGGCATCCGTACGCCGGCACGATTCCCGAGGGCTACGCGACCTACATCGGGTTCGAGGCGGATGCCGAGCAGATCTGGAACTTCGACGCGAACACGCTGCCCGGGCTGCTGCAGACCGAGGAGTACGCCCGGGCGATGTTCCAGCGCGGACCGCTGGGCCTGCCCGACGAGGAGATCGCGCGGCGGGTCGAGGTACGGATGCAGCGGCAGGCCATCCTGACCCGGCCCAACCCGCCGAAGGTCTGGATCGTCCTCGACGAGGCCGTGATCCGGCGCCCGGTCGGCGGCCGCGGCACCTTCGCCGATCAGCTCATGAGGGTCGTCGAGTTGGCGGCACTGCCGCACGTCGACATCCAGGTGATGCCGTTCGCCGTGGGTGCGCATCCCGGTACCCCCGGGTCCTTTGTCGTGCTGCGTTTCGCGGATGTCGCGGATCCGGCGGTGGTATACATCGAGACGTTGGCGGGCGACCTGTTTCCCGAGAGCCAGGACGACGTCAGCAGGGCTATCCTGACGTTTGACCGCCTGCGGGCATTGGCGCTGGGCCCGGACGAGTCCGTCGCGCTGATCCGGGAGGCGGCTAAGGAGATAACATGACCAACCTATCTGGCGTGATTTGGCGCAAAAGTCGGCGTTCCCAAGACAATGGGGCTTGCGTCGAGGTGGCCAACCTCGGCGCGACCATCGGCTTACGCGACTCGAAGGATCCGACGGGACCGGTGCTCGTCTTCACCCGGGACGAGTTCGTCGCGTTCATTCACTGTGTAGCCAGCGGCGAGATTGTCGACGTGACCTGACAATTTCTCGACCGAGTGCGCACGGCCCTGTGACGGGGGCCGTTTTTTGCTTTCTGCGGCCGCATGTCAGTATTTCCAGGTGATTCAGATACCCGACGGCATCCGGCCGGTCGACGGCAGGTTCGGCAGCGGCCCGAGCAAGGTGCGGCCCGAGTCGGTCGACGCGTTACGGACCGTCGCGCAGACGTACCTCGGCACCTCCCACCGGCAGCGCACGGTGCGGGACCAGGTGGCCAGGTTGCGCCGCGGGATCGCCTCGCTCTTCGAGCTGCCGGACGGGTACGAGGTCGTGCTCGGCAACGGTGGCACCACCGCGTTCTGGGAGGTGGCCGCGTTCGGCCTGATCCGGAACTGGGCCCAGGTGGCTTCGTTCGGCGAGTTCGGGGCGAAGTTCGCCGCCGCCGTCTCGGACGCGCCGTTCCTCGCCGCACCGTCCGTCGTGTCGGCGGCGCCTGGCGGCGCCGCGCTGCTGTCCGCCGAGAGCGGCGTCGACACGTACGGCACGCCGCACAACGAGACATCGACCGGCGTCGCGGTACCGGTCCACCGGGTCGCCGGTACCGACGCTCTCATGCTGCACGACGCCACGTCGGCGGCCGGCGGGCTGGAGGTGGACGTCCACGAGTCCGACGCGTACTACTTCGCGCCGCAGAAATGCTTCGCCTCCGACGGTGGACTGTGGATCGCGCTGCTGTCGCCGGCGGCGGTCCGGCGCGCCTACGAGATCAAGGAGTCCGGCCGGTACATCCCGGCCTTCCTCGACCTGGTCACCGCGATCGAGAACTCGCGGCTCGAGCAGACGTACAACACCCCGGCCCTGGCCACCATATTCCTTGCGGCCGAGCAGACCGATTGGCTGCTGAGCCACGGCGGGCTGGCGTGGGCGACCAAGCGCACGGCCGAGAGTGCGTCCATTGTGTACGGCTGGGCCGAGCGCTCGGCGGTGGCGTCGCCGTACGTGGCCGACCCGGCGCT
>Ga0075419_10000653_pt1 | contig 22090 bp, 23 predicted proteins | sample SoiMetdeltSBSDD3_FD_76900 | JGI IMG/M metagenome (GOLD analysis project Ga0075419, IMG submission 76900) | Bulk soil microbial communities from a Populus tree surrounding site in Tennessee, USA - Soil MetaG P. deltoides SBSDD3 | ecosystem: Environmental > Terrestrial > Soil > Tree plantation... | reverse complement strand
CCAGGGCAGGGTCAACCCCGAGTCCTGGACCCACGGCTCCTCGGCCCAGCGCCAGAAGTGGTTCGAGACCGGCTACCGCACCGGCGACCTGGCCCAGTGCAACACCTTCCGCGGTTCGGTCTAGGCGCGCCGGAACAGCTCGACCGTCGCGTGGTGGCCGGGGGCGCGGGCCAGGCGGGTGTCGCAGGTGACCAGTGGCACCTCGAGGAGCTCGGCCAGGGCCACGAAGGTGGCATCGTAGGCGGTCAGGCCGTGGCGTAGCTCCCAGACACGGTCGGCGACCAGGGTGTGCTCGTACCGGGCGATGACGAGGGCGGCGAAGTCGTCGCGGGCATCGGCGGCACGGTCCTCGCCCAGCTGGCGGCCGAGAACAAGCCGGCGGAGCGCATGCAGGAACTCGACGTCGAGCAGGTGCGGGGCGGCAAGGTCGCCATCGCCTGCCAACCGGTCCACCAGCTCGTCGTGCGGCGGGCGGCCGGCCAGGGCGGCGATGACCGCCGAGGTGTCGACGACGAGCACGGCTAGTCGCGGTCGCGACCGGAACGGACGGCGGCCATGATGTCGTCGACCCGGGCGCCGCCGTGACGGGCGGCGGCCCGTGCCAGCACATCGGCCACCGCCGGCCGCTCGGCCACCCGGGTCAGCTCCGCCCGCAGGTAGGCGGTCAGCGACAGCCCGGCCGCGGCCGCGCGGGTGGCAAGCACCCGATGCACCTCGTCGGGGACGTCGCGGATCTGGATGTTCCGTCCCATGCCGGCACCATACACCCATCAGGCATGCCCTGCACCCAGTCTGCATGCACCCGCCGGCGCGGACCGGCCGTCAGACCGGGGAGCCCGCCTCGTAGGCCTGGCCGACGGCCTTGGGGGGCCGGACCCGGCGGAAGAACAGGGCCAGGACGACCAGGGTGACGATGTAGGGGAGGCTCTGGATGAAGGCGTTGTTGATCCAGTCCACCCGCAGGAACACGGTCAGGGCCTCGGTCCAGGCGAACAGCAGGCAGGAGAAGACGGCGCCGATCGGGGACCAGTTGCCGAGGATCACGGCGGCCAGGGCGATGAAGCCGCGGCCCTGGTTCATGCCCTCGCGGTAGAGGCCGACCAGCTCGATGGACAGGTAGCCGCCGGCCAGGCCGGCGAAGCCGCCGGAGATCAGCACCCCCGCCCAGCGCATGCCCTTGACCCGGACGCCCAGGCTCTCGGCGGCCCGGGGGTTCTCGCCGGCCGAGCGCAGCCGCAGCCCGAACACGGTCCGGCTGAGCACGAACCAGGCCCCGAACCCGAGCAGGATGGTCAGGGGGACCACCGGCGAGATCTCGCCGAGGCCGGGGACGTCGATCTTGGGGAGCTGGGAGACCTGGGGCGACTGGGTGCGCTGGCCGTAGGCCACGATCGACAGGAACCCGGGGATCCCGATGGCCAGGATGTTGATGGCCACGCCGGAGACGATCTGGTCGACCCGGAAGGTGATGGTGGCCAAGCCGTGGATGGCGGCCACCGCGACGCCGGACGCCACCGCCAGCAGCAGCCCGACGACCGGTCCCCACTTGTGCGCCCCCCAGGCCCCGAACCAGGTGCCGAAGATCATCATGCCGTCGATGCCGATGTTGACGATGCCCGAGCGCTCGTTGAACACCCCGCCCAGGGTGGCCAGGTACAGGGGCACGAACGCCCGGAGGGCCGAGGCGATGGTGGCCAGCCCGAACAGCTGGACCAGGATGTCAGGCACGGTCGTGCTGCTCCCGGAGCTGGCGGCGGGCGGTCATGCGCCGCACCACCTCGTAGGCGATCACGATGGTGAGGATGATCACGCCCTGCATGATGGTCGTGACCTCCTTGGGCACGGTGGTGTTGAGGCCGATGCCGGAGCTGGCCCGGTCCAGGAAGGAGAACAGCAGCGCCGCGGCCACGATGCCCAGGCCCGAGTTGCGGCCCAGCAGGGCGATGGCGATGCCGGTGAAGCCGTAGCCGCGGATGTAGTCGAGCTTCATGCGGTCGTCGATGCCGAGCACGTCCTGGAGCGCGACCAGGCCGGCGATCGCGCCCGACAGCAGCATCGCCTTCATGATCATGGCGTTGGTGCGGATGCCGGACGGCTCGGCCGCCCGCGGGTTGGTGCCGAGCACCCGCAGCTCGAACCCGAAGCGGGTGCGCCGCACGGTCAGCGAGTACAGCACCGCGGCCACGATGGCCAGGACGAAGAACCAGGTCACCGGGGCCGAGCTGCGGAAGTCGAAGCCGATCTTGTTGAGGAACGGGACCATGGAGCCGACCTGGGCCGACGGCTCGACCGGGGGGGTCTGCTGCTGGGCGATGGAGCCCTGCTGGTTGGGGTCCTTGAGCGCCCCCGACAGCAGGTAGAGCAGGATCGCGTTGGCCACGAAGTTCATCATGATGGTCGAGATGACCTCATGCGCCCCCCGGTAGACCCTGAGCAGGGCCGGGACCGCGGCCCAGACCATGCCGCCGGCCATGCCGGCCAGGATGGTCAGCGGCAGGTGGATGACCGTGGGCGCCGACACCTGGTAGCCGACGTAGCCGGCGCACAGGGCGCCGATCGCGTACTGGCCCTCCACGCCGATGTTGAACAGCCCGGCCTTGAAGGCGATGGCCACGGCCAGGCCGGCGAAGATCAGCGGGGTGGCCCGGCCGAGGATGAAGGCGACCGAGTTGCGGTTGAACAGCCCGTAGTTCCACATGGCGCTCGCCACCTGGGTCACGTCGTTCCAGTTCTGCTGGACGATCAGGATGACCAGGACCCCGATGACGGCCGCGATCACCAGCGAGATGGCCGGGGCGAGCAGCTGGAGGCCCCAGCCCCGCAGGCGCTGGCTCCAGGGGATGCCGACGGGAGCCTCCTCGGCCTCCGGCTCCGGCGGCGGCGGGCGCTCCTCCTCGACCTTCACGCCGCCGGCTCCTCGTCGCCGCCGCGGGCGCCGGTCATGTAGAGGCCGAGCTCGGTCATGGTGGCGTCCGCGCCGCGGAACTGGGCCACGATGCGGCCGTCGTAGATGACCCCGACCCGGTCGGCCAGGGCCAGGATCTCCTCCAGGTTGGAGGAGATCAGCAGCACGGCCACGCCCTCGTCGCGGGCCTCGACCAGCTCCTGCCAGACGAACTGGGTCGCCCCGATGTCCAGGCCGCGGGTCGGGTGGGCGGCGATCAGCAGCTTGGGCTCGCTCTCGAACTCCCGGCCGAGGACCAGCTTCTGCTGGTTGCCGCCGGACAGGGCGTAGGCCGGGGCGGACACGCTGGGCGCCTTGACCCGGAAGCTGCGGACCAGCTCGAGCGCCCGGCGGCGGATGGCCCGCAGGTCGAGCAGGCCGCGCCGGGAGAACGGCTCGCGCTCCTGCTGGCCGAGGACCGCGTTCTCTGAGACCAGCATCTGCAGCACCATGCCGCGGGCGTGGCGGTCCTCGGGGATGTAGGCCAGGCCGGCCTGGCGCCGGGTGCGCACGTCGGCCCGGGTCAGCTCGTCGTCGTCCAGGTAGATGCGGCCGGTGTCGGGCGCGGTCAGCCCGACCAGGGCCTCGACCAGCTCGGCCTGGCCGTTGCCCTCGACCCCGGCCAGCCCGTAGATCTCCGAGCGGCGCACGTCCAGGTCGAGCCCGGCCACCAGCTCCTTGCCCCCGACCGTCACCCGGAGGTCCTTGACCTGGAGCAGGGGCTCGCCCGGGGTCGCCTTGCCCTCGACCCGGCGCAGCAGCACCGGGCGGCCGACCATCATCTCGGCCACCTGGTGGGTGTCGGTGTCGGCGGCGTCGACGGTGCCGATCACCTTGCCGTCGCGGAGCACGGTGATCCGGTCGGCGACCTGGAGGACCTCGTCCAGCGAGTGGGCGATGAAGATGATCGTCCTGCCGTCGGCCTTGAGCTGGCGCATGTGGTCGAACAGCTCGTCGACCTCCTGGGGGACGAGCACGGCCGTGGGCTCGTCCAGGATCAGGATGTCCGCGCCCCGGTAGAGCAGCTTGAGGATCTCGACCCGCTGCTGCTGGCCCACGCCGATGTCCTCGACCCGGGCGCGCGGGTCCAGGGGGGTGCCGAAGCCGCTGGCCAGCTCCTCCACCCGGCGTTCGGCCCCGTCGCGGTCGAGCCGGCCGCCAGCACGGCTCGGCTCGGCCCCGAGCACGATGTTCTCGGCCACGGTGAAGTCGTCGACCAGCATGAAGTGCTGGTGGACCATGCCGATGCGCAGCTCGATGGCCTTGCGCGGCGAGTCGATGTGCTGTGGTTCTCCCCTGACCAGGATCTCGCCCTCGTCGGGCTGCTCCATCCCGTACAGCATCTTCATCAGGGTCGACTTGCCGGCGCCGTTCTCGCCGACCAGGGCGTGGATCTCGCCCTCGGCCACCTGGAGGTCGATGCGGTCGTTGGCCACCACCCCGGCGTAGCGGCGGGTGACGCCGCGGCACTCGATGGCCGGCGGCCGGGGGCGGGCCTCTTCGGGACCGCCCCCGGTGACCTCGGTCGCCTCGGTCGCCACGGCTAGGTGGCCGGCTTGGTCGGGACCTTGATCTCGCCGTCGATGATCTTCTGCTTCAGCTCGTCCAGGGTGGTCGGGATGTCGCCCAGCAGCTCCTTGTTGTACTGGTTCTGGGCGTAGTCGATCCCGCCGTCCTTGAGCCCGAAGGTCTTGAGGCCGCCCGTCTCGGTGCCGTTCACGTAGGCGGCGATGGTCTGCTGGACGGCGTTGTCAACCCGCTTGAGCATCGAGGTGAGGATCCACTTCTGCTCCTCCGGGCTGGCGGTGAGGCTCTGGTCGGAGTCGACCCCGATGGCGTAGATCTTCTTGTCGGCGGCGGTGGCGATCACGCCCGCCCCGGTGCCGCCGGAGGCGTGGTAGATGACGTCGGCGCCCTCGCTGATCTGCTTCAGGGCCAGCTCCTTGCCCTTGGCCGGGTTGCGGAAGGCCTCGGGGGTGTTGCCGGCGTAGTCGACCAGGACCTTGACCTTCTTGCCCTTCTGGTCGGCGATGTACTTGACGCCCGCCTCGTAGCCGGCCTGGAACTTCTTGATCAGGTCGCCCTCCTGGCCGCCGACGAAGCCGACCACGTTGGACTTGGTCTTGAGGGCGGCCGCGGCCCCGACCAGGAACGAGCCCTGCTCCTCCTGGAAGCCGATGCAGAGCAGGTTCTTGCCCTTCTCGGTGCAGAGGGGGTCGAAGCCGTCGATCACCGCGTACTGGGTGTCGGGGTTCTCCTTGGCCGACTTGGCGATGTCCTCGGAGAACAGGAAGCCGATGCCGAAGATCAGGCCGTAGCCCTCGTCGGCCAGGCCGTCCAGCAGCTCCTTGCGGTTGGAGCCGTCCGGGTTGGGCTCGACGTCCTTGGCCTGGAGCTTGTCGCCCTGCTCCTTCTGGGCCGCCTGGAGGCCGGCGTAGGCCGAGTCGTTGAACGACTTGTCGCCGCGGCCGCCGATGTCGTAGACGACCCCGACCTTCTTGGCCTCGGCCTGGTCGCCGCCGCCGGAGCTGGCGCCTTGGTTGTCGTTGCCGCCGCCGCAGGCGGCCGCCGTCAGGCCGAGCGCCACCAGCAGGGCGGCCACCCGCACACCCCGTACCCCACGCATGCACTTGCTCCTCTCGGACTCCAGGCTCCCACCTGCGCCAGCGCCGCTGGCTGGCGGTATTTAACCACTCCTCGATCCGGGGAAGGGGCCTCGTCGGGAGGCTGCGTAGAATCCGCGGCATGCGCCGCGTCCTGGTGGGGCTCCTCGTCCTCGTGCTCGCCTACTTCGCCGTCTCGACCACCCTGGTGGCCAGGTGGATGGGCAAGGACGAGCGTCCCCAGGTCGACGCCATCGTGGTCCTGGGGGCCGCCCAGTACGACGGGCGGCCGTCGGCCATCTACCAGGCCCGGCTGGAGCACGCCGTCGACCTGTGGTCGGACGGGGTGGCCCCGCTGCTGGTGTTCACCGGGGGCAAGGAGCCGGGCGACCGCTTCACCGAGGGCGGCTCGGGCGCCCGCTGGGCCCTGGCCCGCGGGGTGCCCGAGGAGGCGGTGCTGACCGAGGAGCATAGCCGGACCACCTACCAGAACCTGGCCGGGGCCAAGCGGGCCCTGGAGCGGCACGACCCCGGCGGCCGCCACCGCATCGTGGTCGTCTCCGACCCCTTCCACATGTTCCGGGCGGTCAGGCAGGCCGCCGACCTCGGCATGGACGCCTACCCGTCACCCACCCGGACCAGCCCGCTGTCGGCCAGCCGCCTCAAGCTCACCGAGCTGGTGCTGCGCGAGGACCTGGCCATCGCCGGCTACCTGCTCTCGGGCGCCGGCAAGTAGCCACAGAGCAGAGCAAGGAGGCACCCGATGGCGCTGACTGTCGTGAACCATCCCCTGGCCGGCACCATGCTGACGGCGCTGCGCGACGCCTCGACGCCGCCGCCGCTGTTCCGGCTGCTGGCCAAGCGGCTGTCGCTGGTCCTGGCCGTCGAGGCCACCCGGACGGTCCCGACGACCGCCCGGCCGGTGACCACGCCGCTGGCCGAGGCGCAGGGCACGGCCTTTGCCGCCCCCCTGGTGGCGGTGCCGATCCTGCGGGCCGGCCTGGGCATGCTGGAGGCGGTGACCGAGCTGTTCCCCGAGGTGCCGGTCGGCTACCTGGGGCTGGAGCGCGACCACGCCACCTTCCAGCCCTCGACCTACTACAGCAAGCTGCCCGACATCGAGGACAGCTACGTGCTGCTGCTCGACCCGATGCTGGCCACCGGCGGGTCGGCGGCGGCGGCCTGTGCCAGCCTGTTCGCGGCCGGGCCGGCCCGGGTCACGCTGCTGTCGGTGGTGGCCGCCCCCGAGGGCCTCCGGCGCCTCGAGGCCGAGCACCCGTCGCTGGACGTGGTCACCGCCGCGGTCGACGAGCGCCTCAACGACCAGGCGTACATCGTGCCCGGGCTCGGCGACTTCGGGGACCGGCTGTTCGGGACCTGATCGGAGAGGATCACCGTCCCGAGCCTGACGAACGAGACGAGGAGAGCACGTGGCCCGACCGCAGCGGCCCCGCCCGGGCGAAGCGCTGCTGGCCCCGTTCCGGGTCCTGGCCGGCGGCGAGGACCCGGCCACGGCCGGCGCCGCCCTGCTGGAACGCGCCTGCCGGGCCCTGGCGGCCGCCGAGGGGGCGATCCTGTTCCAGGAGGGCGGCTTCGCGCCCGGGCCGTGCTGGGGGCCGGCGGAGCCCGGCGGCCGCCTCGGCGCCCGCCCCGGCGACCGCGACCGGGCCGCCGGGGCCGCCGCCGCCGGGCGGCCCGTGGCCGGCGGGCCCGAGGCCTGGTGCGCGATGGTGGTCGAGGGCCGGGTGGTGGGCGTGCTCGCCCTGCGCCGCCCGGCCGGGCGGCCGTTCGCCGGCGAGGACCTGGCCGCCGTGGAGCTGCTGGCCACCGGCACCGCCCTGGCCGCCGACCGGCTGCGCTTCCTGCGCCTGTGGTCGGCCAAGCTGGAGCAGGCCGACGCCGCCCACTCCCAGCTGCTGCGCTACGCCGACGACCTGCGAACCACCTTCTCGGCCGAGCGCCGCCGGGCCGAGCAGCTGCGCGCCGCCCTGGACGCGGTCGAGCTGGCCTACTCGGCCACCGTGCAGGCCCTGGCCAGCGCCGTCGAGGCCAAGGACGCCTACACCGGCGGCCACCTGGCCCGGGTGACCGCCTACGGGACCGAGGCCTGCCGCGCCCTTGGGGGAGACCTGGCCGCCACCCCCGGCCTGGAGCAGGCCTTCCTGCTCCACGACCTGGGCAAGATCGGCGTGCCCGACGCCGTCCTCAACAAGGCCGGCCCCCTGACCGACGAGGAGTGGGCCCTGATGCGCGAGCACCCGGCCATCGGCCTGCGCATCCTGGAGGGCGTGCCGCACATGGACGTGGTCAGGGCGGTCGTCTACTCCCACCACGAGCGCTGGGACGGGGCCGGCTACCCCGATGGCCTCAAGGACGAGCAGGTCCCCCTGGCGGCCAGGGTGTTCGCCGCCGTCGACGCCTTCGACGCCATCACCACCGACCGCCCCTACCGGGCCGCGGTCGGCCCGGAGGAGGCCCTCCACCGGCTGCGCGAGGCCTCAGGGACCCAGTTCGCCCCCGACGCCGTCGAGGCCATCCACCTGGTCGACCGGGGGCGGCTGGCGGCCATCCGGGCGACCGCGGCCCGCCGGCGGCCGGCGAGCCGAGATTGACCAACCTGGCCGGCGATGCGATCAAATACTCCTTCACCCTGCCCACCTCCGACGAGCTTGCCGGGAGCGGCCGATGAAGCTGCTGATCGCCGACGACGAACCGGCCGTGCGGGACCTGGTGCACGTCACCCTGGAGGGCGACGACTACGAGATCCTGGAGGCGGCCGACGGGGTCGAGGCCCTGGAGGTGGTCAGGGGCGAGGCCCCCCGGCTGGTCCTGCTCGACATCATGATGCCGAGGCTGGACGGCCTCGAGGTCTGCCGGCAGCTCAAGGCCGACCCCGACACCAGCGACATCGTGGTCGTGATGCTCACCGCCCAGGCCCAGGAGCGCGACCGCGACCAGGGCCTGGCCGCCGGGGCCGACGACTACTTCACCAAGCCCTTCTCCCCCCTCGCCCTCCTCAACATGGTCGAGCGCGTCCGCCACCACCAGTCGGGCGCGGACTGATCGGGGGGTCGCGGCGCCCATGAGGCTCGCCGACCGCATGGCGCGGCTCGGGACCGAGTCGGCGTTCGAGGTGCTGGCCAGGGCGCGGGCGCTGGAGGCGGCCGGGGTGGACGTGGTCCACCTGGAGATCGGCGAGCCGGATGCCGCCACCCCGGCCCACATCGTCGCCGCCGGGCAGGAGGCCCTGGCCAGGGGCCTCACCCACTACGTGCCGGCCCCCGGGACCCTGGAGCTCCGCACGGCCGTGGCCGCGTTCCTGGAGCGGACCGGCCGGCTGCGCACCACCCCGGACCGGGTCGTGGTCACCCCGGGGGCCAAGCCGATCATGTTCTTCACCATCCTGGCCCTGTGCCAGCCCGGCGACGAGGTCCTGTACCCCGACCCGGGGTTCCCGATGTACGAGTCGATCGCCGCCTTCGCCGGGGCCCGGCCCGTCCCGGTGCCGCTGCGCGAGGCCAACGGGTTCCGCATGGACCCGGGGGAGCTGGCCTCGCTGGTCACCGACCGGACCCGGCTGGTGATCCTCAACTCGCCCCACAACCCGTGCGGCAGCGGCCTGACCACCGACGACGTCGAGGCGATGGCCGCCGTGGCCGTCGAGCACGACCTGGTCGTGCTGAGCGACGAGGTCTACTGGGCGATCCGCTACGGCGGCGGCCACCCGAGCGTGCTGTCGGTCGACGGCATGGCCGAGCGGACGGTCCTGCTGGACGGCTGGTCCAAGACCTTCGCCATGACCGGCTGGCGGCTCGGCTTCGGGGTCCTGCCGGCGGACCTGGTCGAGCCGGTGACCAGGCTGGTGGTCAACTCGGTCTCCTGCACCGCCGCCTTCAGCCAGCACGCGGCCGTGGCCGCCCTGGAGGGCCCGTGGGCGCCGGTCGAGGCGATGGTGGCCACCCTGCGCGAGCGTCGCGACGTGGTCGTGGCCGGCCTCAACGCGATCGACGGCATCTCCTGCCAGGAGCCGGCCGGGGCCTTCTACGCCTTCCCGCGGGTCGCCGACCTGGGCCTGCCCGCGGCCCGCCTGGCCGACCTGCTCCTGGCCGAGGGCGGGGTGGCCTGCCTGCCCGGCACCGCCTTCGGCGCCAACGGCGAGGGCTACCTGCGCCTGTCGTACGCCAACACGGTCGACAACCTGCGCCGGGCCCTGGCCCGGATCGAGCGGGTCGCCGCCGAGGCGCCGGGTCGGGCCCGGCCCTAGGAGCCGCCCAGGCGGCGGTAGTGGCCGCCGAAGTAGAGCAGCGGGTCGCCGTCGGCCCGGGCCCGCTCGACCCAGCGGACCCTGCCCAGGAACACCGTGTGATCGCCGCCGGCGTAGGCCGCCTCGACGTCGCCCTCCAGGTGGGCCAGGGCGCCGTCGAGCAGGGGGGCGCCGGTGACCGGGCCGGGGTGCCAGGCCACGGGCAGGAACTGGGCCATCCCGGTGGGCCGCCCCGAGTCCGAGAAGTACCTGGCCAGGTCCTCCTGCTCGGCGGCCAGGACCGAGACGGCGAAGCGCCCGACCTCGTCCAGGACCTTGTGCATGAGCGCGTCGCGGACCACGCAGACCAGCACCAGCAACGGGTCGAGGGAGACCGAGGCGAAGGCGTTGGCCGTCATGCCGTGCCCGAACCGCTCGGAGGCGGCCGTGACCACGGTGATCCCGGTGGTGAACATGCCCACGCTGTCGCGGTAGTCGCGGCTGGTCGGGTCGCTGGGCACGGCACTCCTCGGGGCGGCGTCGCCCCCATGCTACCGAGGAGCGGCTCGCGCGGCGCGGCACCGTCGACGAGCCGCCCTGCCGTCACGCGTTGCGCCCACCGGGAGCCGCCGGTAGCCTCACGCGATGGCACCATCAGGGGGAGGAGGGGGGGCAGCGATGGCGGACGTCGTCGAGTCGACCGAGATCCCAGGCGTCTGGCTGATCCGGCCCGAGGTCCACAGCGACGAGCGCGGGCGGTTCCTGGAGACCTACCGCAGCTCCTGGCTGCCGTTCGCCGCGCCCATGGTCCAGGCCAACCGGTCGGAATCGGCGGCCAAGGTCCTGCGCGGCCTCCACTACCACCGCCGCCAGGCCGACCTGTGGTTCGTGCAGCGCGGCAAGGTCACCACGGTGCTGGTCGACACCCGCATCGGCTCCCCCACCGAGGGCAAGCACACCACCCTCCGGCAGGGCGGGGGCGAGGAGCTGGCCGTCTACATCCCCGAAGGGGTGGCCCACGGCTTCTACGCCCACGACGAGGTGATCATGACCTACCTGGTCACCGGGGAGTACGACGGCAGCGACGAGCTGGGCATCGCCTGGAACGACCCCGACCTGGGCATCTCCTGGCCGGACGAGGAGCCGGTCCTGTCCGGGCGCGACAAGGAGAACCCGCGCCTGGCCGACGTCCCGGCCGACCGCCGGGTCCCCTACGCGGGCTAGCCCGGGCTCGGGGGCCGGTTCTCCCATTAGTCGGCGAGCGGCGCTACCGTAGGCGGATACGTGCTTGCGTTCTTCGAGGAGCCCACGATGCAGCGCCACCGGAGCAACACGGCGAAGTCGGGTCCGCCGCCCGACCGTCCGCCCAGCCCGGCCCCGCCACCACCGCCGCGCTGGCGGAGCTGGCTGCTCCCCATCGGGCTGCTGATCAGCGTGGTCCTGCTGCTGGTCCCCAACCAGATGGAGCAGGGCCGGGTCACCACCCTGAACTACGCGCCCGATCTGAAGGACAAGATCGCCCAGGGCCAGGTCCGGTCGGTCGAGATCGGCTCCGACGGCCACATCGAGGGCAAGCTCAAGGACGGCACCCGCTTCGTGTCGTCGTATCCCACCAACCTCCAGGACGACGAGTTCACCAAGCTCCTGGACGAGCACAACGTCCAGGTCAAGGCGGTCGGTCCGCGCACCTCGATCGGGTCGGTGGTGCTCAGCCTGCTGCCGTTGCTGGTGTTCGTGGCCATCTTCATCTACCTGGGCCGCTCGGCTCGTCGGCAGTTGGCGGGGATGGGCGGGATCGGTGGGATCGGGCGGGCGCGCTCCCGGGTGTTCGACGCCGAGCGGCCCGACACCACCTTCGCCGACGTGGCCGGCTACGAGGGGGTCAAGCGGGAGGTCACCGAGGTGGTGGACTTCCTGAAGAACCCGGACCGGTACCGGCGGGCCGGGGCGGTGGGGCCCAAGGGGGTGCTCATGGTCGGCCCCCCCGGGACCGGCAAGACCTTGTTGGCCCGGGCGGTGGCCGGCGAGGCCCACGTGCCCTTCATCTCGGTCACCGGCAGCTCGTTCGTGGAGCTGTTCGTCGGCGTGGGGGCGGCCCGGGTCCGGGACCTGTTCGAGGAGGCCCGCAAGCGGGCGCCCTCGATCGTGTTCATCGACGAGATCGACGCCATCGGCCAGCGTCGGGGTGGCCAGTTTGTGTCGAACGATGAGCGGGATCAGACCCTGAACCAGCTGCTGGCCGAGATGGACGGGTTCGATATGGCGACCGGGGTGGTGGTCATGGCGGCCACCAACCGGCCCGAGACCCTGGATCCGGCCCTGCTGCGGCCGGGCCGGTTCGACCGCCAGGTGGTCATCCCCCTGCCGACCCAGAAGGAGCGCCGGGCCATCCTCCTGGTCCACGCCAAGGGCAAGCACCTCGGCCCCGACGTCGACCTGGACGTGGTGGCGAGAGGCACCCCCGGGTTCTCCGGGGCGGATCTGGCCAACCTGGTCAACGAGGCGGCCATCTTCGCGGTCCGGGGCGGCCGGGACCAGATCATGGCCGTCGACTTCTCCGAAGCAAGAGACCGCGTCCTGCTCGGCCGCCGCGACTCCTCGAACGCCCTGTTGCCGGACGAGAAGCGGGCGGTGGCCGTGCATGAGTCCGGCCATGCCCTGGTCGCGGCCGTGTCCGAGCATGGGGACCCGGTAGCCAAGGTGACCATCCTGCCCGCCGGCCAGGCCCTGGGGGTGACCGAGCAGCTCCCGATCGACGAGCGCCACCTCTACACCGAGGGGTATCTGAAGGACTCGTTGGCCATCCGCATGGGGGGGCGGGTGGCCGAGCAGCTGGTGTTCGGGGAGACCTCGACCGGGGCGGCCAACGACCTGGCCGGGGCGACCGACCTGGCCACCCGGATGGTGCGCGAGTTCGGCATGAGCGAGACCCTGGGGCCGGTCGGGTTCGCCTCGGGCAGCCCCATGTACCTGGGGACCGAGGAGGTCCGCAGCCGCCCCTATGCCGAGGCCACCCAGCGGGTGGTGGATGAGGAGGTGGCCAAGCTGCTCCGCCAGGCCGAGGACCGGGCGACCAGGCTGCTCGGCGACCATCGTGACGCCCTGGAGCGCCTGACCGAGCTGCTGCTGGAGCGCGAGACCGTGGACGGCACCGACGTCGACGAGGTCCTGGGCCGCATCCCCGGCCGACCCCAACCCATCGGCGCCACCGGCCACACCGCGGTCCACAGCCCCCCAGATGGCGCCGGGCCTACGGACGCTTGACCCGACCCTGGCCCGGCGGCTGTTCCTGAGCCGCCAGCGGCTGACCGGCTCCCGGCCGGCGCCGGCCGGCCCGGAGGCCGTCATGGCCACGGCCACCGACCTGGCCAGCCTCCAGCTGGACCCGATCAGCGTGGTCGCCCGCAGCCACCTGCTGGTGCTGTGGAGCCGCCTGGGCCGGTACGACCCGGCCGACCTGGAGGCGCTGCTCTGGCGCGAGCGGCGCCTGTTCGAATACTGGGCGCACGCGGCCGCCATCGTCTGCACCGAGGACCTGCCGATCCACTCGCTGCTGATGCGCCGCTACCCGTCGGACCGCAACGCCCACAACCGGCGGCTGCGGGCCTGGCTGGCCGCCAACCAGGCCCTGCGCCGCTCGATCCTGCGCCAGCTCCGGACCAGTGGCCCGCTGCCCACCCGGGCCCTGGAGGACCGGGCGGAGACCAGCTGGCAGTCCAGCGGCTGGACGGCCGGCCGCAACGTCGACCGCATGCTCGACGTCCTCTGGACCCAGGGCCGGGTCATGGTCGCCGGCCGCCAGGGCCGCCAGCGGGTCTGGGACCTGACTGATCGTTGGCTCCCGGCGTGGGCCCCGACCCGCCGCCCGCCCGAGCGGGCGGTCGTCCGCCTGGCCGTCCAGCGCAGCCTGCGGGCCCTCGGGGTGGCCACGGCCCGCGACATCGACCGCCACTTCACCGCGGGCCGCTACCCGGGGCTGACGGCCGTCCTGGCCGGCCTGGAGCGCGACGGCCGGGTCGCGAGGGTCCGGGTGGCCGACGACGGCACCGAGTGGCCCGGCCCCTGGTACGTGCACGCCGACGACCTGCCCCTGCTGGAGCGCCTGGAGGCGGGAGACTGGCGGCCGCGGACGACCCTGCTCTCCCCCTTCGACAACCTGATCATCGACCGCGAGCGGACCCGGCGCCTGTTCGGCTTCCACTTCCGCATGGAGATCTACGTCCCCAGGGCCGCCCGCCGCTACGGCTACTACGTCCTGCCCGTCCTCCACGGCGACCGCCTGATCGGCCGGGTCGACCCGGCGATGGACCGCCGCCGCGGCCGCCTGGTGGTCAACGCCGTCCACGCCGAACCCGACGCCCCGGCCGCGGCCGGCCCGGCCGTGGCCGCCGCCCTCGAGGACCTGGCCGCCTTCCTGGGCGCCGGCGGGGTCGAGCTGCGCCAGCCTCCGCCGGAGCGCTGGCGCGGCGGGTTCGCCTGAGCCTAGGCCGCGCCCGCGGGGTGGCGGCCGGCGACCACCACCAGCTGGCGGCGGCCGGCCTGGTGCCTGGCCACGGCCACCTCGGCGAAGCCGGCCCGCCCGACCTTGGCGGCCAGGCCCTCGGCCGCCTCCCAGGTGAGCGCGTGGCCCCGGAACCAGCCGCGCTGGCCGGCCAGGCGCTCGGCGATCAGCAGGCGCCCGCCGGGCGCGAGGACCCGGCGCACCTCGGCCAGCCCGGCGTCCGGGTCGCTCCAGTGGTGGAAGGAGGCGACCGCCCAGGCGACCGTGGCCGAGCCGTCCGGCAGCGGCAGGTGCTCGGCGGCGCCGTCGACCACCGTCACCGCCGGCCGCAGGCCGGCCGGGATCCGGCGCATCGCCAGCCGCCGCATCCGCACCGACGGGTCGACCCCGACCGCCGTCGCCCCCCGCTCCGCCGCCGCCTTCAGGAAGAGCCCGGGCCCGCAGCCCACGTCCACCACCTGGTCCCCCGGCCCCACCCCGGCCAGGTCGACCAGCAGCCGCATGCTCCGGCTCCGCCCGAACGACATCGTCCACCCGGCGACCCGCCCCAGCAGGCTGTCGAACTCATGCTCATGCCGCCCGGCCACGGACCTGTTCCCTTCCCGCTCCGACGTCGCTCTGGCCACCGTAGTCTCCCCTCAACCGACTGACCGTCGGTCAGTATTGTACTGACTGACGGTCAGTCGTCAAGGGTGGTACGGTAGGGCGATGACGACTCCGACCCCGCGGCGGCAGCCGCCGGACGTGCGGCGGGAGCAGATCCTCGACGCGGCCGCCCGGGTCCTGGTCGAGCGGGGCCTGGCCGCCACCACCATGGCGGACGTGGCCGAGGCGGCGTCGGTGGCCAAGGGAACGGTCTACCTCTACTTCACGTCCAAGGCCGAGCTGCTGGCCGGGCTCCGGGCCCGCTACTTCGAGGGCTTCGCGGCCATGCTGGACGGCCCGCCGGCCGCCGGGCGGCCCGCTCCCGGGGTCGCGGCCGGGATCGAACGGCTGGTGGCCGCCTCCTACGACTTCGCCCTGGCCAACCACCAGCTGTACCACGTGCTGTTCCACCACGCCGGCTACGGCGAGGAGGACGCCTTCGCCCGGGCCCGGACCGTGCTGGCCGAGCTGATCGAGCGCGGCCAGGCCGCCGGCGAGCTCGAGGTGGCCGACCCCGACCTGGCCACCCACTTCCTCCTGCACGGCCTCCACGGCGTCCTGGTGGGGGCGACGCACCGGCCGCCGGCGGAGCGGGAACGGGAACGGGAACGGCTGGTCGCCGGCGTCACCGAGCTGACCTGCCACGCCCTCGGGGTCAGGACCGGACCCGGGCCGCGTCCGGAGCGGGGCGGCGCCAGCTGACCACGTGGGACGGCGGGGCCAGCGCCGGGTCCAGCCGCGGGTCGGGCACCGGGGCGTCCACGACCTGGCGCAACGGCAGGACCCCGGCCCAGATCGGGAGGGCGTGGTCGGGCTCGTCGTCGATGGGCGGGCCGGTGCGGACCTTGGCCGAGACCTCGTTCAGGGGGACGGCCAGCACGGCGGTGGCGGCCAGCTCGCGGCGGTCGCCCCCGCGGACCTCGGCGCTGCGGCCGGGGACGATGTGCTCGACCAGGGCCCGCAGGGCGGCCTCCTGCTCCTCGGGGTCCAACACCGGCCGGGTGCGCCCGACGGCCATCACCGACCGGTAGTTCATCGAGTGGTGGAAGGCCGAGCGGGCCAGCACCAGGCCGTCGACCAGGGTGACGGTGACGCAGACGTCCATGCCGGGGCGCAGGCCGAGGCGGCTGCCGGTGGAGCCGTGCAGGTAGACCGTCTCGCCGACCCTGGCATAGCCGGTCGGGACGACGAAGGGCTGGCCGTCGACCACGAACCCGACGTGGCAGATGAAGCCCTCGTCGAGGATGGCGTGCACGGTGTCCCGGTCGTAGGCGGCCCGCTCCGGCAGCCGCCGCACCCGGGTCCGCTCGGTCTGCTGGTAGTGGTCAGCATCCATGGCACGTCCGCTCCAGACATCGTGATGAGATAGAACTTATGATCCAGTACATAACTTCGAATGTATCGGCACAATAGCATCCGGCCCGGGCCCCGGGAACGCGGCCCTCCTCGCGGGATTGTCTCGGCGCTGCCGTACGTTGAACAACAGGTACACCCGCCCCCGAACATACTGGAGCTGCCCCCTGCGCTGGTACGGGACCCAACCGCCGCCCGACGGCCTCGCCCTCGGGACGCTGCGGCGCATCGTGGGCCTGATGGGGCCTTACTGGCGCCGGGTCACGGTGGGGTTCGGGCTCGGGATCGTCATGCTGGCCATCACCTCCTACATCCCCCTGGTGACCAGGACGATCATCGACGAGGGGCTGACCGAGCGGGTGCCGGGGGTGCTGGCCCGCGAGACCGCCCTGCTGATGGTCCTGGCCGTGGTCCGCTGGGCCGCGGGCGGGCTGCGGCGCAACCTCTCCGGGCGGGTCGGCGTGGACGTCGAGTACGACCTGCGCAACCGGCTGGCCCGCCACCTGCTGGCCCTGGAGCCGGCCTACCACGACCGCGCCCCGACCGGGCAGCTGCTGGCCAGGTCCACCTCGGACGTGCGCTCGCTGCGCTACTTCATCTCCTGGGGCCTGGTCTTCATGGTCCTCAACGTGCTCACCTTCGCGATCGCGGCCACCATGATGTGGCTGCTCTCGCCCCGGCTCTGCCTGGTCGTGCTCGTGCTGGCCCCGCCGCTGGTCTACGGGGCGCTGCGCTTCAACCGCCGCCTGCACCGCGTCTACTGGCACGTGCAGCAGGAGGTGGGCGAGCTGACCACCGTGGTCGAGGAGGCGACGGCCGGGGTGCGGGTGGTCAAGGCGTTCGGGCGCGAGGACGAGCAGGCCGGCCGCCTCGAGGTCGAGGCCAGCTCGATCCTCGACCACAACCTGGAGGCGGCGCGGATCCGGGCCTTCTACGTCCCCCTGCTGGCCATCCTTCCCCAGCTCAGCCTGGCCGCGATCCTCTGGTACGGGGGCCGGCTGGCCGTCGACGGACAGATCACCCTCGGCACGCTGGTCGCCTTCAACAGCTACCTGCTGCTGCTCGCCTGGCCGCTGCAGGGGCTGGGGATGCTGCTCGGCTTCGCCCAGCGGGCCGCGGCCAGCGGCGACCGGGTCTTCGAGGTGCTCGACCAGCCCCCGGAGATCGCCGACCGGCCGGGCGCGGTCCCCCTGCCCCAACCCGAGGGGCAAGGGGTGCGGATCACCTTCGAGCACGTCGGCTTCGGCTACGGCGAGGGTGGCCGGGCCGCCCTGGCCGGGATCGACCTCGACATCGCTCCCGGGTCGCGGGTGGCGGTGGTCGGGGGCACCGGCTCGGGCAAGTCGACCCTGCTCGGCCTGGTCCCGCGGCTGTACGCGCCCACCAAGGGCCGGGTCCTGGTCGACGGCCACGACGTCGCCGACCTGACCCTGGACTCGCTGCGGGAGGCGGTCGGGATCGTCCACCAGGAGCCGGTGCTGTTCTCGGCCAGCCTGCGCGACAACGTCGCCTTCGGCCGCCCCCAGGCCAGCGACGCCGAGGTGCTCGACGCCCTGGCCGCGGCGGCCGCCCTCGAGGTCGTCCAGGCCCTGCCCGAGGGGCTCGACACGGTCGTGGGCGAGCAGGGCTACACCCTGTCCGGCGGCCAGCGCCAGCGGGTCGCGCTGGCCAGGGCGCTGCTGATGCGGCCGCGGGTGCTGATCCTGGACGACGCCCTCTCCCACGTCGACGTCGACACCGAGGCCGCCATCCTGGCCGGGCTGGACGCGGCCCTCGGCGGCGCCACCGTGCTGCTGGTGGCGAACCGGCCGGCCAGCCTGCGCCTGGCCGACCGGGTGGTGCTGCTGGAGCGGGGCCGGGTGGTGGCCCAGGGCAGCCACGAGGACCTGGCCGCCGGCGACCCCGCCTACCGGGCCGTGCTCGCCCACGCCGGCGGCGGCATCGACCGCCTGGTGGAGGAGGCGGCATCGTGAGTCGGCGGGCGACGATGCCGGGCCGGGCGCCGCGCCGCGACCTGGCGGCGTCCACCCCCACCTACGGGGCACCCGACAAGCCGGAGCGGGACCGGCGCGACCGGCGGTCGGGGCGGCGGGCCCGGGCCTGGCTGTGGCCGCTGGTCCGCCCCCACCGCCGGCTGGTCGCGCTGGCCTCGCTGGCCGTGCTCGTCCAGACCGGGGCCGCGCTGGCCATGCCGTATCTGGTCAAGGTGGCCATCGACCAGGGCGTGGTGCCCAAGGACCTGGAGGTCGTCAACCAGGTCGCCGTGGCCTACCTGGTCCTGGCCGGCGTGCAGTTCCTGGCCGGCCGCTACGAGATCGAGACCGTGGCCCGGGCCGGGCAGCGGGTGCTGTTCTCGGTCCGGACCAAGCTGTTCCGCCACCTCCAGACCCTGTCGCTCGACTTCTACGAGCGCGAGCGGACGGGCCGACTGGTCGCCCGCATGACCTCCGACATCGACGCCATGAGCGACCTGGTCACCGACGGCCTGGTCACGCTCGTCACCGCCCTCATCACCATGGTCGGGGTGGCGGTGATCCTGGTCGTCATGGACTGGCAGCTGGCCCTGGCCACCCTGGTCGTGGCCCCCCTGATCGGCCTCGCCGCCCGCTTCTGGCGGCGCTGGTCGGCCGACGCCTACCGCCAGGTCAGGGAGACCCACAGCGTCGTCACCGTCCAGCTCCAGGAGTCGCTGGCCGGGGTCCGGGCCATCCAGTCGTTCCGCCGCGAGCGGGCCACCGCCAGCCGCCTGCGGGAGGCCAACCACGACGAGCGCACCGCCCACCGGCGCACCATCGCCCTGGCCTCGTTCTTCTTCCCGGGCATCGAGTTCCTGGGCACGGTCGCCACCGTGGTCGTGCTCGGCGTCGGCGGCCGCCAGGTCCTGGCCGGCGACCTGGAGATCGGCACCCTGGCCGCGTTCCTGCTCTACCTGCGCAACCTGTTCGACCCGGTGCAGCAACTCTCGGAGCTGTACGACAGCTTCCAGTCGGCCACCGCCGGGGCCGAGCGGGTCGGGACCGTGCTGGCCGAGCGGCCCTCGGTGCGCGAGGCCCCGGACCCGGTCCCCCTCCCCGACCCGCGCGGCGACCTCCGCCTCGAGGACGTCTGCTTCGCCTACGACCAGGGACCGGAGGTCCTGCACGACGTGGACCTGGACCTGGACGCCGGCGCCACCCTGGCCCTGATCGGGCCCACCGGGGCCGGCAAGTCGACCGTGGCCAAGCTGATCGCCCGCTTCTACGACCCCCAGGAGGGGCGGGTCACCCTCGACGGGGTCGACCTGCGCCGGGTCCGCCTGGCCGACCTGCGCCGGGCCATGGGCTACGTCCCCCAGGAGGGCTTCCTGTTCTCCAGCTTTGGCGGTGAGAAGGCCACGGTGGCCGATAACATCCGCTTCGGCCGCCCCGAGGCGACAAGAGCAGAGGTCGAGGCGGCCGCCAGGGCGGTCGGGGCCGAGCCGGTCATCCTCGACCTCCCGCAAGGCTACGACACCGAGGTCGGCGAGCGCGGCGCCCTGCTCTCGGCCGGCCAGCGCCAGCTGGTGGCCTTCGCCCGCGCCTGGCTGGTCGACCCGGCCCTCCTCATCCTCGACGAGGCCACCTCCAACCTGGACGTGGCCACCGAGGCCCGCGTGCAGCAGGCCCTGCGGCGGCTGCGCAGAGGCCGCACCACCATCATCATCGCCCACCGGCTGTCCACCGTGGTCGAGGCCGACCAGATCGCGGTCATCGAGGACGGCCGGGTGGTCGAAGTCGGCCCACCTGATGACCTCATCGCGCGCGGTGGTCGCTTCGCCGAGCTCTACGGACGCTGGCTGGCCGGAGCCGCATGAGTGAGCCACATGGGGAGCGCCCCGCGGACCGGGTCAACCAGCGCGAGGGCTACGGGTGCGCCACAGGTCACGCAGGAGCGCGATCTCGGCCATGTGGTGGATGAACTCGAGGTTGGCCTCCCAGATCACGCTGATGAACGGCTCCTCAGGATCCGAGCCCCAGGGGTACTGCCCGAAGCCGGGGTTGTCGAGCTGCTCGGGAGTCATGGCGGCCACGCTGTCGCGCCAGCGGTCCATCAGCGCCCAGAACCGCTCCAGCGCCACGCTGGCCGAGGGGCTGAAGTCGACCAGCAGCGCCGGCGACCGCCGCCGCGCGCCGAAGGTCCATTCCCAGCGCCCGGCGAAGTCAGCGTGCAGGTGCCCCAGCCGCCAGGCGATGGTGGTGATCGGGGTCGGGTTGGGATCGTCCGAGGCGCCGTCGAGCAGCCACTCCCCTGTCCCGAACGGTCTGGGCGAGGACGCCTGGCCCCGGCGGCGGATCGACCAGGCGCCGGGAGCCGGCTCCCACAGGTACTCCTCGTCGCCGAGCGGCCCGCTTCCCCCCCGGGGGTCCAATGGCGCTCCCTCCGGGAGGCTTGCCGGTGAGGTCAGCCCTTCCAGCCGCGCGTGAGCGAGCTCGCGGGCGCGGTCGAGCTGGTCCAGGAGCAGGCCCAGGCGGTCGGTTCGCAGGTCGTGCATGTCGTTCCCTTCACGGTCGCGATGCCTGCGCATGCCACGCTGTCCCCGCGGCGGGCGGGACGCAGCCGCCACGAGCCCATGTGGTCATGCGTTGCGGGTCGGTGCGGTCGTCACCTGGGGATGACGACGTCACCGACCGGCATGCTTCCGTCGGGCACGGGCACCTAGACGCCGGCCGCGGCCTCCTCGTCCTCGAACTCGGCCTCGGCGACGGCGACCGCGAAGCCGAGGGCGCGCGCGATCTTGCCGCTGGCCGAGGCAACCCGGGCGGTGCCGACGACCGGGGCGATGCCGATCAGGACCTGCTCGACATCCTTGGCGTCGACGCCGGCGTCGCTGGCGACCGCCAGGTTCGTCAGGTAGGAGACGGGTGGCGCGTCCACGGCCGCCAGGGCGGCCAGGCGCACCAGCATCAGGGACCTGGGGTCGAGCTCCGACTGCTCGACCGATGCGGCGGTCATGGTCGCGAGCAGGTCCAGGACGGGAGTTTCGGACGCTGCGGTGCTCATGGGTGCCTCCTTGATTCGGGTGGGCGTGCTCCGTGCTCGACGCCGCGCGGAACCGCGGTCAGACCGGCTCGCGCAGCTGGCCGCCGTGGACGGCCACCGCCCAGATGACGAAGATGTCCAGGGTGATGATGAGCAGCGACCAGAACGGGTAGTAGGGAATGAAGGCGAAGTTGGCGAGGGCGCTGAGCACGGCCAGGATGATCGCCACCGTGCGGGCCCAGGTCCGCCCCGAGAACAGCCCCCAGCCGGCGAAGGCCACCAGCAGCCCCAGGATCAGATGGATCCAGCCCCAGGTGGTGGCGTCGAACTTCAACAGGTAGTTGCGGGTGGCCACATAGAACTCGTTCTCGAAGATGCCGACGAGCCCCTGAAAGGCCTGGAACACCCCGACCATGATCATCATGATCGCGGCGAACAAGATGAAGCCCACCGCCGCCCCGCTGGGCTCCCGCGCGCGCCGCGCCGACCGGTAGCCCGAGTCTTCGGTCATCTGCCAATCCTCCTCTGCTGGGCGGCCGGCCACCGTGGCGGGCCGCTACGGACGCCCGATGGCACCATCGCACCAGGCCCAGCGCGCAGGCATCACCCAATTCGGGTGAGGTCGCCAGGGGCTGCGGCGTCGTGTCGCACCTGCGTCGAGCACTGGCACGGTTGCTAGCCGCAGTCCTGGTCGATCTGCTGCTGCAACGCCGTCCAGGCGGTGTCGATCCGCTGCAGGTCGCCGAGGACCGTCGGCAGGTCCGAGGCCAGGCTGTCGCCGCTGATCCCGGCGATGGTCGTCT
>Ga0075419_10000650_pt1 | contig 22208 bp, 15 predicted proteins | sample SoiMetdeltSBSDD3_FD_76900 | JGI IMG/M metagenome (GOLD analysis project Ga0075419, IMG submission 76900) | Bulk soil microbial communities from a Populus tree surrounding site in Tennessee, USA - Soil MetaG P. deltoides SBSDD3 | ecosystem: Environmental > Terrestrial > Soil > Tree plantation... | reverse complement strand
GAGTCCGGTCGGCGAGCGATTCCAGGTTGACATCATCACCCACCGGCATCTTCGACGTGTGGATGCGCAGGATATGCAGCCGTCCATCCTTCTCGGGAACGGAGATGTACACGAGATCGTCGAAGCGGCCGGGGCGCATCAGCGCCGGGTCCAGCACGTCCGGCCGGTTGGTGGCGGCGAGGATGATGACGCCCTCGTTGGACTCGAAGCCGTCCATCTCGACCAGCAGCTGGTTGAGCGTCTGCTCTCGCTCGTCGTGCCCGCCGCCCAGGCCCGCACCGCGGTGCCGGCCGACAGCGTCGATCTCGTCGATGAACAAAATACAAGGTGCATTGCGCTTGCCCTGCTCGAACAGGTCACGCACGCGGCTCGCGCCCACGCCGACGAACATCTCGACGAAGTCCGAGCCCGACATGCTGAAGAACGGCACGCCGGCCTCGCCCGCGACCGCCTTGGCGAGCAGCGTCTTGCCGGAGCCGGGGGGGCCCAGCAGCAGCGCACCCTTGGGGATGCGGCCACCCAGCTTCTGGAACTTCTGCGGCTCTTTCAGGAACTCGATGACCTCTTCCAGTTCCTGCTTGGCCTCGTCGCAGCCCGCCACGTCCTTGAACGTGACGCGGGTCTGCGACTCCATGAGCACGCGCGCCTTGCTCTTGCCGAAGCGCATCGCGGCCGAACCGCCGCTCTGCATCTGGCGCAGCATGAACATCCATGCCACCAGGAACAGCAACAGCGGCAGCCACGTGAACAGCACCGACAGCCAATTGATCCCCGGTGCCTGCACCGTGAGCTGGGCATTCGGGTTGGTGGCGCGCGTCTTCTCGGCCAGCAGCGCGCCATCGCCGAGGAAGTTGGTCTTGAACGCCTTCACGGTCACCTGCCGTCCGGCGACGGTCTCGGTGCCCTCCTGGCGCAACTCGCCCAGCACCGTGCGCGTCTCCTCGACGAACGTGGCGCGGTCGATGTTGCCCTTCTCGACCTCCTGCACGAAGCGCGTGTACGGGATGTCGATGCGCTGCGTCGTCAGCAGGTTCCCGGCCCACATGCGGTATGCGACCAGCGCCAGCAGCAGCAGCAGCGCCCAGAACGCCATGTTCCGGAACGGGCGGCCCGGGGTCGCCGGCAGCTGCGGGCCGCGCCCCCCACCCTTGTCATTGCGTCCGGCGTTACGGTCGCGGCGATTGTCGCCACCGTCCCTGTGGAACTGGTTCACTCACCAACCTCCTCGAGAACGCCCACGTAGGGCAGATTGCGATATCGCTCGGCGGCATCCATGCCATAACCGATGACGAACTCCTCGCCGATGGTCCATCCCTTGTAGTGGATGGGCACGGGGATCTTGCGGCAGGGCAGCTTGTCGAGCAGTGTCGCCACTTGGATGCTCGCCGCGCCCCGGGATTCCAACAGATCGAGAATGAACTTCACGCTGCGGCCCGAATCCACGACTCCTTCACACAGGACGACGTGGCGGCCCCGGATATCGGTGCGCAGGTCCATGATCAGCTGCACGTGCCCGCTCGAGACGGTGCCGGCCCCGTACGAGGCCACGGCGAGGAAGTCCATCTCGAGATCGAGCGGCGTGGCCCGCGCCAGGTCCATCTGGAACATGCACGCGCCCTTCAAGACGCCCACGAACAACGGATCGCGGTCCGTGAGGGCGCGCGCCAACTCGAGGCCCATCTCGCGCACGCGCTCCTGGATCTGTGCGGCGGAGAACAGCACCCGGATCGTGGGATCGGTCTGCACGGCGGGTCGGGGTTCCGTCATGAGCGCTCCTGGGTGCCCGCCGGCCGCGCCGGCGAGTGGGCATGCGAGGTCGGACGAGGAGTGCGGCGCCGCGCCGAGCGCCCTGCAGCGGGGCCGGTCCGGGCGCGCCTGCGAATCCCCTGCAGTCTAGCATCGGACGGGCCAGCGCGCCGGTTGAGTCGTGTTTCCCGGGTGGGCGCGATGGGCGGTGGTGCGAAATGGAACTTCCCGCGCCCGAACATGGCCTTCCAGCCCGCCGGCAGGGTCACTTGGGACATCCGACGCGTGCCCGGTGCGCCGGCGAGGGCGGCGAGCATCGGCTCCAGCTGCCGGGCGGTGAGCCCGGGGCTCGCCGGGTCTCCGCTCGTGCGCCAGGCACGGCGAAGCGCCAGGCGCTGCACGGCGACGGGGAGCGAGGCGAGCGTCGCGACGTCGTAGGCCGTTCGGCGCGACCTCGCCGGGCGGGCGCGGCCCGCGCTGCGTGCGCCGGGTCGCGGTTTCGCGCCATCGCTCTCGAGCGCGGCCGTCGCTGCGCGCAACAGGGAGCGTGCCGCGAGTCGTTCGAGCACGCGCCCCGCCTCGCCCAACTCGGCCGCACGCGCCGACGCCCGGCGTGCGAGTGCCGCGCGCCGGGTCGCAGCATCGCCGGCGGCCACGCCGAGCGCATCGAGCAGCGCCGGCACGGCGATGTGGCGGATGCGATTTCGCAGGTAAGTGGGACTGGCGTTGCTGGCGTCCCCGCGCCACGCGAGCCCGTGGCGACGCAGGTCGGACTCGACTTCGGCGCGCGTCACGTGCAGCAGCGGCTTGATCCAGATGCCGCGCCGCGGGTGCATGCCGGCGGCTCCGGTCAGGCCGCTGCCACGCGCGAGGCGCATGAGCAGGGTCTCCAACTGGTCGTCCGCGGTATGCGCCGTGGCGATCGCCGCGGCGCCCACGCGGAGCGCCACGCTCGCGAGCCACTCGCGGCGGAGCGTGCGCAGTCCCGCTTCGCCGGAGAGCCCGCGGCGCTTCATGCGCGCGCCGCAGTCCCAGCGCGCCGAGGTGAGCGGCACGCGCAGCCGCGCGCACAGCACGTGCACGGCGCGCGCATCGGCGATCGAGTCCGAGCCGCGAAGCCCGTGATCCAGGTGGGCGGCGTGCGGCGAGAGCCCGAACTCGTGGGCGAGCGAGGCGAGTGCCACCAGCAGCGCCGTCGAATCCGCGCCCCCGCTCACCGCCACGAGCAACCTGCTGCCCGCGGGCAGCCGGCATCCCGCTCGGAGCGCTCGGCGCAGCGGTGGCTCGACGCGGCGCAGGCGCACGCTCGCGGCGGGCTCGCCCGACGGGTTCACGCAACCTCCGCGCAGGTACGAGTCGAGGACTCCGGCCCCAACAAGCTCCGAGACGGGAGCATGACAGAGCGGCGCTCCGGGTCGGGGCGCGTGGAAATGGTGCCAGGGGGGAGAGTTGAACTCCCGACCAAGGGCTTATGAGTCCCCTGCTCTACCACTGAGCTACCCTGGCATCGGAGAGATGGCGGTCGAGGAGCGCTTCCACCGGCTGAGCGACGCCGCCACAAGGACTTGCCGGGCCCGAAGGGGCACCGGCGGACCGGCGAAGTTAGGCAGGCACCCGTGGAGTGTCAAGCACCTCGGGACCGATCGCGGCTCGCTGGCTTCAGGATCGCGCGCGGTGGCAGAGGCGCTCGAGCAGACAGGGCCCGGCGGTGGCTACGGCGACCTGCGGTCTCCGGCGGCGGCCGAGCCCGCTGCCGCGAGCCAGCGCCACACCGTGCGCATCGCCCACAGGTCGTCGGCGTTGTAACGCGCCACCTCCTCCAGGATCCGCTGGCGTGCGGCCGCGTCGGCCGTGCCGCGCGCGCGGTGGAGTTGCGCCGTCGACCAGGCTGCGTCGGCGTCGGGATTGGACCACTCGAATCCCATCCAGCGGGCCACGAACTTCACCGACGTGGAGCGCAGCGGCAGCCGCACGGTGCGCTCGAGCTCACGGTGCAGGTCGAACAGCGTGCCGGGGGCGCGCATCAGCTCGAGGAACTCGCGTGGCGCGCCGTGGCGCTTGCTATAGCGGTCGATCCACATCGGCTCGGCCTGGTGCCAGTGCACCCACACCGCCCGCGGATGCTGGTGGTGCACCTGGAGCGCGCGTGCGACGAATCGCTCCCACGCATCGCGGTCGCCCGCGGGCGTGAGCTCGGCGAGCATGGGTTCGAACGCGGGGCGCTCGTCCGCGCTGCCGCCGTTCTCCACCGCCAGCCCCCACAGGTACACCGGCACATCGGCGCGTTCGCCGTCGGCATCGGCTTCGACGTCGAGCCATACCGGCACGCGATCGCGCGGCAGCGCGGGCGGGTGCAGCCACACGGGCGCACCCGTGGCCCAGGCACGGGCTTCCGCCAGCATCAGCGGAGCGATGCCGCGCAGGTCCGCGCTGCGGAAACTCTCGGGCGCGCGCGCCGCGAGCTGGTCGTACGTGCCAATGCCCTCCTCGTGGAGGAGTGCGGCACGATTCCGGTTCACCGCGGGCACCACCTCGACGCGGTGTTCGGCCTCGGCGCGGTCCCAGCAGTGGTCGTAGTGATCGCAGTGCTGGCAGTGCGAGTGACCGAGCAGCGTGCCGGGCTCCTCCGGGCTGTCGAGCAGCGCCAGCGCGCGCTCGGTGAGCCCGGCCAGTTCTTCGTCGGGCTCGGGCTCCACCGTCACCACCTCACCCAGCCCGTTGACGATTTCCAGCCGCGCCACCTCGAAGCCGGTGAGCTGGTGCACGAGCCAGCCCGCGAACGAGACGCGCACACGATTCACGCGCTGGCGCTCGGGACGGTGCGACAGCCGCACATCGCGCACGACGATGGTGTCGCCTTCGCGCAACAGGAACGCGGGCGTCGCACTCTTGCGTCCGTCGGCCGACACCAGCACCGGCCGTCGCACCGGACGCCGTGTCTCGCGCAACAGCCGCAGGGTCTCTCTCGCGGCCGCGTCGAACGCGATGCCGGGACCCAGCAGCGGTCCCGCGAGGTCCGGCAGCGATTCGGCGACGCGGTCCTCGAGCGAGCGGCTGCGCCCCCCCAGCATGTCGTCGTGCTCGGTGCGCACGCCGCTCTTCGTGCGCCCGTGCTCCGAGAGCCACAGGCGGCGGTCGCAATCGAGCAGCTTGAGCAGCGTGCCGCTCGTGACGCGCGTGGGAGCGGCCATCAAGCTGGCCCGGGCGCGGGCCGCGGCGCGGTCAGCCGACCGCCTGCGAGTCGGCCTCACCCGGCGGCTCCGTGGATGCCACGGGCGGGGGCGGCTCGTCCTGCGGCCGGATGCGGAAGATGCGCGACAGCTCCGAACGCAGCGCGCCCTCGTCCAGGCGCTGGTAGAGCACGCCGCGATGTGCGACCGAGATCGCGCCGGTCTGCTCGCTCACCACGATCACCGCGGCATCCGTCTCCTCCGACAGCCCCAGCGCCGCACGGTGCCGAGTGCCCAGCGACATGGCGGTGAGCGGGTTGCCCGACAGCGGCAGGATGCACGAGGCGGCCACGATCGTGTCCTCACGCACGATGACGGCGCCGTCGTGCAGCGGCGAGCCAGGGCTGAACAGCGTCACCAGCAGCTCGGCCGAGACCTTGGCGTCCACGCGCGTGCCGGTCTCGACGAAGTTGCGCAGGCCCACGTTGCGCTCCATCACGATCAACGCACCGTGGCGGCGCTGGGCCAGGCTCTCGACCGAGCGGACGACCTCGCCCAGCACGCCGTAGTTCTCGCCGCGCAGGAAGCCGCGGAAGTAGCGTGTGCGGCCGAGCTGCGCGAGCGCGTGGCGCAGTTCGGGCTGGAACAGGATGACGAACACGATGAGCCAGACGGTCTTGAGGCTGGAGACGATCCAGCGCACGGCGAGCAGGTCGAAGTAATTGGCGACGAGCCCGATGAGCGCGATCACCAGCAGGCCGACGAACATCTGCGCGGACCGCGTGCCCTTCACCAGCGACAGCAGCCGGTAGAACAGGGCGGCGACGATCAGGATGTCGACGACATCGAGGAGCCAGAGCGAATGGACGGGTGTCATGCTCACTCAACGTTAGCAGATGCGTGCGGGGTCCGGCGTGCGGCGTGTCGCCGCAGCGCCTGGTCGTTCATCGGCCGGGAGCGAGCGGGAGCGCACCCGCTCTCGCTCCCGGCCTCGGCATCGCGATCCGGCCCGCGCACCCGCTCTCGCTCCCGGCCTCGGCATCGCGATCCGGCCCGCGTACCCGCTCTCGCTCCCGGCCTCTGCATCGCGAACCGGCCCGCACACCGGCTCTCGCTCCCGGCCTCGGCATCGCGATCCGGCCCTCGCGTCACGCTGGGCGGCGTGCTCGGCGTGCGGCCAACGCCAGCTTCGCGACGCGCACGGTGGCGGCGACGTCGTGGACCCTGAGGATGGCGGCGCCCTCGTAGACGGCGATGGCGGCAGCGGCGAGGCTGGCGGGGACGCGCTCGCTGGGCGGGCCTTCATCGCCGGTGAGACGGGCGAGGAAGCTCTTGCGAGATGCGCCCACCAGCACGGGCCGTCCCAGCGCGCGCAGTTCGGGGAGGCGGGCCAGCAGTTCGAGTGAGCCCGCGGCGGACTTGCCGAAGCCGATGCCGGGGTCGAACGCGAGGCACTCCTCGGCCACACCCTCCGCACGGGCCGCGGCCGCGCGAGACTGTAGATGGCTGGCGACCTCGGCGGCGACGTCCCCGTAGCTCGTGTCCTGCTGCATGTTCTCGGGCGTGCCGCGCATGTGCATGAGCACCAGTCCGGCTCCGGCGCGCGCCACCACGGCGGCCATCGCGGGATCGCCGAGCGCGCTGACGTCGTTCACGACCTTCGCCCCCAGTGCGAGCCCGCGTTCCGCCACCTCGGCCACGCGCGTGTCGAGCGAGAGCGTCGCCTCGGGGCGGGCTGCGCGCAGGCCGCGCAGGACGGGCTCCAGTCGCCGCCACTGCTCGTCCGCCGGCACCGGCACCGAGCCCGGGCGCGTGCTCTCCGCGCCCAGGTCGAGCATGTCGGCGCCCTCGTCGAGCAGTTCGACCCCGCGCGCGATGGCGGCCTGGGGCTCCAGGTAGCGACCGCCGTCCGAGAACGAGTCCGGCGTCACGTTGAGGATGCCCATCACCAGCACGCGCTCCGCCGTCTGGAACGTGAGGTCCCGGCAGCGCCAGATCACGACGGCAGTGCCGCCTTCAGCCGCTGGATCTGCTCGGCGTGCCCGTGCGCGTGCACCGCGTAGATCTCGAGCCAGCGTTCACTGTGGTAGCTGCCGGATTCGCTGTGCCAGCCCAGGTGCCGCCAGTCCTCCTCGCTCATGTGCTCGAAGAGCTGCGCGGTGCTCTCTCTCGCGGCCTTGAACGCGGCGAGCGACGGCTCGAGCGGGCGCTTCTGGTAGTGCAGTTTCGCGGCCCACGCGTCCTGGTCGTAGCCCTGGATCAACGGGTGCGGCTCGGCGAGGAGCTTGCGCAACCGGATCGCACTCTGCATCTCGCTGTCGGCGAGATGGTGCACGATCTCGGCGGCGGTCCACTTGCCCGGGAACGGCCGCGCGGTGAGCTGCGCCGGCGGGAACCCCGCGAGGGCGCGCTCGACGGCCGCGTAGCCCTCTCGGTACTGGGCGATCAGTGCACGACGCTGCGTCATATCCATAGGGGAGTTCTCGCGGGAGGTTCGCTCGGGCGGTGCTCGGGGACGGCGACCTCAGTACCGCTCGCCGCCCGGCTGCGACGGAGGATTCTCCGGTGGGAGTGCAGAGCGCGGAGTTTCGGACTGTCGTTGACCTGTCGAAGTGCCGATGCTACCACTAACCGCCGCTTTCGCCTGCCGTGGGCCGCACCCGCAACGTGCAAGGCATCCGCACCACTCGCGACGCGCGCCCTCGGCGCGCTTGGCCGAGTCCGCACCGGGATCCAGGAGGTCCTTTACCCATGCCTCGCTCGAAGCGCCTGCCCGTCGTCGTCCTGCTCCTCGCCCTCGCGGCGAATCCCGTTTCCGCGCAGGTCGCCGGACATCCCGTCGAAGTGGCCGGTGGCGGTGGCATCATGCACTTCGACGCCCGCGATCACATCGAGACCGGCACACTGGGCGTGGCCTCGATCGGCTATCGCTGGTCGCCGGCGCTCACGTTCGAGGCGGCCTGGCTGGGTGCGCTTGCGAAGCGCGATGCGACCTACAACCAGGCCGACCACGAGTTCAGCTGGCTGGGCGCGGATCTGCGCTGGAACCTGCGCGACCCGTCCGAGAAATTCACGCCGTACCTGCTCACGGGCTTCGGCTTCGGCCGCTCGCACACACCCGAGCTGCTCTACTCGGGCAGCGGTGCGGCGGCGGTGGGCGCGGGCGTGATCATGAACCTCATGGGCAACGAACGCGCCGCGCTCCGGCTCCAGCTGCGCAACGTGTTCATGCAGGAAGCCAACACCGACCAGACCTCCAACCACATCGCGGTCAGTGCGGCGTTCCAGTACACGTTCCGCGGCAAGTCCAAGGACCAGGACCTCGACGGCGTGCGCAATTGGCTGGACGAGTGCCCGAACACGCCGGTGGGTGCCAAGGTGGATGCCAAGGGCTGCCCGCTCGACAGCGACGGCGACAAGGTGTTCGACGGCATCGACAAGTGCGAGGGCACGCCGAGCGGCGCCAAGGTGGACAAGAACGGCTGCCCCATCGACACCGACGGCGACGGCGTGCCAGATGGCGTGGACGTGTGCGACAGCACGCTGAAGGGTGCCAGGGTGGATGCCAAGGGCTGCCCGCTCGACAGCGACGGCGACGGCGTGTTCGACGGCCTCGACCAGTGCGAGAACACGTTCAAGGGCGCGGTCGTGGACGCGAAGGGTTGCCCCATGGACGCGGACGGTGACGGCGTGGCGGACGGCATCGACCAGTGCCCGAACACCCCGGCCGGCCTGCGCGTGGAGACGAACGGCTGCCCGATCGAGGTGAGCGAGAAGGAGATCCAACTGCTCGACACCGGCGTGATCCGGCTCCAGAACATCAACTTCGACGTCAACAAGGCGACCATCAAGGCCGAGAGCTTCCCGCTGCTCGACGAGGTGGCGGCGATCCTGCTGCAGTACCCGACGCTCCAGCTCGAGATCGGCGGGCACACCGACAACACCGGCAAGAAGGCAGCCAACGTCAAGCTGTCCGAGGCGCGGGCCAAGTCGGTGCTCAACTACCTGATGCAGAAGTTCCCGACGCTCGACGGGTCGCACTTCACGTCGGTCGGTTACGGCCCCGAGGTCCCGGTGGCGTCCAACACCACGTCGCTCGGCCGTGCGAAGAACCGCCGCGTCGAGTTCCGGGTCACGAATGCCGCGGAGCTGAAGACCGAGCGCGAGAAGCGCCGCTTCCTGCGCAAGGACGAGGACGTGCCCGTGCCGAAGAAGTAGGCCCGGTCACCCCTGCAGCGCAACGACAAGCAACGACACGCGACGCCCCGGGATCCGCAAGGATCCCGGGGCGTCGTGCTGGCGAGGGCCGCCGCGGCACCGGCTCGGCGCCTCGGCCTTGCTCTACCCGTCCCTGGGTGAATCGAGAGCGGCGCATCCGGCCAGTTCCAGCACGAACTCGCCGGACCGGGCCGCCCGACTCGCACGGGAAGCGTGAGTTCACCCTTCTCGGGAGCGGGGTGCTCATGTAACGTTTGCGGTCCAGTGGGCCACCCCATCAGGAGGCCGAACTTGACACGCTCCGCGCTCTCGCCCGTCTCGCTCCTCCGGTTGCTGGCCGCCTCGGCGTTGCTCGTCGCCGATGTTCGAGCGGAGTGGCAGTCGAGCCCGAGTGCTGGCCTCGAAGTCTGCGGCGCTGTCAGCCACCAGTATGTCATCCGCGGCGGCGCCGTCTCCGAGGGTTCCGGCGGCGTGATCGTGGCGTGGTCAGACAGCCGTTCCGGCGACCTCAGCCCGGACATCTACGCACAGCGCGTGCTCGCAAACGGTTCACTGGATCCGGGCTGGCCCACTGGCGGGGCCGCGATCTGCACGGCCTCGAGCAGCCAGACCACTCCCGTGCTGGTCGCTGATGGCTCGGGCGGCGCCATCGTGGTCTGGCGGGACTTCCGGACCTCCGTCACCAACGGACTGGACATCTACGCGCACCACATCCGCGCGGATGGAACCTTGGATCCCAACTGGCCGGCCAACGGGCTCCCGGTCTGCACGCAGCCCGGGGAGCAGACGTGGAACCTCGCCTGCAGCGATGGTGCAGGCGGAGCGATCGTGGTGTGGCAGGATTCCCGGACCGGTGGTACGCCGGCGATTTACGCGCATCATGTCTTGAGCTCGGGCATCGCGGACCCGATCTGGCCCGCCGACGGTCGTGCGCTCGCGAGTCCCGTGACGCAGCGGTTCAATCCCTCGATGCTCTCGGATGGCAACGGCGGCGCTTTCGTCTTCTGGTCCGACAAGCGAGATGGCGCTGGCGACATCTTCGGCATGCACGTCCAAGCTGACGGGTCGCTCGATCCGGCATGGCCCGTGAACGGCCTGGCCATCTGCACGGCGGACGACTACCAGAACATGTCGCAGACCGTGAGCGATGGCCAAGGGGGTGCACTCGTCAGCTGGAGTGACCTTCGCGCGGTCTCGCCAAGCAGTCCCTCCGGCTCTGGCGCCTACGTGCAGCATGTGCTCGCAACCGGGATCATCGACCCGGTGTGGCCAGTCAATGGGAGGGCGCTCGCCAGCAGCCCCAAGTTCGCGGCCGACCCGGTACTGGCCGCGGACGGGCAGGGCGGTGCGTGGGTGGCGTGGGAGGACTGGCGAGCGAGCCCGCGCTGCGATGTCTACGCCCAGCATGTACTGGCGAACGGAGATGTGGATCCCGCGTGGCACCCCGAGGGGGTCGCCGTCTCCGTGGCGGCGGCCGACCAGGGCCAACCGACCATCATGGCAGACGGGGGCACGGGGGTGTTCATCGCCTGGCATGACGAACGTAACGGGAGCAAGGATATCTACGCGGCCCGACTGCTCTGGAGCGGCGCGCCCGATCCGCGTTGGGACGTGAACGGCAACCAGGTCAGCACGGCGGCTGCCTCACAGGAGTACCCGATGCTCGTGCCGGATGGCCACGGTGCGGCAATCGCCGTGTGGCCCGACGGCCGGATGGGGACGTTCGACGTCTATGCGCAACGGATCCAGCCGGACGGAGTCCTGGGCGGCGCCCTTGTGAGCGTCGGGCCCGCCGCTTCCTCTGGACTGTGGCTGTCGCTCGCTCAGGCGAACCCCGTGCGTTCCGCCACCATCGAGCTGCGTGCGGGAGCGCCGAGCGGCGAGCCCGCGCGCGTCGAACTAGTGGATGTCTCGGGCCGCCTCCTGGCGCGCCAGGAAGTTGTCGGGGCGAACGGAGCGGGTGCGCGGATCGTGCTCTCGCCCGGGCGGAAGCTCGCTTCGGGGGTCTACCTGATTCGCCTGGTCCAGGGCCACGCCGCGTGCGTCCGCCGGGTCGTGCTCCTCGACTGACCGCACGCCTACGTCCGCTGCTTCTTCTTCTCGGCGGCCGGGAACAGCACGTTGTTGAGGATCAGCCGGTAGCCGGGCGAGTGCGTGAACTGTTCCAGCTTGGTCGCCGGATCGCCGACCATGTGCTGGTAGTCCTCCGGGTCGTGCCCGCCGAGCCAGGTGAACGTGCCCTGCCCGAAACGGCCGTGCAGGTACTTCACCTCCTCGGTGCCCTCGACCTCCGCCAGCACGATCACGCCGGGCTTCAAGCGCGAGCGGCGGAAGCCGGTGCTCTGCCCGAGGAACTCGGGCACGCCGTTGACGTGGTCCTGCACGAGCATGGACGGGACGGGATCGTTCTTGGCGCTGAAGTCGAACAGCGTGAACAGCTGGTTCGGCCCGCGCTGGGCGGCGTCCTGCGTCATGTCGATGTCCGAGAAGCGGTACAGGATCGGGTCCAGCTCGATGCGGAAGTCGCGGAATGCGAGCGTGCGCGAGTAGTCGAGCTTGCGCTGCGCGCCGGGTGCCGGGGGATCGCCGTCGTAGATCACGTCCGCGATGTCGACACCTTGCGTCGCCAACGCGATGTCGTACGTGTCGGTGGCCGAGCACATGCCGAACATGAACCCGCCACGACCGATGTAGTCCTTGATCGCCACCGCCACCGCGCCCTTCAACTGCGACACCTTCGCGAACCCCAGCCGCGCGGCCATCGCCTTCTGCACGCGCTCCTCCTCCTGGTACCACGGGAACTGGTGGTAGCTCGCCCAGAACTTGCCGTGCTGCCCGGTGAAGTCCTCGTGGTGCAGGTGCAGCCAGTCGTATTTCGAGAGGTCGCCCCGGAGCACTTCCTCGTCCCACACTTTCTCGTACGGGATGTCGGCGTATTGCAGCGCCATGGAGACGGCGTCGTCCCAGGGCGGGTTGTTGGGCGGGATGTACACGGCGACGCGCGGCGCCTTCTCGAGGTTCACGCTCTCCATGTTCTCGTCCGCGATGATGGCGCGAATGGAGGCCTCCTCCGAACCCGAGAGCGCGTGCACCGTCACCCCGCGGATGTTCGCCTCGCGCTGCACGGCCTCGGTCTCGGGCAGCAGGAACGAGCCGCCGCGGTAGTTGAGCAGCCATTCGCACTTGTCGCCGCGCTGCAGGACCCAGTACGTGAGGCCGTAAGCCTTGAGATGATTGGCCTGCGAATCGTCCATGGGCACGAGCAGCTTGGCGTGCGCGACCGCGGGCAGCAGGAGCGAAGCGGCGAGCACGAGCGGCCACAACTCCACCACCTCGGCGTACGAGCGCGGCTTCGGCGCGTCTGGATCAGGGCCGGGTGTGGCGGTGGTGGTGGCTTCGGACGCCGCGCCCGCGGGCTCCTCCGAGCCGGGGCTGCTGCCGCCCAGCGGGCCGGCGCCACCCGGGCCTCCGAAGCGGAACACCTTCACGCGGCGCCGGGCTCCCGGCAGCAGCATGACCGCGAGCATGAAGACGGCCGCGAGCGCCATGAGTGCGACGCCGACGATCGCGGACACCGCGACCAGCGGAGCGAGCAGTGCGCGCCCTGGCGTCAGCATCCGGCCGGGGGTGTGCAGTCGCCTCATGGGTGTGCCCCTCGCCCGCGGCTCACGATTGCGCCTTCCGCAGGCGCTCGACACGGCGGCGCACCTCGGCCGAGTTCCACGCGCGCGGATAGCGCGCCAGGCATTCCTCGTACTGGTGCAGCGCGTTGCGGTCGTCGCCCAGTGCCGAGTACGCGTCACCCGCACGCTGGCGTGCGAGCGGTGCGAGCCGGTCCGTCGCGAGCGAATCCGCGATCACCAGCAACGGCACCAGCGCACCACGCGCATCGCCGGATTCGAGCTTGAGCCCGGCCAGCTCCAGCCCGGCCTGCGCGGCATAGGGTCCGGCCGGGGCCTGTGCGTGCCACAGCGAGTCGGCGAGCCGCAGGGCCGTGACCCGCTGGCCGCGCCAGCGCTCGTAGGCGATGCGGCCGAGCAGCGTGAGCGGCGCCGTGCCGGGGTGTTCCTCGAGCAGGAACAGCCGGTCCAGCGCCGCGCCCGCGTCGGGATCCTGGGCGCGCTTGGCGACGCGATCGAAGTTGGCGTGCGCCGAGTCCATCGCACCGGCGAAGAACTGGGTCTCGGCCAGCATGAACCGCGCCGAGGGCCAGGCGTTCGCGAGGGAATCCAGCAGCGGGAGCGCCTGCGCCAGGTCGCCTTCGCGCGCGGAGCCCAGCGCGCGCTCGAGCACGAGTTCGGGCATGCGGCGCTCGAGACCCGGGTTGGCGGCCATCAGCGCGCGTGCTTCGGCGATCCGGCCCGACTGCTGCAGCGTGCGCACCACGCCCAGCAGCAGGTCAGGTCCCCATGTTTCGCCCGGCACGTCGCGCAGCCCCGCGGCCAGCGGCACGGCCAACTCGGCCTCGCGTCCCGAGGCGAGCGCGACGTACCAGGCGCGGCGTGCCGCGGCGATGCGTTCCTCGGTCCGCCGTGAAGCGTCCGAGGCGAGGTCGGTGAGCGCGGCGGTCGCGGCCGTGGAGTCGGCCGACCGGCCCGAACGCAGTGACTCGTCGGCGAACATCACGCGCAACCCACCGCGGCCCGAACGCTGCTCGGCCTCGCGCAGCACGCGCACGGCCTCGGCCGGCCGCCCGGCGAGCGCGTGCAGCCGTGCGAGTCCCACCGCGAGGTCGGAGCGCCACGGACGCGGGTGCGCGGCGTCCTCCAGCAGGCCCAGCGCCAGCTTGGCATCGAGCGGGGCCAGGCGGAAGAACATGGACGACGCCCACGCGGCGTCCACCGGGCTCGACGCCCACGCGGCCACGATCACGCGCAATGCCTCGCGCGGCCGGCCGAGCCGTTCGTACGCCGTGGCCAGTTCGGGCCCCAGCAGCGAGGAGTCGCGAAGTGCTGCGCGCTCGGAGACGGCCAGGCGTTCCGCCGAGCTCCAGTCCTCACGTACCAGGTGCGTGCGGCCCAACTCGGTCACGAGGAGCGGGTGGTGCGGCAGCGCGCGCAGCAGCACGACCAGCGTGTCGCGCGCACGGTCGGGCAGGCCCGACGCGCGCAGGTCGAGCGCGCGCAGGAAGCGCGGCTCGATCGCCGGCGGCAGCGGCTCGGCCACGCGCGAGCCGCGGCCGGGAGGCGCGATGAGCATGGATTGGATGAGCACGCCCGGCGGTTGATCCGGGGGGAAGGTGCGGACGGCCGGCGCTGGCGGTGGGGCCGCGGAGGGCGCCGGCGGAGACTGCGCGAGCACCGCGCCCGAGGCGAGCACGACCGCGGACACGGCGAGTGCGGCACGAATCGCGAACGGACCCCGGCTCATCGAGTGGTTCCGCCGAGCGAACGCAGGTAGGCCTCGATCAGCGGCCGGTAGCGTGCGGGCACGCGGTCGGCGTCGGCCTTGAGGAGGTCCTGCCGCAGGCGGTCGTTCTCGCGGAACAGATCCCGGGACAGTGCGGTGGGTGAGGGGTGCGCGATGTCCTCGCCGCGGCGGGCCTCGCGTTCGGGATCGAAGTCGCGGCGGTGCATCGAACGCGACGCGTCGAGCAGGCGCGACAGGATCTGGATCTGCTTCTGCTCCAGGTCCTCGCCCAGTTCGCCCTTCCGGATCGCCTCTTCGGCCTGCTCCATGTCCTTCTGCGTCTGGTCCAAGCGGCCGAGCAGGCTCTTCTTGGCCTCCTCGTCCCGCTGGATCTCGGACAGCATCTCGCGCACCCGGCGCTGTTCGTCGGCGAGTTTCCGCATCTCGGCCTCGTCGCCTTGCGTCATGGCCATCTGCTTCGAGAGCTTCCTCGCCACCTCGCGCGAGCGCTGGTTCAGCTGGGACTGGCGCTCGCCCACCTGGCCCATGCGCTGTGAACTCTTGCGGCCGCCGGTGCCGGAGCCGGGCTGCTTGCACATCGAGGCCTCGGTCTCGCGCAGCGCGTTCACCGCCTCGTTGAGCGAGGCGATCGCGCCGCGGCCGCTGCGCTCGCCGCGCTCGCGCCCGCCCTGCGTCATCTCGCGCCCCGACTGGGACAGCCCCTGCATGGCGCGCCCGAGCGACTCGCCGATCTGGCTCGACATGAATGGCGTCTGCTGCGACAGCGCCGCGAGCGAATCCGCCACGCGCGCCACGCCCTCGGCGAGATCGGTCTGGGTCTCGGCGGCCTGCTGCGAGGTGCGCCGCGTCTCGAGGTTCTCCTGCGAGGTGCGCGACAACGACACCAGGTCCTGCGAGGCCCGGCGCAGCGCGGCCAGGTTCTTCTGGTCCTGCTGCTGCTGCTCCTGCTGGGCACTCTGGCGCATGCTCTGGGCGGCGCGCGACAGGCTCTCGCTCGCCTTCTGGCCCGAGCTCTGCGCCCCCTGCGAATCGCTCCCCTCGCTCTGCTCGCTCGCCTGGTCCTGCTCGCTGGCGGCGTTCTGTTCCAGTTCCTCCGCCGCCTGCTGCATCTTCTCCTGCGTGCCGGCCTGCTCGGACTTCTTCGCGGTCTCGCGCGTGTCCTTGGCCAGTTCGCGCGAGTCCTCGGCCGCCTTCTGCTGGCGCTCGGTGACCTGCTGGCGATCGCCCGGCTTGGGTGAGCCCGACTTGCTCTGAGAGTCCTGCGGCGGTTCGGACGGGGGCTGGCCCTTCTCGGCGGCCAGGCGTTCGTGCTCGCGATTGAGTTCGTCCTGGCGTGCTTTCAAGTCTTCCGCTCGCCGGCCCAGGGCGTCCATGCGCTCCTCGTCTCGCAACTGCTTCAGGAGCTCCATGCTGCGCTCGAGCTGCTGGAGCATGTCGCGATTCTCCTGCTGCATCTTCGGCAGCGACTCCTCCATCTGCTGGCGGTCCATGCGCTGGAGGGCTTCCTGCATCTTCTTGAGCGCGTCCTTGAACTCCGGCGACTGGATCTCCTTGAGCAGCTCGGTCATCTCCTTGAGCTTGCGCATGAGCTGTTCGTCATAGGCCTGGCGCTCGGCGGCGTGGTCGAGGTTCTCTCGCATCTGCTTCGCGGTCTCATCGAGCTGGCGCGCCACGTCCTGCTGGCGCTCGGCGGCGCGCTTCATCTCCTCGGCACGCTCGAACGACGGGCTCTGCCGCTGTGGCCCCTGCGGCTGGCGCTGCAGCTTGTCGAGCGACTTCTGCAGTTCACGCGTCTGTTCGGCCGCCTTCTCGAGCGACTTGGACACGTCCTCGTCGCGCTTCTCGAGCGACGCATACAGTTCGGACAGGGACGGGAACTTCACGCGATACTCGCCGCTCACGGCGCGCCCGCGCGGCCCCGGCCGTGCGTTGTCGAACGCCACGAAGCGGATCGTGCCGCTCTCGCCCGGCAGCAGCGCCAGCGGCGAGGCGTCCCAGCGCGCCGCGGCACGCGCCTCGCGCGGCTCCTCGCCGAAGCCGGCGAGCGGCGCCTCGTTCCACGGCGCGCCCGCGTCCTTGCGCCACTCGAGCCGCAGCTCCGAGACACCGAGGTCGTCCTGCACCAGCACGTCGTAGGGCACCAGCTGGCCCGCGGGCAGGTCGAAGTCGCCGAGCGGGAGTGCGACGGTGAGCACGGGCGGCGCATCGGGGATGGCGCTGATGCGGTAGTGGAACCGCCCCTCGCCGGTGGCCGCGCGCGCGACCAGCTCCCAGCCGCCTTCGCCAGCGACCGGGATCACCCCGCGCCAGCGGCGCGGCGTGACCGCACTCCAGGCGACGGCGCGGCCGCGCTCGAGCGCGCCGGAGACGGTCTCCAGGTCGCGGTCGAACGTCACCTCGATGCTGGCGGTGGAGCCGGCGAGTGCGGACAGGTCACCCCGCGTGCCGCTCACGGCCTGCTGCGGCAGCCGGGCGTAGGCGGGAGCGGTGAGCGTGACGGCGAAGCTCACGGCGCGCGGTTCGCCGGCGAGCTCGATGCGGTAGTTGGGGCTCGACGTGGCGGCCACGCGCACGGCGTAGTCCCGGGGTGCGGTCACCGGCGGCAGGTCGAAGCGCCAGCGGCGCTGAGCACCTTCCGAGGACTCCAGCACCGGCGCGGGCGCCGCCCCCTCACCGGTGAGCTTCGGCGGCTCGATGCTGCCCTCGATACGTGCGCGGATCGAGAGCGAAGCACCCGAGACCAGCGTGACGTCGCCGGGTTCCACGACGATCGCCACCGGAGGTGCGGCCGAGCCGGGGGCCCACATCGTGCGCCAGGACACCACGGCATCCGCCGGCGCCAGCGTGGCGGCCGCGGCGAGCGACAGCACGGCGGCCAGCACGGCGACGAGCGGCGCGCGCGCGCGCAGCGACGGGATGGTGCCGTCCAGCGGCGTGCCCTCGAGGCGGCGCGCGGCCTGTTCGCGCACCGCTCCCGCCAGCACGTCCGAGGTGTGCGACGCCGGCGTGGACTCGAACTCGAGCGCGTTCCGCAGCCACGAGCGCAGGTCCGCGAAGCGCTGCTCGAGCGACTCGAGCCAGGCGTCCCAGCGGGGCGAGTCGCGCCAAGCCGCCCGCACGGCGATCGCGAGTGCGGCCGCGGAGCCCAGCGCGAACCCCAGCAGCCGCGCCCAGGCCGTGCCCGGGGTGCGCGGGAGCGTCAGGCCCAGCGTGACCGCAGCGGCCAGCAGCACGACGGCGGCCGCACTCGCGCGCAGCGCATGCCGCATCACCAGCGCGCGACGCACGCGGCCGTAGACGGCCATCAGCCGGGCGTGGAGCGGGGAGTCGGTCGGGCGAGTGGTCATGGGAGTGGGTGGCCCGGCCGAGTCATTGCGTGAGCGCCTGGTGGACGATGTTCATCGCCATTCGCAGAGCGGCCTCACGCTTCTCCGGGGGATCGTGATGCACCTCTTCGTCTTCGAGGCCGTCCCCGAGGTCGGTGTCGAATGAGAAGAATACACAGAGCCTTCCATCACGGACAATGCCGAACGCGCGCGCGGGACCGCCATCATGCTCGTGCACCTTGGGGAGGCCTCCCGAGAACTCGTACGGCACACGGAACACCGGGTGGTCGAACGGCAACTCCACCAACTCGGCGTCGGGGAACACCTTCTGCATCTCGCGGCGGAACGAGGCGGCGAGCCCGAAGTCGTCGTCCACCCACAGGAACCCGCCCGCATCCAGCCAGCGTCTCAGGTTAGCGGCCTCGGCCTCGGTGAACTTGATGTTCCCATGCCCGGCCGCGAACACGAACGGGTACTGGAACAGCGTGGCCGAACCCGGCTCCACCACCGCAGCGTCCTCGCCGGCGACCGTGATGTCCGTGCGCTCGCGCAGTGCGGCCATGAGGTTCTTGAGCGAGGTCTGGTTGCCGTACCAGTCACCGCCGCCGCCGTACTTGAGTCGCGCGATGCCGAACGCACGCGCGCCGGGCGGGGTCGGGGCCGCGAGCGCCAGGCCGGAGACGGCCAGGGCGAGCGCCAGGGTGAAGGCCAGCGAGTGCCGGTTCATGCCCGATATTGGAGCACGGGGGGGCCCCGGGAGTGTCAGGGCCTCGACCGGCGCGCACCGCGAGGCGACGAACGGCTGTCACGCCCCCGTCATGGCCAGGGGCCATGACGGGGGCGGGGCCGCTAGTGGGGGCGAACCCCCGCCGAGCGGCCGGATCTGGCCGGAGCGGCGGCCGGGTTCTCCAGCTGGGCGCGGACAGCGGCCATGTCGGAGCGCAGGCGCTCGGTCGAAAGGCGCTCCTCGCGAGCCAGCCGCTCGAACGCCTCTCGCATACCCGGCGCGACCGGGCCCGACGCGGCCGGCCGGGACGACAGGTGGTGGACCACCTGCGGTTCCTGCGGGCCGGAGACCGAGGCCAGGATGGCGAATGCTTCGTCGCGCGGGATCGTGGGCGGGACCTCGACCGGATCGGTGGGGTTCGGATAGGGGTCCAGCATCTCGACGGCGCCGCCGATCGGTTCAAACGTCCGCAAGTTGAGGTTGCCGTCACGCCCAGGGGAGACGAAGTAGTCGTTCACGCGATTCACCATCTGCCCATCGGAGTCGAATGCCGTGACTCGCACGTAGAACGCCAGCGGCCAGAAGCCCGAGCTGATGGTGGCATTGAAGCCGGTGAGGCCGGAGCCGGCGGGCATCAGCAGGATGAAGCTCTGCAGCGGCCGTGTGCCCGGCTGCAGCGGCGCGGGGATCGCCCGCAGCCGGCGCTCGTTCGAGTACGAGGAGCCGTTGCCGAGGATGTCGTTCGCGGAGTTGATCTCGAGGACGTAGAACGCGGCCCGCGGGTCCTCGGTGAACTGTATGTTCAGGACCGAGTCATTCGCTGCGCCCTTCGGGGCGGGCGTGAAGTCGAGATTGTCGGTGATGGGGCCCGTGACCTTGATCACGTTGCTCACCGGCGAAGTCGGGGTGACCACGCCGTTGATCGCACCGCGGCCGGTGTAGGTCGGCGTGGCGGGGGGCGACAGGTCCTCGAACTCGTACAGGTCCATGTCGCGGCCGATGAAGCGCAGGCTCGGGGGCAGGAGGAAGTCGAACAGCTCGACCACGTTGCCATCACTGCCGACACGGAACGCCTGGAGCTGGTTCGACTGCGTCATGTCCAGCGTCGCCGAACGCACGCCCGCCGGGTCCTGCCAGTAGTCGCTGGCCAGCTGGTACACGAAATCGTCGCTCGGCGTCTCCGGCGTGCCGGGGTCGGCGACCGTGAACCAGATCGACGCCTGCTCGGGCCAGCCCATCATGAGGACGGTGCCGTTCTGGGTGCCCTCGGGTAGCGGGCGGCTGCTGGGTGCGGTGGTCTTCTTCGAACAGCCGGCGAGCGCGGCGAGCGCCAGCGCGCATGCGAAGCCGGTGCGAACGAGCGCCGGAACTGGCGAGCGCATCGTCATCCTCCTTGTCGGTTTCACTCGACGGCGACGCCCTTGCGTCGATCGAGCGCGATCCAGATGTCGAGCGCGACGGCACTGGCCACGAACACGGACGAGTACGTGCCGAACACCACGCCGACGAGCATGGCGAACGAGAAGTCCCGCAGTACCTCACCGCCCCACACGAACAGGGCCAGCGAGGCGAGGAACACGGTGAAGGCCGTGATCACCGTGCGGGACAGGGTCTCGTTCACCGCCAGGTCCATGACGCGAGAGTGCTTCTCCTTGCGCAGGGCCTTCGATCGCTCCCGGATGCGGTCGAACACCACGATGGTGTCATTGATGGAATAGCCGGCGATGGTGAGCAGTGCCGCCACGACGGTGAGCGACACTTCTCGGCCGGCGAGCATCAGCATGCCGAGCGTGACGAGCACGTCGTGGAACAACGCCGCGACACCGCCGAACGCGAATTTGAACTCGTAGCGGATGCCGACGTACAGCAGGATCGCGCCCAGACTGGCGAGGATCGCCCACGCCGCCTTGTCCCGCAGGTCACGGCCGACCTTGGGGCCCACGGTCTCGTTGCGCCGCAGTTCCATGGTGGTGCCCGCCAGATGCTTGTCCACGGCGGCCTGCACGAGCGCGACCGGGTCCTTGTCGGTGCGGAACCGGAGGATGTACTCGTTCTGGTTCTCACCCGTCATCTGCTGCAGTTCGGCCGCGATACCCTCGGCCTCGAGCGCCTTGCGCAGGTGGTCGGCGGGCACGACCTGGCTGGTGCGGATCTGGATCAGCGTGCCGCCCGTGAAGTCCACGCTGTAGCGCGGGCCCTTGAACACGAGCCATCCCAGCGTGCCCAGCACGAGCAGCGCCGAGAACACGTAGGCGTAACGCCGGAACTTCATGAACGGGATGTCGGTCCCGATCAACAACTGGAACATGGGATCGTCCTCGCTCTCAGATGCTCAGGCGTTCGACCTTGCCGCGGTCGAGCCAGAAGTCGTAGACCATGCGCGTGAACACCACGGCGGTGAACAGGTTGGCGATCAGGCCGATGCTGAGCGTGACGGCGAAGCCCTTGATCGGGCCGGTCCCGAACTGGAACAGGAACAGCGCCGAGATCAGCGTGGTGGAGTGCGCGTCGAAGATGGTTCGGAAGGCGCGGTCATAGCCCAGCCGCACCGACTCGTGGATGCTCCGGCCGGTGCGCAGTTCCTCGCGGATGCGCTCGAAGATCAGCACGTTCGTGTCCACGGCCATGCCGACCGTGAGCACGATGCCGGCGATGCCGGGCAGCGTGAGCGTGGCGTGGAAGTACGCCATGGCGGCGACCAGGTAGAGCAGGTTGAGCACGAGCGCGGCGATCGCGATGAGCCCCGAGAGCTGGTAGTAGATGGCCATGAACGCCACCACCATCAGGGTGCCGATGAGGCCGGCCGTGAGGCCCTCCTGGATCGAGTCCGAGCCGAGCGACGGGCCGACGGTGCGCTCCTCGATCGGAACGACCGGTGCCGGCAGCGCGCCCGCGCGCAGCACGATGGCGAGGTCGCTGGCCTTCTCGGCGTCGATGTTGCCGCCCGTGATCGAGGCATCCCCGGACGGGATGCGATCGCGGATGAACGGCGCCGACTGCACGACGTCGTCCAACACGATGGCGAGCTGGCGGCCGACGTTGCCGCCGGTGACGCGCGCGAAGTCGGCGCGGCCTTTGGGCGTCATCTTCATGGTCACGCCCCACGCGCCGGGGTTCGTCTGGTCGAGCCCGACCTGGTTCTGGGCGCTGGCGATCGAACCGCCGGTCATCTCGGATGTCCGCTTGAGCACGTAGACCGACACGCCCGTCATGCCGGCGCGCGCCTCGCGCTCGTCGCCCCACAGCAGCTGCGTGTCCGCCGGGATCACCGAGTCCAGGCCCGGCGTGGCGAGCAGCTTGCGAGCGGCCGCGGCGTCCTCCTCGCGGAAGAACCCCTCGTCGATCATCAGCCCGGTGAGCGGCGTGCGAGCCAGCGCGGTGTCGGCGCCCGAGTGGATGCCCCGCGAAGCCAGCCAGCTGTCGAGGCGCTGGTAGAGCACCCGTGATTCCTCGCTGGTGCGCACCAGCTTGAAGTCGAGCCGCGCGGTCTTGCCGATCAGTTCGATGGCGCGCTCCCGGTCCGTGAGGCCCGGCAGCTGCACCGTGATGCGGTCCTCGCCCTCGATCTGCACCAGCGGCTCGGCCACGCCGAACTGGTCGATGCGGTTGTTGATGATCTCGCGGGCGCGTTCGACGGCGTCCTTGGCCTCG
>Ga0075419_10000648_pt1 | contig 22212 bp, 19 predicted proteins | sample SoiMetdeltSBSDD3_FD_76900 | JGI IMG/M metagenome (GOLD analysis project Ga0075419, IMG submission 76900) | Bulk soil microbial communities from a Populus tree surrounding site in Tennessee, USA - Soil MetaG P. deltoides SBSDD3 | ecosystem: Environmental > Terrestrial > Soil > Tree plantation... | reverse complement strand
TCGGTGAGCACGGGCTCGATCTGTGTGAGGACCTCATCGAGATCGTAGGCTTTGACCGCCAGAATGATCAAATCCGGTTGAGGGAGCTGCCGCGCATCTGCTGTGGCCCGCGGATGAACGGTCACTGTGCCGGACGCGCTGCGGACTTGAAGCCCGTTCTGCTGAACAGCAGCCAGCGTTTTCGGACGCAGCAGAAAGGAGACGTCGGGATGATGCTTGGCCAAATGAGCGCCAAAAAACCCGCCGACTGAACCGGCTCCCACGACCAGAATGTTGTTCATCGATACGACTCCAAGGCTCGATACGTTGCGGAAATTGGTGCGCCTACTATAGCATGCGGCCTCCATGAGACACAGGTGAGGAGGTCATGACCAGTGGCAGTGATCTGGCTTTGCTCAAAAGCAAACTCGAGTCGGCGCGATCTCTGACAATTTTGACCGGCGCCGGCATTTCAGCGGATAGCGGTGTTCCGACGTTCCGGGGGCCCGACGGCCTATGGCGCAGCTTTCGCGCGGAAGACCTTGCCACCCCTGAAGCATTCGCACGCGATCCGCAGCTCGTGTGGGAATGGTACAACTGGCGCCGCGAGTTGATCGCAACCAAAACCCCGAATCCGGGCCATGTCGCGGTCGTTGAATTTGAACGGCGCTTTCAGGAATTTTGGCTCATTACACAAAATGTCGACGGTCTTCATCGCAGGGCGGGCTCGGAAAAACTATCCGAGATTCATGGCAACATTTGGAAGGTCCGCTGTACGGCCTGTGGAGTCGTAGAAGAGAATCACGACGTCCCTATCGCGATCCTTCCAACCTGCCGCCATTGCCAAGGTCTTCTTCGCCCGCATATCGTGTGGTTCGGAGAATCATTGTGCTCGGACGACTTGGCTTGCTGCGCCGCAGCCCTTCGAGCCTGCGATGTGCTGCTCGTGATCGGCACATCCGGTGTCGTGTATCCGGCGGCCGGATTCGCCTCGGTCGCGAAGGAGACCGGCGCATTCGTCGCCGAGATCAATTTCGAGTCGACGCCCCAATCCGGGACAATGGATCTTACACTGAAGGGACGAGCGAAGGATCTGGTTCCCTTGCTGCTCTGACAGGTCTCCTTCCGCCCGCCCTCACATCTAATAGGAGGCGATCAGCGGAAGCACTTCATCGAGCGCGCGTATGGCTGCAATCCCTGGTGGCGGCTGCTTTCCTTGACGCGCGAGCAGCAGCGCCCGAATACCGGCCTTCCTTGCGCCTTCTACATCGTCGGTGATGCTGTCCCCGACATGCAGCGCATCGGCCGCTTCGACGGCATGCTTCTCCAGGGCAAGCTCGAAAATTTTGGGGGACGGTTTCGCCGCACGGGCCAAGCTGGAAATGGTCACCGTGTCAATATACTCGGCAATCCCCAGCCCTCTCAGGACGTTGAACAACCGTGAATCAAAGTTTGAAACAATCCCCAGCTCAAGACCACGACTCCGGAGTTCCTTCAGGGTCGGCAGGACTTCGGGATAGAGTTTCCATACAGACGGATCGGCAAAGACGTCGAACACCCGGTCGAAAAACTCATCGAACCGCTCGAACATCCCGACGCGGTAGAACACGTTGTGCACGACGTCGAACCACCAGAGCCGCTCGCTCTGTTTGATCTGGGCAGATTCGGTCGCTGCAAACACCGGAGGAGGCGCATCGCGAAACGCCCGCCTGAACGCCTCCGTGATGGACTGCAACGAGTCGGCCTTTGGCGGATAGCCGAATTCTGCAGCATACCGGAGATAGATTTCGGCAACCGATCCGTTCACGTGGAACAGGGTCTCGGCCGCATCGAACAACACCACCTGAATCGTCTGGCTCATCCGGAGGTTCCTGGCTGTGTGAAGGCTGCTACGGAGAATACCTCAAATGGCGAGACGCATCTATTGGCCGTTTTCTTGACAAAGAATACCCCCCCTGCTAGCTTCGAACTAGCTCAATAAAATTGGAGACTTAAGTGCCTTCAACGATCTTCGTCATCGACAGCAGTCCGGCTGTCCGCCGGATGGTTGAACAGATCTCGACCCCTGAAGGGTTTGATGTGGTGGGGTTTCAGGACGGCCCGGCGGCGCTGGAAGCCGCCCGCAGGATGAGCCCCGCGCTGATCATTACCGACTACCACCTCGACAACATGACGTTCTCGGGCTTTTGTAAAGAAGTGCATAAATTGGACAATCTCGCCGACACCTATATCATCGCGCTCACGGGTGCGACGGACAAGCTGGAGGACACACACCTTAAAGCCCTTGGAGTCAAAGCCTTTCTCAAGAAACCCTTTCAGTCGGAACATCTGTTGGACTTAATCAAAGACCTGGACCGTGTCAGTACGACGAAAACCAGCAGTAAGAAGAAACGTTCCTGGCCCCCGACATCGAGCGCCCTTGATTCCGATGATGAGTTTGCAGACGATTCGAACGACGCGATGAGCGACGAGGAGCTGCATCCGATCATTCCGATGACCCTCGACGTCACACCCGGCAAGAAAGAGACTACGAAACCGCCCATGCCCGCCTTCACCGCTCCGGCTCCCGCTTCAGCGGAACCGGAAGAAGCGATGAAAGGACTCTTCGGCCAGTTGTTGGAATCGATGTCTGGAAAAACAGAGAAGAAAATTGCCGAAATGCTGCCCGACATGGTGAACTCAGGGCTCGCCGCTCAGGTGACGAGAGCTGTCGAGGCCGAAGTGCATCTGCAACTCGGGGCCGCAGTATCTCCGGAGCGACTGACCGGGATGATCGAACCGTTGGTCCGGCAGGCGCTTCCAAAGATTCTCACGAGCGACATGCCCGTACTGGAACCGATCATCCGACAACGCATGGTCGAGATTGCCAGCCCGTTGATCAAGGAGCACATCGAGCAGATGGTGCGGGAACAGGCTGACACGGTCAGGCAATCACTTCAGGACGTCGTACGCGAACACTTGAAATCCGTGGAAGAGGAGGTCAGGGCGCAACTCAAAGAGGCTGCGACGACCGAAACGAAGAAGCTTGCCCCAGACATCGTACGGACCATCGCAGAGGACCAGATCAGGGCAAGCGTCCAGATGGTCGCCCCCTCGATTGTCGAAGAACAAATTCGTGCCGAAATCGCAAGGCTGACCAAGGCCGCTTAACACGCAACCCGTCTAACCTTTTTTCCCCTTCTTCGTGCCGCGTCGCCCTTTCGCCAACGCTTTCATCCGTTTGACGTTCTTCCGATGCTTCTTTCTGGTCTTGCGGTCTTTCTCTCGTCCCGTTGCCATAATCTCTCCTCGGTCAAGCGTGAATGGGCCCCGTCGAATGCCCGGCAATTCGGCGATGATATAACACAAGCCTCCCTGCCTCTCAAGGACAGGACAAGCAGACGCCAATCTCGAATCTCCCCTCGCGGTCAGTTATCTTGAGGGGTCCCTACGCGCATGTTAAGATGCCTCGCTTCTCTCCGCCCAAACCATGGCTCGTCTCCAACTCGACAAAACCTACGACCCGAAAACCGTCGAAGCGCGATGGTATCAGTTCTGGACTGACCGCCGATATTTTCACGCCGCTCCTTCCCATTCCGGCCGGCCTTACAGCATCGTCATTCCGCCGCCGAACGTCACAGGGTCGTTGCATGTCGGCCACGCCTTGAATCATTCCCTACAAGATATCCTGATACGTTGGCGCCGTATGCAGGGACGCAACACGCTGTGGCTTCCCGGAACCGATCATGCCGGCATCGCGACGCAAAACGTCGTCGAAAAACAATTGCTCAGCGAAGGGATCTCCCGTGAAGCGCTCGGGCGGGATCGTTTCATCGAGCGGGTCTGGCAATGGAAAGCGGCATCCGGGAATCGGATTATCGAGCAACAAAAGCAGCTCGGAGAATCCTGTGATTGGGAGCGACTGCGCTTCACGATGGACGAGGGATTGTCCAAAGCCGTCCTGGAAGTCTTCGTCCGGCTCTACGAAGACGGCCTGATCTATCGTGGCGAGCGTCTGATTAACTGGTGCCCCCGCTGTTTGACCGCGTTATCCGACATTGAAGTGGAACACGAGGATGTGAAAGGCACGCTCTATCACATTCGCTATCCGCTGACCGACGACCCAAGCACCTCACTGACCGTCGCCACCACACGACCGGAAACCATGCTCGGCGACACCGCGGTGGCCGTGCATCCTGACGATCCCCGCTATCGCCATCTCATAGGCAAGTCGGTCCGATTGCCGCTCACCCAACGGAGCATTCCCGTCGTCGGCGATGCCATACTGGTCAATCTCGAATTCGGCACGGGCGCCGTCAAGATCACGCCGGCCCATGATTTTAACGATTATGAAGCCGGTGAACGGCATCACCTCCCCCGGCTGCCCATTTTCAACCATCAAGCGTTGCTCGACCCGGCGTTGATGAAGACAGCCGGCGTCGAAGCGGACGTCATCTCCGCGGTAGCGGCACTTCCCGTCTCCAAAGCCAGACCCAAGATTGAGCAGGCCTTGAAAGAGCGAGACCTGCTCAGCAAGGTCGAAGATCACAGAATGGCGCTCGGGAAATGCTACCGGTGCAAGACAGTCATCGAGCCTTATCTCTCCCCTCAATGGTTCGTCGAGATCAAGCCGCTGGCAGAGCCGGCAATCCGGGCCGTAGAGGAGGGCCGCATCCGCATCATTCCCGAGGGATGGATAAACAATTATCTCGGCTGGATGCGCGACATCAAAGACTGGTGTATTTCACGCCAAATATGGTGGGGTCACCAGATCCCCGCCTGGTACTGCGAGCGCTGCAACGAGCGGTTCATCCATCGGCAGACGTCCATCGACCAAGGCGGCGCTACCGTCACTCGCATCACCCTCCTGCAAGGCGCCAAGCCGGTCGTCGCACGGTCCACGCCGGCCAAATGTCCGCAGTGCGGCGGGGAGCAGTGGCTGCGCGATCCTGACGTGCTGGACACCTGGTTCTCTTCCGGACTCTGGCCGTTTTCCACACTGGGATGGCCCGAGCAGACTCCGGAGCTCAAGACCTACTATCCGACATCAACGCTCGTGACCGGACTCGACATCCTGTTCTTTTGGGTCGCCCGCATGATCATGCTCGGACTCCGCTTTATGAATGACGTCCCATTCCGCGATGTCTACATCCATGCGCTCGTGCGGGACGCCGAGGGTCAGAAGATGAGCAAGTCAAAAGGCAACGTGATTGATCCGTTACATGTGATGGACCAGTTCGGCACCGATGCGTTGCGGTTTACGCTCGCCTCGATGGCGTCGCCCGGCCGCGATCTCAAATTGGCAGAAGAACGCATTGAAGGCTATCGCAACTTTGCCAACAAAATCTGGAATGCCGCCCGCTTCGGATTGATGTACCTCGATGGAACACGAACAACAGCACGTCCGGCAGCGCGGCCGTTTTCCGACCGATGGATTTTGAGCCGCCTCAATCACACAATTCAGACCGTCACGTCCGAGCTCGAGGCCTATCGCTTCGACCGCGCTGCGAATGCGCTCTATCATTTTATCTGGCACGAGTTCTGCGACTGGTATGTGGAATTGATCAAACCGGTCTTGCAGAATCCCTCCCATGCAGACGGACCGGTCACGCGTCAGACCCTCGTCGAAACACTCGAAGTCACCATGCGGCTCTTGCATCCGTTTATGCCATTCATCACGGAAGAAATCTGGCAGAGCATCCCACACGAAGGTGAGAGCATCGTCACCCGACCCTATCCGGCATCGGATCAGACGTGGGACGACCCCGAAACGGAAGAGCAATTTCTCCTGCTTGAGCAAACTGTCGGCTTGGTGCGGACGGGGCGAGTGTTGCTGAACTATCCGCCAGGGCAGCCGATCGAGTTTTCAATGACGCATGATGATCCCGCCAAGCTGCGCCAACTCGAACACCTTCAGCCGCATGTGGCTCATCTAAGCCGCGGAACCGCCGACATGCTCTCCAAGGCCCTCAGTCCCGCACAGCGTCTCCGTCTCGTTACCGGAGGGCTCTCGATCGCCTTGGTCGTGTCCGGCGACGTCGATCTCAAGAAGGCACTGGACCGCATCGTGAAGCAACGGGAACAGCAGGAAAAGGACATGACACGCCTCGAGGGGAAACTTAATAACCAGGAGTTCCGGGGCAAAGCTCCGGCGGACGTCCTCGCAGAACACGAGAGCCGGCTGCACATCCTGCAGAACGAGCAAGCGCTGCTGGCCAGCAGCGAGCGACAACTGCGCGCCCTGCTCGGGCCGTGACCATGCCGGAGCTGCCAGCTGCCGACATTCGACGCGCCGTCCGGCTCGCTCTCGAAGAAGACCTCGGCCAGGGCGACCTGACCACCTCGGCCCTTTTTCAATCGGGGGTTCCCGCTCGGGCCCGCATCGTCGCCCAACAACCGCTCGTCGTAGCGGGCATGGCAGCCGCCGTCCAGACATTCCTGGCAGTGGATGCCTCGCTCATCCTCGCCGTGCTCAAGAAGGACGGCGCGCAAGCCTTGAACCGCGAGACCATCCTGCGCATTGAAGGAGACGGCCGATCGATATTGATGGCGGAACGGATCGCGCTGAACTTCTTGCAGCAGCTTTCCGGCATTGCTACGCTCACACAGCGATTTCGCCGGGCCGTGGACGGCCGCGTCGCCATTCTCGATACGAGGAAAACGATCCCGGGGTGGCGGTCGATTCAAAAATGGGCGGTGGCTCTTGGCGGAGGCACGAATCACCGGCATTCGCTTGGCGATGGGATTCTGGTCAAAGACAATCATCTGAAGTTGTTGAAACACAAACATGGCGTCCTCGAAGCCTGCAGGCTGGCACGACAACGGGGCCCGTCCGGCATGCAGGTGATCGTGGAAGCGGAATCTCTCAAGGAAGTCGCCCAGGCCGTCGCGGGGCTGGCGGACATTGTGCTCCTCGACAACATGACGCCCGCCATGGTCAAGAAGGCCATTCGGTTGATCAACGGACGCGCGCTCGTCGAAGTCTCAGGAGGCATTACCTTAGACAACGTGCGCGCCATGGCTGCGGCGAAGCCGGACCGGATTTCGATCGGCGCACTGACTCACTCGGCTCCTGCCGCAACGCTGACACTCGAACTGGAACGCGCAGTCCCTGGCCGCCAGAAGAGACGCTGACCGGTGAAACACACCTCGCCCTTGACTCTCGGCGGTATTGAAAGCACTCTCGCGACCCGAGCCCTTGGCCGCCGTATCGAATTGCGGGATCGCATTGACTCCACGAACCGGGAAGCGATGGCGCTAGGCCAAGCCGATGCCGAGCATGGCACACTGGTGCTTGCGGACTCGCAAACGGCAGGACGAGGCCGGCTCGGCCGAGAATGGTTTTCTCCACCGGGGATCAACCTGTATGCCTCCCTCGTGATCCGGACGACGCTGAATACCCAACGTCTCTCTCAATGGCTCTCGTGGCTACCACTGATGACTGCGTTGGGTACGGCCGAGGCCATTGAGGCCGTCGGCACGGCTAGAGTCGGCCTCAAATGGCCGAACGATCTCCTCATCGGCGATCGTAAAGTCGGGGGCATTCTGTGTGAAAGCGGCGCTTCGATACGTTCGGGGCCATTTCAAGTGATCGGCATCGGCATCAATGTCAACGGAGGTCGAGCAGATTTTCCTCGCGGGCTTCGAGACGCCGCGACGTCCATCCGGCAGGAGACCGGACAGGAGGTCGATCGCCACCGACTGCTCGTCCGGGTGCTGGAGGAACTGGAAGAATGCCTCGAGGAGTTCGTGGTGCATGGATTCGAACGACTCGCATTGGCGTACCGGCGCCGATGTACGACACTCGGGAAAACGGTCAAGGCGGTGCTGGCGGATGGCCACGAATGCGTCGGCATCGCCGACGGCATCGGTGATGACGGCTCATTGACGATCATTCAAGAACCAGCGCGACCCGGAGTCCCGTCCGAAGTCCGGCACCTGCGTGCCGCGGATATCACGCACCTCCGATGAAGCTTTCGGTAGCGAAACCACTGCCAAGGCCGTAGAATACGCCGCATGCTGTTGGTCGCAGACATCGGGAACACGAACGTGGTGCTGGGCATCTATGATGGCCAGGTGCTCAAGGCGCATTGGCGGCTGGCCACAGATGCGAAAACCACCGCCGATGAGTACGGGATTCTGTTCACCAACCTGCTGGGTTCCGCTGGCATACTTCCCCGGCAGGTGTCGGGTGCGATCATGTCCAGCGTCGTGCCGACGCTGACCGCCACGTTCGAAACGCTGATCGAGCAATACTTTCATCAACGGCCGCTGATCGTCACGTCGGAAACGGATACGGGATTGACGATCCGGTATCCGAACCCCAAAGAGATCGGCAGCGACCGACTCGTTAATGCAGCCGCCGCCTATCACAAGTATCGGCGGGACATGATTATCGTGGACTTCGGCACGGCCACCACGTTCTGTGCAGTGACAAAAGAAGCCGAATATTTGGGCGGAGTCATCGCGCCCGGACTGGGAATTTCAGCCGAGGCGCTCTTCACACGGGCAGCCAAGCTGTCAAAAGTTGAACTGGCCAGACCGAAAACGGTCATCGGCACCGACACCGGCAGCAGCATCCAATCCGGCTTGCTCTTTGGCTACGCCGGCCTTGTCGATACGCTGGTCAAGCGCATCGAACAAGAGCTCAGCCGTTCGACTTACGTTATTGCCACCGGTGGGTTGAGTACTATTATTGCCTCCGAGGCGACCTCGATTCAGATCGTCGAACCCTTGCTCACCCTTGAGGGCCTGGCACTGCTCTATCGTCGCGCGAACGGGTCGGCTCCGACCGCCTGGGTGTAAATCTCTGTGGCTCCCAAGTAACTAATTTCTCTCACTGCTGTTGACTTATTGGAGCGCGGTGACTATCTCGCTGCTGTAACAGGATTGATCGTGGCAGACGAATCATTAAACACCAATACATTCGGCAACTTAGACTCGGAATCGGCTGAATCTACTTCTTCCGGTGACTCGCTGACTGACTCGCCGGCGAAGGACAGCGAGCTGAAGTCTCTGAACGACAAATACCTCCGGCTTGCCGCCGAGTTCGACAACTACAAGCGGCTTGCCCAGCGCGACCAGCGGGACCAAGTCCGGTTCGGCAACGAGCAACTGCTGAAGGAACTCCTGCCTGTCGTCGATAATCTTGAACGGGCCATCAGGGCGGCGAAGGACAGCAAGACCGCACAGGGACTGGTTCAGGGCGTCGATCTCACGCTCAAGCAACTGGAAAACGTCCTGAACAAGTTCGGAGTCCAGTCCATCCCGACCATGGGGCAACGCTTTGACCCGTCCGGTCATCAAGCGGTTGCTTCGGTGCCTTCGACGCAGGTACCGGACCAGCATGTCGTGGAAGAGTTTCAGCGTGGATACCGGTTGCATGACCGGATCCTCAGACCCGCAATGGTGACAGTGTCATCAGGCGGAAATTCGGCACCGAATGGAGCCAGCGACGAATCCGAATCATGACTATCGAAGAGTCTTAGTCCAGGAAGGAGCACATCATGGGTAAAGTCATCGGCATCGATTTAGGGACAACCAACTCCTGCGTCGCCGTCATGAGCGGCGGCGATCCGGTTGTGATTGCGAATGCGGAGGGCGCCCGTACCACGCCATCCGTCGTGGCGATCACCGACAAGGGCGAACGGCTCGTCGGTCAGATCGCCAAGCGCCAGGCCATTACCAATCCCGAAAATACCATTTTCTCCGTCAAACGCCTGATGGGACGCAAGTTTCGCAGCAAGGAAGTGCAGGAGGCCATGAAGCGGCTGCCGTACAAGGTCGTCGAAGCCGACAACGGCGATGCCCATGTGGAACTGCGCGGCAAACGCTACAGTCCGCCGGAAATCTCTGCCATGATCCTGCAAAAAATGAGGCAGACGGCGGAGGATTACCTGGGCGAGAAAGTCACGGAAGCTGTGGTGACCGTCCCGGCATACTTCGACGACAGCCAGCGGCAAGCCACCAAGGACGCCGGGCAGATCGCCGGATTGAACGTCCTGCGCATCATCAACGAGCCCACTGCGGCGTCATTGTCCTATGGTCTCGATAAAAAGAAAGACGAGCGGATTTCCGTCTATGACCTCGGCGGCGGAACGTTCGACGTCTCGGTGTTGGAAATCGGCGAAGGGGTGTTTGAAGTCAAATCGACGAACGGCGACACCTATCTTGGCGGCGACGATTTCGATCTGCGCGTCATGGATTGGCTTGTCGACGAGTTCAGAAAGGATCAGGGAATCGATCTGCGCAAAGACCGCATGGCGCTGCAACGGCTGAAAGAAGCGGCCGAACGTGCCAAGATCGAGCTGTCATCCTCACAGGAAACGGAAATTAATCTCCCGTTTATCACCGCCGATGCCAGCGGTCCCAAGCACATGGTGATCAAGCTGACCCGGGCGCGGCTGGAACAACTGGTCGACGACTTGATCCAGCGGACCGTGGAACCCTGCCGGAAAGCCCTCACTGACGCCAGCGTGTCGTCCCGCGACATCAACGAAGTCGTGCTCGTCGGCGGAATGACCCGCATGCCGAAAGTCATTCAAGTGGTGAAGGACTTTTTCGGGAAAGAGCCGCATCGCGGCGTGAATCCGGACGAAGTGGTGGCCATCGGGGCAGCCATTCAGGGCGGCGTCCTCAAAGGCGACGTCAAGGACGTCCTCTTGCTCGACGTCACGCCATTGTCACTCGGCATCGAAACGTTAGGCGGCGTCTTCACCAAGCTCATCGAGCGCAATACGACCGTTCCCACAAAGAAGAGCCAGGTGTTTTCGACGGCGGCTGACAACCAGACAGCGGTGACCATCCGCGTGTTCCAAGGAGAACGTGAGATGGCCAACGACAATAAATTGCTCGGCCAATTCGATCTCGTCGGCATTCCCTCCGCCCCGCGCGGCATGCCCCAGATCGAAGTGACGTTCGATATCGATGCGAACGGGATTGTGCACGTGTCGGCCAAGGATCTGGCCACACAAAAAGAACAGTCCATCAAGATCACCGCATCCAGCGGCCTGAGCAAGGACGAAGTGGAGAAACTCGTCAGGGATGCGCAGACGCACACCGAGGAGGACAAGAAACGCCGGAAAGCGGCAGAAGCCAAAAACCAGGCGGACAACCTGCTCTATCAAACGGAGAAGAATCTCAAAGAGCACGGCGACAAGATTTCCGCCGATGATAGGACGAAGATCGAGGAAGCGGTCACTGCGCTGAAGAAAGCCATGGAAGGCACCGATCCCGATGCGATCGAGTCGGCCACGCAGACTTTGACGACTGCCTCGCATAAGCTGGCTGAGGAAATGTATAAGAAGGCGTCGGCCTCCGCAGCGACCGGTGGCGGGACAGAGACCGGCGGGGGCGGAGCCGAGAGTCCGAATGGTGCAAAGACCGATGAAAAAGTGGTGGACGCAGAGTTTGAAGAAGTAGACAAAGATAAAAAGTAAGCTAGAATACGGCTACTCAGGGACCGAGTCTCGTATTTGTGAGGCGAAAAGTCATTTTGATCGCCTGGCGGTGTAAGACTGCAGGGGTGATCAAAATGGCCGCCCGGCAAGGCCGCAGCGAGCGAAGAGGTGAGACGTACTCCGGTACGATGAGCTTCTGAGCGACGCGAGAACGCAGCCGGCGGGCATTTTCATCGCCCCCGCGGGAACTCGGTCTTTCTGCGCAACCACCGAAAGGGACAATGGCTTCCGTGTCAAAACGAGATTTCTACGAAACCCTGGGCGTCGAACGGACGGCGTCCGAAGATGACCTGAAGAAAGCCTATCGGAAACTCGCCCGTCAATATCATCCTGATCTGCAGACCGGCGAGCAGCAGAAGAAGCATGCCGAGGAAAAGTTCAAGGAGATCAACGAAGCCTATGAACACCTGAGTGATCAGGAAAAGCGCAAGCGGTACGATATGTTCGGCCATGCCGGCACCCAGGCGGGCTCTGGCTTTGAAGGCTTTGATTTCGGCCGGGGCGGATTCGGGGATGTCTTTAACGACATCTTTGAGGACTTTTTCGGTGGCCAGCGCGGCGGGAACCGGGCAGAGCGAGGCAACGACCTTCAGTACAATCTCGAAATCACCTTTGAAGAGTCAGTCTACGGCAAAGAAGCCAAACTCAAAATCCCACGCTGGGAGACGTGCAGCGAGTGTAAAGGCAGCGGTGCCAAATCGGCCTCGTCGGTGAAGACCTGTCCCAGTTGCAAGGGGGCCGGGCAGATCCGGCTTCAACAGGGTTTCTTCAGTGTCAGTCGGCCTTGCGGCCAATGCGAAGGGTCCGGACATATCATCACCGAACCCTGCACGACCTGCCAGGGCCGTCAACGGACATATCGCGAGCGCACGATTTCCGTCCACATTCCGGCCGGCATTGAAACCGGCATGCGCTTGCGTCTTTCGAACGAAGGCGAACATGGCATCAACGGAGGGCCGGCGGGCGATCTCTACGTCGCCATTACCGTCAAAGCGCATCCTATTTTCCAGCGCAAAGGCAACGACATCATCTGTGACGTGCCGATCAACTTTGTCACTGCCGCGCTCGGAGGAAAGATTGAAGTGCCGACCCTCAAGGGCACGACCGTGATGAAGGTGCCCGCAGGCACGCAGCCGGATAAGGTGCTACGGTTGAAGGGACTCGGCATTCCCAGTCTCAAGAACCAGACGACCGGCGATCAGTTGTTCACGATCAAGGTTCATATTCCTACCAAACTGACTGCCAAGCAGCGAGAACTGCTGACCGAATTCGCCAAAGAGAGCGGGATGTCCATGGAGGCCGATGGCGACGGCTTCTTCGACAAGATGAAGACCTTTTTCGAGTAACGCGCAGCCCATTCGAGATTCCCTTCCGCATGCCAACGTTTTTCGTGGCAGCCGATTCGGTCGTCCCGCCGACCGTGCGTATCACGGGCTCCTTGCTCCATCATCTCCGCCAGAGCCTCAGATTGCAGCCAGGTGAAACGCTCACCCTGACCGACGATGCTGGTCGACGCTACCACACGGAGGTGGGTGAGATCACGGCCGGTCACCTCACTGCCCGCATTCTTGAGACGACAACCGCTCCGCCAAACACCAGTCCCTCGATCGTCCTGGCTCAAGCCCTCCTCAAAGGGGAAAAGATGGATTGGATCATCCAAAAGGCTACGGAACTGGGTGTCGATCGGATCGCGCCGGTGGTGACGACCCACGGCGTCGTCAAGCCTCGTGCCGATCGCCTCGATCATCAACGAGCAAGATGGCAGCGCATTGCCCTCGAAGCCGCGCAGCAGTCTGAGCGGTGGTCGGTGCCGACAATCGATGAACCGGCTACGCTCTCGCAGGTCATGGCCGCGTATGACGCCAGCGCCATCAGGCTGTTGTTAGCCGAACGATCGAGCGGAGCTTCGTTGACCGGCATTGCAGCCGGCCTGGGTGCAGAGCAAACGGTCCTCCTCGTCGTCGGACCGGAAGGCGGCTGGGACAAAGATGAATTGCGCCTCGCCCAGGAACAAGGCTGTCAGGCAATCACGATGGGGAAACGTATCCTTCGAGCGGAAACGGCGGCACTCGCCGCCATTAGCGTGCTGCAGTCGAGGTTCGGCGAATTGGGATAGTTTTACTTGCCTAACTTGAGGTGCACGACGGTGCCCTTTTCTCCGCTGGCCCAGCCGTGCAGGGTCGTAGGAAAGGACAAGCCGAAAAGCGAGACATTCGCGACCGCTCCCTGTTCCTCCCAGGTAAATCCGCTGTCCGCTGTATGGTAGGCCATCCCGCGTTCGCCCACGATCCAGCCGGTTTTTGGGTCGGTGAAACGAATGCGAAGCAAGTCCGTCAGCCTCGTGCAGGTCCGTGAACAAGGCAGGGTCCGATCGACCCAGCGGCCCCCTCCGTCGGTCGTCTGAAACATGGCGCCTGCATTGCCGACCACCCACCCGGTCATTGGATCGGAAAAATAGACATCGAACAACGTGACGGATCCCTGGGTTTCCTGAGCCAACCAGGTGGTCCCGCCATCTTCCGTGGCCAGGACGGTTCCAACAGCGCCCACGGCAGTTCCCCGCTTCGGCGTCAGGAATTGCACGGCATAGAGAGCCGCGGTGGTGGGGCTGGACTGATCCGTCCAGTGCGCTCCTCCATCGGTCGTATGAAGAATCGTTCCGTTCCCCCCGACGACCCATCCCTCGGCCGGCGAGACGAAAGACAGACCATACATGGGCGCCACAGTCTCGATGGGTTGCGCCCTCCAACTTGAGCCACCGTCCAATGTATGGCGGACCGTTCCATTAGCACCGATGATCCATCCCTGCTTGTCGTCGACAAAAAAAACGCCCGTCAGTTGTACCGACGTGCCGCTGGCCTGTTTCTTCCATTTTTGTCCCCCGTCCACGGTCTTGACGACCGTTCCCCCGGAGCCGACTGCCCATCCGAGATTCGCATCGCGAAAATAGACGCTCATGAGCGTCACTTCCGTCCCCGTTTTTTGGGGAGCAGATTTGAGTTGTGGTTCAGCCGCGACGAGAGAGGGAACCGCAAGAGAGAGAGGGCACACAAGCAGGATACTTAAAAAGAATTCCAAAGGCCGAAGGAAGAACGCAGGCGCATCTCCGCGCGCTGGGATGGGCGGGTGGAAAAGAGTACCGTTTTCCATCCTGCTAGTCGTTGGTGCTGCCTTCTGGTCTGGACTGGAAAAAGCTTTGGTCGGGCATGCCCTTGGCTTCGATCGTGAATGTGCCGGCTTCGAGCGTCAACCATTTTTTGGGGGTACAGCAGGTGCCGTCCGGAAGCAGGTCCCAGGAGCCCCGGCGGATGATCAGGGGACCGGTCGAGAGATCGGCATTGAACTGTCCCGGCTTGCCGATGCCGAACAAATGACGATGCGGGACACGCGCTTTGATTTCCGTGTCGGTCCAGGACACCACTATGGCGCCGATGTTATTGAACAAGACCTCGGTTCGCGAGACGTTCTCGCCCAGTTCGATCTGATTGCGCTTGAAGGCGCCCTCTCCAAGCCCCGGCTGTGTGGCTTCCGTCGTCTTGATGAACGAACCGAACCCCGACCCTTTGATGGTCACCACTTCGTCCAACCCGGCTGAGGCAGGGGTGAAAGACTCGATGGTCGGGACAACAAGGGTAAAGGCTCCGGCGGTTGTCGATACCGTCCCTCGTTCGCTGCAGCACGATCCATCCGCTGCCGGCTTGGGCGCACCGCGCGTGACCACCACTGGACCGCTTTTGGCGCTGAATGGCACCCAGACGTCGATCCGATCGTCGTGCCAACGATAAATGACCGCCGGTGCACCGCCGATCTCCACACGATTTTGGCCGGTGTTGAAGTCCGTATAGTTATAGGGCGTCGCCCCGCTCTCTGAGTACGCGCCAAAGTGCTCTCCGTGGATTCTCACCAGCGTGCCGATGGGCGCGCTCGCAGGAGAGAGGCCGGTGGCTTTAGGAATCTGGACGGTAAAGGTTCCCAGCGTCCTGTCCTGTCCTCGACGGGATAACACGATGGGTCCTGTTTCCGCATTGACAGGCACATGCACGACGATGGCGCGATCGCTCCACTGCGCAACGGGAGCCTCTTGTCCGCCGATCGTAATGGTATCGCCGGCCGTTCTTTCCTGACCAAATCCCTGCCCGAACAGCACGACTTTCGTGCCGACGGGGCCGGTCAGCGGATCAACCTGCACAGTCGGAATCAGTTTCAGAGAAACGGCGTTGCTGACCGTATGTTGCACCGGCGCGCAGCAAGATCCGTCGGGCAAGGGATCGGAAGAAGCCAAGCGAACCGCAATGTCTCCGGACGTCGCATTGGCCGGCACGTCCACTTCGATTTTGTCGTCCTTCCAGCGTCTTGGCCTGACCACCAAGTTTCCCACGATCACGTCATTGACGCCGAACATGGTATTGGGATCGCGGGGGCCGGCTGTGATACCAAAATGCTCGCCTACAATTTCGACCGCATGGCCAGGTTCGATGGCGGGAGGGTGAATGGAAAGAATCTTCGGATAGACAACCGAAAAGGTGCCCGCGGCGAGTTTCTTCTTCCCGATCAGCACCTCAACCGGACCAGTCCGGGCCTTGAACGGCACCTTCACTTCCACCACCTCTGAATCCCAGCGTTGAATCAGCGCAGGCACTCCTCCGAACAACACGCGGTTCACTTGAGCAGACGTGAAGCGACCCAACCCCTTGCCGACGATGGAGACGGTCGCGCCTGGAACGCCGGTCGCAGGCTGTATTTCGAGCGGGGCAGAAGAGGCAGCATCCGTCCCCTGGTGACTGCCCAAGGCCACCAGCAAGACAGTACCGAAGACAATGATCCAACGAGTGAGATGGGTCCTGGTCATCATGTGTTGAAGGCCCTGCGTGGCACGAGAACCCCACGCACGAGTCTGGAGGGTAACCGGGGTACAGCGTGAAGCGAGGGACGACGGACTATAACAAGCGGTTTTTTCGAGTGTCAAGCCGCAGAGGACATGGACACCGGCCTCTAGGGCCTTCAATTTATTCAGGAAACCGCCAGGATAACTTCAATTTCCACAGCGGCGCGACGCGGCAGTTCAGCGGCACCAGTGGCAACGCGCGCATGACGTCCTGCGTCCCCAAAGATCGCCACGAGCAGATCGGAGGCCCCGTTTAACACCTGCGGCTGCTCGGTGAATCCGTCTGCCGAGGCGACATGACCGACTACTTTCACGACGCGCGTGATACGGTCGAGACTTCCCAGTTCCTGTTTCGCAATGGCGAGAGCATTGAGGATCGCAACCTTGGATGCCTCGATCCCTTCGAGAACGGTCAAGTCACGTCCAAGCTTACCGGCGAATGCCAATTGTCCGTTTCGCATCGGCAGGACGCCCGACAAGAATAACAGATTGCCCGTCCGCACCGCAGGGATGTAACTCGCCACCGGCTTCGGCGCTTCCGGCAGTTCTAATCCAAGGGATTTGAGCTTTTCTTCGTACGTCATCAGGATCAGTGTACTCGGCCTCAATGCTCCGGATGTCAGCCCTCAGATGTTGGTCATCCCGGCCTCAACACATCGAGAAAACTTTCTCCGACAGTTAAGGATTCTCCTTTCAGCGCTTCGACGATGGTTTGACCGAGGTCAGAGGCCGTGGGTCTCACGCCGAAGTTCACGCCTTGAGCCAATTTCGGGCCGGTGATGAGGAGAGGTACCCACTCGCGGGTCGGAACCGCATGAGGCTTGTTTGGATCCCGTCCATGGTCGCCGGTGATGATAAAGAGATCGCCGGGGCGCAATTGATCCAAGAATGCCGGAAGCCTTCTATCGAACTCCTCGATGGCCGCAGCGGAGTTCACGGCGTCCGAACCAATAACGTCGAGTCCGGCAAAAATTAACCCTCGAGGCACTTTATTGAACATGCCGCTGACTTCATCCAGGGCCTGACTCCAGGTGGATGTGGACACCGACCTGGTCAATCCCCTACCACCGAACAAATCACCCACCTTTCCAACCCCGATCAAGATTTGGCTCGCCCGATTCAAGAGGTCCAGCATCGTCTGGCCCGGCGGCTCACCCGCGTAGTCCTTCCGGCCCGGTCCGAATCGGAGCCCCCCGGCAGCTCCGATGAGCGGGTGTGCGACGAGACGCCGCATTCCCCATGCGTCCTTCAGCGCTTTTCTGGATTCTCGAACCCGTTGATACAACACCTCACCGCTCCACACTCTGTCATGCGCGGCCACATGACACGTCTGACGCCCATCCGTCCAGACAATCGGCGCTCCGTCCGAGAGATGGCGTGCACCGAACTCTTTCAGAGCCTCCTCACCGGACGCGACACGTCCGCCCACGACCTTGTGTCCCACTGCTGCTTCCACCGCGGCGATGGCCTCCTTCGAATAGCCGTTGGGAAACGTTCGCCCCTCTTCCTCGGCGAGACATCCGGCAATCTCCCAATAGCCGACCAGTGAATCCACTCCCTTGCTTTTGAATCCCAGACGGCCGAAACAACCAACCGGTTGCGCCATCGATCGGACGCCTTGGATGGTAGTCACATGGCCAAGCCCGAGCGATTCGAGTGTCGGCAGACTGAGTCCGCCCGCGGTCTCGGCCAGGTGAGCCAGCGTGTGGCAGGCGCTATCACCATAGGTGGAGGCATCGTCCGTGGCTCCGACGCCAAGGCCTTCGACCACCAGCAGAATGACGCGTTTGATCATGGGCGCACTATAACAGATGGGGCTCGAGCCGCAAATCGTCTCATGATTGAAGTCGTCACCAGCGGGGTCACGAGGCTGCTTGCGCGGCGGGAATCATCTCATCAAGAGGTTATCTTTTCTTTCGCGACGGCCAACAGAAAATCGTCCAGCCGCTGCTTTGATGCTCGTTCGACAACCATGAACTCCACGCCCAACTCCCGCCGCGTGGCCCAGCGAACCTTGCCGAGTTCGATGGCGATCGGCGTCGGCTGGGACGACACCGTGATATGCAGGCTAATCGGATCGTCGATGGCCGCATACATGTCGGTATCGATGGCACACCCGCCCCGCGAAAGGTTGAACGTCGTGCCCTGTCCTGGCTTCCCATCCACCACGAACGCCACGGGACATTGGACCTGGTAGCGGACATCCTTACGCAAGGCCATGACTCGTCACCTGGTCACTCGTGCTGCCGACCATTCATTGAGAATGGTCAGGCTCGCGCTCGTGCCGATGCGGTCGGCTCCGGCTTCCAGAAGCTCCCTGGTCATGTTCCAGTCGCGAATGCCGCCGGATGCCTTGACTTTGACCTTGCCCTGCACGGCCGCGACCATCAGTTTGATATCGGACACGGTCGCCCCTCTCGCGCCAAAACCGGTCGAGGTTTTCACATAATCGACGCCGGCTTCCACCGCCAGCCGACAAGCAGTCATTTTCTCTTGATCGCTGAGATAACATGTTTCGATGATGACCTTGTGCTCAGCCTGGGGAGTCGCCAGCACCACCTCGGCGATGTCTTGCCGGACGGCGTCATGATCGCCGGATTTCAAGCGACTGACATTGATCACCATGTCCAACACGGATGCGCCCTGCCGCACTCCTTCCAACGCCTCGGCGACCTTCGTACCGGTTGCATGTCCGCCCAACGGAAATCCGATGGGGATACCCACCCGGACCGGTGAGCCAGCAACGGCAGCCACCGCTTCGGCCGCATAGCAGGGTGGAATGAAAATGACTCGAAAACCGTGCTCGTTTGCCTCGCGGCAGAGACGCAAAACATCGGCTCGTGTCGCCTCAGGCCGCAAAATGGTGTGATCGATCAACGCAGGAAGATCCCAATCACTCCGGTCCATTTCGTTCTTAGCTACTCCCTATCACGACGTTGATGAAAACACTCAACGATTGTATCCGCTCAATAGTCGCCTGTCGAAACACGTCCACGGAGTCATATCTCATGTGCGCGGATGCCCTGCGCGTCTAAACGGTCGCTTCTGATATTTCTCGACCGCCTGATTGTGCTCGGCGAGCGTGGTCGAAAACTGATGTGTCCCGTCATTCCTTGACACGAAAAAGAGCGCTTGCGAATTCGACGGATACAGCGTGGCGCGGATCGATTGGATGCCGGGGTTCGCGATTGGGCCTGGAGGCAGCCCCGAGATCCGGTAGGTATTGTACGGACTCTGGCTCAGCAGATCTTTTTTGTGAATGTTCCCATCATAGTTCGGCAAGCCATAGATGACGGTCGGATCGCTCTGCAACGGAATGTGCTTCTTCAATCGGTTATGGAACACCGCCGAAATCTCTTCCCGTTCTCCATTAGACGCTGACTCTTTTTCGATCACGGATGCCAGCGTGAGCACCTCGTGCTGGCTCATTGTCAACTCCTGCGCCCGTGCGTGAAGATCGGCCGTGTAGACCTGCCGCAGATGCTCCACCATGGTCGAGAGGACGTCTTTGGCTTTGACGCTTTTGGGAAATTTATAGGTGTCGGGATATAGATATCCTTCTAACGTGTCAGCCTGGATGCCGAGCGAAGCGATAAACGTCGGATCCTTCATAAGCCTCAATAGCTCTTCACGATCGACAAGTCCCTGCTGTCCGAAAATGTCGGCAATCTGCATCATTGTCAAGCCTTCGGGAATGAGGACCGGATGGAGCACCACTTGCCCGTTGAGCAGCCGTGCCAGAATCTCGGCAGGCAGCATGCTGGGGTTCAATTCATACTCCCCGGCTTGAATCTTTCGATCTGCCGACCGGAGTCGCCCGATCCACACGAACGCGACACGACTCTTGATCAGTCGTTCCCGTTCGAGCAGCGCCGCGACCTGCTGAAAGCTCGACCGGTCTGGAATCCGGATGATTTGATTGGGAGGGTTGAGGCGGGCAGGAACGGCGGGGCCTTCCGCCCATTTAATGATCTGATACCCGGCTATGCCGAGAACGGCGCCGCCGACCAGCAGAGTGAGAAAAATCGTCCGAAGCTTCATCAATCTTGTCTATCGTCTGGGCGTCAGAGTCAGCGACCGGGTGCTCAGCCGATTCGCGGCTCGCCAGATAACTTTGAAGCAGAATGGCGGCGGCCACGCGATCGACGGTTCCCTTGCGTTTCTTGCGGCTGACGTCAGCGGCGATGAGCAGATCTTCTGCCGCTTTGGTCGTCAACCGCTCATCCCACAGGACAAGCGGGACCGGCAGTCCCTGCTCCAGCCTGGAGGCAAAATCCCGCATGGCAAGGATGGCCGGGCCTTCCCGCCCGTCCAATTGCAGCGGAAATCCGAGAACCACCTGCCCCACCTCATGGGTGGTGACGAGGGAAACAATGTGCGCCACATCACGATCCAGCGTGCGTCGCTCGAAGGTTTCCAGCGGCTGTGCAATCCAGCCCAGTTCATCGCTCAGCGCAACGCCGATTCGCTTGGTCCCATAGTCCAACGCCAGTATCCGTGGTCCAGCCATGATTCTACCGCTGGAGCGCGTGTTCGACCAAGCCAAAGACCTTTTCCAACGAGGCATCGAGCTTTGAAGAGTCTTTTCCGCCGGCTTGGGCCATTTCCGGACGTCCCCCTCCCGTGCCGCCTACCTCTGCGGCCATCACCTTGATCAGATCGCCGGCTTTGATTTTTCCTGTGAGATCTTTCGTCACGACGACGAGCAAGGAGACTTTGTCATCCTCCGTTGCCGCTCCCAAGGCAACGACGCCGGTTTTGAACTTGTTCCGCAGTTGGTCGGCCAGCGCACGCATCCCGTTCATATCGAGGCCATCGGTTCGTTGCACATGCACGGGCACCCCGGCAATAGTTCTTGCCGTGGCGGTGACGCCGGACCCGCTGGCCATTTTGAGCTTCAACTCTTCCAATTCCCGCTCTTTGTCCTTGAGTTGCGCCATGACCTTGCGAGTCTTGGCCACCAACTCGGAGGGCCCCACCTTCAAGAGTTCCGAAAGCTCCCTGACTTCCGTTTCGAGCTTTTTCATCATGGCCATGGCGCCGCTGCCCGTCTGGGCTTCGATCCGCCTAACGCCGGCGGCCACGCCGGTCTCTGAGACGATCCTGAACAGCCCGATTTCGCCTGTGTGCCTGCAGTGCGTACCGCCGCACAGCTCCTTACTGAATGATTCAACGGTGACCACGCGCACCTCGTCGCCGTATTTATCGCCGAAGAAGGCCAACGCCCCCTTCGCCACCGCATCTTGAATGCTCATCACCTCGGACCGAACGGTTTCGTTGCTGCGGATCTCTCCGTTGACCACCGTTTCAATCTCGTCAATGTCACGCGAAGACAGCGGCCGGAAATGAGCAAAGTCGAACCGAAGCCGGTTGGGAGCCACCAGCGATCCGAACTGTTTGACGTGTGGACCAAGTAAATCACGCAAGGCGGCATGGACCAAATGGGTGGCCGTGTGGTTTCTCGCCGCATCCTGCCGGGTGGTCCTGTTCACAGAGAGGTGCAGCTGTTCCCCTTCTCGAATGCGCCCGCTGCTGACGGTTCCCTTATGCAGGATGACCGTCGCAACAGGGCGGGTCGTTTCCCTGATATCCAAACGACCTTCCGTCCCCACCAGCACGCCCTGGTCCCCCACTTGCCCGCCGCCTTCCGCATAAAAAGGTGTCACGTCCAACACCACCTCGACCTCATCCCCTTCATGCGCTTCCTTAACGAGGCGATCGCCTTTGAGAATCGCTTGCACGATGCTGTCGGACTCCAACTGTTCGTAACCCACGAACGTCGTGGCACCCACGCGTTTAGCTAAGTCGGCCACGGCCGGCCTGGCTATCTCCTGCTCGAATCCACTGGTTTTGCGCGCCCGCGTCCGCTGTTCCTCAATCGCCGCATCGAACCCCGCCTCGTCCACGGTC
>Ga0075419_10000643_pt1 | contig 22312 bp, 22 predicted proteins | sample SoiMetdeltSBSDD3_FD_76900 | JGI IMG/M metagenome (GOLD analysis project Ga0075419, IMG submission 76900) | Bulk soil microbial communities from a Populus tree surrounding site in Tennessee, USA - Soil MetaG P. deltoides SBSDD3 | ecosystem: Environmental > Terrestrial > Soil > Tree plantation... | reverse complement strand
TCGTTCAGCCGCCGCTTCGCCAGACGGCTGGGAACGCGTTGTTGCGTCGCCGTCAATCCCCTGCCGCGGCTGCGGGGCGCCCGCCCTCCTGGTTTCGATCTGCTCATGCCGGTCTTCTCCCTCCCTTTCGAGTTAATGAGTTGCATTGGCCGGTCTGGCTCTTAACGCCTCCCGTGGACACCCGGCTGGGCGAATGGCCTCAGCCGGCAATTCGGATTCTCCATACACATGTGCGGCGACGGCCTTGGCGACATCTGCCGACAAATCCTGCTGCATCACTCTGATCACTTTTGCCGTGGCTTCCCGCTCGGATAAATGCCCTTCTTTTCCGCCTTTCGAAATCGCCCCGATGATTTGCTGTCCCGCCAGGTCAACGATTTCAAAATCACTGCACCAGCGAACATACGTGAATTGTGGGTCACGAATGTCCACGGGCCAGACACGCACCATCCCGCGAATCAGCAATTCCGGTGTTGGACGCGGTCCTGCTCCGCTCGCTGTTTCCGTTCCTGATGGGAGGGCAGCAACGTGGAGTCCTTCTTTGATCAACCCTTCTGTCAATGCGCGCTGCACCGGTTCCACATGATCACCTGTGATGACTACGGTGAGTACGAGATGCGAGGCGAGGTAGTCTTCCAGCTCGCGGCTTAATTCCTGGAGACGAAAGCGCGGTGGCATGCCCTGTCCGCTGGCCCGAACGACACGAAGATCTGCGTTATAGGTTTCGCGCAGGACCACATTGCGGGTCGCCCGCCTCAACGCGCGCACTTTCACCAGCCTGTCTGACGTGTGGCCTGCCTCATCGACGTCGGACAACACGGCACGATCCAACTCGGTCATGCGCTCGACCAAGGCCGTTTCCGCCTGAGCCCGATGCATCCCTCCCAATGCGTAATGCAGCCCTTTTCCCGCATCGTACCAGCGGTCGAGAATTTTGGCATTTTCCAACACTTTGTCAGTAGAGACCCGCGTCAGGTTGTCGAGCGCGAGCCGTCGCTCGTCATGACTGGTGCCACGTTGCTCAACAACCAGGTACGATTCCCAGTCTTGTGACTGCGCGGAGATTTCCGCCTTGAAAATACGGGCAAGGGCGGCGTACGCCTGATTGTCGGCCACGGCCCGATTGTCGCCCTGTCCCACACCGGTGAGATATTGCGCCGAGGGATACTCCGAACTGGCACCGTCCATCCAGGAAGGCTTGGAGGGGCCTCCCCACCCAGAGCATCCGAAAAGAAGCGCTGTGAGCACGACCGCTGCGTGGCCAGCCCCATATAGGAAGGCCAATTTCACTGCATCACCCGTTGGATAAGGATGACCGTTTCCCCGGCCTGAAGCGACAGCGCTTTCTCGGACGGCATTGGCCTTATCAAGCGAAATCCCCCATCGGCAGCTGCATCTTGTATGCGGTATTTCCCGGGAGACACCCAGGCCCGCGCGAGGTGAATCTCATCAGGCAGTGTCCGCCAGCTGCGCTTGTCCGATTCTTCGGACGCCACAGCAAATCCCTTGGTCAGGAGGCCAACGGCCAGTCCGACCACAGGGGCGGCATCTCTTCCCGCTGCCTGCTGCGCGCCTCTCGTGGCAGCTTCGGCCATGCTGAACTTCAGCGCGGCACGGGCCACGGCCTTCACCGTGATGCCAGGGAGGCGCTCAGCCAACGCCTTGCTGGCTAGGGCCGTGACATTCTGCACCAACTCTGTTCGCACCGTCAGTGGAACGCCCTCTGCCGGCAGCAGTCGGATTGTGTCTGTCCGCACTTGCGTTTTTTGCGGGACCATCATCGGTAACGCCACACGAACAACCCGGCCGTTGAGCCCATACAAGGCGGTATCAGCCGTTCGATATTGCTGACGGTTCCCTTGGAAGAGCCCCCGATTGAGCAGCACCAGTTGGAGCGCGTCAAGACTGATCGGTAGGTCAAGAAACTGGTCCTCCTTACGCGGGGCGCGGCCATTATAGCTGATCACAATCACTTGAGCGAGTTGTTGGTTGGTCTCGAGGCTGGTCCAAAGCGTATCGGGAAACCGCTGCTGATAGTCTGATAATTCCTGGCTCAAATGCAGGGCTTCCGCCGTTCGCAACAGATCTGCCTGCAATTGAGTTGGCACTCCTGTGCGCGACCAACCGCGAGATGACTCAAACGTCTCATACGCCTTGCGGTACGCGATGAACGCATTATTGACGTCACCGGTGCTCTCGAAGAGGATACCGCTGAGGTATCGTGCAAACCCGTCGTCACGATAGGCTGTCTTATTGGTGATTCGGTCGGCAAGGACATTCAGCCGATGGTCGATACGGCGGGCCTCCACCAGTGCATCCTGCCAGCGGTTCATCGAAGCGTAGTTCAAGGCCTTGAGCACATTGATCATCACTTGTTCATACGGTTCACCTTCATAGGGCAAGGTATTATCGTTGGTCATGAACGCAGCGGTTTCTGTACGAACCGTTCTTGTATACAGACGATCTACTTCCTCTTCAGCTTCCTCCAGTACTTGGTTGCTCAGATCGTATTCGCCGGCCAGTTGCAGGGTCATGCCCCGGTCCATGCCATACAGAACACGGCTCTTCGAGCCATAGTCCTTCTCTGCCTGCCTGATGATATCGTCCGCTTGCTGGTAATCGCTGGTGAGAAGACTCTTATCGACGAGGAAATAATGGCTCTGGGATAAGCTGCAGCCGCCGAGCACGGCACTGCATAGGAAGGTCAGTACCTGAGCAGACACACAAACGCCCCACCGCGGAGAGTCGTGACCGGTGGGGCGTGAGACAAGAGGGCTCAACGGAGCCTTAGAAAATAGTTCGCTTCTTCTCGATGACTTTCTTGATCTTCTTCTGCCCGAACCACACCTTGGCGTTGCTTTCCAGATCCACCATCTGGAGATCGACCTGATAGAACATCGCCTTGGTGCCGTCTGCTTCATCCAGAATCGTGGCGATCGTGCCCTTCATGATGTAATCGGCACCGATTTCCTTGCCTGGTGCCTTCTGCGTATCTTCCCTGGCATACATCGCTTGTTCTTTGCGCTCTGATCGGACCTCGTCCCGCTCATTCTTGCCCGCCACGAATGTGACTTTTTGTGAATTGGTCAACTCACGCTCCAAATCGGTGACGAACGTGTGCACGTTGATATGCTCATGACTACTGTTCAATACGGTGCCCACGACGACCACCGGTTGCCGGCGTTTGGACTGACTGAAGGTATTCAGCCACGGATACTCGAGCGCTTCCTTGACCATGGATTCTGCCACCATGCGGGAGTCCGTATCGTTCCACCGCCCGCTTAAGTCGGTCACAACCCCGGCATCGATACGAGTGACCCGGGTTTCACCCCCACACGCCGCCAAACCCACCAGCAGGCACATGAGCACCGCCGGCTTGATCCAAAGGTTGCGTTGCGTCATGATGCTCATCACGGGCTCCCTCATGCCTCTCCTTAATGATTGGCCCGCTTGTCTTCTTCCTTCTCCAAACGCTCGAACAGCTTGTCTGCATTTTTACGGACAAAATCCCTCACTTGGGCGTTTAACTCCTTAGCCTGCTCAAGATTGTTCTTCATTTCCTCGAGATTCAATTTGGTCAACACATAGTAGGTGCTGGTCTTCTCGTCCCTATACCGCTCTATCGGACGGACCCCGCTCAAGGTGGTGGTGGTCACGGTTTTGATGGCTCGTTCGACGTTTTGTTCTTCCGTGTTGCGTGTAAAATCACCGGCGGTTGTGGACGCCGCATAATCACGCATGAGATAGCCGGTGTACGTTTCAAACGTCTTGGCAATTTCGGCCCGCGCGCGGTTCTCAGCCGTGTCCCAGGCCAAGGGCTCATTCTTGACGCCGGTGACGGATCCGACGCCATAGAAGGCTTTCGTATCTTTTTCGTTGAAGGCACCCGACCCTTGCTTGACCCATTTGGGAGGTCCGCCGCATGCGGCTAGCCCGAGCACGACTATCAAGGTCAACGCAACACAGATCGCGTTGGAGAAATACCCTCGTAGCTGATTCATGCGATGTCCTCCTTGCTTGCGTAGCTGGGGAGCGTGGATGGCGGTCGGGTCAGCTGGGTGTACATGTGTCAGGGGTTCGAGGCAAGCGCACATCTATGGTACCATGCACTTCCTGTTCCGTCAACGCGACAGGTGCCTAGTTTCCAATGTGAAAGGAGGAAATCCGTGGCTGATGTGCAGATTGACGACGGCATCATCAAGATAATGAATCTCGATGTGCAAGATCCGAAAGCTGCCGCCGTGCTTGCCGAATATCCGCAGGTCCGGTGGGCCGAAATCACCAGACGAGCCTTGAAAATCGGCTTGGGCTATCTCAAGGGAGGCGCACGAGATTAGGGGGTTTTGGGAGGCGGCGGCGTATCCGGTGCATGCGACTGTGCGACGGCTTCCCGCGCCCGGTTATGCGTGCCTCCTAGTTCAAGGTACCGCTCGAAAGCTTCGACCGCCTTCCGTTGATCCTTTAACTGATCGGCATACAGGGACCCAAGCGTGAAATAGACGTCGACATAACTCGGGTTGGCGGTCAACGCTGCGCGCATGGCCTGTTCGGCCTCTGCATATTGCCCCCGTTTCTCGTAGATCAATCCCAGCGTGTAGTGTGAATCCGGATTGTTTGGTGCATGCTGCACCGCCAACTTCCCGGCCTTCAGCGCTTCCTCCAGATCGGGAATGACCTCAAGCCGCACGTAGCTTTTGAGCACATAGGCATCGCCATATGTCGGATCGTATTCCAGAGCCTTGTTGAGGCGCTCCAAAGCTTCGTCCTGCGCTTTTCCATTTTGAAGGAGGGCAAAGGCCTGCTCGTATTGCATCCTGGCTGCTTGCTGACGTTCAGCAGGTGATTGGGGCTCCCCGCCCAGGCGGAACGCCGCTTTTCGTCCTTCGATGATAATGGTATCGCCATCGCCTTCCAGTTGGGCAAATGTGGGATGCTGGGCACCCTTTGTGTGATCCGTGACGTGCTGACTGACGAAGCGGCCGACTTCGGACGCCATCAGCCAGCCGTTTTTATCAACGTCCCCCTCCCCGGTGAGCGCTTTGATCAGCGCCAGGACGAACACACTGCGATCCTGTGTTCTCCCCGACGCCTCTCCTTTGTCGGCCGCTGTCAGCACCTGGACGGCGCGCTTTTCCGTATCCTCCTCTGGGGCGCTTCGCCCTTCAAGTGAAAGTGCCTGTGCCGCACTGGCCTCCCACCCTCGGACGGCGGTATCGAATACGAACAGCGTGTGCTTCGAGGCGCTACGGTGACTAAACTCTTTGAGTTGTTCAAATGTCACGGCCTTCGAGACATTTCCGGGCTGTGCGTCCCAGGGTACGAGATACCCCAGATCCTTCCCTGAGCCGCTCTGGGTAATCCCTGCATGGCCGGAGAAATAAATGACAAGACGATCCTGGCGGCCCACCTTCCGAGGCAGAAAATCGACCAGCGTCTGCTGCAACCGCCGCGAACTCGCGTCCTTATCGTAGAGTTCGACAACCTCTTCGAATCCTAATTTGCGAAAGACTTCGGCGACGGCTTTGGCGTCTTCGATGACACCGGGAATCTTGGGCGCAAGCAGGTAGTTTTCAATTCCAATGACGACCGCCCACGATTTGTAATACAGCCCCTCAGGCTTTCCCATCTGAGCGGGCGCCGCCACGGGGCCGAGGCATACCATAGCGAGAGTGACCAGGATCGGGAGAAATCGTGACTGGGGCGATGGGCGTGAGGAGGGAAGCATCATAGTGGACGCGTCTCAAACAGTCTGTGAAATCAGCGTACTCTGGCCCTGTGCGGCTGTCAACCGAGGGACCTAGGAATTGCATCGGCGACCGGACCGTTGTATGGTTGCGCCGCCACCAACCACTTGTCGATAATGTCGGCATCCGGTACGGTCCATCCATAGGAGCTGTTCAGCCCATGACGGAGAACATTGAAACCCTCCTCAAAGAGAGCCGTGTCTATCGGCCGACGGCCAAGACCATTGCCGCGGCACACATCAAGGACTACGAGAAGGATTACCAGAAATCGATTGCCGACCCTGAAGCCTTTTGGAGCGGCATGGCAAAGGAGTTGGACTGGTTTTCACCCTGGTCCACAGTTCTGGAATGGAATTATCCCTGGGCCAAATGGTTCGTCGGAGCCACGTGCAATATCACGTACAATTGCCTCGACCGGCACGTCAAAACCTGGCGCAAGAATAAGGTCGCACTCATCTGGGTGGGCGAAGACGACCGTGAACGAATCTTTACCTACGGCGAACTCTATCGTCAGGTCAATCGGTGCGCCAACGCGCTGAAGAAGCTGGGCCTGAACACAGGCGACCGCGTCACCATCTATCTCCCGAAAATCCCGGAACAGCTCATTGCTATGCTGGCGTGCGCCCGGATCGGGGTGATCCACAGCGTTGTGTATTCGGGATTCAGCGCGCCCGCCCTGGCCAGTCGCATTAATGATGCCGAGTCCAGACTGGTCATCACTGCGGACGTCGGATTCGACCGGACCAAGGTTATTGCCCTGAAACCCATCGTTGACGAGGCTTTGAAGCAGTGCGCCTCCGTCGAGCGGGTCATCGTAGTCCGACGGCAACCCTCAAGCCCCTCCCCGGCGGCTCCGAAGGAACTCGACTGGACGGATTGGGTCAAAGGAGAACCGGCCGTCTGCGAAGCGACGCCACTCGACTCAGAAACTCCGTTGTACATTTTGTACACGTCCGGCACGACAGGAAAACCCAAAGGGGTGGTGCACGTCCACGGCGGGTACATGGTCGGCACCTACACGACGACAAAGTACGTGTTCGATATGAAAGACGACGACGTGTACTTCTGCGTCGCTGATCCCGGATGGGTCACCGGGCACAGCTATATCGTCTATGGCCCGCTCTTGAATGGAGCCACCGTGCTCACCGCCGAAGGGAAACCGGATTTTCCCAATCCGGGCCGCTGGTGGGATCTGATCGAACGGTATGGCGTATCGATCTTTTACACGACGCCGACGGCCATCCGGCTGCTGATGCGCCATGGCGAGGACTGGCCCAAACAATACGATCTGTCCAGCTTGCGCATTCTTGGTAGCGTCGGCGAACCGATTAATCCCGAGGCGTGGGAATGGTTTCATCGTGCAGCGGGCGGCGATAAACCGATCATGGATACCTGGTGGCAGACTGAAACCGGATCCATTCTGATCACGCCGCTGCCTACCGTCGCCTTGAAGCCAGGGTCGGCTGCCAGACCATTCTTAGGCATCGAAGCCGATGTGGTCGACCGCCAAGGCAACCCCTTGCCCGCAAACCAGGGGGGCTTCGCCGTGATTAAGAAGCCGTGGCCTTCAATGATGCGTGCGATCTATAAAGATCCCGAGCGGTACAAAACCTACTGGAGCATCATTCCAAACTGCTATACAGCGGGCGACGTCTGTCACAAGGACGCGGATGGGTACATGTGGTTCATGGGCCGTGCCGACGATGTGATCAAGGTTGCAGGCAATCGCCTCGGAACCGCTGAGGTCGAGAGCGCGCTCGTCAGTCACCACGCCGTGGCTGAGGCCGCCGTCATCGGGAAACCCCATAAGACTGTCGGTGAGACCATCAAGGCGTTCATCATCCTCAAGCAGGGCGAAACTGCAAACCCTGCGCTCATCGAGTCCATAAAAGACCAGGTCCGACATGAGCTGGGGAAAATCGCCGTTCCCTCGGAAGTGGACATTGTCACGTCGCTGCCGAAGACGCGTTCCGGCAAGATTATGCGCCGAGTGCTGAAAGCGAAAGAACTCGGCCAAGACCCAGGAGACATCTCAACTATTGAGGAATAATGCACCGCAAGTTCATGCAGCGCCGGTGAGCGCTGCGGCGAAGGAGGCAGGCATGGTGACGCGAATGGGCCGGACAATGATGTTGATTGGTACAGTCGGTTTCCTGCTCGTAACGGGGGACCCTGGGCTGGCACCAGCGGCGGACAAGGAAAAACCGGCCACGAAGCCCAAGGCTGCTCCCGAAGCCAAGGCACCCAAACCCAAAGCCCCCAAGACCGATAAACCGAAATTTCAAACGGCTGAGAAAGCAGGAGCAGCGAAAGCGTGTTTTGGCGAAGCACCAAGAATCACCAAGCTGAGCCCCGACGAAGGGAAAGCCGGAGACAAGGTCACGATTACCGGGACGAATTTTGGTTCGGCCGATTGTCTGCGCGGTGTCTCTTTTGGTCCCGGGCATGCGGCGACCTTCAAAGTAAAGGACGAGACCACGATCACCGCCACTGTTCCGACTGCGGGGCGAAAAGGGCTGGCTATCGTCACGGTGACGACGGCATCTGGAGAGGATTCAAAAGCGTTTCTGATGAAATGAGTGGGAGAGGACGGGCCGATTGAGTCTCCCTGCTCGCAGACCGCGGCACACAAGACTTACCAGGTATTTAGATTAAGGGTGGTGCTCGGTCAATACGTGCAATGGAGACTCAATCCAGCCCGTCCTCTTTGAGTGAAGCGGATAGAAAAATTGAGACTACCATTGTGCAGAAAAGAGGAATGAGAAAGCCGGGCGAACCCATTTATCTGAGACGACATGTGATCGCTCTGGCCTTAGCGGTTGGTCTGCCGATTATTGCTCTACAGATGTACAAAATCTATGTGGGACCCATTCACTTCGTTGTCCAGATTGGCCTGGCAATCTTCGCTTCAACGGTGGCTGGTCTCTGGTTGTATCTTATCTACCGGTCCTCGGCACAGAATGAACCATGAATGAGCGAAAACGCCGATGGAATGGCCTGTAGACCAGCCGGCCTAGCCAGACTTCAAGGTGCGAAATGTAATGGAGTAGCGCAACTCCTTTGCAGATGGGATGGAATGCTGCCAGCTGAAACGGGCTTCCTCGGCTAAGAGATATGACGACCTCGGCGCGAGGGTTGCCTCGGCCGTTTCTCGCTCACCTGCGACCCTGCGCTGAAAACGCATACGGCAAGTCCCGGCTAAAGAGACACCGACGACCCTCGGACCGAACATCGGGGCATCTCGATGCCATCCAATGCCGGCACCCGGCTCATAGCGAGTGACTAACACTTCCTCCACCGCTTCTGCCGGGACGCCCATCAGAGCACCAGCCCGCAGGCGCAAAGGCATCAGCCAATCCGGTATCGGTTCGGTCGGCTCGATCGTCCACGAAGCGTAACCGTAATCCCACCCGAAGTGGACAACACGTCGCTTCGCGGTCACGCCATGCATGCGGACGTCCGAGAACGATAACCTTTCAATCTGCGACAAGAGCGGCTTCTCCTCTTCCACCGTGATCCAGTCAGGGAGGTAGTGAAAGCCTGACGGCGCCGTGGAAGGGAATAGGGACCAGCGCATGAACCATTGTACCGATCGTACAGGTGGGAGTGGTATGGCCGGCAGATATTCGTACTCCTACAGAAGCCCTCGCTTTTTCAGGTAGTCCTTGTCGATAACGGGAGTAGTCTTGGGCAGATGGCTTCTTTGCTGCAGCAACCGCTCGACGTATTTGCCGATGAGGTCTGACTCCAGGTTCACGGTGTCATTGACCTGCTTCAACCCCAGCGTCGTGGCTGTGGCCGTATGCGGAATGATGGCGACACTGAACGCAGCGTCGGTCACATCGTTAATTGTGAGGCTGATCCCATCGACTGTGACCGAACCCTTGGATACACAATAGCGCAACACATCAGGCTGTGCTTCGATCGAGAAGACGATTGTATTTCCTTCCTGACGCCGGCTTCGGATAGTCCCCACCCCGTCCACATGACCTGCCACAAGGTGACCGCCGATCCGTTCATTCAACTTCATGGCCCGCTCGAGATTGACCGGCGTACCTCCGACCAGCTCACCGAGGGTCGTCACGGACAACGTCTCTGGGGAAACGTCCACCACAAAAGTGGTTTCTCCCTTCGTCACGACTGTCAGACAGGTCCCATTGATGCTGACACTGTCCCCGACCTTCAGATCCCCCATGACGGCCGAGGCCAGGATCGTCAGTCGCGTGCCAGCGAGCGTTTTTTCAATCGCCGTGACCGCGCCCATCTCTTCAACGATTCCTGTAAACATAGCAAGGTTTAGATAATGGCCCTTCTCACCCGCCCGACCCCGCGGCGCCGAGACGCCACGACTGCCCCCTCTCACCCGCCCGGCCCCGGCGATTCTTTTGTACCGACCCGATGACTCTGCAGTCGATCTCCAGGGACGCGTCGTTCATTCTCGCTTCGCCCTGGCTTATATTGAGAAGCTGACCCTCGGAGCCTATTCGCCTTTCTGGCTAAAAAGTTGCTTCAACACATAGACAAACACCACGATCAAGACCATGACGCCAATCGACGCAAGCACACCGATCACAATGTTTTCAGGGGCCATTTCTCGCATGGCGTTCATTATAGCGGTATTTATTTTCTCATGGTGAGCCAAAAGAATCCGGCGGCAGCCAACTGGATCCCGGCAATGGTCGTAAATGCCGACGCATAACTCGTGTGGGCAATGAGCACCCCGGCCAGCAACGGGCCACTGGCATGGCCGATATCTCCAATGGTGCCTTGCATCCCCATGCCTGCGCCCAACGTCTTGAACTCCGAGCTGTCCGCCACGAAAGCCGAGGAAGAAGACGAGACCACCGCCTCTCCGAAACCGAACCCGGCCGTCAGAAGCAACAAGATCACAAAACTCGACACACGCGGAATACAGACGAACGTGGCGGCACAAATCACCAAGCCCAGCATGATCAACGGCTGCCTGCCCACTCGATCTGACACTCGGCCCATGATGGGTTTTGAAAAGAATGACGTGAGAGATTGAACCGTGAACAGGAGTCCGACTTCGCCAGCGTTGAGACCGACTCCAACCCCATAGAGCGGCAAAAAGGCCATCAACGCTCCGTTGGCAATCATTTTGGCCGCATCCGTAGAGCTGGTAATCAGGACTCTGCGGTTGCGGGCGACAATGGTGAACCCCTTCCACATTTCCGTGGCTACCGGCGCCAGACCCTTTTCCTGATTGCGTGGCGGAGGCGGGGTTAGCCGCAAACTATAGAACAGGACGATAGCGATGCACCCGAAAAATCCGGCAGTCAGAAACGCAGAGGGAAACCCGGCTGCAAAGGCGAGGTATCCGCCGATGAACGGGCCCAACAAGGCTCCGGATTGCGTACAAGCCGTATAGGTGCCGAGCGCTGCCCCGCGCCGCTCGCGATACAGTTCGGCGACGGTGGCGAGTGCGCTGGGGGCGAAGATCGCCGTCGCCAAGCCATGGAAGAGCCGTAGCAATGTGAGCAAATTCAAATCCGAAATGAAGGGATAGAGAAATGGAGGCAGACCGAATGCAATGACTCCGACGCGTAGCAGCATGCGACGCCCGTAAATGTCTGAAAGCGCTCCGGAGGGAAGCTTGAGCAAGACGCCTGTCAGAGTGGACACTGACACGATCACGCCGATTCGCTCGGGGCTTGCACCGAGCGACTCGGCGAACAACGCCAGCACCGGCATCCTCACCATGTTATAGCTGATAAAACAGAACACGCCGATCGTACAGAGGAGCGTAAAACTGCGAGCGGTCGTCATGGCGCCGGACGCGAGGAATTTGGAGCGTGCCGGCGGCTTAAAACCTGCGTTAAAAAAGCCACGTCCTGCTGGGGCAAGGGAGGAGGATCTGTGGCCTCGAACAGCACGCGGTCAGGCTGTTGGCCCATTTCGAGCCCCAAGCGGTTCACCGTTTCGACGCCTTTGGACAATTTGCGCATCACCGTTGCATCAACCAGCGGGCGCAGCAGCGACACGAAGCCGGAAAGTACACGGTTATCCAACATCGTGTACGCCACCATAGTGCTTTCCATTGCGTCGGAGCCGCGCTCGTCCTTCACCGGCCTCATCCGAAGAAAAATCACGGCCTTGCCGCTTACGTTGGGAAGCAAGCGGCTATGGTGCGTGCCTTCAAGGTAATATACCCGCGTCTTGCGATCCTGGTATACCAGCTGCACGATGCCCTCCGTACCTTCCCCATCGCTACCCCACCACCGCCCAGGACCCCGCTCCTCGGACTTGTAGTCAGCCAGATCCAGCCGATTGATGAGGGCAGCCGCGACCGGTGGCCGGTCGAGCAGGTACAGATACAATGTCTCAGCCATCGCGACTTTCAATGGGCCAACGGTGTTGGCACTGACGTGGTGATCGATAACGAATTGGAGGCGGCAAGTCCAGTCCCCGGTGATCTTCTCAGAAGGAAATGCGATTCCCGACTGTTCACTGGCCACAAAACAGGACTCAGCCCGCGTGTAAGCGGAAGAAACCGATCCGAAGAACGCAACAATGAGCCAGAACAATCTTGACCGGTTTCCGTGCAACAGCCGGTCCCCGATGCTCATGAGGCCTGTTTTGGAACTAACACCGGAAGATGAATGGGAAACAGCTGTCGGGGATCGTGACGGAGCCGTGCCTGACGCAACAGCATATCAATTGACACCGTGACGGGACCCTCGTAGGAGAGTTGTCCGTTCGTCCAGATGCTGACCGGCTTTGCCGTGTCGATAAGACGATCGTTCAAAAAGAGACTGTAGCGCTGTATATGTTTGGTCCTCACCTCGATACGGTTCGGCCCTACGATGGCGGCCTCAAGCTTCGCGTATTCGCGTTGCTTGATTCGCTGGTCGCGCTTGTCGATCAGGTCATCCGAAAACGCCGCAATCACGTCCGTGGCGTCGATGCGCACCCAGCTGAAAGGATGAAAGCGGCTGGCCTCGCGCACGAGCGCCAATTTCTCCGGCGCAGGGTCACGGCGCTGACGGTCCAACCATGTCCTCAACGCCGGCAACTCTTCTCTGGGAAAGTAGTGGCCGCCCGCGACCGGATGCTCTCCCTGGTGCTCGCGATAGACATGTGCGTACCCTAATGCCGTGAGTTCTCGAGAGATCGTCCGGCTTAATGACACCGGCATGACTTGATCTTTCTCTCCATGGATCATGTAGATGGGAGTATTGCGGAGATTGGCGAGGAACGGCATGAGCACATCATCCAGCCCCCCCGCCATTGGCGCAATACCGGCGAAGAGCGGCGCATGGTGCATGCCAATGAGCCAGGCTCCGATCCCCCCATTCGACATGCCTGTAAGAAAAATGCGATCGGGGTCAACATGATATCGCCGGCGGACGTGCTCGATCGTCGCCAGCACGACTTCCTCCGCACGCCGCGTAAACCATGCTCCGCTCGGGTACGTCGGACAAGCCAGAAGATACTCTTCGCCAAGCCGTGCCTGCCAACGTTCTAAATAGACGTCGCCGGTAAATCCGGCGCCGTGCAGGCACACGACGAGGGGATAACCATTCGCGGATCGATACGTCAATGGAATCGACAGCGCGACCGCGTAGGTTTGGCCCTCGACCCGCACCCCGTCGTTGGCTACCGTCCCGATCGGCTGGACCTCATAGGTGCGTTCGGTTTCAATGATCCGGGTGATGCGCTCGACAGAGCTGTCAGGATGATTTAGCACTACCTCCAAGAACCGTTCAGCCTCTGCGCTGTCTGCTGAATCGAGATACTGAAAGACAAGTGAAGAGAGGCTCTGCGGCGGATCCACTCGAGCCATCGTCAAACCCGTTTGCACGCCGACAGCCAGCACAAGAACGCCTATGGCGGTCGGCCATGAATTCATAGGTCACCTTCGACCACGAGGTCGCCGCCGAGAAATCTGGTATGCACATGTTTGAGCTTCAAGGTCTCGGCGAGACGCGTTGGACTTTTCCCTCCAATCACACCCTTGGCGTTGCTGCCACCAAGCAGTGCAGGCGCCATGTACAGTCGAAGGTGATGGACCAGCTTTGCCCGCAACATGGCCGCATTGATTTCACTGCCGCCCTCCACCAGCAACGACGTCACTCCCCGCCTCCCCAGTTCCTTCATCAAGGCGGGCAGGGAGACATGTCCTCGAAGATTCGGGAGGACGACGACCTCGACCCCGAGCTTGGTGAGGGCGTGCCTGGTCGCCGCAGGAGCGCTGCGTGTGGTCGCAATGAGTGTCTTGGCGGCATGTTGCCGCTTGAGAATCTGCGATTTGAAGGGAATCCGGAGTCGACTGTCGGCGACTACTCGCAGCGGTTGCTCCGACACCAATTTCTTGAAACGTGGACCGAGACGGGCGGTCAACGATGGATCGTCGTTTATAACAGTCCCGATTCCGACCAATACAGCATCGACTTCCGAACGAAGCCGGTGAACGTCGCTTCGCGACGGCACGCTCGTAATCCACTTCGCCTCGCCGGAAGCCGTTGCAATCTGTCCGTCGAGTGTCATTCCGGCTTTGAGAAGCACATAAGGACGCCTCGTGCGCATGTAGTGATTATACGCACGATTTAACTCAATCGCCTCGGACTTTCCCACGCCGACCGTGACGGATACTCCGGCGCGCCGGAGCGCCTGCAGGGCTTTACCATTGACCAGAGGGTTGGGATCGCGCTGAGCAATCACCACGCGTGTCACGCCCGCCCATATGACGGTCGGCACGCAGGGAGGCGTCCGTTTATCGAGATGACAGCAGGGTTCGAGCGTCACGAACAGCGTGCCGCCGCGGGCCTGAGGCCCCGCTGCTTTCAGCGCAAGAATTTCTGCATGGGGAAGACCGGGCCGGAGATGATATCCCTTGCCGACGATCCGTCCATGGTTCACGACGACGGCTCCGACCATCGGATTGGGGCTCGCCGTACCTCGGCCGTTGGCCGCCAGGGCGAGCGCGAATCTCATATAATGAAGATCCTGTGCGTGGCCAGCCCGCATTATCCACGAGGCCTCGTGACCCAACGCAAGATCGGAAAAGCACCAGCCCCATCATGAAGCCGATCGTTAAGAAGCCTAGACGCCGTGGTGGGAGACACCTTCATAGTGCCATGTCGGTCAACTATCGCTGCTTTCGCCTCGCTGCCGACTGCTTTCGCCCGGTGGTCTTTCGGAGCGACGCCTTGGCGGCTTTGCGGGCATCTGCCTCGGCCAAGGCAGCATGTGCTGCGGCAAGCCGTGCGATGGCGACACGATATGGCGAACAACTGACATAATCCAACCCTAGCTGGTGGCAGAACTCGACGGAACTGGGGTCCCCGCCATGTTCACCGCAGATGCCAAGCTTGATGCCCGTGCGCGTCTTGCGGCCACCCGCAATGGCCTGACTCATGAGGCAGCCGACACCCTCACGGTCCAGCACCGCGAAAGGATCGGATTCCATGAGGTTCGCGGTCTTGTAGTGATCGATAAACTTGGCCGCGTCGTCACGAGAAAATCCGAACGTCGTTTGAGTCAGGTCGTTCGTACCGAACGAGAAGAACTCAGCTTCTTCGGCGATCCGGTCAGCTGTTACGGCGGCCCGCGGCAGCTCGATCATCGTTCCAACCAGGTAGGACAGTTTGACGTTGTAACGCTTCATGGTCTCCTGAGCGACTTCACGAACGAGATCCTTTTGAGATTTCATTTCGGAAACCATTCCCACCAAAGGGATCATAATTTCAGGCACAATTTTCTTTCCCTCCTTGGCCAATTCGCAGGCCGCTTCGATGACGGCCCGCGCCTGCATGCGCGTAATCTCCGGCATCGTAATGCCAAGGCGACAGCCTCGCAAACCCAACATGGGATTGAACTCGTGCAGCTCCTCCACACGCGCGAGGAGTCGGCGGTTTTCCTCCAGCTTCGCGGCATCTTTACCGGTCAGTTCCAGCTGAGCAATTTCCACCATCAGATCCTCCCGCTTGGGGAGAAACTCATGGAGCGGTGGATCGAGCAATCGAATCGTCACCGGAAAACCTTCCATCTCCCGGTACAGGCCGATGAAATCCTGTTTTTGGAGCGGCAGCAATTGGTCCAGATACTTTTCTCGCTCCTCCGTTGTCCGGGCCAGAATCATTTTCTGCATAAGGGGAATCCGGTCTTCGGCAAAAAACATGTGCTCAGTCCGGCATAGTCCGATTCCTTCCGCTCCGAAGCCGCGGGCAATCTTCGCCTGCTCCGGCACATCCGCGTTGGCCCGCACGCGCAAGCGACGAAGGCTGTCTGCCCAGGAAAGGATCGTGGAGAAGCGCTGATATTTTTCCGATTTCTTGGGATCCAATTTGCCTTGGATCACTTGAATGATTTCGGAATCAACAACCGGAATATCCCCTTCATAGACGTTCCCCGTGGAGCCGTTGATGGAGAGATAGTCGCCTTCTCGGAACGTTTTCGCCCCGATCTTCACAGTTTGACTGTCGAGCACCTCCACCGAGTCACACCCGGCGACGCAGACCTTGCCCATCTGACGCGCCACAACTGCGGCGTGGGACGTCATGCCGCCACGAGCGGTCAAGAAGCCGCCGGCCGCATTCATGCCGTGAATATCGTCCGGACTTGTTTCCTGGCGCACCAATACGACTCGACTGCCGGCGGCCTTCATATCAACGGCGCGATCAGGCGTCAGGGCGATTTTTCCGGCCGCTGCGCCAGGGCCAGCAGGCAAGCCCTTGCCAAGCGGATTCACCTTCGACTCTTCCTTCATGTCGAAAATGGGATACATGTACTGTGCCAACTGGTCTGGCCCCACGCGCTGAACAGCTTCTTCCCTGGAAATGGCGCCTTCCTTCACCATGTCGACCGCAATCCTGACGGCGGCGATCCCGGTGCGCTTTCCCACGCGAGTCTGCAGCATGTAAAGCTTGCCCTCCTGAATCGTGAACTCCAGGTCGAGCATGTCGCGGTAGTGCTTCTCGAGCTTCTTGTAGGTCTGCTCGAGTTCCCGATACGCCTCGGGGACATTCTTGGCCAATGCGCTGACGGGCAGCGGTGTTCTAATTCCGGCCACGACGTCTTCCCCTTGCGCATTCATAAGGCATTCGCCGAAAAAGGCTTTGTCCCCAGAGCTGGGGCTGCGCGTAAACGCCACCCCCGTTCCACTGGTTTCTCCCATGTTCCCGAACACCATCGCGACCACATTGACCGCCGTTCCCCAGGAATCCGGAATACCATACAGCCGTCGGTAGGTAATCGCCCGGGCGCCGAACCAGGACGAGAAAACGGCATTGATGGCCATGCGCAGCTGCTCGAGCGGTTCGTCGGGGAAATCTTTCTTCGTCTCTTCTTTGACCAGCGCCTTGAAGCTCGCGACTAACTCGCGCAGATGGCGGGCGTCGAGATGGGTATCATGCGTCACTCCAACTTCGGCTTTCTTGTGTTTCAAAATGGCTTCGAAGTGTTCGCGGGGCACGCCCATCACGATGCTGCCGAACATGGAGACGAACCGGCGGTAGCTATCCTGTGCAAACCGATCGTTCCTGGTTTTGGCAGCCAGGCCTTCGACCGTCTTCGTTGTCAGTCCGACGTTCAAGACTGTATCCATCATGCCCGGCATCGACGCACGGGCTCCTGACCGCACTGAGACCAGCAGCGGCCGTTCGGGATCGCCAAAACCCATGCTCATTGACCGTTCTACACGCTTGAGCGCTTGCAGAGACGCTTCCCACATGCCGGACGGATATTTCTTGCCGAGCTTGTAATACTCGACACAGGCTTCTGTGGAAATGGTGAATCCGGGAGGAACCGAAATGCCCAGGTTGGTCATCTCAGCCAATCCCGCGCCTTTGCCCCCCAGCAACTCCTTCATATTGGAGGTGCCTTCAGCCTTTCCGTCCCCGAAGTAGTACACGTATTTCTTAGCCACGATCTCTCTCCTTCCTTCACCCATCAGTGAAGGCCCGACGAACTGCGAGAGTCCGCCGGCCCAATCTGAAGCCGATAGCGGCTTACGAGATATCGTCTAGCCCACATGCCGAACAACAACACTACACCGACGAACAGGGCCAATCCCAGCAAACGAAAGTCCGGCTTAACGCCTCGATCTACATAATATTGGCCGTCAGGCCCTCGACGGACGGCGATGTCCTTGGCCAACTGATGCGGCTTACCGGATGGATCGGCCAGTTTGATCCATTCGGAACACAGCCGCACCGGATCCGCCGCCCCGTGGACACGCTCCCAACTCAACCGGAGGCAGACATCCTCTTTCGCGTCGAACAGATCGGGCGTCTTCACCAATTCGTCGAGATTGACGCCGCTCACCCAAACTCCAAACAAAAGCAGGACATTGCAGAAGACGATGAGCCAGACCGTGACTAGGCTGGCAAACCGCCGGATTTTTGCCGCCCGCTCCTCTTCGAGGTCGGACTCAGATGAGGCGATCATCCTCTACCTTCACCTTCCAGCGGGAGGAGTCGGCTGGTGTCCACCTGCGCCACCGAAGGGCCGCAACTTCACCTACGGTTCCGGTGAGCGAAGGAGACCACCGGGCGTTTGCGTTCTTCTAACCTCCTTGTACCACAATCCGCGAAAAGTCCGCGAACGACGTAAAACAGTCGCTGACGTCTTTCAGGAGCGATAACCGGTTGCTTCTCAGTGCCGCATCTTCGACATTCACCATGACGCCGTCAAAGAACGCATCGATCGCCGGTTTGAGCCGCACGAGAGCGTCCAGAGCCCTGTCATAGCACCCCTCCGCCATTTGCTGTTGGAAGTCTTGCTGACAGGCATGAATCTGCCGATGCAATTCATGTTCAGCCGCTTCCTGAAACAATTTAGGATCGACCGGCTTACGATCCCACTGCTCTTTCTCAATGATCCGAGAGGCGCGCTTAAAACCGACGATGAGAGGGTCAAAATCCGCCTTGGCCGTCACCCCTTGCACCGCTCTTAGCCTTAACAGGAGATCGACCAGATCGATCGGGCCGGCGGAAGCCTGACGCAAGACGGCATCCATAACGTCGTCGCGGAACGCGTGGACTGTGCGACCGTAATGCCGCACGCGCTCGAATAGAAAATCAGTCACGCGCCGACGTCCGTGCAGTTCTGAATCGGGAGCTCCTTTGATGCCACTGTCAACAAGGAGTGTCCGTGCGTGATCGATGTATTTCCCCAGGTCCAGGCGAAGCTCTTTTTCGAGAACAATGCGCACGATCGCGGTTGCGTGACGGCGAAGGGCAAAAGGGTCTTCCGAGCCGGTCGGAATCATGCCGACATGAAAGAACGCGGAGATGGTGTCCAATCGGTCCGCCAGCGACAAGACCAATCCGGGAAGAGATTGCGGCAATTGCCCTTCCAGCGCCTTCGGCAGGTACTGCTCACGAATCGCCTGATTCACGGCCTCCGGCTCTCCATCATGCTTGGCGTACTCGCCACCCATGATTCCTTGGAGCTCGGGGAACTCGCCTACGATGCCGGTGAGGAGATCCGCCTTACTGAGATGAGCCGCTCTCCGGCATGCATTCACAAAGTTTTGGCTCTCCGAGCCGCGATCGACGCCCGAGGCGATGAGGGACACCAGTTGGACCAGGCGTTCCGCTTTCTGTCCCATCGTGCCCAGCTTTTGATGGAAGGTCACACCGCTCAGCTTTTTTACCCTGTCTTCCAAGCGTGTCCTACGATCCTCGTCGAAAAAAAACTTGGCATCGGCCAGCCGGGCAGCGAGCACCCGCTCGTTTCCTGCTCGAATCAGTGACATATCTTTGGGCTGGTTGTTCGCCACCGCGATAAAATGCGGCGCGAGCTTCCCCGTTGTTTTGTCCCGCACCGAGAAGAATCCCTGATGCTCTTTCATAGAGGTCATCAGAATTTCCTCCGGCAGGCTGAGATATTCCGGTTTAAAACTGCCTAGCAAGGCGCACGGCCATTCGGTCGTAAAGACAGCCTGATCCATCAATGAGTCGTCGACATTGAGGTCGATTGCGGCTCCGGAGCAGAGCTGCTGGAGCTGCTGCTCGATGACGTGTCGACGGCTCGCCGGATCGACGAGCACACCCGCCCGTTCCAGACCGCTGCGATAGGACTCATAGTTTCGAACAACAAGCGGCGTGCGCTGCCCCATCACCCGGTGCCCATAGGTCCGGTCACCCGCTCGTATCCCCGCCGCTTCGATCGGCAAAAGCGTCCCATTGAACTGAGCGATGAGCCAACGCACCGGTCTGGCAAACCTGGTCGCCGTTTCATTCCATTTCATGGCCTTGGGAAATGAGAGCTTACCCATCAGTTGAGGAAGGAGTTCCAACAACACGTCTTGCGTCGGTCGCCCCACCTCCTCCTTAACCGCGAACAGATAGTCACCTTTAGCGGTTCGCCGTACCTCGAGGTGCTCAACAGACAGGCCTTGTCCAGCGGCGAATCCAATTGCCGCTTTCGTAGGCTGCCCCTGCGAATCAAACCCCACAGCTTTTGAAGGGCCCATCACTTCTTTCTTCGCGGACGCCTGACGAAGCGCAAGCCCGCTAATGACGAGGGTCAATCTTCGAGGGGTGCCGTAGACATTGATTGACTCGATCGTGAGCCTGGCTTCTTCGAGAAGACGACCGGCGGCCTCTTGCAGTGCCGACATCGCGGGAGCAATCACCTGGTAGGGAAGTTCCTCGACGCCGATTTCAAACAAGAGCTCGGCGGCGCTGGATGAAGACACCTTCGACCGACCCGGTGGCGCTTTTCTGCGCGTCATCGTGGGGCACTCCGGCCCACCCCGGCCGTCGGCCGTGTCCCCGCATGAGCCGGCTGATCGTGTTTGATGAGCGGATGGCCCATTGAAGACCGCTCCTCGATATACCGCTCGGCACATTGCCGGGCCAACGCCCGGACGCGGGCGATATAGCCGGTGCGCTCGGCGACACTGATCGCTCCGCGAGCATCCAGCAGATTGAAGGCATGCGAAGATTTTATACAATAGTCATAAGCCGGCAGCGTCAACCGCTGATCGCTCTGGCTGAGTAACCGTTTACATTCGGCTTCATAAGATTGGAAGGCATTCATCAACATCGTGACATCGCCATGCTCAAAGTTATAGCGAGAGAACTGCACTTCGGTCTCGTGGTGAATGTCTCCATAGCTCATGCCGTCCGTCCATGCCAGATCGAACACGTTGTTGACCTGCTGGAGGTACATCGCGATGCGCTCGGTGCCGTAGGTGATTTCGCCGGTAATTGGACTCAGCTCGATGCCGCCTATTTCCTGGAAGTACGTGAATTGAGTAATTTCCATTCCATCCAAACGAACTTCCCATCCCAATCCCCACGCCCCGAGCGTCGGCGACTCCCAGTCGTCCTGGATAAATCGAATGTCGTGCTTTTTGGGATCAATGCCAAGCCGGGCAAGGCTGTCGAGATACAACTCTTGAATGTTGTCCGGAGAAGGTTTGAGCACGACCTGATACTGATAGTAGTGCTGCAGGCGGTTTGGATTTTCGCCGTAGCGGCCGTCCGTAGGGCGACGACAGGGCTGCGGGTAGGCCGCCCGCCAAGGCTCCGGCCCGAGCGACCGCAAAAACGTGGCCGGATGGAAGGTGCCGGCCCCCATCTCCACGTCATAGGGCTGATGGATTACGCACCCATAGTCGGCCCAGAACCTATTGAGTGTGAGGATGAGTTCCTGGAAGGTCACGAAGCAGTCCAACTGTCATTCAGAGGTGTTTAGGAGCGCAGAAAAATGAAGTTCGAAGCTAGCAGGAACCACCGGATACTGTCAACAAACGTCTACAGATCAAGGAGTTGCAATTAAGGCCCGCCGTGAAGATCGGCCCTTCCGGGTTGCGAACCTTGACGCGTGGTGGAAGCGTCATCTATTGTGCGAAATCTTGATTGATTTACTTGGATTCGAGTGAAGTTGTCGAAAAAAAGTGAGTACGCCCTCCGCGCGCTCCTCGAGCTCACGCTCGTTCATGGCAAGGCGACGTTACAGCGTCACGAGATTGCTGCACGGCAACACATTCCCGTGGAATTTCTCGAGCAAATTCTGCTCGCCTTAAAGCGTGCAGGTCTTCTATCAAGCCGGCGCGGGATGCATGGCGGGTACGGATTGCTTAAATCACCGGAAGAGGTCACGCTCGGACAAGTCATTCGTGTGCTCGATGGACCGCTCGCGCCAATCGGTTGCGTCAGCAAGACAGCCTATCAGAAATGCCGTGATTGTCCGTATACCGACAACCCGCGCTGCCCCGTCCAGCACGTCATGGGAGCTGTCAGGGACGCGATCGCCGACATTTTGGATCACTATACCCTCGCAGATTTCGCAGCCGGATCCCCGCCGGGATGACTCGACACGTTTTTCGCTCTCCTTCCGTACATCGCCTCTCGAACCTTGTACCTTACGGCGATTGATGGTGTATCTAAATATTCGTGATCGGCCCGTCTAGGCTTGATCACTCCGGCGACGAAGTCTTTACGGCACTCCCTCCGGTTTTTTACTCAATTTCCTCATGTTCTTTACCCGCCTTCGATGACGATTGTGTTCGCTTTTGAATGCACTCGAAGGGCACACCCTTCATCCCGTTCCGGCTTCTAAGCAGCCCTCCGCAGGAAATCTTCATAAGTATT
>Ga0075419_10000641_pt1 | contig 22345 bp, 20 predicted proteins | sample SoiMetdeltSBSDD3_FD_76900 | JGI IMG/M metagenome (GOLD analysis project Ga0075419, IMG submission 76900) | Bulk soil microbial communities from a Populus tree surrounding site in Tennessee, USA - Soil MetaG P. deltoides SBSDD3 | ecosystem: Environmental > Terrestrial > Soil > Tree plantation... | reverse complement strand
TATTTCCAATTTTCTCCGGGGATCAATCCATAATGAAGTCCCCGTATATCCCAGATGGCCAAAGGACTCCGGAGATAAGTGGCTGCCGGATGACGAAGGCGCCGTCGGGGTATCCCATCCCAGTGCCCAACTGGAGTGCGAACAAAATGACGACGACTTTTGTGTGAACTCGCGAACGAGTCTCTGCTCAAGCATTGACCGTTGTCCTTCATAGGAGCGAAGCCAGACCCCAGAGACGGCCAGCACGGCTTCCGCGGTGCCGAACAACCCTGCGTGCCCTGCAACACCGCCCATGGCCGCGGCATTCGCGTCATGTACTTGTCCTTTCAGCCATTGCCGCCTCCACACATCCCATTCCGTTGGAGCGATTATTGAGACATCCACTGCCGGTCGATCTGGAGAGGACTCCGCCCCAGTGGGATTGAAGCACAGTGGGTGCGCTCCCAGCGGCCTTGCCACGGACTCGTGAAAATATTCGTCCAGCGGCTTTCCACTCGCGCGTTCGACGGCCAAACCCAGCAGAATAAAACCTAGGTCGCTGTACTCGCTCCCCTCGCCTCTCCGGTACATCAATGGTTCCTCGCCGATGAGGTGCAGCACCGCTTGCCGTGCTGGTTCAGATCGGCCCCATGCGATGCCTTTGGCTGTGAGTCCCTCATACAATGGACGCCATCCGGGAAGGCCAGAGCAATGTTGGAGGAGATGCCGTAGGGTGGCTGCCCCGATGGGGGCGCCCTCGAGCTCGCCAAGAGTGTGTTTTACGGGTGCATCGAGGTCCAGCTTTCCTGATTGCACCAGGAGGAGGATGCAGGTCACGGTGGCCAGCGGCTTAGTCAGCGACGCCAGGTCATAGACTGTGGAAGTGCGCACGGGGTCTTGCGGATCCGACGAGAGACAGCCGGCCACGATACAACTCTTGAGTTCACCGGCCAACCGCACCGCCAACACCCCGCCGGGGAATACGCCGTCCCGCACCGCCTGATCCATTGCGGCGTGGATGACACTAGGTCCTTTCATAGACAGTAGCCGCCAGCGATGGAAGACGCGACGTGAAAGACCGTGCTTCGCTCCCCCTGGACTGGAAGCTCAACCATGCACTAGGCATTCGCAAGGGTATAGGTTCGACAACAAGTGAAGAAGGGAGGGCGCGCAGGAAGGATCGCTTTAACATCCTCTCACAATGCAGGGCTCGATTCTCCCTCGAGCTTATGCTCGGCACTCGGAGTACTGTCTTGGAACGCTTCTTGTTCCTCCACTTCCAGCATCCGCTCGAACGTGCGCAACGTCGCACGCAAGCGTTCGACCATTAAGAGCCGCTGCTTTTGCAGAACAGAGAGATCACGCTGGGTGTTGGATAGCTCGACCCGAGCCTGACGTATCATCTCGCCGGCCTTGAGCTCAGCTTCTTTGATGACGAGCTCCGACTCCCGTTGTGCGCTGCGTTTTACATCCTCTGCGAGTGACTGCGCCGACACGAGTGTGTTCGACAGGGTAGCTTCGGTCCGCTTTAATTCGATCAATTGCTGCTCGAGAAACGTGATTTTCTCCCTCTGCACTGCATTCTCACGGTTCAGCTCTTCGACCGTCTCGGCAATTTCTTCCAGAAAGCGATTGACTTCTTCCTTGTCGAAGCCGCGGAAACCGGTCTTGAATACCATTTGTTGAATATCGAGCGGTGTGATTTTCATGACTGTCCTCCTCGAGGATGCTTATCCAATCACCGTTGCCATTTGCTGAAGAGAAGGCACGATAAATCTCTGCAAAAACATCAGAAGCAGGATAAGAATAATTGGAGACACATCTACGCCAAGCCTCCAACCGATCATCCTTCGGATGGGAGCCAGCGCCGGTTCAGTCACTTTTTCAAGAAACTGTACGATCGGATTCCACGGATCAGGGTTCACCCAGGAAATCAGCGCACGGGCGATGACGACATAGGTATATAACTCTAAGAGATAATAGATGATCGAGGCCAGTGCCGTGAAGAAATTTTCGACGACAAACATTAGCGCGCGAGCTCCTGCGAACGTTTTGTCGCGGCTTCGACAGCCCCCATCAGTGTAGCACGGAACTTGCCCTGTTCAAGCTGATGCAGCCCGGCGATCGTCGTGCCGCCGGGCGAGGCGACGCGGTCCTTCAATGTTGCCGGATGGATGCCGGTCTCGAGAACCATTCTCGCTGCGCCCAGTACTGTTTGAGCAGCCAATAACTCAGCCGTCTGACGGGGCAATCCCATCTTGACTCCGCCGTCTGCCAAAGCTTCAATGGCGAGGAAGACATATGCGGGGCCGCTTCCACTGAGTCCGGTCACGGCATCCATGAGGCGCTCTTCCACGGGAATCACCCGCCCGACGGCTTCAAATATCATGTGGGCGACGTGACGGTCTTCCTCCATCGTTTCTCCACCCCATGCCAACGCCGTGATGCCCTCACGAACCAGGGCGGGCGTATTCGGCATTGCACGAATTATGCGTGTACCGGGCGCCACCTGGCTAGCAATGGACTGAATCGTCACACCGGCGGCAATGGAGACGACTAACACCCGATTGAAATCGGCGCCGATCTCGCTCAGCACTGTCGGGAGCGATTGCGGCTTTACGGCCAGGATCACAATGTCCGCCCAGGCCACGGCCTGCCGGTTCTCCGCACTCACACGAATTGAAAACAGACTCTTCAACCGATCGCGGCGAGCGGCCACAGGGTCGGACGCCCAGAGCGCATCCGAGTCACAGATTCCCGCGGCGAGCAGGCCACCGATCATGGCCTCGGCCATGTGACCGCTACCAATAAAGACAACCTTTTTCCCCACCAAACTAGCCACGCCGCTCTCCGAACAGTGCGGTGCCAAGACGCACTAAGGTCGCTCCTTCTTCTATTGCAACCTCATAATCATGCGACATACCCATCGAGAGTTCATCCATCGAGATACGAGAAATCTTCTGTTGGTCTAAGCGTGCGGCTAAATCCCGGAGTGCTCGAAAATAGCGCCTGGCTCCCTCTGGCTCGCGGATCAACGGTGGAATCGCCATCAAGCCACACACCGCCACATGATCAAGTGCCCCTAGCTGGGGAAGGACTTCATCCACTTGATTACCTAGAAATCCGGCTTTGCTGCCTTCTTCGCCGACATTCACTTCCAGAAGGATCTTTTGCCGTAATCCGGCCGCCTTCGCCCGCCGATCGATCTCACGAGCCAGTTCCAGGGTGTCAACGGAATGAATCAGATCAAACATCCCGACGACTGAGCGGACCTTTCGTCGCTGGAGCCGGCCGATAAAGTGCCAGACGACGCCCGTGTCTTTCAACGCCTCGATTTTTGGAAGGGCCTCTTGGAGACGGTTCTCACCGGCGAGTGTCAGCCCCGCTCTCGTAGCCCTCCGGATGTCACCGGCCGGGACTGATTTCGTCGCCCCGATCAATTGCACACTGCCGTCGGCGCGACCGGCTTTGCGCGTCGCCAGACGGATTTGGTTAAAGACGAATGCGACGCGATTCTCGATTGAGTCACCGGCTTCGGCATCCATCTTTGCCCGGTCAAATCACTGCTTCTTGGAATGCGCCGCCGTATTGTACACCGGCCTACCGGTGAGTCATCAACGTGATTCCGTTGAGCATGGTGCCGTTCACGCGCCCTTCACGCCGATACGAGAAGAATAGATGAGGATGGCAGATCGTGCAGAGGTTGACCGTCGTAATGTGTTCACGGTCGATACCGATTTGGGTGGCCTGTCTTTTCACCAAGGCTTTCAGGTCGAGCTTGGCGCGGTTACCGCGACGATCCTTGATGAGCGAAGACCACTCGGTTTGGCCGCTGAATAATGGCTCGAGCACCGCTTCATCGACCTCGTAGCAACAGGACCCAGCCGACGGGCCGATACTGATGCGTACATCGGCCCCATCGGTTGAGAATCGGGAGATCATCAACTGGATGGTCTTGGGTACGATGCCCGCCAGCGCCCCTCGCCATCCGGCATGGATTGCTGCTGCGACTTTCCGCCGCCGGTCATAGACCAGCACGGGAACACAATCCGCCGTACGAACTGCGACCGTCACACCAGGTTGATCCGTGATCAACGCGTCCCATCCGCCTTGGAATCGGTCGGATCCGGTCAGCGGACGATCAACAATCAGGGCATCCGTACCATGCACCTGTTTCACGGAAAGCATCCAGCTGTGACCGCTGGTATCACGCGTTCGTGAAGGCACACCGGTTTCATGTACACCCCCCGCAGACTGGTGCCGCGTTCCGAAAAAATGCCTCACGCCGTCATGCGGCAAGCCAAAGGCCGGCACGGTGATCACCGAGGCGGTCACGTTTCTGCTCCCTCATCAACCAACGCCGAAGCTTCGATTAATCGGCCTGCTTTCTCAAGAATGTCGGCACATCCCACTCGTCGTCCGCGACCACGGCCAGTCGCTCCATCGATTCACGGTGATCTCCCATCCGGCGTAAATAGGTCGGACGGTCCAGATCTTTGTGCGGTCGATCGGCAACAGCCACGCCATTGAAAGGCGGTTGTCCAGCTCGTGCCATGCGAGCTTGGCCTGCAACTCCCACCGGCGTCGGCTGATCATCCCGCTCAAAGCCTGTCGCAATCACAGTCACGACCAGATCGTCACCCATGTCGGGATTGATAACCTGTCCGACAATGATGTTCGCCTCGGGATCCGCAGTCTGTTGGATGATGGAAGCCGCCTCTTCAATTTCATGCAGTGACATATTCGGCCCACCGCTGATATTGAGAAGCACGCCACGAGCACCTTCCACACTGCCTTCCTCCAGCAGCGGGCTGCAAATTGCCTTTTGCGCCGCTTCAATCGCTCGATTCGTTCCTCGAGAAACACCCATGCCCATGACGGCCCGGCCGGTGTGAGACATGACGGTACGCACGTCTGCGAAGTCCACATTGACATGACCGGTCGTCGTAATCACGTCTGCGATGCCTTGAATCGCCTGGCGCAGTACATCGTCAGCGACTTTGAAGGCGTCCAACAAAGGCGTCGCCTTGTCGACGATACCCAGCAAACGTTGGTTGGGAATCACGAGCAATGTATCGACATGACGTCGGAGGTCACGAATACCTTCATCGGCGTGAGTCATCCGTCGATGGCCCTCATACGAAAACGGTTTGGTGACGACGCCCACGGTCAGAATCCCCAGTTCACGTGCGATGCTTGCGACAATGGGTGCGGCCCCCGTTCCCGTTCCTCCCCCCATTCCTGCCGTCACGAAAACCATGTCGGCGCCTTCCAGACATTCTCGAATCTGATCTTTGCTCTCAAGCGCCGATTCTTTTCCAATTTCCGGCTTCGCTCCGGCACCCAGTCCTCTTGTCCGTTCAGGCCCAAGTTGAACCTTGTACGCGGCGCGGGACCGATCCAGCGCCTGCAGGTCTGTATTCGCGGCAATGAAATCGACGCGGGCCAAGCCCGATGTGATCATCGTATTGACCGCATTGCAGCCCGCCCCCCCCACTCCAATGACTTTAATTCGGACGGGCGACAGACAATCTTCTTGGAATGAGAACATCAGGACACCTCCCTTGGCGCGAGGAGGTCCGCGCGCCGGTTAAGTTAAAAGAACTCGAACATCCAGGACTTCATTCGATCTAACATCTTGCCGATTGGCCTCCCGCTCCTGAGCCCCACCGTGGCGGTTTCTTCGGTATGGCGTCGCGCGTGCAGCAGCAATCCCACCCCCGTCGCATGCATGGGATTGCTGACGATGTCCCGCAGTCCACCCATGCCGGTTGGCACTCCTCGACGGGCGGGAAGGTTCAGCACATGCTCAGCGGCATCCGGCATGCCTTCCAGTAGGGAAGTGCCGCCCGTCACGACGACTCCGGCGCCCAACATCCCTTCATAGCCGGCCCGGGTGATCTCTCTCCTGACCAACTCGAACATCTCCTCGACCCGCGGTTCGAGGATCTCGGCAATATCGCGTCGCGAAAATGTTCGTGCCGGGCGGTCTCCGACTGAAGGCACTTCCACCGTTTCATGGCCCTGCACCAGTTCCGTCCTCGTCACGCCGTGCTGCACTTTGATCTTCTCGGCTTCGGTTTGAGAGGTCAGCAACCCGATGGCCAGATCCTTGGTCAGGTTTTGTCCCCCGATTGGCAGCACCGCCGAATGTCGGATACTTCCATCAAGAAAAATGGCCAGGTCGGTCGTGCCGCCTCCCAAATCCACCATGGCCACGCCAAGGTCTCGCTCTTCCTGGCTGAGCACCGCTTCACTGGAGGCGAGCGGCTGGAGAATGATGTCCACGACGTCGAGCCCGGCGCGGTTCACGCTCTTGATGATGTTCTGTGCCGACGTGACGGCGCCGGTGATCACATGCACGTTCACCTCCAGGCGATTGCCCGATAGTCCCAACGGCTCGCGAACGCCCTCCTGCCCGTCCACCATGAATTCGCGGGGCAACACGTGGAGGATCCGGCGCTCGTGAGGAATGACGGCCAGCGTTCTGGCGCTTTCGATAGCCCGATGGATGTCGTCGCGCGTCACCTCAGACTTCTTGAGCGCCACGACGCCTTTGCAGTTTTCTGCAGAGATGTGGCTGCCGGCGATACCCGTGTAGACGGAGTTGATCTGTACCGCCGCCATCAATTCCGCTTCTTCGACCGCTTTCTTGATGGACTCCACAGTGCTCTCGATATCGACGACTACGCCTTTGCGTAGTCCGCGCGACGGACTCGAACCCACGCCTATAATGTTCAACGTCCCTTCCTCGGTCACTTCGGAAACGATCGCACAGATCTTCGTCGTACCGATATCCAATCCCACGAGAATTTGGTCCCGCTTCGCCACAGCCTCACCCCCTTTCCCTGACGATCACCCGGTTGTCATAGCGCAGATCTACGTCGTGACCCTCATGTTTCCGTTCATCGAGAGTCGGCATCCTGAACACCGCTTTGACTTTCATGAAGCGCTCCCATTGATCCTTGAGCGCATCGCTACCGAAATGAAATCGTACTCCTCTGGCGGAGGCGACCAGATTTACGGGGTGAGCCACGTCGAGCTCGATACGTCCATCCAGGGATTCGGCCATCCATCTAGCCAGCTCGACTGCGGACTGAATTCGCTGCTTAATTCGAAGATCACCTTGCGCCAAGAGGGTGCCGTCCACGCCCGTCAACAGCGGCAAGGTGACCTCGTCGCGGGTGCCGAGGCGGGTGAGGATGACTCCTTCGCTGTCGATGAGGACCTGTTCGGCCCCTAAACGGACAATGGCTGCGGGCGTCCGCTCAACGACCGTCACGCGCAGCTCATGCAATGGCAGCCGCTCGACCATCGCTTCTTTAATCCAGGTATGAGTCCGGACACGCTCGGCGAGATACGACAGGCTGACCTGATATTGAGCGAGGCCCTTTTTCAAGGCCAAGCGGTCGATCACCTCCTGCTTGGTGACTTGATGCGTCCCTTCTACTGATACATGTCTTATTTCGAGCCCCCGGTGAAGCATCGGTGCAAGGTGTTGCGAGAGCATGACTACCATCCAGCACGCCGCACCTGCACCAATCAGCCATCCGGTGAGGCATAGGGCCATTCGGCACCGTGCCCGCCGCTCAATCTGTCTGGCCCGCTGCCGATGATCCATGGATTGAGCTGCTCGGGGGCCTTTCCATTCATTGCTGCGATAGCCGGCTGCTGTTGCGGGGCGCTTGCGCCTGATAAGTCTCATGCTGCGTGCTCTTTATTTTTCATTCTTGCGACCGCGGATTCGAGAATCCGCTCGGTCAATTCTTCGTAGCCGATGCCGGCCTGAACCGCGGCCATTGGCAGGAGGCTCGTTTCCGTCATGCCTGGGACTGTATTGAGTTCCAGCACATACGGGCGCCCACGGGGCGTAATCCGAAAATCTACGCGCGCAGCCCCTGCACAGCCCAAGGCTTCGAAGGCCCGCAATGCCAATGCGCGGATTTCCTTCGTGACGGCGGCCGAAAGAGGTGCGGGGCAGAGGTATCGGGTCTTCCCTTTTTCATACTTCGCGGAGAAATCGTAGAAGCCGCCTGGCGCGACAATCTCCACGGCCGGAAGAACCAATGGAGGCTCGCTCTCTCGGCCCAGCAGCGAGACGGTCACTTCATGGCCAGGAATGTAGGCTTCCACCATCGCATCTCGGTCGTACCGGTGGGCGAGTGATAGCGCCTGGTTCCACTGAGCCGGCTTCTTCACAATGGTCACACCGATCGTGGAGCCTTCGGAGGCCGGTTTGACGACTACGGGCCACCGTAGTTTCGCCGATCGCAGAGCCTGCGCATGGGTGACGCGCTCTCCACGCTTGATGACAAGGCCGGGCGGAACCGGAATGTCATGTGCTGCAAGGATCGTTTTGGTGGTCACCTTGTGCATTCCCACCGCGCTGGCTTGCACACCGGAACCTGTATAGGGAATGCCCACCGTCTCTAAAAATCCCTGAATCGAACCGTCCTCTCCGCCTGGACCATGGAGCGCCAGGAACGCAACGGCAATCTCTTGATCCTGTAGGTCGCGGCTCAACGTCGGGCCGACATCGACGGTCACCGCGTCATATCCCAAGCGGCAAAGCGCCCCGTACACCGCTCCTCCCGTTCGCAAGGACACCTCGCGCTCGGATGATTGTCCACCCATCAGCACGCCGATCCGAGCTTGGGTGAGGCGTCGTCGTTCCGTCATCGTCCTTTGACCGTCAGCATCATTGAGTCAGGCCTCGCCTACAATCTTCAATTCGAGGTCAAGCCGCACACCGGCTTTCCGCTTGATTGTTTGCCGGACCTTTCCGATTAATTGAATGACGTCAGCGGCACTCGCATGTCCGCGGTTGACGATAAAGTTTCCATGCTTCATCGAAACCTCCGCATCTCCGACTCGGGCGCCCTTCAACCCTGCCGCTTCGAGCAGCCGACCCGCCGAATCGTTAGGAGGATTCTTGAACACGCAGCCGGCGCTGGGCATCGTGAGCGGCTGGGTATCCTTCCTATAATGGAGATAGTCTTTGACCACTCGTTCGATGTCGGCGCGTAAACCCTGGCGCAGCTGGAGCCACACGCCCACCACGATCCCCTTCGGCAGCCGGGCCCTGCGGTACTGAAATGGAATGCGCGAAGCCGGCAGATCGCGGAGCTCCCCCTTCGTAGTGACTAACCTGACTGCCTTCACGGCATCTTTCATTTCACCCAACCTTGTTCCTGCGTTCATCACCAGACAGCCTCCGACGGTCCCGGGAATGCCGGCCGCCCATTCCAAACCGGACAATGACCGACGGATGGCATAGCCGATCAAGGTGGGCATCCCGACGCCGCCTTCGGCATAGAGAACCGCTCCCGGCTCCTCATGTATCCCGCGAAGCTTTGACAAGCTCACCACGATGCCGCGAATCCCTCCGTCTCGGATGAGAAGATTTGTGCCGCCAAGCACGAATGTGGGAATACGTGCTGCGCTCGCTTGGCCGACGAGCCGGCGAACATCCTCGACGTCGGCCGGCTCCACAAGCACATCGGCAGGCCCGCCGATCTTGAACGAGGTATAGGTCTCCAACGACGCGTCGAAGTGGATGCGACCGCGGAGACCTGCCACGGCAGCTTCCAAACGCTTGGGGTCGACTTGAGATTTCGCACTGGGTTTCTTCGTTCGTCGTCCATCGGCATTCATCGCATCATGAAGCAGCGGCCAGCTTCTCCAGTAATGCAGGCCCTGTCTTCCAGATGTCTCCTGCCCCAAGCGTGATCACCAGATCGCCTGCCTTCAACTGAGGAAGTACCTGCTCGGTCAATTGGTCCTTCCGCTCGACAAAGGTGACCGGCGGATGGCCGACGGCGCGAATCGCCTCCGCTAACCTGGCGCCCGATACTCCGGGAATGGGTGCCTCGCTGGCCGCATAAATCTCGGTCAAAAAGAGGTGGTCGGCATGTTGAAATGCTTTCGAAAAATCGTCCAACAAGTCTCTGGTCCGCGTGTAGCGATGCGGCTGAAAAAGCACGACCAGACGCCGCTCGGGCCATCCCTGCTTCGCGGCTGCCAGCGTCGCTTTGATTTCAGTCGGGTGATGCCCATAATCGTCGACGACCATGATGCCGTTCGCTTCTCCACGAAAATGAAAACGCCGCTCTACACCGGTAAAGGCTGCCAATGCCTTGCGGATCAAATCCACCGGCACGTCCAGTTCAACACCGATGGCGATCGCAGCCAAAGCGTTCGATACATTGTGAATGCCAGGCACCGCCAGGCGAAACGGTCCCAGGTTTCTTGTCCTGAAAAACGCGCGGAATTCGGAACCGCCTTGTTTGGCCACGATGTCAGTCGCACGAAAATCGGGCGCCACGCCATCAGGCTCCGACAAGCCATACGTGTAATACCGCTTGACTATATTGGGGAACAGCCCCCGTAGCCGATGATCATCGGCACACAACACTGCCAGGCCGTAGAACGGGACTTTATTGATGAATTCAAGGAAGCTTTCATAAATGCGTTCCATGCTCCCGTAGTGATCCAGATGTTCACGGTCCAGGTTGGTAACGGCGATAATGGTTGGAGACAGCCTTAAAAAGGATCCGTCGCTCTCATCAGCCTCCGCTACCAGCAGCTCTCCCCGACCGAGCCGTGCATGGCTACCCAGAGCATTCACCTTGCCTCCGATCACCATGGTGGGATCCAATCCTCCTTGCGCCAGGACATTCGCCACCATGGATGTGGTGGTGGTCTTTCCGTGAGCGCCGGCGATGGCTACGCCGAATTTCAACCGCATGAGTTCAGCGAGCATTTCGGCTCGCGGGATGACCGGAATCTGTTTAGCCTTCGCCGCCATCACTTCCGGGTTTTGCGGCGAAACGGCGGACGAGATCACGACAACCTGCGCCTCACCGATCTGGGATTCGTCATGGCCGATAAAAATCCGACCTCCCAATTCCTCTAACCGCCTGGTGGTATCGGAGGCCTGTTGATCGGAGCCGGTGACCTTGTAGCCGAGGGTCAGCAACACCTCAGCGATCCCACTCATGCCCGAGCCGCCGATCCCCACCAAATGTATTTGCTGCGTTTTCCTAAACATCGATGTCCGCCTCAGACCACCAGCCGCCTGCGACGGGGTAAAGCCGTTGCGTTGCCCTGCCCCATCAGATCCCTGCTGCTCCAAGAGAATGGTTGACATGACGCTGATCTCCTATGAGTGCATAGCATTCACGGACGATGGCCTCAGCCGCGTCCAATCGTCTCAAGCCAACACTCGCATCTTCCATCGCTTTCATCCGCTCAGGGTCGTCGAGAATTTGCGCCACCGCCCGTGCCAGAGTCGCGCCGGTAAGGTCCACCTGCGGCAGCACCACCGCTGCGCCTGCAACTTCCATGACCTTGGCATTTTTCATTTGATGATCATAAATTGCAGTCGGCAACGGAATGAGAACAGCTGGCTTGCCGCAAGTTGTCAGCTCCGCCACTGTCATGGCGCCGGCACGCGCTACGACGACATCAGCGGCGTTGATGGCCGCTGGCATGTCATACACAAACGGCACGACAGTGGCTGTTATTCCGGCCCGCCGATAGGCTTGACTTACCCGATCATGGTCCGCCTCCCCCGTCTGATGCGTGACGGTCAAGTGCGGGCGTTGTCTGAGAAGACCCGGGAGACCTTCGATCGCCGCGCTGTTGAGGGCTCTGGCACCTTGGCTTCCGCCGAAGACCAGCAGGTGACGACCGCCCCTCTGCCGCTCTCGTCCACGCGTACGAGCTTGATCGAGAAACTCTCTGCGGACCGGTGTCCCTACGACGCGCCCTTTGCGTGGACCAAAGAAACGCGCAGCCGATTCAAACGCGAGAAACACGCGCTGGACGAATGGGCCGACCGCCTTATTGGCCAGACCGGGATACGCATTAGGTTCCACAATTACGCGGGGGACGCCCTTCAACGCGGCTGCCAACACCATCATCGGACTGGTATACCCTCCCACACCGATAACGAGACGTGCCTGCCGTTGATTCAGAATCCGAGCACATTGCCATAGACTGAGCGGCATGGCGCACAACCCCTTCAACACATCAGTGAATCCTCTGCCCATCACCGGTTTCGCATTGATCAAGGCCAACTCAAATCCCTCGTGAGCCAGCACTTTGGATTCGAGACCTCGTGATGTCCCCACGAACAAGACTTTCGTCATTGGATCGCGGTGCAGAAATTCCCGCGCCAACGCCACAGCCGGGTATAGATGTCCTCCCGTTCCTCCAGCTGCAATGACAATGGTCATTCTCAGTCCCCACCACGTCCGCCTTTAGATGCACCGCCATGTCGATCTCTTGAGATGCTCAGAAGCATTCCAACGCCGACAAAACTCACAACGAGCGATGACCCGCCGTAGCTGACAAACGGAAGCGTCAACCCCTTGGTCGGCACCAAGCCGGTCACAACGGCGGCGTTGACCAATGCTTGGATCCCGATTAACAGCGTGATACCCGTTCCGAGATACTTGCCGAACGGCATCCGAGCCCGGGCTGCGATGTGGAACCCTCGCCATACAAAGAGCCCGAACAGGACAATGACCGCAGCCGTACCGGCTAAGCCGAGCTCTTCCCCCACAAGCGCCAGCACGAAATCGGTGTGCGCTTCTGGTAGAAAAAACAGCTTTTGCTTCCCTTCGCCCAGGCCGACACCAAAAGGGCCGCCGCTGCCGAATGCGAGAAAAGATTGGGTAATCTGGAATCCGGCGTCGGACGCGTCTTTCCACGGCGCGAGAAAGGTCATCAGCCGCTGCCGTCTGTAGCTGGAGCTCAGGACGAGCACGAAGATCACAGGAACTGCGCAGAGACCAAGGCTGACCAGGTGACCTATCCGCGCGCCTCCCAGGAACAAAAGAGACACCGTAACCAGTCCCATGACGACGACGGTACCCAGATCCGGCTCCAGCAACACGAGCCCGCTGAGGACGGCGATCACGATCAATGCCGGCAGGAGACCGTTCCGGAAGAGCGTCAACTTGTCCGCCTTCTTGGCCAGGTAGGTGGCCAAGTAGATCACCGAGACAAGCTTCACCATTTCCGCGGGCTGGATCGAAATGGGACCCCATCGAAGCCAACGCCTGGCGCCCTTGGCCGCGACACCCAGCGAAGGGATCAACACGAGGACGAGGAGGATCACCATACTGATGAGGATAGGCATCGAAAGTTTTTTCCACACCTGGTAATCGATGCGCGAGGTCAGATGCATGAGCAAGAAACCGAAGCCCAGCCAAGCGATCTGCCGTTTCAAGAAGAACTCGGGATCCTGGAATCGGTTGCCGGCCACAATCGCACTGGCACTGAACACCATCACGAGCCCCATGAGCGCGAGCGTCAGCGTCACAAAAAGCAGTACATGATCCATCGCGACTCGTGACTTGCCCGATCGTTGTCCTGTCGTCGGCCAAGGCAACGATAACGTTCCTGCAGTTCGAGATCCCATTGAGCAGAGTCGGTCCTCCTGATTTTGCTATTCCGGTAGCGACTCCACCGCCGATTTAAATTGACGACCGCGATCCTGGTAGTCCTTGAACATGTCGAAACTTGCGCAGGCCGGCGACATCAACACGACGTCACCGGCCGCCGCCTCGCGAGCTGCCCACTCTACTGCGTCCCGCAAGGACTCCGCTTCACTCATGGTCGTCGCGCCAGTCCAAGCCGCCTTCAATAAAGGTGCGGCCTCCCCGATCAAAATGACATGCTTGACCCGGCGCCGAATGGCGTCGGTAAGACGGGAAAAGTCGCCGCCTTTGTCACGACCGCCCGCGATCAACCAGATCGGGCGCTCTATGCCTTCCAGCGCCTTGAGAGTGGCATCCACATTCGTCCCCTTCGAATCGTTCACAAAACGCACCCCCCGGCGCTCCCTCACGAGCTCCAAGGCATGCTCCAGGCCGGGAAACGCCGTCACGACGCGGCTGATGATGTCGGAAGGACATCCCCACAAGGCCGCATAGGTGGCGGCAGCCATGACATTCTCCACGTTGTGATGCCCGATGATCTTCAGGTCGCTCTTACGACAGATGTGCTGTCGGCCTCCGGCGACGGTCGTAACGATGTCGTCGCCGTCGAGATAGGTCCCGCCATCGAACTCGGCCCCGATTGTCTGCGTGCTGGAAAATCCGAGACGCCTCGCCTGCACCGTAGTCTTCAGGTTGGCTACTCTCGGGTCATCAAGATTGAAGAGCGCGAAATCGTCGCTCGTTTGATTTTCGAAAATCCGCCGTTTGGCTGCGACGTATTCTTCTATTGAGTCATACCGGTCCTGATGATCGACCGTGACGTTCAAGATAGTCGCCGCCCAGGGATGGAACCGGTCGATCGTCTCCAATTGGAAACTCGACACTTCAACCGCCAGGTACTCGAAGGGGTCAGGCTTGCCTTGCTTCTTTGCCTGGAGCGTGATCCAAGCTGCTTCGCTGAGCGCGGTTCCCAGATTTCCCCCGACGAAGGCGCGCTTGCCTTGCTCGGCCAACATCTTTCCGATCAAAGTCACGGTCGTGCTTTTTCCATTCGTCCCGGTGACGGCGAGGATCGGCGCCGAGAGGAATCGAGAAGCCAGTTCAAGCTCGCTAATGACGTGAACACCACGTCGTCGGGCGCGCTCGAGCGCCTCCATACGGTAGGGCACACCAGGACTGATGACGACGAGATCGGCTCGGTCGAGCGAGCGTTCGTACTGAGAGCCGACCGCCACTTGGACCAGATTGCGATCCACTGTCCGAAGGACCGTGGCCAACTCGCCCTCCTCTTTTCGATCAGCTACGGTGACGCGAGCTCCGGCTTCCCCCAGCAGATGACAGGCGGCGACTCCGCTTCGTGCGAGCCCGAGTACCGTCACCTGCGCTCCCGACAAGTCCACTTCCTCAACCTCCAGCATGTCCTTCACCGTAGTTTCAAGGTGCTCAGACTTAAGAGCGCCAGCAGGATCGCGATGATCCAGAGCCGCACGACAACCTTTGGCTCCTCCCAGCCCTTCATTTCAAAATGATGATGGATCGGCGCCATCAGAAAAATCCGTTTGCCGCGCGACTTGAAGGACGCCACTTGAAAAATCACGGACACCGCTTCGATCACGAACACGCCTCCAACCATGAGAAGTAGTAATTCGTGTTTACTAATGACCGCCACGGTCCCAAGTGCCGCGCCCAGCGGCAGCGAACCGACGTCGCCCATAAAGACCGATGCCGGATAGGTATTGAACCAAAGAAATCCGAGACTTGACCCCAAAATCGCGGCTGTAAAGACGGCGATCTCGCCCGCGCCATCAATATGGGGGATGAGTAGATAATCCGACATGATGCGATGGCCGGCGACATACGCGACGATCGTGTAGGCCAAGGCCGCAATCATGATCGGACCAATCGCGAGACCGTCCAGCCCGTCGGTCAAGTTCACGGCGTTCGAACTACCGACGATGACCAGGACGACGAACACGACGTAGAACCAACCGAGGTCTGGCATGAAATTCTTAAAGAACGGGACGTTCAGCCTCGTGGAATAACTGGGGAGGAAATATAGGGCGACGGCGATCAACAGGGCGACGGCAATCTGGGCGCTGAATTTCTGTGTCGGCGAGAGACCTTTGGACCGTGCCTTGATAAACTTCAGGTAATCGTCCACAAACCCGATGGCCCCAAATCCTAATGTTGCGATCATCACGAGCCAGACATAAGGCTTTGTGATATCTGCCCACAGCATCGTCGACAGCAGGACGGCAAAGATGATCAGGAGACCGCCCATGGTAGGCGTGCCGCTTTTGGTCACGTGATGTTTGGGCCCGTCATCGCGAATCTGTTGACCGAGCTTGATCTCCTGCAGCTTGCGAATGAGCCAGGGCGTGAGCACGAACGCAATAAGAAACGCCGTCACGGCAGCATAAATAATCCGAAAACTCAGGTATCGAAACACATTGAGGAAGCCATATTCGGTATGAAGCGGATATAGGAGGTTGTACAGCATGTGTGCCTTGCTCTCGGTTCCGCCCGCTTCTTATGACGCCTGCCTGGTGACGGCCTTCATGCCAGTCAACCCCTGCACTACGTGTTCCATTTTCATGCCCCGTGATGCCTTCACAAGCACGACATCTCCCTGGCGAACGGTTTTCTTCAACAGGTCGGCCGCCGAGGAAGCATCGGGGAACTGAGCGATCGCTTGATCAGACATTCCTGCCTCGCGCGCTCCGACCGCAATCTCACGCCCGAGGTCACCGCAAACGATTAACTTCGTGAGCTTGAGTGCGGCGGCGAATTGCCCAACCTCGCGATGCAGAGGCAGGGCCTGCCGGCCGAGTTCGAGCATATCTCCCAGCACGGCCACGCGTGCACGCGCGGGTGCCCAGTCTGCGAGGACCTTCAACGCCGCTTTCATCGAAGCAGGATTAGCGTTGTAACAATCATTGATGATGTGGACACCTCGATGGGTCATGACTTGTGACCGCATGGCCGCTGGACGGAAACGGGAGAGTCCCTGCGCGATAACGGCGCCCGGGAGGTTTATTGAAAATCCGACGGCTGCAGCAGCCAACGCATTGGTGACGTTGTGTGTACCAAGCACTTTAATAGTCACGGACGTTGGCCGGCTTCTTCCAGGAAACACCAGCCCAAAGGTTGTTCCTTGACGGGCATCTGTCGACAGCTCAGTCGCCCGGACATTTGCCCTCTCAGACAAACCGAATGAAATGACGCGACATTGAGCCCGCGCGGCCAGATAATCAAAATATGCATCATCAGCGTTCAACACCGCCGTCCCGTCCGCCGGCAGCATATCGAGAAGCTCGGCCTTGGCTTGCGCCGACCCCTCCATGCCGCCAAAGAATTCCAAGTGGTCTGGACCGATATTCGTGATGAGTCCGATGGTCGGGCGTACAATTTCACAAAGGCGGGTCGTTTGCCCGCGGTGATCGACTCCCATTTCAATCGCAGCTGCCTGATGGCGGGCTGTCATGCGCAACAACGTGTGAGGAACACCGATCCGGTTGTTGAAATTCCCTTCGGTTTTCAGCGTACGCCAACGCTGGCTAAGGACGCTGGCAACCATCTCTTTTGTGGTCGTCTTGCCATTACTGCCCGTCACGGCCACGACAGGTATTGCAAACCGGCATCGGTGATGAGTCGCCAATTGTTGATACGCAAACAGCGGGTCGCTAACGCCGAAAATGAACGGTTCATGGCGGGAGATGCCGCTTAATTTCATAGTCTTGGCATCCCAGCGAAACGTATCGTGAACGATGGCGCCCGTCGCTCCCTTCGCGAGCACGGCCTGCACAAAATCATGACCGTCGAACCGCTCGCCTTTTAACGCGACAAACAGATCGCCGCGCCGTATGGACCTCGAATCGGTAGAGATGTTCCGAATACGTCGTCTTGTTGAGGGCGACGGATCGCCCGCCAGCACCTTCACGCTGATCACTTCGCGCAGTTCTTCAACTGTCAAAAGCGCCATCGGCTCCTCTCGCCGTTCGGAACTTGCTCCCACATGGGCCTTCACGCGCAATTCTTCCTCAACTGCTGGATGGCCTCACGCGCGACTTCCCGATCGTCGAAGTGCATCTTTTTGGTACCTACGATCTGGTAATCTTCATGTCCTTTCCCCGCGATCAGGAGGATATCTCCCGGTTGAGCCAGACGTACGGCCGTCCGAATTGCTTCACGACGGTCGGCAACCATGTGGTATTGCACTGACGGCCTGCATTGCAGCGCTTCGAGAACTCCGGATTCAACTTCTCGAAGGATTGCCTGCGGATCTTCTGTTCTGGGGTTATCCGATGTCAGAATGACGACATCGCTAAATTCCACGGCGGCGCGGCCCATTTTCGGACGTTTCCCGCGATCTCGATCACCACCGCATCCAAAAAGGGTGATAATCCGCTGTGTTTTTAGCGTCCGCGCGGCCGTCAATAGCCGCACCAGCGCATCTTCGGTGTGGGCATAATCCACGACGACGGTAAAGTCTTGTCCGGCCGACACGCGCTCAAACCGACCAGGAACGTTGCTCACTCGGGCCACGGCCTCACGGACTTGATCGCAAGTAGCCCCTGCGTGGAGGGCCACACCGATCGCGCCGAGCAAGTTGTACACATTATGTTCCCCCACTAGGCGGCTTTCGACCGTGAACGTGCCGGCGGGAGTGGCCGCTGAAAATGTGGAGCCGTTCATCGACAAGCGAACATTCTCGGCCATGAGATCGGCCGACGCGTTGATGGCGTAGCCCCACACGGGAACTCGGCAGGCGGCTCGGACATAGACCCCTCTAGGATCGTCCATATTCACGATGGCTCGCTGCCTCGTTTTTTTCCCATGGCCAAGCCCCGTGAACAGTCGCAGCTTCGCTTGGAAGTATTCTTCCATTGTGCGGTGATAATCGAGGTGATCCTGCGTCAAGTTCGTGAAGACGGCGACGTCGTACTCACATCCTGCGGTTCGATCCATGGCCAAGGCATGCGAGGACACCTCCATGACGACGCTATCCAACTGTCCTTCACTCATCCTGGCCAATAATTTCTGCAATTCCAACGCCCCGGGGGTCGTATGGGACGCCGGGATCGTTTCCGCTCCGATCTGATAGGCGACGGTTCCGATCAATCCCACCCGGCGACCGATGTTCTCCAATAGCGCCTTGCACAAATAGGTGGTGGTCGTTTTTCCATTCGTCCCGGTCACACCGATCATCGCGAGTTGAGCCGAGGGATCCCCGTAAAAGCGGCTCCCCAGCAAACCCAATGCTTTGCGTGAATCCGCCACTTGCACAAACGGAACCGATCCCCTTTCTATGGATTCCTGTCCGACGATCGCCACGGCGCCGGCTTTAATCGCTTGGCCAACATACTTGTGGCCGTCTACTCTCTCGCCTTTGACGGCGACGAAAAGACTCCCCAAGACAACCGACCTTGAATCGTCGGTCAGGGAGGTAATAGAGCCATCCAAGGCTCCCTGGCGTTCAACAATGGCCACTTGCCCGTTCAACGCCGCCAACAATTCCGTGACCGTCACCGAGCGCGGCTGCATCGTCACCTTCACTATGGAGCGACCATGGCAATCTTCACCTGGTCATCTCGCGATACACCCAGGTAGGTAAGCACCTGTTCTCCGACACGGCGAAATACGGGTGCCGCCACGACACCACCCCAGGCTTCGCCTTGCGGTTCATCGATGACGACGATCATCGCCAGCCTCGGTGAATCGGCCGGGACGAAGCCCACAAAAGATCCGATGGAGAGCGCACTGGAATAGGCTCCAGTACGTGGATCCACTTTTTGTGCTGTCCCGGTTTTACCTGCCACACGAAATCCGGGTATTGCCGCTTTGGTGCCCGTCCCGTCCGTGACTACCCCTTCCAGAATCGTCGTCAGAGTCCGAGCGGTGACAGAGGAGACAACGCGGCGCTTCACCTGAGGGATAGTTTCCTTGGCGAGCTGTCCTTTCTGATCTCTCACCCCTGCAACAACATATGGCTTCATAAGAACGCCGTCATTGGCGATGGCGGCGACGGCGGAAACCATTTGTAAGGGCGTCACGCCAACTTCCTGGCCCATGGAAATCGAAGCGAGCGAGCGCCGGCCCCACTCGCGCGGCGACTTCAGCAATCCAGCAACTTCACCTGGAAGATCGACATCCGTGCGTTGCCCAAATCCGAACGCTTGGAGGTAGCGATACAGCCGTTGTTCACCGAGCAGCATGCCCGTTTTTGCCGCACCGATATTGCTGGACTTTTGGATCATCTGGGAGAAGGTCATCCAGCCGAGCTTCTCGTGGTCATGAATAGTCGTATTAGCGATCGTCATCCTGCCGTTCTCGCCGAACAACATCGAACCGGGCATCATGGTTCGCTCCTCGAGAGCGGCAGCCGCTACCACCACTTTCATCGTCGACCCAGGCTCATAGGTGTCTGTCAAAGCCCGATTTCGCCAACGATCGGCGGTCAGCGCCGCTACCGCATTTGGATCAAACCTGGGACTGACGGCCATGGCAAGAATCGCTCCGCTTTGCGGCTCCAGGACAATGATAGTTCCCGATTTTGCGCGAGAGTGGTCAACAGCCTCCTCTAACTCCTTTTCGGCAATGTATTGAATGACCTCGTCAATCGTCAGTGTGAGCGCATGCCCTGCGGCAGGCACTTGTTCCCGGAGACCCTTCGGAAACACCGTTCGTCCCAGCGCATCGCGCTGGAGAATCGTCATTCGTTTTTCCCCGTGTAACTGCGCTTCGTACCGACGCTCCAAGCCTTCAAGGCCGACCCCATCCATGCCGACGAACCCGAGTACATGGGCAAGCAGAGGACCCTTTGGATAAAACCGCCGCCCTTCCATCACCATCCCGATACCGTCGATTGACAGCTGTTCCAATCGATGGCCCTGCTCCGGCTCGACCTTTCTGGCCAGCCACACGAAATGTTTGTCCTGGCGAAGCTTCTTTTCGATTTCCTCGCGGCGAATGTGCAGGACCGGCGACAGGAATCGAGCGGCGTTGGCCGGATTGTCGAGCGATGTCGGGACGCCAAAGATGGACGGCACTTCTACGTTCATCGCCAACACTTTGCCGTGTCGGTCGGTCACCGTTCCTCTTGCACCTTCCAAGGTGACGCTTTTTTGATGCTGCCGATCGGCCCTCGCTGTCAGTTCAGCCGCCTGCAACACTTGCAGGGTGACAAGCCGGAATAAAATGACGCCGAACCCCGCCAGCATCAGGAGTAACAAGGAATACCGCCGGCCCCGGGATGGACCCATGCTTATCGTTCTCCTCTTCCCATCGAGACCGTTCGAGCGATGCGTACCTGCTCGAGGGGCACCGTCGGAGCCTGGCGTGGCTGGACAATCAAGACTTGTCCTTGCTGCGGCGGCACCATTCCCAGCTTATCTGTGGCAACCTTGGCAATGCGTTCCGGGGCCATTAGGGCTGAAACTTTGACCTGCAGTTGGTCTCGTTCACGTTCTAGCAAGACCTTCTGCGCTTTCAAGCGCTCGATGTGATAGCCCAATCGAACGATATCCACTCGCTCCCAGACAAAGAAAAACACGAGGCAGACGCCGACGATTATGGCGACGGATTTCATGCGTGTCCCTCATTTACGCTTCGCTGCAGAACTCGTAGCTTGGCACTCCGGGATCGAGGATTGCGGCGAATCTCATCTTCGGTGGGCAGTTGCGGCCGCCTAGTCAAGACTTCGAAATCACCGGTGTTCCGAATGGGAAAGGCCTTGAAGGACCGTTTGACAATACGGTCTTCGAGGGAATGAAACGAGATGACGCAGAGCCGTCCGCCAGGTGCCAGGACATCTGCTGCATCGCGGAACGAAGCCTCAAGGTGATCCAACTCTTTATTGACAGCGATGCGAAGCGCCTGGAAGGTACGTGTCGCGCAATGAATGCGTCCTCGGCGATAATGTCCTGGCACTGCTGACTCAATTAACGATGCCAATTGCCGAGTCGTCGTAATTGTCCGCTGCTGCCGAGCCCGTACGAGTGCTCGAGCAATCCGTCGCGAATACCGCTCTTCACCCCAGCGGTAAATCATGTCCGCTAACTCGTTTTCATCGAGTCCATTTACGATATCAGCCGCCGTCTGACCACTGCGATCCATGCGCATATCCAACGGTCCATCTGATTGAAAGCTAAAACCACGGGCCGGATCGTCGAGTTGTGGAGACGACGCACCAAGATCGAACAGAACTCCTTCTACTTGTGAAATGCTGCGTTCCGCGAGAAGCCGCTTCAGTTCCACAAAATGTCCCTTGATGATGACTGCTCGGTCGCCGAACGGCTGCAGTCGTTGCCGAGCCGCATCAACAGCCTCTGGGTCGCGATCAATGCCAATGACTTTCCCGTCCGGAGCACTGGCTCGAAGTATGTCCAGCGCATGCCCACAATAACCCACAGTGCAGTCCAGGTAGATTCCTGGGGAACGGGGCTTAAGCCAAAAGAGCACTTCTGCGGGCATAACCGGCAGGTGCGCTCGGCTGCCACGAGACTGACTTCCACCAATTTCACCCACATTCTCCCACGCCATGGCGGAGTATACTCTTGACTTTTACATTGTCAACAATATTTTCAGTGACTTACAAATATTATTTCAAACGCTGGCGGGCAGACAAGGTATGCCGGTTGAGACCCCCGAAACCGCGGCAACTATCCATAGTTGAAAATGGGGAATTGTATGTTCTGTCTCCTTTTCCCACTACTAGGCGTTGTGCTGGTTTGGGAAGAGTAGGAGCGTAGGAAGGTATTTTGAGCAATCCCGAGATCAGGGGTAGAGCTTATATAGCATACGAGGGAAGGGAATGGTCTCGCGAACGTGTTCCAGGCCACAGATCCAAGCTACTGCGCGTTCGATTCCCATCCCGAAGCCCGCATGAGGGACAGAACCGAACTCGCGCAGATCCAGAT
>Ga0075419_10000639_pt1 | contig 22369 bp, 18 predicted proteins | sample SoiMetdeltSBSDD3_FD_76900 | JGI IMG/M metagenome (GOLD analysis project Ga0075419, IMG submission 76900) | Bulk soil microbial communities from a Populus tree surrounding site in Tennessee, USA - Soil MetaG P. deltoides SBSDD3 | ecosystem: Environmental > Terrestrial > Soil > Tree plantation... | reverse complement strand
TATATGAGCTCAGCCGCAGCGCCGGCGGCACGCTCTATCCGTTCGCGGCGGTCGAGTTGACGCAGGAAGACTGGCGCCGACATTACGGCGCGCAGTGGCAGGATCTCGCAAAGGCGAAGCGTCGATACGATCCCGACGCGGTGCTCGCGTCGGGACCGCGACTCTACTTCACGTAGGCGCGCACGACTCCTTCGAGGAAGTCGCGTCCGTCGTAGAGCGACTGCACGCGGCGCTTCTCGTTCAGCCCGTGTGCGTTGGTCTCGTCGGGCTTGGAGAACATGCCGCTCATGCCATATGTCGGGATGCCGGCGTTCATCAGAAAGCGCCCGTCGGTCGCGCCCGCGCTCATCATCGGAGCGACCGGCACGCCCGGCCAGAGCTTCGCCGCGACTTTCTTCACCGGTCCCATGATCTCGTCGGTCAACGGCGGCGCCGACGAACCGTCGCGCCGGCGCACGATCGCGACCTTCACCTGGTCGTCGCCGATCGCCCGCTCCAGCGTTTCCTTGACCTGCTCCGGCGTCGTGCCCTGCATGACGCGACACGAAAGCGTGACTTTCGCTCGCTGTGGCAGCGCGTTCGCCGCGTGACCGCCTTCGAGCTGTGTCGCGACGCACGTCGTGTGCACGACGGCGTTGTAGCTCGGATCCTTCATCAGGCGGTCGAGCGCGGCCTGATCATCGGGAGCCTTCGCGATCGCGCTCATCGCAGCGCCGACTTCGCCGCCGACCAGCGGCCCCGTCACGCGGAAGTATTCGCGCACGACCGGCGTCACCTGCACCGGGAACGAAAGCTGCGCGATCTTCTGCGTGGCCACCGCCAGGCGATAGATCGCATTGTCCGGAACCGGCCGCGACGAGTGTCCGCCCGGGTTGGTGACTTCGAGTGAATAGACCTGGTGGATCTTCTCGCCGGCCTGGACTTGCAGCGTGAGCGGCTTGCCGTCCGCGGAAAGCAGCCCGCCGGCGCCTTCGTTGAGCGCGAACGCGGCATCGATCAACTCGCGATGATTCTTCAGCAGGTAGTCGACACCGTTGACGCGGTTCGACGTCTCCTCGCCGCAGGTCAACGCCATGACGACGTCGCGCTTCGGCTTGAAATTGCGCTCCTGCTTCAGCCGGATCATCAGGTCGAGGAACACCGCGGCCATCGACTTGTCGTCGGCGGAGCCGCGGCCGTAGAAGAAGCCGTCTTCCTCGATGAGCTTGAACGGGTCGCGCTCCCAGTCCTCGCGCCGCGCGTCCACCACATCGATATGTGCCAGCAGCAGCACGCCTTTCCTGGCCGGATTCTTCGCGCGGATGCGCGCGACGATGTTGCCGTCGTCCGGCTTGCCGTCGGGAATCACGACCTGCATTTCGTCGGCACCGAAGCCCGCAGCTTTCAGTCGCGCCTCAGCGGCGCGCACGACCTTGGTGCAGGAGCCGGTAGACGGCGAGGAATCGATCTCGACCATCTCTTGGTAAATCTCGCGAAACGCAGCGCGCCCGGCGTCGGCGTCGGCCGCTGTCGACGGTGCCGACAACGTCAAGGAAAGTGAAGCCGCGAACAGAGCATTGAGTGTTTTCATGGCCGCGAAGGATACAGATTTTCGGCAGCGAGCGGTGTAGCCTGCGCGCCCATGGCACCACACGAGGCAGCGCTCCCACTGGCCGAATGGGAGGGCTTCTACGTCATCATCGGCACTTCGGCGGCGGCGCTGACCGGCTTGATGTTCGTCGTCATCGCGGTCGTCGCAGATTCGGGGCCGCGTTCAGCGACGCCGCTCAGCATCGCTGGATTCATCACGCCGACCATCGTGCATTTCTGTGCAGCTCTGCTGCTCTCGGCGATCGTCAGTGCCCCGTGGCCCCGGCACTTCGAGTTGCAGATCGCAGTGGGCCTGACGGGACTCGGCGGACTCATCTATGCGATCGCGGTCTGGCGCCGCCTGCGCGGCGTGAAGAGTTACACGAAGGTGCTCGAAGACTGGGTGTGGCACGTCGCCCTTCCGCTGCTTGCCTACGCTGCGACTGTTGTGGCCGCCGTCGCGCTGGAGGCTGCGACTCTCCTCTCGCTGTTCCTGATCGGCGGCACTTCGACGCTGCTGGTGTTCATCGGAATCCACAACGCCTGGGACACCGTGACCTATGTCACCATGCAGCGCGTTCAACGCGAGGAGGAGAAGAACGAAAAGACGGGCAAATAGCCATTCCGGCGGGTCGATCTACCGACAGCGGGAACCCGCGGCGCGCATTTTTCTTATTCAGGTGTCTACGTCGGCCCGCCTCGTTCGTCATTCTGGCAGGGCCACTCAAGTCACCCGGAGGCGACTCATGAAGAAGTACTGTGCAATCTATCTCGGCACACCCGCCGGCCGCGAAAAATGGAGCAAGCTGGATGAAGCGACGCGCAAGCAGCGCGAGCAGCAGGGCATGAAAGCCTGGAACGACTGGGTCACCAAGTACAAATCGGCGATCGTCGATACCGGTAGCCCGCTCGGCAAGACCAAGCGTGCCGATGCCCGCGGCATCAGCGACACGTCGAACGCCATGGCGGCCTATACGATCGTCCAGGCAGAATCGCACGACGCCGCGGCGAAGATGTTCGAGAACCACCCGCACTTCACGATCTTCCCCGGCGAAGCGGTCGAGATCATGGAATGCCTGCCGATCCCCGGCATGTAGCGCGCCACGCGCCAACTACCGTATCAATCCCTGCCGATAGTCGCGATACGCGGGCTCCCAAGCGAGGAGCTCGCGTGCGCGTACGTTCTTCACTCTGAACGACGGCATCAACGAGCGTCCGCCAGGCTGAGGGGGTGCGCTGCCGGCGACGGCACATACGTAGGTCAGCACGTCGCACCAGCGCACGGGACAGTCGTCGGCGACGATCAACGGCTGCCGCGACGGCCAGCGTCGAATCGCGGCAACCGTCGCCGCCGCCATGTCTGCGATGTGAACGAGCGTGACATAGTCGTGGCCTTCAGCCGGCAACCGCAACTTGCCCGCGCGTGCACGTGCGAACCAATCGTCGTCGAAGCCCGTGCCCGGGCCGTAGAACAGGGCGCCCCGCAGGATGACCCAGTCGAGGTCGGACTCCACGACCGCGGCTTCCATGGTTCGTACCGCGGCAATCGCCGCGCCGGCGATTCCTTCGCCGACCGGATGAAAAGTAGTTTCGTCCGCCCACTCATCGCCGCCGCCCGCATGCGTCATGGCGATGCTCTGCTGCAGGACGCGCGGCACGCCAGCCTCGCGACATGCGCGCACGAAGATGGGCGTCCCCTCACGCCGCAGCTCATCGTTCTTTGCATAGTCACCCTGCTCGCCTGGCGCAGGCAGACTGGTTGCAAGGTTGATGGCTACATCGCAACCGGCAAGTCCACTGCGCAATGATGCTTCGTCGAAGATGTCGGCGGCCGCGACCTCGGCACCGCACCCCATCGCTATCGCGGCAGCCTCAGGCCTGCGTACCAGAGCACGGACCCGATAACCCGCCGCGATCAGCCGGGGCACGAGATGGCGGCCATAGACTCCGCTAGCTCCGAGGACAGCGAGGCGCGTGTTCATGGGCTGAACTGTATATCCAGCCATGTGAGGCGGCAAGGCGCCGCAATCCGTCCCCCGGAATCGTAGCTCGGCGCACCTGGGCGGCGGCTCGTCTCAAACGCCTGCAATTGACAGCTCATCGGTGCACAGTGGGCTCCATGGAGCTGGTAGCGGAAATTGTCACGCAGGTCAGCGAAGCCGCAGACGAGCGCGCCGCCCGGCACGCTTATCGTCGCGCGATCCAGCGGCTGCGGCCGAAGCTGCAGCTCTATCCCGTCGGATCGCAACCGTCTGAAGTCTTCGAGCAGGCCGCAGTGACAGTGCGATCGCTGGGAGCGACTTGTCTGCCGCTTGCGATTGCGGTCGCGATGCACCTTTATCCCTTCTGCGTCCTGCAGTGCGTGCCGATTCCGTTGCTGAGCGCGGCGCGGCTCAAACGCGCGCTGCTGATGCGTACGATCAGGAATCGCTCGCTGATCCTGGCCAATACCGGCAGTGAGCGCACCGACGGCACGACCACGCCGCTGATCGCCACGCTGGCAGCGGATGGAATTCGAATCGACGGCAGGTGCGAATACCTGTCGCTGAGCAGCGTCGCCGACGTCGTTCTGTTCAAGGCGCAGCTCGCGGACAGCAGCCACGCCGTGCTGTGTGCCGCCGATTTGCGCGCGAACACGGTGCGCATCGGCCGCTGGAAGTTCAGCGGCGCGATGGAACTGTCGGACACCTCACCGGTGACGTTCGTCGGCCATCGCGTGCCGCGAGGGCACTACCTGGTCGTGCCGGACGATGCAGCGCTGAGCTGCATCTCCGATTACCAGAGAGCCTGGTTTCATCTGTTCATCGCGGAGATTTATCACGCACGAGTCGAGCATTTGAGCGGCGCGAGCGGCGACGAGGTGTCTCAGCTCAGGCAGCAGTCGCTGCGCCTGCTCAACGATTTTTCGGCAGGCGCGGACGTGGGACCGCTGCTGCGAACGACGGCAGCATTGAAACTGCGCGTTTCGATGCTGGCACAGGCGACGGCAGTCGCCTTGCGCAGCCAGGGGCTCGCGGCAGAGGCCGGCGGGCTCGGCTACATCAGGTCGCAACCGACCGCCGACGCGAAGATATTGCGGACCTTCGGCGCGGCGAGCCTCGGTGTCAGTTTCCGCCCGTCGCCTGCTGCTTCATTGCTTCCACGGCGGCATCAGGCTTCGGCGCTGCCGCCGGACCCTGTCCCGACTCACGCATCTTGCGCATGATCTGCAGCGCCGTCGCCATCTCCGTCTTGGACAACGCGCCGTCCTTGTCGGCATCCACCATTGGCAGGTAGCCCACCACCGGCTTGAAGCGCGGATCGTTGCGGAACTCCGCGGCAGTCAGCTTGCCGTCGATGTTGTCGTCGAGCGCGCCGAACGTCACGTTCCGCTGCAGCTCCTGGAACCACTCGTCGTGACGCTCTGCAACCGTCTCGCCCTTGAAGCGGAAGCGCGCGAACGTGAACAGCATCTCCTCGGAAGTCTGCTCGCCGAACGTCACGTGCTTGTGCGGATCCGGATTCGCGGCGTTCGCGGTCGAGTTGTCGTAGACGTAGTCGGCGATCAGCAGCGAGCCCTTCGGCACTTCGAGCAGGTTCTCGAAGTGATACTCGCGCTGCCACGAGAAGTAGTAACGCGGCTGGTTGAGCAGCACCTTCTCCGTGCCATCCGGGTAGCGGATGCGCAGCTTGGTCGAGTAGCAGCGCGAATGGCAGTGCGGCTGCACGCCGAACACTTCCGCATCGTGCGGGAACTCGAGATACGCCGTTTCCTGGTGACGCGACTCGCCGGCCGGGATCTCGATCGAGAAATCGGTGATCGAGGCCTGGCGCAGGATGTACTTCGGCTCTTCCTTGTAGAAGTAATAGCCGACCTCGGTCGTGTCGGTGACCGGCTTGCCGATCGGCGTGTAATGCATCTGGTAGGCATACGAGCCGCCCGGCGGCAGATAGATGCCCGTGTCCGCCGGCGTCAGGTTCGGCGCGCCGCCCGGGCCGTAGCCGCCGAGCGCGACGTTCCACGAGAAGCCGCGGCCGTTCGGATCGACCTTCGGAATCCAGCCCGCGAGCGCGTGATGCACGGTCGGCGTGGCATTGGCCCAGGCCGTGGCGCGCAGCCACTTGCCTTCGGTGATCTGCGTGGGGATCGAGCGATCCTGGTAATCGACGATGCCCGTTTCCGGCACGTTGAACGCCGGAATCTGCACGACCACGTCGGGCTCACCGAGCGGCCACTTCGGCGCCGGCTTCGCGGCGTCCGGCAGCGGATCGACGCCTGCGCCGCGCGGCGCACCGGCTTCGACCCAGTTCACGATCGTCTTCACCTGCGCGTCCGACAGGCGCATGTCGTCGGTCCAGGTCGAGCCATGGCGGTCCGAATGGTACGGAGGCATGCGCTTGGTCCGCAGCACTTCGCGAATCATCGGCGCGAAGCCTTTGACGACGTCGTAGCTGTTCATCGCGAACGGACCGAGGCCGCCCTGCGTGTGGCACACGACGCACTTGTCGGCGAGCACCGGCGCGATCTGCGTGGCGTAGTCGATCTTCGCGAACTCCGCGGCCTGCGCGCGATCCGGGAACTCGACCGGCGTGCCCTTCACAGCGGCTTCGGCGACCGGCACCGGCTTGCCTTCGAGCACCGCATTGAGCGCCATCGTCAGCGTCGCCTTCTTGTTCTTCTTCTTCGCGAACGAGTCGTCGATCGGACCGTGATACGCGAGCGTCCAGGTCTTGGTGTCGACCAGGAAAACTTCTGCCGTCGTGGTCACACCCAGCGCGCGACCCACCAGTTGCAACTCGTCTGCCAGCACCGGCAGGTCGGCCGAGCCTGGCCTGCCCACGAACTTGTCGTGCTTGGCGCTCAGCGAGGAATCGATCATCAAGAACTGCACGTTCTTGCCCTTGAACGCGTCGCGGACTTTGACGAGCGCCTTGGCGGCGCGCTCGGACACCGCATCGCCGTCGGCGGCGGACACCAGGACGATCGCCGGGCTGGCGGTGTAGTAGTAGAGCTCGTGGCCCATGCCGCTCTGATCGGCCAACATGAAATTGTCGACCTTGGCGCCGACGAGCGAGGCGTCCGGGCTGGCTCCCGCGGCACTCCACAAGGTCGCAACGACTGCGGCCGAGAGGCCGGCTGATCCCCAACGCTGTAAGCGATTCATGCTTTCCCCTGAAGGAGCGAGTGCTCCTCGATTTGCGCCCGAATCTACCACCGGGTACGCCAGTGAGTCTTGCTCGACACTGGCGCCCGGTGCCGGGATGGGGACTCCCGGATCTTTAGATTTGTAGAGAGATCGTCACTTGGGCACCGCCGGGACGCTCGCGGGCGTGTGCGCAGGTACTGGGGGCGGAGCGACTTTCACCAGACCCCCCAGCCCGTCGCCCGACAGGCCGACTTCCTTGATGAGCTGGTCGACGACCGGCGCGTAGGCGCGGTACTTGAGAGCAGCGCCGACTGCCTGCTCGGCGAGGTTGCCGGCCTGGGTGCCTGACGCTGCGTCGCCAGCGTGCGCACCCGCCGCGCCGGCGTTGAGCCCGTCGACCTGCATGATGCGGATCGAGTCGATGCTCTGCATCGGCTTCACCGCCTGCTCGATGATCCGCGGCAGGCCCTGGATCAGCGCAAGCTTCTCCTGCAGCGAAATCTGCGCGTTCGACAGCGTGTTGATCGCCTCGTTGAGCGCGCGCTTGCCGGCCGCCTCGGCTTCGTAGTTCTCGCGGTTCGCCTTGGCGAGCGTACGGATCGCCTCCGCCTTCGCTTCCGAGGCTTCCTTCTCGGCCAGTGCGGAGACTTTGACGGCGATGGCCTGGCGCTCGGCTTCCTGGCTCGCGAGCACCAGCGTGACCTGTTTCTCGCGTTGCGCCTTCGCTACTTCCTCGGCGGTCTTCACCGCCTGCTCGGACTTCACCGACTCGGCAAGCGCAAGGTTGGCGCTGGCCTCGGCCTTCGACTGCTCCTCCGACTTCTGCGCGATCGAGATCGCCTTTTCCTGCTCCGCAATCTGCGTGGCGCGCTGCTGCTGGATGGACGCGATCTGCACTTCCCGCTCCGCCTCCACCTCTCGCTGCCGCACGGCCTGTTGCTTCGCGACCTCGGCCTCGCGGATCTGGCGCTGCGCGAGAATCTTCGCCTCTTCGGCCTCGCGCGACTTGATGGCCTGGACCTTGGCAACGGTGGCGCCCTGCTCGGCCTCGCGCGACGCAACTTCCTGCGCTTGCGCCAGCTCGGCGAAACGCTTCTGGCGATCGATCTCGAGCTGCAGCTGCTTGGCTTCGAAATTCTTCTGCGAGATCGCCACCGTCGTGTCCTGCTCGATCTCGTTGCGTTCCTTGGTGCGACGTTGCGTCTGCTCGGTGAGCCGCGTGAGGCCCTCGGCGTCAAATGCGTTGTTGGGATCGAAGAACTGCATGGCCGTCTGGTCGATGCGGGTCAACGAGACGCTCTCCAGCTCGAGACCGTTCTTGAGCAGATCCTCGCTCACGGCGTTCTGCACGCCCTGGATGAAGTCCTGGCGCTTGTCGAGCAGCTCCTGCATGGTCATCGCGACTGCCGCCGCGCGCAGGGCATCGACGAACTTGTCTTCCACGAGCTGTGAGAGCTGCTCGGGATCCATGGTGCGCACACCGAGCGTTTGCGCGGCGTTGGCGATGCCCTCCTTGGTCGGAACGACACGCACGAAGAACGCGACCACGACGTCGACTCGCATGCGGTCCTTGGTGAACAGCGAGTCCTTGCCGAAGCGCATCACTTCCAGCTTGAGCGTGTTCATGTTGACGAGGATCGTCTCGTGAAACACCGGAAACACCAGCGCACCGCCATCCATGACCACCTTCTGGCCGCCCAGGCCGGTGCGAACGAACGCACGCTCCTTCGACGAGCGGCGGTACAGGCGCGAGAAGATGATCCCGATCACCAGCAGCGCGAGGAAAGCAATGCCGATCAGAATCAGGTTGTCCATCATGAGGGGAGTGCCCATCCAGGTGTCTCCTGTAGTTATCGAGAGCTAGCAGTTCAGATCAAGTCCGGCCACGGATTGACGGCAGCAGCGAAGCGGTTGCCCGCGATCTGCTTCGTCAGCAGCACGCGTTCGCCGCCCTCGAACGTCATGCCTTCGGCCTCCGGCTCGACCATCACATAGAGAGTCTGGCCGTGCTCGTTCGGCACGCGCGCCTGTGCGGGGTAGCCCGGCCGTGCAGTGCCGGCAATGATCGTCGCAACTCGGCCGACCAGCGAATCGAACGACACTGCATACGTCTGGTCCTGCGGAATCAGGCGCGCGAGCCCTGCGCCCAGAATGCGCACGATCGGCAGCGTCGCGAAGAAAGCTGCGGGTACGGAGATGATCGGCGGCACCCAGGCGCCGATGAAGCGATGCGCGACCATGTTGAGCGCGAAGCCGGTGAGCGCGAAACCGGCCAGGAACAGCACGAGCAGCACGAGGAACGGCACGCGCCCGACGTGCAGCCAGCCGAGCAGCTTGTCGAACGGACCGTGCAGGTTGTCCCAGGGATCCGGTAGATGATGCTGCAGCAGGCCGGAGAGCGTCGCTCCGGCGACCATCGCCACGCCTTCGACAATGGCAATCAGCAGCATGAGAAAAGTGGCTGCGGTGAACGGCCATGTTTCAGCAGCGAAGAGCACGGTTTGTTCTGTTTCCTCTTGCGTCCGTCGACGGCGCTATTGCACGCCTTTGCACGGGCAGCGACAAGCGATCGCCGGTCAATGGCCAGGCCCTGCCGGCGAATTTTTCGACGATAGATTAAGTCAGATTTGTTGAGAGCGCGGCCGCGAATCGTGCGCCTGGGAATCGAGGCTCGCAAGCGCAGCCGACAGTTCTGTCGACAGGAAGGGCTTGCGCAGGAACGGCCACGCGCCTTGCGAAAGCCACCCATCGAGCGATTCGCCGGCAAACCCCGAGGTCAGCAAAACCTTGAGCTGCGGCCGGTGCAACACGGCCTGGCTGGCGAGATCGACGCCGTTCATGCTGCCGGGCATGACGACGTCGGAGAACAGCACATCGAGCTCCGTTTCGGACCACAGGATCCGCAGTGCCTCGTCCGCGTTCATCGACCGGTGAACTTTGTGGCCGAAGTCGGTGAGCATCGCCTCGGTGACGGCAGCGACGGAAAGATCGTCCTCGACCAGCAGGATGCGTAACGGCCGCACGTCGCCGACGTGCTCGCTATCCGGTGCGAGATCCTGTTGCGGCTCCGCCGCGATGGTCGGCAGGTAGATGCGGAAACACGTGCCTGCGCCCTGGGTGCTGTCGACTGCGATTTCGCCGCCGGATTGTTTGACGAAGCCGTACACCTGGCTCAGGCCCAGGCCGGTTCCCTTGCCCGGCGGCTTGGTCGTAAAGAACGGCTCGAAAATGCGCTTGGCGACGTCGGGGCTCATGCCTTGCCCGCGATCCGCAACGCTCATGCGGAAATACTCGCCGGCGGGCAGGCCCGAAACCTCGTCTGCAGACAACGTGCACCGCTGCGTTTCCAGCATGATCTCGCCGCCGACTGCGCTCGCGTCCACCGCGTTCACGATGAGATTCAGCAGTGTTGCTTCGAATTGCGCAGGATCGATCCGTGCGACGGCTCTCTCGTCGCACAAGCGCACCGTCAGCGTGATTCGCTCGCTCACCGCACGACGCAGCAGCGGCTCGGACTGGCGAATCAGCTCGTTCAATCCGCGCGTCTCGGGCTGCAAGGGTTGCCGGCGTGCGAATGCGAGCAGTTGCGCGGTGAGTCGCTGGCCCCGCCGCGCAGCGATCAGCGCCGCTTCCGCAAGACGCTGACGGCGCGTTGCGTTCTCCGGATGGCGGAGAATGACGTCGAGCGCACCGATCACCACGGTCAGCAGATTGTTGAAATCGTGCGCGACGCCGCCCGTCAGCCGACCCAGTGCGTCGAGCCGCTGCGCGTGCATCAGCGCAGCTTCCGCCTCGGTTTTCTCAGCCAGCGCGACGGCCACGCGTTGCCTGGCTTGTTCCTCCGCGAGTGCCGCGGCCACGAATCTGCGATCCGAGATCGCGGCAATCAGCGCGAGCAGCAGGATGAACAAGGTGCCGGCTGCCACAGCGACAGCGAGGACCATTGAATCCACGCCGCCCGAACCGACGTCCGATACCGGCCCCGGCAGCACGCGAACGCCGTACATCGCAGTGTAGTGCATGCCCACGATCGCAAACGCCAGTACCGCGGCCGCGAGCACGCGCTGCCGCGGTGTGGTCTCGCTTCTCGCAACGAACAGTGCGCTGGTAGATGCCGAGACCGCGACCAGGAACGAGAGGACCACGTAGACCGGCGCGTTGACCAGCGTGACGCCAGTGATGACAGCAGACATGCCGACGTAGTGCATGGTGCAGATGCCGGCACCCATCACCACACCACCCATGATTTCACGGCGCGCGCCGCCGCCGCGCGCGAAGAAGAACGCGAATGCGGTCGTCGCAATCGCGAGCAGCAGGGAAAGAACCGTACGACCGACGTCGTAGCGCACTTCGGCGCCCGGATTGAAGCCGAGCATCGCGATGAAATGCATCGACCAGATGCTCAGCCCCATCGCCATCGCCGTCGCCGCGAGCCAGCCCAGTCGCCAACCGCCGACATGCGCGCGGACGCGCCGGAACACATCGAGCGCGGTCCACGCGCCCAGCCACGCCGTCAGGCTGGCGAGCGCAATGAATATGGGGTGATGCGCAATGTGCATAGAGGTCCGTCTACGCCCGCAGGAATGCGTATGTGCCCGCCACCGAAACACCGAGAGCATAGAAGATCATGTAGGACACTGCGAGTGCTGCCAGTCCGAGCACCGTCTTCAGGACGCTAGCGCGATACACGCGTCGCATCGCTATGAACAGGTAGACGACACTCCACACATAGATCGCGAACTCGAAGAACTCGCCGATCCTTGCTCGCGAGCCGGCGAGCGCCGCGATGGCCGCTGCCAGCAGCAGCGCGAACGTACTGACGAGGTAGTAGAACGACTGGAAATGCAGGACGAATACGAGATTTTCGAGATACATCGATCGCTGTCGCCGATAGATCCAGAACTGCACGAGCGCGACCAGCGGCAGCACGACGAACATCACTTTCGGCAGGAGATTCTGCATCGCCTCGTTTAGCGCCCGCCCGCCGTTGCTCAGCGCACGGACGCAGGAGCCTTCGAGATCCGGCACGAAGCGCAGCGCCCAGCCTGGATTGGCGGCGATCTGCGCGCAGTCCGAGGCTTGCATCTCACGACCTCCCGGATTCACGACTCGCGAAGCGGAGGTGTCGAAGACCGAAGCGATGACGAAGTACAGGATCGAGATGACGAGATAGCTGCGGAACGGCGGCGAGTACGAATTCCGCTTGCCCGCCAGGTACTGATCGGTGAGCGCACCCGGGCGCGTCAGCAGCGTCCGCAGTGTGCGCCAGAACTTCGAGTCGACGTGGAACAGCCCTTCGACCAACTCGTGCAGGAAGTGGCCGAGCGACAGCGAAACATGACTGTCCTGGCCGCAGCGACCGCAGTAGCGATCGGCGAGCGGAGCGGCGCAGTTAGCACACGGGGCGGTACGGCCGACGTCGTTCATGATGCTGCGCGAGTGTACCAAGTGCCCGCGCCTCGTCCTATGATGGCGGCGGCACACCTCAACAACGAGATCGGCCGTGAACAGGATCACTGTCCGGGGAACCGACGGTACCGAGCGCACGTACACGCTGCACGGCGGGAAGCTCGTGATCGGCCGCGATCCGGCCAGCGGCATCTGCCTGCAGGACGCGCAGGTAAGCTGGCAGCACGCCGTGCTGAGCGACACCGACGGTACGTGCGTCATCGAAGATCTCGGCAGCTCGAATGGCACGTTCGTAGGTCCGGAGCGCATCCGCCGCCAGGCTCTCAACGCCGGCGAAGTCGTGCACATCGGCCCCTTCGAGCTCTCGCTGCAAACGCGCGCGATGCCTTCGCCCACTTCTGCGAGCGAGCACACGATGTTCGACGTCGCAGTCCTGCGGGCGGCAGCGCCGGCTCAGCGGCGCCAAGAGACGAGCTCGCAGAAGACGCTGTCGCCCGATGAGCCCCTGCGCCGCTGGCTCCGCCTCACGCCGCTCTCGGAAAGTTACGGGACTGCGAATCTGCGACAGGAAGTGTTCGCCGGTCTGACGGTGGCCGCGCTGGTCGTGCCGCAAGGCATGGCGTATGCGTTGTTGGCGGGCTTGCCGCCTGCAATGGGTCTGTACGCTTCGATACTGCCGATGATCGTCTATGCGCTCGCCGGCAGCGGCCGACAGACGTCCGTCGGTCCAGTGACCGTGGACTCGCTGATGCTGGTGCTGGGACTCGGCACGCTGGCCACCGCGGGCACCGGCTCGTTCATCGCGCTCGCGGTGCTGGTCACGGCGATGATCGGCGCGATTCAACTGGCGATGGGCGCGCTGCGCCTGGGATTTCTCGTCAACTTTCTTTCGTATCCGGTTCTCGCCGGATTCACATCCGCCGCCGCGGTCATCACTGTCATCGGCCAGCTACAACATGTGCTCGGCGTCAGCCAGGTGCAGAAGCCGGAGTTGTATCGAACGGTGCTGGACGTCGGCGCGCATGTAGGCCAGTCGAATCCGATCACGATCGTGATCGCGATCGGCTGTGTCGTCGCGCTCTGGGCGGTGAGGCGATGGGCGCCGACAGCGCCCGGCGCGTTGGCGCTCGTCATCGTGTGTACTGTTCTCGCATATGCGTTTGGCCTGGACGCACGCGGAGTGAGCGTACTCGGCGCGGTCGCCGGCGGATTGCCGCATCTCGCGATACCGACGCTGCATTGGTCGGAAATTCGACAGATCACGCCGCTCGCGATGACGATGGCACTGGTCGGCTTCGCGCAGACCATCTCGGTGGGCAAGTCGCTCGGCAACAAGTTCGGCTACGACATCGATGCGAATCGCGAGCTGACGGCGCTCGGTCTGTCCAATCTCACGTCGAGCATGTCGCAGGGTTATGCAGTTTCCGGAAGTCTCGCGCGCTCGGCTCTGAATGCGGCTGCCGGTGCGCGCACGCAGGTCGCGGCGATCGTCTCGGCAGTGTGCGTCGGCATCACGACGCTGTTCTTCACGCCGCTGTTCCACTACCTGCCGCACGCGACGCTGGCCGCGATCCTGATCGTGTCGTCGCTGCGGCTGATCGATACGCGCGAGATCCGCTACCTGTTCAAGGTGAAGGTCACCGAAGGCATCCTGCTCGTCTTCACGTTCGTTGCGACGCTCGGGCTCGGCATCATGCCGGGGCTGCTGCTCGGCATCGTCGCTTCGATCCTGCTGTTCATCACGCTCAACACGCGGCCGAACACGGCAATTCTCGGCCGCCTGCCGAACACGAACATTTTTCGCAACGTGACCCATTTCCCTGAGGCGGAAACGATACCGGGCCTGGTCATCCTGCGCATCGATGCCTCTTTGTACTTCGCGAACACGGTGTTCCTGAAGGAGAAAGTGCACGAGATCTGCCGCCAGCACGGCGCGTCGCTGAAGGCGCTCATCCTGGACGCAAGCGCCGTGAACGACCTGGATTCCTCGGCAGATACCGCCCTGCATCAGTTGTCGGCGGAATTCAGGCAGAAGGGCATCGAATTTTACATTGCGGGCGTCAAGGCGCCGGTCCGCGATGTCATGAAGCGCTCCGGCCTGTACGGCGTGCTGGGGAGCGATCACTTCTTTTTCACAATCGATGCCGCAGTGAAACGCTTCCAGGACAAGACGCGCCAGCGTCAATGAGGTAGGCTAACCGCGGGTCGATGTTCCGGGGATTCTCGAGGAGGGATTCGCGATGAACATTCCTTCGGCAGGCACTCTCCGCGCCACAGCACTCGCCGCGATCGTCACGTGCTGCTCATTCTCCGCTATCGCTGACGACGCACCCGGCTGCCAGCGCCAGCAGCTCAAGGAAGCCGAAGGCACCGCGGACGGCGGCATCACTGCCGAGAATCACGCGGCGACGGCCAGCAAGCGCTTCGAGACGATGGACAAGGACAAGAACGGCAAGATCAGCGCTGCCGAGATCGGTGCGAGCCACGGCGCCGAGAGCATCGTGTGGGCGAATCATCCCGAGTCGCCGGCCGAGAAGATCCGCGAGCTCGATGCCAATCGCGACGGCGTGCTGACGGTTGCGGAGTATTCCGCAGGCTCGCAGCGGATGTTTCACGTCCTCGACGCCGACGGCAACGGCGTGCTGACGCCGGCCGAGATGATCATCGATCCGCGCAGCCGCTGAGGCTCAGTTTCTCCCCAGCATTCTCTCGACGCGGCGCGCGAGCTCGGAGATCGCGAACGGCTTCGTCAGCACCTCCATGCCCGGCCCGATGTGGCCGTGGTTGAGAGCGGCATTCTCCGCATAGCCGGTGATGAACAGCACTTTCAACCGCGGCCGCAGCGCCTGGGCCGCATCCGCCACTTGCCGGCCATTCAGCCCGCCCGGCAAGCCGACGTCTGTGATCAGCAAGTCGACACGCTTGTTGGATTGCAGGACTTCGAGCCCGCTCGGCCCGTCGACGGCTTCGATGCACGTGTAGTTCAGATCGCCGAGCGCATCGGTGATCAGCATGCGCACCGTGGGCTCGTCGTCGATGACGAGCACGACGGTGTCCGAAGTGCGCACTGGCTCCGGCACAACGACGTGGAGCGGTTCGATATGCTCCTCGCCGTGATACCGCGGCAGATACATGCAGACCATCGTGCCCTTGTCGACCTCGGAATAGATACGCACGTGGCCGTTCGACTGCCGCGCAAAGCCGTACACCATCGATAGACCCAGGCCCGTGCCCTGCCCCATCGGCTTGGTCGTGAAGAACGGCTCGAACACACGTTCCAGCGTCTCCTTGTCGATGCCGACGCCCGTGTCGCTGACGCAGATCGTGATGTACTGGCCAGGTTCCAGGCTGCGCTCGCGCGCCGTGCGGTCGTCGATCCACTTGTTGGCGGTCTCGATCGTGATCTTGCCGCCGCTCGGCATGGCATCGCGCGAGTTGATGCAAAGGTTCAGCAGCGCGTTCTCGAGCTGATTGGCGTCGACCAGCGTCGGCCACAAGCCGACGGCCTCGATCGTCTCGACCTGGATCGACGGGCCGACCGTACGGCGCACCAGCTCCACGAACTCGGTCATCAACCGATTCACGACGAGCGGTTTCGGCGAGAGCGTCTGGCGTCGCGAAAAAGCGAGCAGTCGATGAGTGAGCGATGCTGCGCGTCGCGCGGCGCCCTGTCCCGCAGTCACGTACTTTTCGACGTCGCGCGTGCGCCCCTGCGCGAGCCGCACGCCGATCATCTGAAACGCGCCGGAAATTCCCGCAAGCAGGTTGTTGAAGTCGTGCGCGAGCCCGCCCGTGAGTTGACCGACCGCTTCCATCTTCTGCGCCTGGCGCAAAGCTTCCTCCGTCTTGCGCAAGCGCTGCTGCTCGGCGAGCCGCTCGGTGACGTCGTAGGCGAACTGGTACGCACCGATGCGATTGCCGCCGGTGTCGTACAACATGCTCATGTGCATCTCGTGGTGCGCACGCTCGCCGCCGCGACCGCTGAACGCGACGACTTCAGAAAAGTCCTCGCCCTGCAGAGCACGCGACCAGATCTTGTGCAGCACCTCGCGATGCTCGGACGCTGCGTCCAGCACGTCGAGCACGCGCGCACCCACCTTCGGCACGACGCCAAAGAGCCGTTTGAACTCGCGGGTCGCTGCGCCGTTGATGGCGATCCACTGGAAATCGAGATCGATCACCTGCACGAAGGCGTTCGTGCCCTCGACGATGTCGGCGAGCACTTTGCGCTCTGCCAGTGCCGCGGCGACGCGCGCCTCGAGCGTCTCGTTCAATTCCTGCAACGCGCGCTCGGCCCGCTTGCGCGCCGTGACATCCTTGAACAGCACTGCAACTTCGCGCCGGCTCGCCGGCTCGACGCGAAACGCCGCGAGCTCGAGATAGCGACCGGTCGCAACGAGCTCGCGCTCGAAGCGGATCGGCTGGCCGGTCTTGAGCACCTCGACATAGAGCTTGACCCAGCCCTCGGCCTCGTCCGGCACCATCTCGCGGACCTTCTGGCCGACGACGTTCTCGATACCGGTGTTGACCGCATACGCAGCGTTGGCCGCGACGTGCACGTAATCGCTCAACGGCCCCGCCGGACCGTCGATGAACTCGATGATGCAGAAGCCCTCGTCGATCGAGTCGAACAGTGTCCGATAGCGCGCTTCCGCCGATATGTCGGTGGACGCGGCCGAAGCGACGTCGGGACTGGGCGCAATAGTCAAGGGCAGCTCGGACCTGCAGCTAGGCCGCTGAACTGTACCGTACAAGCCCAGGGATCGCATCCAGCTCAGGGACGTCGCGGTCCTTCCAGCTCTGCGCGCGGCCATTTGCCGAGATTGGCGGCCGCTTCGTACGTGCTCTGTAGGAACTCCATGACTGCCGATGCCGGTGACGCCGCACGACGCGCCGCTTCGTACGGCAACACGAACTCGCGCAGCGCATCGCTGTAATGAGCGCCGACTGGACCGACGCGTGCGGCTGCGTAACCGGGCGGCTCCGGATAGGCATACGAATAGAAACACGCTTCGGGATATTGCTCGCCGCCGGCCCAGAATCCCGCGCTGCTGACTTCGTGCGAGTACGCCTCGCGCGCCACCCAGTCGGGGAGATGCGGGACGCCGCCAGGATGCGGCGGCGCCGTGCGTCCGGAGAATCGCGTGACCGCGAGATCGGCGCTGCCCCAGAAGTAATGCACGGGGCTGCACTTGCCGATGAAGCGCGCCCTGAAATCTTCGAACACGCTCTGTGTCAGCACGAGTACGCGCCAGTAGCGGTTCACGGACTCCGCATCGTAAGCACGATGAGTCTCGTCGACATCGAACGGAATCGGATCAGGCAACTCGTTCGGCAGCGTGTGGATCTTCACGGGCACGCCCAACGACGACAGCGAATTCATCACATCGCGATAGAACCTGGAGGTCGGCTGCGGCTGCAGCGGCAGTTGGATCGTTCGCCCGTCGATGACGTTGAGCAGCAGGCAATGCTCGACGAAGTCGAAGTCGATCTGGAACGAGCCCGCCGCGTGCGGAATCAGGCCGGTCCCGATTCCGCGCGCGGTGACGCGTAGTGCAACGTGCCACGAGTGATTCACCCACGGACGCTGCACCAGCGCGATCTTGCCGACGATCTGCAACCACAGGTGCAACGTGGCAGCGGTATCCCGCCATTCGGCGTACGGCAGCGCCGGCCAGGTTGCGGAAGGTGTCTGAGCCATCCCCCTACGGTACGCCGATCACTCGATCCCGTACACGACACCTACGTATCTACTCACACCGCGACCAGATACTCCGCCAGGTTGTCGAGCACCTCGCCCTGCTCCTGCGGTATCCCCTGCAGACGAATGTGCGTTTCCCCGACGTTGTCGAACGAGACGAACCAGGACATGCCGGAGTGATAAGGCACGAAAGCAGAGCGTAGAAATGTCCACTCCTCGCCGACCGGATGAACCTCGCGATCGTGATCCGTGAACGCCTTGATCGACGTGCACGCGGTTGCGCGTGAACTCCAGCGTCGTGTCCTTCGGCACACCGAGTCGCAGCAGCTCACGCTTGATGAGCGCCACGCCGCGCTCGAGCGCTGTCAGTTCGACGCTGATGCCGACTTCGCTGCCCGTCACTCTGCCCAAGCTCTCTCGCAGAAGCGCGCCGTCCAACGGGTCCGCATACCTCTCTCTGCGATCGAACGACGTAATCGACTCCGGTACTTTCACCAAGACGCAGATTGGAGCCCGTGCCGCCTCTGCCTCCGCTCGCGCGCGCGCTGCCTTCGCGCGACGTTCGAATGCGGTGGCGACGACCAGACCTGCGAGAATTGCGATCGAGAGAAGCAGCTCGTTGTCCATTTCACTCACGGCCTTGCCGCTGGTGATACGTCAGCGCATTCACAGCGCGCTACTTTACCAGCTCCTTCTGCGCGCGCGTGGCACCGAGCACGCTGTTGAAGCGATTGGGATAGAGCTGCAAGGCGCGTTGATAGGCAGCGAGCGCATCCGCAGGACGCCCTTGCTCCATCAGCATGTCGCCGAGTAGTTCCTCGGCGGGCAGCGTCGGTCCCGGGGTCACCGCATGCTTCGGCGTCGAGGCTTCGAGCGCAGCCGCCTGTTGCATCAGATCGATACTGGCCTGCCGATCTGCGCGCGCATGAGCGATCCAGGCATTCAACTCCAGTCGCAGGATCTGGATGTTGTTGGCGAAGAGCTCCTCGCCTGCGGTTCGCGTCGACGCTTCCAGCGTGGCAAGACGCTCAGCCGATGCGGTCGCCAGTTGCGCGTCTCTCAGGTGCGCGGCGCCGAGACCGCGAGCGAAATGCGTGATGGCCTCGGGCCAGGCGAACTTGTTCCAGTCGAGCGTCGCGGGCTCGCGCGGCTGGAGCGCGACAGCTTCGCTCCATGCGCGTCGCTCCAAGGCGTAGCGAGCCTGTGTTGAAGCGAGATGAAACGCGGTCTTGAAAGTCGGCTGCAGATGGCTGGTTGCGAGCAGCCGCCGCAGTTGGACATCGGCCTCGTCATTCATCCCCTTCTGCAGATACGCATACACCAGGTACTCGATCGCGTGCGGGAACTCGTCCCACACGAGCTCGCCATGCTCACCCGCCGGATGTTCCAAGGCTGCGTCGGCTGCCTGCAGGTTGCCGGAGATGACCGCGTCCCATTCCCCAAGGCGCGTATAGATATGTGTCGGCATGTGCAACGCGTGCGGGTTGCGCGGGGCTACTTCACTGTACTTGTGCGTGACGTCGAGCGAATCGTGCTCGCGCCCCGGTACATCGTTGGCGTGAATCAGATAGTGCATGGCGCCGGGATGGCCGGGATTCCGGGCCAGCACGCTCGTGAGGATTTGAGCGGCGCGATCTGCGTTCGCCCGCGCCGTTGCAGGCGTCGCAACCGCAAGATGCGCAAGCGCATAGAACGTCGCTGCCTCCGGATCGTCCGGAAACGCAGCATAGAGCTGCTCCATTGCAGCCTCCCAGGCACGAATGCGCGACCAGTAGTCGCGGCCGGTCGGATCTGCGAAGAATGCCTCGGCTGCGGCAACCAACAGCCGCTCGCGCTTCGTCGCTGTTCGCTCCTTCGCCTTCTGCACTTCGCTCCAGCCTTGCAGCAGGTCCTGCGAGCTCGGGCGCGTCGGCCAGAGCGGCTGGAACAAGGTCATCGCGATGCCCCAGTGTGCCATCGCGCAGCCGGGCTCGATCTCCGTCACGTGCTGAAATGCCTCGCGCGCTTCCGGATATGTCATGTGATGCAACAGAGCGACCGCGCGATCGAGCTCGACCTGAGCGGGTTGACTTGCACAAGCCGCAAGTATTGCGGCAACTGCCGCGACGAAGATGATGCGCATGCGCCAAGCTTTGCGCACGGACCTCTCGGCCTCCAGTACAGGAAATGGACTTGTGAGGCGTGCGGCGCTCTCACTAGACTCGCCGCATGAAAGGCTATGGCCAGTTCTGCCCGGTGGCAGTCGCCTCCGAAGTGTTCGCGCAGCGTTGGACGCCGCTGATCATTCGCGAGCTCTGCTCCGGGCGCTCGCACTTCAACGAGATCCATCGCGGCTTGCCGCTGATCTCCCGCACGCTGCTCGCCGAGCGACTGCGCTGGCTGGAAGATGCAGGCGTCGTCGCCAGTACGACCGCGACTGCCGGCCGCGTCCGCGAGTACCGCCTGACCGAGGCCGGTGCCGAGTTCAAAGCTGCGATCGACGCGCTGGGGACGTGGGGCCAGCGGTGGGCAGTGCGCGTCGACACGCAGAATCTCGATGCCGACTTCCTGATGTGGCAGGTGTATCACCGGCTCGATCGCGAGCGGCTGCCGCAACAACGCGTGGTAGTGCTGTTCTCTTTCAGCGGCGTGCCGCGTAAGCGCCGCGGGCCGCACGACTACTGGCTCATGGTGGAGCGTCCCGACGTCGAGCTCTGCCTCACCGATCCCGGCCACGAGGTCGATCTCTGCGTCGAGGCCGACCTGCGAGCATTCGCCCATGTGTGGTTGGGCGATGCGCCGATCGCTGCGGCCTTGCGCGAGCGCGCGATCAAGCTTTCCGGTCCACGTAAGCTCGTGCAGGCATTCCCGCACTGGCTGCTGCTCAGCCGCTTCGCAGGAGTTGCGCGGCCGCAGCCCGGATGATCGAGGACGCACCGAGCCCGATGAGGCCGATGAAGAACCACCTGCGATAAGCCTCGCCGCGCAACCGAACGCGGACGAGCTGACCGGTGTACATCCCGACGAACACCGGGACCAGGGCCAGCGTCGAAGCACCCGCCGACGCGATCTCGAAGTGACCGGTCCAGGCGAGACACGCCGCGAGCGCCAGCATCGCGACCATGAAGACCAATCCCATGGATTGAATCAGTGCCTCGCGTTGCAGGCCGATCGACGTCAAGTACGGGACGAGCGGCATGACCGAGACACCGGTCGCGCCGTTGACGATGCCAGTGGCAAATCCGATCACCGGCGACATCCAGCGTTCGGCACGCGTCGGGACGTGCAGACGAGTGGCGAGCAGACCGACGACGGCATACACGATGAGAACGCTGCCGAGCGCGATCGAAACCAACGCCGTGTGCGAGCCGGTGAGGAAGCCGACTCCGAGAGCGGTGCCGAGCGCGACGCCGAGCAGCAGTAACGCGAAGCGACTCGTGATCGCGATCGGCTCGGGACCGGACATGAACTGCCAGGCGTTCGTCGCCAGCGTTGGAATGACGATCAACGTCGCGGCTTGCACCGGCGGCATCGACAAACTCAGCAGGCCAAGCGCGACAGTCGGCAGTCCCATGCCGAAGACGCCCTTGACCCATCCGCCGCAGAACAAGCTCAGCGCGATCAGCAGTGCGGTCGAAGTCACCGCGACATTCTAGAGACGTCGCTGCCCTCCGGCCGCTGCAATCCGCGAAGGCAGGCTTCGTCCACCGAGACCCAGGATCGCAATCAGAGCCAACAGCAACGGATCGACGCCGCCGCCACCACCTCCACCGCCTCCACCTGACTGCCGCCGCCCGAATTTCCACCGCCCGGCGCAGGCAAGACAGTTACCGATACGCTTGCCTTTGCCGCCGGTGGCGCTCCTTCGCACACGATCTCCCACGTGTACGTGCCCGGCGTCGACACGGTGACCGAGCGTGCGCCAGTCACGGGCATGGCACCGAGCCAGCCGTCACCCGATACACCTTGACGCGCGCGACAAGCAGCGGCGTGCGTCGTGCTCCATGACAACGCAATCGGCTCGCCCACCACGAACGTAGTCTTGGTGGTACTCAAAGTCACTGCGGGCGCCGAAGGCCGCTGTGGACTCGTGGTAACGCCGCGCCATTCAACGACCACTGCGTCGACCACGCCCCCGCACTCGATGTAAAAGCCGACTGCGCCGAGCGTGCTGCGAGTGACAGCGCGACTGCCGGACGGCGGCAATGAGCCGTTCCAGTCCTGCATGCCGGCACCCATTGAATCGCGGGCCGTGCAGCTGTCCACGTCAGTCGCGGACCACGTCAAAGTCACGGGCTGATTGACCGACGCGGAGGCGGCGCTTGCGGTGATGCTCACCGTCGGCACGGGCAGCCACGTAATCTGCGTCGTCGCTTCGATCGGATTCGTTCGGCCGCAGCGCACGCCGTAGGTCCGGACACCGGACGTCAGAGCCATGGCACGGGCCGAGCCCACCGCGCCTCCTGAAGTTGACTCGCCGGCCGGCCAATCGCCGAACAGGAAGCAGTGTCCGACTGTGCTGCCCCAACGCAAGTCGATGGCACGCTCTGCGAGCGACTGCGTTGCATGGGGCTCGAACTCGATC